>Ga0207696_1000104_pt1 | contig 163966 bp, 151 predicted proteins | sample KBSS54metaG_FD_184403 | JGI IMG/M metagenome (GOLD analysis project Ga0207696, IMG submission 184403) | Switchgrass rhizosphere microbial communities from Kellogg Biological Station, Michigan, USA - KBS S5-4 metaG (SPAdes) (version 2) | ecosystem: Host-associated > Plants > Roots > Rhizosphere... | reverse complement strand
TCTTGACGACCATAGAGCATTGGAACCACCTGATCCCATCCCGAACTCAGCAGTGAAACGATGCATCGCCGATGGTAGTGTGGGGTTTCCCCATGTGAGAGTAGGTCATCGTCAAGATTAAATTCCAGAACCCCTGTCTGCTCATGTAGACAGGGGTTTTGTCGTTTAGAGGGTTTATGAACTCTGTAAGCGAGCAGCAACTACGCCTACCCAACTCCAAAATCATGCTCATGGCACTGACCTGCTTCAAGAGCACCACACAGGTAGTAGGAAAGAATTTTTTACTTCTAAATCTTGTACGACAACCTTTGGTCGGTTTCCTACGTAAAAGGGCGATTCATCCCACAATTCCCTAAGCTTTCCTCCAGCTTGGCCGAAAGCCTGATGAGCCATGCGTGCACCGAAATAGAGCGGCCCGAGACGCCGCCTATACCGTTACATGGAATGTTCCTCTCGGCACGCTCACCCCCATTTGGCAAAAAGAAGTCGATGAAATGAATCTCAAATTCAGTCATAAAATTCTGTTGGCCGCGTCAGGCGTTGTGGTTCTGGCCTTCGCGTTATTCACGCTTTACAACGATTACCTGCAGCGCAGCACCATCAAACAGAATCTGGAGTCGTCTATCCAGCAGTCCGGTGAGCTCACCGCGAGTAGTGTGCAGAACTGGCTTAGCGGTCGAATACTGGTGCTCGAAAGTCTGACGCAAAACGTTGCCCATCAGGGTAGTGCTGCTGATCTTCCAGGGTTGGTCGATCAACCGGCGTTCACCTCGAACTTCCAGTTCACCTACGTTGGCCAAACCAACGGTGTGTTCACCCAGCGCCCGGACGCAAAAATGCCTGACGGCTACGATCCTCGTCAGCGTCCTTGGTACAAGCAAGCCGTAGCTGCCGATAAACCCATGCTCACGCCGCCCTATATGGCCGCCGTGGGTGGGCAGATCGTAACTATCGCTATGCCAGTGAAAAAGAACGGTGAGTTGCTCGGCGTGGTCGGCGGAGACCTGAGCCTGCAAACCCTGGTGAAAATCATCAATTCGGTGGACTTCGGCGGCATCGGCCATGCGTTTCTGGTCAGCGGCGACGGCCAAGTCATCGTAAGTCCTGACGAAGACCAGGTGATGAAAAACCTCAAGGACATCTACCCAGGCACTAACGTCCGTATTGAGAAAGTTAATCAGGACGTAGTTCTCAAGGGCCAGGATCGCATCCTGTCGTTCACACCTATCAGTGGCTTGCCCGGTGCAGATTGGTATATCGGCCTGTCGATTGATAAAGACAAAGCTTACGCACCGTTGGGCAAATTCCGTACGTCTGCATTGATCGCCATGCTGATCGCCGTAGTCGCGATTGCCGTGCTCTTGAGCCTGTTGATTCAAGTGTTACTGCGGCCCCTGACCACCATGGGCATTGCCATGCAGGACATTGCCCAAGGTGAGGGCGACCTGACCCGCCGCTTGACGGTCACCAGTAAAGACGAGTTCGGTGAAGTGGGCAGCGCGTTCAACCGGTTCGTGGAGCGTATCCACGCCTCGATTTCCGAAGTGTCTTCTGCAACACGTCAGGTGCATGACCTGTCTCAGCGTGTGATGGCGTCATCCAACGCCTCGATCATCGGCTCTGATGAGCAAAGCGCACGCACCAACAGCGTGGCCGCCGCAATCAACGAACTGGGGGCTGCCACTCAGGAAATCGCGCGTAACGCCGCCGATGCTTCACAGCACGCCAGCGGTGCCAGCGAGCAGGCCGATGATGGGCGTAAAGTGGTCGAGCAAACCATCCTGGCAATGTCGGAGCTGTCGCAGAAAATCAGCCTGTCCTGCACTCAGATCGAAACCCTGAACGCCAGTACCGACAATATCGGCCACATCCTTGATGTGATCAAAGGCATCTCCCAGCAAACCAACTTGCTGGCACTGAACGCTGCAATTGAAGCAGCACGTGCCGGGGAAGCCGGACGCGGGTTTGCCGTGGTCGCCGACGAGGTGCGTAACCTGGCTCACCGTACCCAGGAGTCGGCTGAGGAGATTCATAAAATGATCACTTCGCTGCAAGTGGGTTCGCGTGAAGCAGTGACCACCATGAATGCCAGCCAGACCTCCAGCGAGGAAAGTGTCCAGGTGGCCAACCAGGCCGGTGAGCGCCTGGTCAGCGTAACGCAGCGAATTGTCGAGATCGACGGCATGAACCAGTCCGTCGCTGCGGCCACCGAGGAGCAAACTGCGGTGGTGGAAACCCTCAACGTCGATATCAACCAGATCAACCTGCTGAACCAGCAGGGTGTGACCAACCTCAACGAAACCCTGAAAGACTGCGATGCGTTGTCGCAACAGGCCAATCGGTTGAAGCAGCTGGTCGACAGCTTCAAGATCTGAGCCACTGAGTGTACGAGTAGGAGCGAGCCGTTTCGCTCCTACTGCTTACCCAGCAAGCGACGAACATTGTCCAGCGCGCTGTCTGCGAAGCCTTGTACAAACTGTTCAAATCCTTCCTGTGCCGTCTCCAGGGGGTCGGCAATGATGGTCCAGGTTACCTTGGAGCAGTGTGCTCCAAGCGCTTCCACTTTGATTGCGGCCCACAACCTGGCCACGCCCAGGGTGTTGTAGATCGTGGTCCAGGTCATGTGCATCGCTTGCTCATCCCGGCTATTGAGTTGTTCTACGACGCGGTTGCCATCGCGGAAAAATTTCGTGCGTAAAGCGCCCACTCCGGTGCCGATCATTTCGATATGCGTCAAGGAAGGGATGAACGCATCGAAGCCTGCAAACTGCCCCACCATGTTCCATAGACGATTGGCATGGCAGTCGATCACCACAGAGGACACTATCGGCTGGCCGTTCGGGTTATGAATTAACGTATCGGGTTGCAGCGGTTTCATGAAGTTGTCCTGAAGCGGTTCAAAGAAAGCCGATGGCCTTGAGGTAGTTGCAGCCTTTACTCAGCAGTGCCGGGTCTTTTTCGGGGTATTGCTCACCCATCTGCTGAACGCCGCGTTGCGCGTTGTGATGGAGGATCATCGAGGTGTCACCGATGTCTTCATCCAGTCGATCAAGGTAAAACCCGAGTACACCAAACATCGCATTGTCCTGGCTTACCCTTCGCAGTGCCTGCTGCCAATGCGCAGTACTGACCCGCTCGAACCGGTGGCCCGCCCGGTTGAATGCATCCAGGTAGTGCTCCCAGCTCAGTGGTTGTGGGTTATGCAGGTTGAATACGCTTCTATCGGCTTGAAAGCGATTGCAGTGGAACGCAATGAAGCGAGCCAGAAAGTCCACGGGCATCAGGTCGAAATTCAAGTCCAACCTCGGCAGCATGCCCAACTGCAGCGAGCCCTTGAGCATCAGCATCAGGCGATTTTTCTGTGGCTGGCAGACACCGTTACGGCTGTTGAAGCTGATATTTCCAGGGCGATGGATGTTCACCCAGGCCCCTTGCTCGATTGCACGCCCCAGGACCCGCTCGGCGACCCACTTGGACAGGTTATAGCCATTTCGGATGTACAGCGGCAGGGTGGCTGCCGCCGGAGCTTCGAGCACATGCCCCGTCGTGCCGATGCTGCTGGCGGCCGACAACGTCGAGACAAAGTTGAAGACTTTCTTGCAGCGGGTTTCGCACAGGCGCAGGCATTCGAATATGGGGTCGACGTTGTCCCTGGCCAGTGAGGCGTAGTCCAGCACGTGGTTGACCCGTGCTGCGTTGTGCACCAGCGCGCCAAAGTCTGCGGCGAGTGCGTCATACGCGTCACAGGCCAAACCCAATTGCGGCAGGCTGACATCGGCGGCGAATACTCGCACCCGGCTCAAGTCCAGATGTTCCAGTTGGTAGTCACGCAACGCCTGGGTAAAACGAGCCATCGCAGGACTCCCCGGCAAGTCACGCACCAGGCACGCCACCTCGGTGGCCCCGGCGTTCAACAACGCCTCGACAATATGGACGCCGACGAAGCTGTTGGCCCCCGTCACGATCACCTTATGCGGATTGCCTGCGCGGTCCCCTTGCAGCGGATTGATTTCCCACTCCCGTTGAGCGTCGATGGCCGCTTGGGCAGAGGATGCGTCTGGCAGTTCACCCTCCTCCATCAGCGTTGCGAGCGTACGAATAGTCGGTACTTCAATGAAATGGCTCAACGCGAAACTACGGCCAAATTGCTCGCGAACGCGCAACAACAGCGTCGACAGCAAGATCGAATGGCCGCCCAGTGCAAAGAAGCTTTCATCGATGGGCAACTGGCTGGTGGGCAAGCCCAGCAGCTCACCCCAAAGGTCGCTCAATCGCGCTTGAAGCGGCGTGTGCGTGGCGCGGGGAGTGGCCTGCAAAAGGGGGAGGAAGGGTCGCGACAGCAGCCCCTTGCGGTCGACCTTGCCGTTGTCGCTGTGCGGCATGGCTGGCAGTTCCACCCAGAAACCAGGTTGCATGTAGTCCGGTAGCCACTGGCGTGCATGCTGCTGCAAGGCCACCAGGGTAGCGTTGGGTTCAGGCTGGGCGACAAAGGCGCAGATCCTGCTTTCATGGTCGATCACCACGGCCAGCTCGCGATACAGCCTGCTGCTGCGCAGGCATTGCTCAATCTCCCAGGGGTCGACCCGAAAACCGCGGATCTTTACCTGGTCGTCGCGACGCCCACCCAGCACAATCCCTTCGGCGGTCCACTGCGCCAAGTCACCGCTGCGGTAGGCCCGCAGCGTTTGGCCGCCCGGCACCAGCAGTTCGACGAACGGGCTGTCAGCCTGCGGCGACGCATTCACATATCCCAGGCTTACTCCGGGCCCGACGATGTATAGCTCGCCCATCACCTGCTCATCCACCGGTTGCAGATCGTCATCGAGGATCAGCACCTGGCTATTGGCGATGGGATGGCCGACATTTCGATTATTGTCGTCGGGGGCGAACGTCCGGTGCGTAATCAATACTGTGGTTTCGGTGGGACCATAGAGGTTGTGCAACTGGCACTGTCCTGCCAGCCGCTCGATTACATGGGGTTCGCAGGCATCGCCACCGGTGAGCAGATGCGTCACGCCCAGGGGAGGATCCGGCGGCAGGATATTGAGCAGCGCAGGCGGCAGAAAGGCATGAGTGACACGCTGTCGGCGGAGCAATTCCACCAGTTGCCCAGGGTCGCGTCGCTGTTCCTCACCGGCAACGATCAACTCGGCGCCGGCAAGCAGGGCGGGGAAGATTTCGATCAATGACGAGTCGAAACCCAGGGGCGAAAACTGCAGGACGCGGCTCCGTTCATCCTGCGTCATGCAGGACCTGAACCAGGCCGTGAAATGCGCCAGGTTACCTTGGCTGAGCAGCACACCTTTGGGCTGGCCCGTACTGCCCGATGTATAGAGCACCATGCACGGCATATCCGAGCAGGGGCGATCGTGCATCAGCGAGGATGGGGAGTTGGCGTTGTGCGGCTCGACTGTGCTGACATCCAGTGAAATGAAACGCTCCCGCAATGGATGTTGGCCGGCGTCCAGCAATACGCGGGCCCCGGCGTTTTCGAGCATGGCCCGATGGCGTTGTGTGGGTTGATCAGGCCCCAGTGGCAGGTACACCGCGCCACTGCCCAGTACGGCAAGAATGCTGGCATACAATTCCACGGATTTTTCCAGGCATACAGCGATCACCGGTGGCGCCTCAAGCGCCTCCAGCAGCGGGCGCAATCGCAGCTGAATCGCCATGGCCTGCAGGTGCAGTTGGCGGTAGGTCACGGTGTGCCCCGCAATGTTCAGCGCCGGCCGATCGGCGAACAGGCCAAGGCTGGCCTGCACCCGTTCGATCACCGGTACCTGGGCTTCCTGGATCAGGGCAGGGTTTGCCGTACGATTGAATCGATGCATAAATGCCAACGGCTCAAGCCCGTGCAGGCCGTGCTCGGGCCAGTCAGTGGCAATCGCGCTCGTAGACAGAGACTCGGGGTCACGTGAGAAGCCACTGACTAGCAGTGCGACCCAATCCACCAGCGCGGTTGTTGCCTGCCGACGCAATCGCTGGCCGTTGCCACTGGGCTCCTCGGCGATGTCCAGCACGGCGAACAAGCGTCGGTCATGGTCATAGGCGCGCACTTGCAGCGCAGGCAACCCACCGTCGCTCAACGGGCTAATCCCCAGGCGCAGACTTATACAGGTGGTTTCGCCCACGTCATCCGGCAACGGCAGGCTGCCGTCTTCAATCCACAGGTCGGTGGCCTCATCCCCTGAAACATGGCCGTACTGTTCCAGCATTGGCCTGATTTCGCCCAGTACCTTGCTTGTGCCGCACCAGCCGATGGTCAGGCACCTCATGGCGACACCGACAGGTAGTCGTTCAGCACTTGTCCCACACTCGGCGTTTGCAGCAAGCCGCTGTGTTGCAGAAAGCCCATGATATTGGCCATCAGCGGGTGCTGGCGGGTGATGGGGAACGCCAGCGCTGATATTTCATCGCGCAGCACACCGCGCAGGCGCTCGTTGATGTCGAGGTGTTCGATCAGGTGCAGGTCGAAGTTTTTCTGCAGGTCGTTGGTCAGATAGTGCGCCAGGAATGTTGGCAGTACGTGGGCGATGCTGTCACGGTCGTCCGAACTCGCGGCTTGCCAGTAGATACGCACCAGCCGCGTCCAGAACTGCGCGTGGCGACCTTCGTCAAACAGGTGGTCGTCCATCAAACCTCGTATGGAGGCCTTGACACTGCGGTCCTTGGAAAACGCTGCTACATCGTGGGTCACGGTGTTTTCGGCGATGGCTACGCCAATCAGCTCTACTGCATCGCTCAGGTGTGCCGGAGCCTGCGCCTGCGCCGCCGGCAACGCACGACTCAGTTCGATATGCCCGGGCAGGTCGAGCGGTTGTATGCCCGTCATTGCGACAGTCTGTTGCATGAAATCCAGGGCCACCAAGGCGTGGTAGTCCTCGTCCACCACAACCGTCATCGCATCAACGCGACAGGCGAGGGGGAAGGGCAGCGAGAAGCGATTCTTGGCAATGCTGCGCGCGGTCTTGTCGACGATTTCGGTTTCGAAAATAACCACGTCGTGGATGAATTTGTAGAAGCTCTGCACCAGCACGAAGTCGCGCCACTGCGGGCAATGTTCCATGAAGGTCTCGCTGAGTACCAACGGCTGACGGCACAGTGGGTAGATCAGCTTGTCATCGTCTTCCAGCACGCGGCGAGGGCGGGTTCGGATGGTTGCGCGGCGTTCCCAGTCGTCGGCGATGGTGGTGTAGCCAGCCGTATTCATGGGTGCACCTCTTGCAGTGCGGCCTGCACCTCGTCCCAGAACGTGATACGGCTTTCTACGGCGGCAAGGGCTGCGTCGTGGGCCTGCTGCGGATAAGTCGGGTCGGCACCCACCAGGCGTTCGAGCAACTGCTCTGCTGCTCGCCCATGATGCTCAGTGTCCACCTCAATGTGGCGCTCGAAGTAACCACACAAGGCGGATGCCTGGCGATGGATGAGCGTGTCGGGCTGCAGGAGGTGTTCGAACATACTTGGGATGACGCGCTCACGCCCATGAAGGAATGCGGCTGCTACGCAATGGGTAGGGGCTTCCAGCGCCATGCGCAGCGTGTCACTGACGAAGCGCGCTGCGCCAGCAGGAACCTCGGCCATGCGCAGGGCAGTGCTTGCTTCCACGCCTTGGTGCTGCAGTGCAATGAAACGGTGTATCGCCGAGGTGCTGGCGCCGACTTCGACCATGGCTTCCAGGTACCACTCGAAGTGGCTGCAATGGCCTTGCCTGGGGTGAGAGTCTGATTCTTCGCCCAGCACTATCTCATTGATCAGGCGTGCGGCTTGAGGATCGGCCGGTGGCAGCCAGGGCAGACGAGTGCAGGTCAGGTCCTGTTGCAGGCGTTTGGTGAGTGTCATGAAGTCCCAGACAGCGAACACATGGTGTTCCATGAATAGTTGTAACTTTTCCAGCGAACTTATTTCCAGAAATAACGGATGGATGCACAACAGCCGTTTTCTTTGTTCCAGCAAAGGTTGGTACATGGTTGATGCCTATAAGTTATTGCGTCTGCCGCTAAAACAGCATTGGACTTTTGTATGCGGCAAGAAGATAAAAAGATGTAAACCAGGCTTTGCGCGCACGAGCGCTCACGCAAGTGGGGCTGCACGGTCGATTTGAGTGTCTGGTCTAGTAAGGAAAGATAATAAGCGGGCTAAACAAATTGGCGAGTATATGAATGCATTAGATGTTTTTCTAAATAATATAGCTGTCGGCAACTTACTTTATAAAAGTGGGAAGTTTCTTCTGCGCGGGGCGCCACCGGTCAGGTAGGGAACCCCGCGGCGCTCGGCGGGCAAGATAAGAGACCTGACACCTTGTTAGAGAGTCTTCGCTCCGCTGGCATCCAGGTTATTGAGATAGGTTGTGATCACTTCCATCCCGCGCATCAAGTGATTACGCAGTGTCAGGATACTTTCCTGCACTTTCTTTTGTGCCACAAGGTTCAGCAGTTCACGGTGGTCTTCCTGGGAAGTCTCGCCCAGCCCCATCGCCTCGAGGTTGAAACGCAGGAAGCGCTCCTCCTCATTCAGCCCGTGCTCCACCAGCTTGAGCAGCCGCTGGTTGGGGGCCTTGCCATACAGGGTCATGTGGAACAGGCGATTGAGACGGCCAATCTCGGTGTAGTCTTTTTCCTGTTCCAGGGCACAGATGAGCGTGTCTGCCTCGGTGATATCGGCTTCGGTCAGCAAGGGAATCGACAAACGCAGGGCTTCAGACTCCAGCAACATTCGCAGCTCATAGGTCTCAGCCGAATTGTCTTCGATCAACGGTGCAACCACGGCGCCCTTGTGGGTGACCACATGCAGCAGTGACTGGGCCTCCAACTGGCGCAAGGCTTCACGCACGGGCATGCGGCTGACCCCGAACAGGCTGGCCAGCTCCTGCTGACGCATGGCGGTACCGCAGGGCAAGCGGCCATCAAGGATGGCGTTGCGCAAGGTTTCTTCAATCACGGAGCGAGCAAGATGGGCGGGAATAGGGCCGGTGATCTTGATGCTGTTCAACGGGTTCGGCTTCTGCGTCACGGTTACGCTATCCTCCTTATTAAAATAGTGGTGGCTAATTGGATCCAATGCACACTAGAGGCTGTCCATAGGCTTGTCAAACGAGTACGGTTTCGGCTTGTAAGCGTTTCAACGCGCGACTCCGGTGGCCCACGCGCGGGTTTTGCCAGGTCTGACACGCCGCTGACGTATTGCGACATTACCGCATATATATATTCATTAACGGTATTTAAATTGCCGTTCTTATACCTATAAAGTCACTCTCCTGTCTGACCGGGAGTGAACTCATGTCTGCCACCTCTACTGTTCCAACAGCGACCCTTACTGCCCAAACGTTCGAGATTCGACCACTGCCCGGCAGCGTCGGTGCCGAGATTGTCGGCCTGGATTTGTCCCGGCCAGTCAACGACCAGGATTTCGCCCGCATTCATCGCGCGCACCTGGATCACCACGTCGTGGTGTTCCGCGACCAACGCATCACCCCCGAACAACAGATCGCTTTCAGCCGCCGCTTTGGCGTCCTGCAGATCCACGTGCTCAAGCAGTTCCTGCTGGCCAACCACCCGGAGATCCTGATCGTCTCCAACATCATCGAAAACGGCCAATCCATCGGCCTGGGTGACGCAGGCAAATTCTGGCACTCGGACCTGTCCTATAAAGAGCTGCCGAGCCTGGGCTCGATGCTTCACGCCCAGGAGCTGCCGTCCGAAGGCGGCGATACCCTGTTTGCCGACATGCACAAAGCCTGGGACCAACTGCCCGAGCACCTGCGCAAAGCTGTTGAAGGCCGCAGTGCTGCGCACTCTTATACCGCGCGCTACAGCGAAACCAAATTCGAAGGCAACTGGCGCCCGACGTTGACGCCCGAGCAGCTTGCCCAAGTCGCGGAAGTGGTTCACCCCATCGTGCGCACCCACCCGGAAAACGGCCGCAAGGCACTGTTCGTCAGTGAAGGCTTCACCACCCGCATCGTCGGCCTGCCGGAAGACGAAAGCCGCGACCTGCTGGCCCAGCTCTACGCCCACAGTGTGCTGCCGCACAACATCTACCGCCACCAATGGCAGCCCCACGACCTGGTGTTCTGGGATAACCGCTCGCTGATCCACCTGGCCGCCGGTTGCCCGAGCCATCTGCGCCGCAAACTGTTTCGCACCACCATCCAGGGCGACGCGCCTTTCTGATTCGGAGCATGAGCATGTCCAGGAAAACCCCATTTGCACGGCTGGCCACGACCGTCGGCCTCGGTATCAGCCTGTTGGCCGGCAGCCTGGTGGCGCCGACGGCTGCGCAGGCCGAAGGCGAGATCCGCATCGCCGAACAGTTCGGTATCGTCTACCTGCTGCTTAACGTAGTGCGCGACCAGAACCTGATCGAAAAATACGGCAAGCAGGAAGGTCTCGACATCAAGGTCGATTGGACCCAGCTGTCCGGCGGCGCAGCGGTCAACGACGCACTGCTCTCCGGCTCGATCGATATCGCCGGTGCCGGCGTCGGCCCGCTGCTGACCATCTGGGACCGCACCCATGGCAAGCAGAACGTCAAGGCCGTGGCCTCCCTGGGCAACTTCCCCTACTACCTGGTAAGTAACAATCCCAAGGTCAAGACCATTGCCGACTTCACCGACAAAGACCGTATCGCCGTGCCGGCGGTGGGCGTGTCGGTACAGTCGCGCTTCCTGCAATACGCCGCCGCCAAGCAATGGGGCGACAAGGAATTCAATCGCCTCGACAAGTACACCGTCGCCGTCCCGCACCCGGATGCCACCGCTGCCCTGATCGCCGGCGGCACTGAACTGACCGGTCACTTCTCCAACCCGCCGTTCCAGGACCAGGCCCTGGCCAACCCTAACGTGCATGTGGTGCTGAACACCTACGACCTGCTGGGGCCGAACTCGCCAACGGTGCTGTTCGCCACCGAGAAATTCCGTAACGACAACCCGAAGACCTACAAGGCATTTGTCGACGCGTTGACCGAAGCCGCGCAATTCGCCCAGAACGATAAAGGCGCGGCGGCCGACACTTACATTCGCGTCACCAAAGCCAAGATCGACCGCGCCGAATTGCTGAAAATCATCGACAACCCGCAGTTCGAATTCAGCGTCACGCCAAAAAACACCTACCCGCTGGCGGAATTCCTCTACCGCGTCGGCGCCATCAAAAACAAGCCTGAATCGTGGAAGGACTACTTCTTCCAGGATGCCAAGCCCCTGCAAGGAAGTTGAGATGAACGCGCCCTTGCAAGGCCACACGGCCAGCAACCTGCACACCGCCGCACCATTGCTGGCGGTGGATAACGTCAGCCTGGAATACCGCACCCCCGAGCGCGTGGTGCGCGCCACGCACCAAGTCAGCTTCGAGATCGACCCGGCGGATCGCTACGTGTTGCTCGGCCCATCGGGTTGCGGCAAATCCACGCTGCTCAAGTCCATTGCCGGGTTCATCAAGCCCTGCGAAGGCGAGATCCGCCTGCTGGGGCAAAAGGTCGAACAGCCGGGCCCGGACCGCATCGTGGTGTTCCAGGAATTCGACCAGCTGCCGCCGTGGAAAACCGTCAAGCAGAACGTGATGTTTCCGCTGCTGGCGTCGAAGACCTTACCGCGTCGCGAAGCCGAAGAACGGGCGCTGCACTACCTCGACAAGGTCGGCCTCAGCGCCTTTGCCGGCGCTTACCCGCACACCCTTTCCGGCGGCATGAAAGCCCGCGTCGCCATCGCTCGCGCCCTGGCCATGCAGCCGAAGATCCTGCTGATGGACGAACCCTTCGCCGCCCTCGACGCCCTGACCCGGCGCAAGATGCAGGAAGAATTGCTGCTGCTCTGGGAAGAAGTGCGCTTCACCCTGCTGTTCGTCACCCACTCCATCGAAGAAGCGCTGGTGGTGGGCAATCGCATCCTGCTGCTGTCGCCGCATCCGGGGCGCGTGCGCGCGGAAATCCACAGCCATCAATACGACTTGCACAGCCTCGGTGGCGTGGAGTTCCAGGCGTCGGCGCGACGGATTCATCGGCTGTTGTTCGATGAAGCGCCCGAGGCCGAACGTGAGTTGGGTTTCGCCGACATCCGCATCGCTTACTAAGGGGACAACCCAATGCGCCAGGAATACGAAATCAACCTTGAGCCGCTGCTCAGCGTCCCCGTGGAACGCGAACTGCCCCTGCGCCAACGCCTGTGGCAGCAAGGCTGGCTGCGCAAGGGCCTGATCCTGATCGTGCTCGCGATCCTTTGGGAAGCCGTCGCGCGCTACCAGAACAACGACCTGCTGCTGCCGAGCTTCCTGCAGACCTTTCACGCGCTCTATGACGGCCTGCTCAGTGGCGAACTGCTGGGCAAGGTGAGCATCTCGCTGGTGGTACTGATCAAGGGCTACCTGATCGGCATCGTGCTGGCGTTTGCCCTGACCACCCTGGCGGTGTCGACGCAATTGGGCCGTGACCTGCTGAGCACCCTGACCTCGATGTTCAACCCGCTGCCGGCCATCGCCTTATTGCCGCTGGCGCTGCTGTGGTTCGGCCTGGGCCAGAACAGCCTGATTTTCGTGCTGGTGCATTCGGTGTTGTGGGCGCTGGCGCTCAACACCTATTCCGGGTTTCTCGGTGTGTCCGAAACCCTGCGCATGGCCGGTCGCAACTATGGCCTCAAGGGCATGCGTTTCGTGCTGTTCATCCTGATCCCGGCGGCACTGCCGTCGATCCTCGCCGGGCTGAAAATCGGCTGGGCCTTCGCCTGGCGCACCCTGATCGCCGCCGAGCTGGTATTCGGTGCGACCAGCGGCAAGGGCGGCCTGGGCTGGTACATCTTCCAGAACCGCAACGAGCTGTACACCGACAAGGTATTCGCCGGCCTGGCGGTGGTGATCCTGATCGGCCTGTTGGTAGAAAACCTGGTGTTCGACACCTTCGAGCGGCTCACCGTGAAACGGTGGGGCATGCAGCGCTGATGCACCCAGCCTGCTACGATTGCGGCCAGCTCACTCCCGACTGACCACGAGTGCTTGGCATGCAACTACCCGACATGAACCTGTTGGTCGCCCTCGACGCCCTGCTCGATGAGGGCAGCGTGGTGGGCGCCGCGCGGCGGATGAACCTCAGCCCGGCGGCCATGAGCCGTACCCTCACACGTATTCGCGAAGCGGTAGGCGACCCGATCCTGGTGCGCGCCGGTCGCGGCCTGGTACCGACGCCCAAGGCCCTGCAGCTGCAAGGCCAGGTGCGCAACGTGGTGGAGCAGGCGGCGTTGCTGTTTCGCTCGGCGGATCAGGTTGATTTGAGCACCTTGCGCCGTCGCTTCAGTGTGCGCGCCAATGACTTTTTCATCGGCGTGTATGGCGGTCGGCTGTTCGACACAATGGAGCGCATGGCGCCACTGTGCGAGCTGTGTTTCGTGCCTGAAGGCGACACCGATGATGAAGCCCTGCGCGAAGGGCGGCTGGACCTGCGCGTGAGCAACACCATGCCGGTCACCCCGGAAGTGAAGGTGCAGAACCTGTTTTCCACCACCTTCGTGGGCCTTGCGCGGGAGGACCACCCGTTGTTTGACGACGAGATCACCGCCGCGCGCTTCGCCAGCTATTCCCATATCAGCATCTCGCGACGTGGCATCGCCCGTGGCCCGATCGACACTGCGCTGAATGCCCAGGGCCTGGAGCGGCGGGTGGCGATGATTGCGCCGGGTTTTCACGGTGCGATGTTCATGTTGCCCGATTCCGACCTGATTCTGCCGGTGCCCAAGGAAGCCCTGTTGAGCGCCAACCGCTTGAAGCTGCCACTGCGCGCGTTTGCGTTGCCGATCTCGCTGCCGACGTTGGTATTGGCTCAATCCTGGCACCCGCGCTTCGACAAAGATCCGGCTCATAAGTGGTTGCGCGAAACCATGCGCGAAAGTTGCCACGCCACCTGGCTGGAAGCCCAACCCACCTGATCTACAAGCCATGCACGGTCAAAATGTGGGAGAGAGCAAGTCCCCTCCCACATGGGATTTTTGACGGATTCAGGATTGTGTTTCGTGCAGTTATAAGCTGCCAATAAGTAACTTTTTGTCATGCATGTGCCTGATTAAACTGCTCGGGTATTTCTAATCCCGAGCTGCCTGTTCATGACTTCCCTCGCTGCCCCCACCCTTGCGGCCGCAGCCAGACCCACCGCCATCACCCCGCCTGTATTTGGCCCGCGCATCATCATCGGCCTGGTCGGCGTGTTGCTCGCGGTGCTGGTGTCCGGCCTCAACGAGATGGTCACCAAGGTGGCCCTCGCGGATATTCGCGGTGCGCTGTACATCGGTTTTGACGAAGGCACCTGGCTGGTCGCTGCGTACACGGCCACCTCCGTGTCGGCCATGGCTTTTGCGCCCTGGTGTTCGGTGACGTTTTCCCTGCGGCGCTTCACCCTGTGCGCCATCGGCCTGTTCACCGTGCTCGGCATCCTTTGCCCGTTTGCGCCGAACTACCAAAGCCTGCTGCTGCTGCGTACCGTGCAAGGTCTGGCCGGCGGTGCCTTGCCGCCGATGCTGATGACCGTGGCGCTGCGCTTCCTGCCGGCCAACGTCAAGCTGTATGGCCTGGCCGGCTACGCGCTTACCGCCACGTTCGGGCCGAGCCTTGGCACGCCGTTGGCGGCACTGTGGACCGAATACGTCGGTTGGCAGTGGGCGTTCTGGCAGATCGTCGGGCCGTGCCTGCTGGCCATGGCCGCCGTGGCCTACGGTTTGCCGCAAGACCCGCTGCGCCTGGAGCGCTTCAAGCAGTTCAACTGGCGCGGCCTGCTGCTGGGGTTTCCGGCGATCTGCATGCTGGTGATCGGCATTCTGCAGGGCAATCGCCTGGACTGGTTCGAGTCGGGCCTGATCACCTTCCTGCTGTGCGGCGGCAGCGTGCTGCTGGTGCTGTTCATGTTCAATGAATGGTCGCACCCGATGCCGTTTTTCAAGTTGCAGATGCTCGGCCTGCGCAACCTGGCGTTTGCCCTGATCGTGCTGGCAGGCGTGCTGATGGTGCTGACCTCGGTGATCATCATCCCTTCGAGTTTCCTCGCCCAGGTCCAGGGTTATCGCCCATTGCAAACCGCGCCGGTGATGCTGCTGATGGCGCTGCCGCAATTGATCGCGCTGCCGCTGGTGGCGGCGTTGTGCAACCTGCGCTGGGTCGATTGCCGCTGGGTCCTGGGGATCGGGCTGGGGATGTTGGTGCTGTGCTGCGTGGGCAGCGCGCACCTGACCTCGGCGTGGATTCGCGACGATTTCTACGGCCTGTACCTGCTGCAAATCTTCGGGCAGCCCATGGCGGTGTTGCCGCTGCTGATGCTCTCCACCGGCAGCATTCAACCGGCGGATGGGCCGTTCGCCTCGGCCTGGTTCAACACCGTCAAAGGCCTGGCCGCCGTGATTGCCACCGGCGTGCTGGATGCGCTGACCACCCAGCGCCAGCACTTTCATTCGACCATGCTGGTGGACCGCCTGGGTAACTCGCCCCTGGCCGACGGCGATGCGCCGGGCCTGGCCCACCGCCTGCACGAGCAGGCCGTAGTGCTGACTTCTTCGGATCTTTATTACGTCATGGCCGCTGTCGCGGTGGCGTTGATCCTGCTGATTTTCTGGATGCCCACGCGGATTTTTCCGCCTCGCGCACCGACCTAGCCACAAGGACTACCCATGAAACGCAAAGACAAAATCGCCGTCTCCGTTATCGCCGTGTTTGCCGTCGGCGTGCTGGTGTACCTGGTCGCGCCCGGCCTGTTGGGCAACAAGCGCCAGGCCACCAACGACGCCTTCGTCGCCGCCGATTTCACCCTGGTGGCGCCACGTGTGGCGGGCTTTATCAAGGAAGTGCTGGTGGAAGACAACCAGCGCGTCAAGGCCGGGCAACTGCTGGCGCTGATCGATGACCGCGATTTTCGCGCCGCCGCCCAGGCCGCCGACGCCGACACCCTGGTCGCCCAGGCCCAGCTGAAAAACGCCACCGCGACCCTGGAGCGCCAAAGCTCGGTGATCGCCCAGGCCCAGGCCACCGTGGCGGCAGACCGCGCCGAAGTGGCCTTCGCCGAACACGAGCTGAACCGCTACAACCACCTCGCCGGCGTGGGCGCGGGTACCGTGCAGAACGCCCAGCAAGCCAAGACCCGCATTGACCAGGCCACCGCGCGCCTGGCTAACGCCACGGCGGTGCTGGCGGCCGAGCGCAAGCAGGTGGAAATCCTCACTGCCCAGCGCGATGCGGCCGAAGGTGGACTCAAGCGTGCCCAGGCCGCGTTGGAAATGGCCAGTTATCAGCTGTCCTACACGCGCATCGTCGCGCCGGTGGATGGCATGGTTGGTGAGCGTGCGGTGCGGGTCGGTGCCTATGTGACCCCGGGCAGCAAGATCCTCGCGGTGGTGCCGTTGGCCGAGGCCTACGTGGTCGCCAACTTCCAGGAAACCCAGCTTTCCCATATGCACGCCGGCCAGGCCGTGCAGGTGCGGGTCGACAGCCTCGACGGGGAGCTGCTCAACGGCCACCTGGAGAGCCTTGCGCCCGCCACGGGTGTGACCTTCGCGTCGGTCAAGCCGGATAACGCAACCGGCAACTTCACCAAGGTGGTGCAGCGCATCCCGGTGAAGATCGTCCTCGAACCCAACCAGCCGCTGACCGAACGCCTGCGGGTCGGCATGTCGGTCGAGGCCAGCGTCGACACCCAGCCGGTCGCGCAGCAGCGTGAGGTGGCCCAGCAATGAAACACCTCGCCTGGCTCACCCTGAGCGTTATCAGCCTGAGTGCCTGCACTGTCGGTCCGGATTTTCAGCGCCCGGACACCTCGCAAGCCACGCAATGGAGCGAACCTCAGGGCCGACAAGCCGCCAGCCGCGCGGTCAGCGAGCCGCTGCAAGAGCGCTGGTGGGACGTGTTCCACGACGAGCAACTGTCGGCCCTCACGCGCCGCGCGCTGACCGATAACCTTGACCTGAAACTGGCCAGCAGCCGTCTGCAACAAAGCCGTGCGGTGCGCCAGGTGACTACCGCCGAGCGTTATCCCACTGTCGACGCCACGGGCGCCTACCAGCGTAAACGCAACAGCGGCAAAGGGTTGAACGACCCCTCCGGCGAAAACGGCCGTTCCGCGTTCAACCAGTGGGACGCGGGGTTCTCGGCGTCCTGGGAGCTGGACTTCTGGGGCCGGGTCAAACGCGAAACCGAAGCCGCCGACGCCACCCTGCAAGTCGCGGAAAACGACCGCCGCGCCGTGTTGTTATCGGTGCTGGCCGAGACCGCCCAGGACTATATCCAGCTGCGCGGCGTGCAAAATACCCGCGCGGTGACCGAGCAAAACCTCGACGTCGCCCGCCACAGCCTCAAGCTCTCGCAACTGCGCCTGGCTGACGGCGTGGCCACCGACCTGGACGTCGCCGAAGCCGCCGCCCAGGTCGCCGCCATCGAAGCGCGCCTGCCGGATCTGCAGCAACGCCAGGACCAGTTGATCAACGCCCTCAGCCTGTTGATGGGCGAGCCACCCCAAGCCCTGCACGCGCAATTGTCCAAGGACGCCGCCGTACCGCAGACCCAACGCCAGGTCGCCATCGGCCTGCCGTCGGAACTCGCCGAACGCCGTCCGGATATCCGCCAGGCCGAGGCGCGCCTGCACGCCGCCACCGCCAGCATCGGCGTGGCCAAGGGCGATTTTTACCCGCGCATCACCTTGTCCGGCAACCTCGGCTCCCAGGCCATGCAACTGTCGGATTTCGGCTCCTGGGGCTCTCGCGCGTTTGCCTTCGGCCCGCAAGTGAGCCTGCCGCTGTTCAATGGCGGCCGCCTGCAAGGCATGCTGAACCTGCGCGAAGCCCAGCAACAGGAAGCGGCCCTGGCCTACCAGCAAACGGTGCTGCGCGCCTGGCATGAAATCGACGACCAATTGACCCGCTACAACGCCAGCCAACTGCGCCGCGACAGCCTCGCCGAAGCCGTGCGCCAGAACCAGATCGCCCTGACCACCGCGCAGCACCAGTACGTCGAAGGCGTGGTGGATTTCGTCAACGTGCTCACCGTGCAAAGTGCGCTGCTGGCCACGCAGGAGCAGTGGGTGGAGAGTTCTACCGGCGTGTCGTTGGCGATGGTGGGGCTGTACAAGGCGTTGGGGGGAGGGTGGGAGTCGGTGTATCCGTTGCAAACGCTTAGTGATTCCGCAAAAACACCACATACCCCCGAAACCACTCACTCCCCTGCAAATACCCTGGCTCCTCCCACTCTCCACCCTGAATCAAACCGATCTTGAACGGCAGCCCCATTCGGTTCATCCGTGGCAAATACGCCGCGTAATCCGGGATGCTCTGGCGCCCTTGATAGGTCTGCACCACCACCTCATCCACCACGCCTTTGAGCTGGCTGATGGCGGTGGGGTCGGCGTTGCTGCTCCAGTCCATCAGGCCGGTGATGCTCAGTTTCAGATCGGCCGGCAGGCGCTGGCGCAGGTCGCGCAGGAAGTCGGCGTATTCGTGCAAGTATTGGGTGCGGGCGTCGAAGTCGATCTGGATGCCGACCACCGGGTTGCCTGCGTCGCGCCAGCGTTGTACCTGGCCGAGCAATTGGGTGTAGACCTGTTCGGGCCAGTGCAGGGTGTGGGCGCGGTAGACCACCCAGACCTCGCCTCGGGTGAGGCGCGGCACGCTGATGCCTTGGGCGATCAGTTGCACACCGCGCTGGGGCGCGCGGCGGGTGGCGTTGATCTGGCCCTGGAGGATGTACAAGGTCTTGGCCTGCTTGAGTACCGGCTGCGGAGTGACGCCGCTCCACAGCCAGAAGGCGTCATAGTCGCGGGCATCGACGGCACCGAATGCCGGGCTTGCCAGCAACAGCACGCCCAGCCACAGGTGTTTCACCAGTAGTACTGCAGCGATTTGCCCCACTGGGTGTCGGCGAAACCACTTTTCAGTTGGCGGAACCAGGCTTTGCGCACGGCAGGTTCGACGTCCTGGCCGCCGCAGCTGTTGTAGCCGGCCGGCGCGTAGCAGTTGATGGCGCGGAACAGGGCGTAGGCCTTGTCGTTTTTCGGCGCCTTGGCGTTGCTGATGACCTGCTGGTAACCGTCGAGCCGCGAGAAGGTTTCACCCTTGAAGTCCGAAGCGCTGCTGCCCAGGCTGCCGGCGGCGCGGGCCTGCTCCAGAGGCATGCCGTCCAGGCCATTGCGCAGGATGAATTCGCCGAAGCAGTTCAAGGCCTGGGGGGTTTTCGCGTCGGTCTGCAAGGTCGCTGCGGTTTGCGCGATGCTCGGGCAGGCGTAGCCGGACTCGGCCTTGTCGCCGTTCCACTGGAACAGCTTAAGCGTCTGGCTGGCGCTGTAGACATAACCCAGGCTGGTGCCCAGCTTGTCCTCGGGGGCCTGGGCCGGCAACTGCTTGAGGTCTTCGGCGAAGGTGGCGAACTGGCCGTGCAGCAGGTCTTTGTAGAGCAGCACGAATTGCGCGGTCTGGCGTTCCAGCGGATCGCTCGCCTGGGCGATCTGCTGGCGCAGCAGTTCAGGCCCGGCAACGTTGCGCAGCAGGATGTAGCGCACCTGTCTGGCACCGATCGGCGAATCGCTGGCGAACACCTTGGCCAACTGGCCGCTGCGCTCGTAGTTCATGGCCAGGGCCAACTCCAACTGGTCGCGTTGCAGCGGCAGTTTCGCCAGCGGCAACAGTTGCAGCCACAGCGCTTCGGCGCCTTTCCAGTCCTGCTTGGCTTCCAGGGCCAGGGCGCGCAGGGTCTGTTGGCTGAAGGCAAAGTAGTTCAGGTTCGACGGCACGCTCTGCGGCAACTGCTTCAAGGCGGCGTCCGGTTGATGCTCGATATACAGCGCGCACACGGCCAGCAAGTACTCATAGAGCTCTGGCTCGCTGGCGAACACGGCCTTTTGCTTCTCAAGGTCTGCGCGGCTGAGGGCTGGCTGGTTGCCGCCGCGCATCACCATCAGGTCGCTGACGAGCTGAATCATCGGGGTCTTGACGGTATCGCTGTTGACCATCAACAGCTTGAGGTCAGCTTCTTCTACCAGCTGATCCTCAGACACATTGCGCTGCTCGTCGGTGGCCGTCAGTGCCCAGGCGAACGCGTCGGCGAGCTGGGTGTTGTCGTCGGCCAGCCAGTACACCCGGCGCAGCAGACCGTGGGCCGAGGCCGCGTATTCGCCCTGTGGATAAGTCTTCAGGTAGGCCTTGAAGCCCTGCTCGGCCATGGCCAATGCGGGTTTATCCACACGGTCCAGGTGCGGTACGCCGTCTTCGTCATAGGTGTCGGCCTGGGCCTGGTTGAGCGCTGTGCGGGCGGTCATGTACAGCGCGGTTTCCTTCAGCCACGGCGATTGGGCACTGCCGACGCCAGCAAAGCCTTGCGCGGCCTCGGCGAAGCGGCCGCTGTAGAAATCGGCAGCGGCTTGCAGGTAGGTGCGAAACAGTTGGCCGTCGGCTGACTGGATCTGCTGCGCCTCGGCGATCACCGGGCCATCCCAGGTGCAGGTGGTGAGCAGTTGCAGCCGCGCCTTCGCCAGCAGCGCGCGCTCGGCCGCCGGCATGTCGGCCTTGACCACCTGGCGGATAAACGCCGTGGCGCTGTCATCGTCGTTGCTGCGGCAGCGGCTGCCTTCGCCATTGAGGAAGGCTTCGCCGGCGGTTTTGTACGCCTCGCGCTTGATGCCCAGGGGCGTCAGCAGGGTGTCCAGCTCAGCGGTAGGCGAATCGTCCGAGTCGGGCTCGGTCTCTGCACTGGAGGCAGCGGCCAGGCGATACACCGGGAACGGCACCGGGCCGAAACCCTGGGCCAGGTCATCTTCGCTCAACGCCCTGGGCGCCAACGGCGCGGCTTTTTTGTCCGCCAGCAACAGGCGCAGGTTGGCCCGGCTGTCATTGCCCGGGCTCAGGAACGGCACGTTGTTGCAAGGGTCGAGGCTGTCACGCGAGACACGCCAATCGGGGTAGCACGAATCGTCGGAACTGGCCTGGGCCTGCTGGGAAATACCGGCCAGCAGGGCCAGTGCCAGGGGGGAGAGAAAACCGATGCGCATGACGTGTCCTTGATCCTGGGTCCTTGGAGGGCGGCAATCATAGCGTGTTCCTGCGGGCGCTTCGGTGAAGCCCTACACAAATTGCTGATTTGTCCGATTCCAGAAGCGAACCGGGTGCTTTTGTCCTAGAGTGGCGGTGTTTGCGCTGAGGCACTCAAGGCAACAGCGGGGGAATCGAGGTGCGCCGGTCTGTGGTAGAGCAAAACGAAAAGGTCGGGGCGTTGCCCGCATTCAATCGTCTGACGTGGGAACGCGTCGGTTGGCTGAGCCGACTGTGGTGGGTGCCGATCCTGGGACTGGCCATGGCCCTGCGGTTTTACCGCCTGACATCGGCGGCGATCTGGGGCGACGAGGGCTCCAGCCTGCTGCTCAGTGAATACGCCGCTGCCGACCTGTGGTTTCACGCCGCTCACGATGTGCACCCGCCGTTGTACTTCTTCATGCTGCGCGGTTGGATCGAGCTGTTCGGCGACAGTATCTGGTCGATTCGTGGCATGAGTGCCATCCCCGGCGTGGTTGCGGTGGGCCTGGGTGTCTGGCTGACACGGCAACTGTCTACCCGGCGTGCTGCCGTGCTGGCGGGGATCCTGCTGGCGCTGCTGCCCACGGCGGTGCGCTACAGCCAGGAAGTGCGCATGTATTCGCTGCTGGGCGTGTGGCTGCTGGGGGCCACGCTGGCGCTGGTGTACTGGCTGCGCCAGCCCGAGCGGCTGCGCTACCTGGCCATGTATGTGGCGTTGATGAGCGCCGGGTTCTACACCCATTACTTCACCGCCCTGTGCGTGCTGGTGCATTGGGCTTACCTGGGGGTGCTGTGGCAGGCGCAGCCGCGAGGCCGACGGCTGATCGCACGCCCGGCCTGGTGGGTAGCCAATGCCGCGATTGTGCTGTTGTACGTACCGTGGCTGCCGAACCTGCTGGACCTGGTGCAGCACGTCGAACAACTCAAGGTAGGCGGGGACATAGGCTGGGAAGAACCGGTCAGCCTGTTTTCCCTGCCTTCGATGATCTGGCAGTTCGTGTTACAGGATGAAGGTATCGGCTTCTGGCCACCGCTGTTCTGGTTTGTCCCGCTGTTACTGATGGCCGTGGTCGTGATGACTGCCGCGCGAGACCGCGAACGCCATCGGCCCGCTTGCCTGCTGGCGCTGTTTTTCCTGCTGCCGCTGTTGCTGGTCTACGGGGTGTCGTTTATCTCCCCGGTGTTTATCGAGCGCTACCTTACGGTGTACGCCTTGGGTTTGCCGATCCTTGTCGCCATGGCTATCGACCGCCTGCCTGCGCGCTGGTCGCTGCTGGGGGCGGCGCTGTTCGTGCTGTTTGTCGGCGTGGAGCTGGTGGGCCTCAAAAACAACTTCACGGTGGATGAGCACGACCAATTCAACGTGCCGGTGGAGTTCGTCAATCGCAATTACCAGGAAGACGATCGCATCGTCCTCAGCGACATGATGTGGTACCTCAGCTATGTGTATTACGACCAGACCGACGCCCAACTGCAGCTCTACACCCCGCCCAAGCCCGATGGCACGCCGACCCGGCCCAACGCCTACGGCTTCGGCACCCTGGTGGACCAGGACGGCGGGCGCATTTACCTTGACCGTCTGTCGGCACTGCCCGCCGACACCCGCCGCGTGTGGCTGATCAGCAGCAACGAAGCGCAGGACGATTTCGCGCCACTGCCCCAGGGCTGGCGCGAACTCAGTCGCCAGGACGGTGGTGGTGCCAGGGCGCGTTTGTTCGTGTTGTGCAACGTGCCGCCACCACAACCCGAGGGCTGCCGCTAGACTCGGTTAAATACCTTTTTTCAGGAGCCCGTCATGGAATCGCCCGTGCACAGTTTGCCGTCACTGTTCAAACAGCTTGGGCTGCCGGATGACCCGGTCAGTATTGATCAGTTTGTGACCGCCCACTCGCCACTCAAGCCGGATTTGAAGTTGGCAGAGGCGTTTTTCTGGACAGACAGCCAGAAAGCATTTTTGCGTGAGGAAATCTTGGACGATGCGGATTGGGCGGAGGTGGTGGATGAGTTGAATCTGATGTTGCGGGGTGGGCGAGGGGTGTAAAAAAATCTTTTGAAAATCGTGTTTTTGTAAAAAAAAGGTGAGCAGTAAAAAAATCTGGGTTTTGATCGCCTGAGTGATTTTTTCTGAGGTCGCGCGATGGCCTGGACATGGTGGGCCAAAACAGCGCCGCCTGGATGGCCAGGCTGCACAGCAATCCTGAAGCCGACACCGACCCAAATGTGGGAGGGGGCTTGCCCCTGATGGCGGTGGATCAGCTAATGAATCAGTTCATTGACACTCCACTGTCGGGAATAAGCCCCCTCCAGCATTCGTCCTGCGGTGTCGCCACTGATATCGCTCCACCCATCCGCTAAATTGTTTCAAAACTTGACGCAATTCGATCCCTCGGCCATATTGATAGTTAGCAAACTAACTGTATGCGAACTATCCAGTGCCTCAATCCCTCGAACAACTCCAGATGAACCTCAGCAGCAGCATGGTGGTGGGCGCCCGTAACTGGCGCAAAATCTGCCAGAGCACGCTGGTCAGCTATGGCATCTCCGAAGCCTGCGCCGTGCCGCTGTTGATGATCGGCCGCTTGGGCGACGGGGTGCACCAGGTCAAAGTGGCCCAGGCCTCCGGGATGGAAAGCCCGTCCCTGGTGCGCCTGCTCGACCGGCTGTGCCATGACGGCTATGTGTGCCGTACCGAAGACATCCACGACCGCCGCGCCAAGGCCCTGAGCCTCACCGAGCGTGGTCGCGAGTTGGTGCAGGCGGTGGAGGTGCAATTGGTGCGCCTTCGCCGCGAAGTGCTGGCGGACCTTCCAACCGCCGACATGGAAGCCGCGCTGCGCGTACTGCGGGCCTTTGAGGCGGCGACGCTTTGAACGGATTTTTTACCGGCTTTCCGCCCGCCCGTGACTGGTTCTATGGGGTTCGTACCTTCGCCGCGTCGATGATCGCGTTGTATATCGCCATGCTGATGCAAATGCCGCGTCCGTACTGGGCGATGGCCACGGTGTATATCGTCTCCAGCCCGTTTGTCGGCCCTACCAGTTCCAAGGCCCTGTACCGCGCCATCGGCACCTTGATGGGGGCGGCGGCGGCGGTGTTTTTTGTGCCGATGTTCGTGCAATCGCCGTACATCCTGGTGGTGGTGATCGCACTGTGGACGGGCACCTTGCTGTTCCTCTCCATGCACCTGCGCACCGCCAACAACTATGCCTTGATGCTCGCCGGCTACACCTTGCCGCTGATCGCCCTGCCGGTGGTGGATAACCCGCTGGCGGTGTGGGATGTGGCCGAGGCGCGGACCGAGGAAATCTTCCTCGGCATTGCGGTCGCGGCGGTGGTGGGCGCGATGTTCTGGCCGCGGCGGCTGATGCCGGTGTTCGATGGCGCGGTGGCCAAGTGGTTCAGCGACGCCCAGGTCTACAGCCAGCGTTTTCTTTCCCGCAATGTGCAGCCGGAAGAAGTCAGCGCCCTGCGCGGCGGCATGGTCGCCACCTTCAATACCCTTGAATTGATGATCGGCCAGTTGCCCCACGAAGGCGCGCGGCCGCAGACGGTGCGCAATACCAAGGAATTGCGCGGGCGCATGATCCACCTGCTGCCGTTGGAGGAGGAACTCGACGATGCGCTGTATGCCGTCGAACAGCGTGCGCCGCAGTTTCTCGAGCAACTGACGCCGCTGCTGGAAGCTACCCGGCAGTGGCTGGAAAACACCACCGAAAGCGCACCGCTGGAACGCTGGCGCGCCCTGCGTGACCAGGTCGACGCCCTGCAACCCCAAGGCGAAGCGCTGGACGAGCGCCACACGCTGTTGTTCTCCAACGCCCTCTACCGCCTGGGCGAGTGGATCGACCTGTGGCAGGACTGCCGCAGCCTGCAAGCCGCCATCCAGTGCGAAAGCCAGGACACCTGGCGTGCCGTGTACCGTCACTGGCGCCTGGGCCGGCTCACACCGTTCCTCGACCATGGCCTGATGCTCTATTCGGCGTTTTCCACCGTCACCGCGATCATCGTCGCGTCGGTGCTGTGGATCCTGCTGGGCTGGACCGATGGCGGCAGCGCGGTGATCCTGGCAGCCGTGGCCTGCAGTTTTTTCGCTTCTATGGACGACCCGGCGCCGCAGATCTATCGGTTCTTTTTCTGGACCGCCATGTCGGTGCTGTTCGCCAGCCTCTACCTGTTCCTGGTCCTGCCTAACCTGCACGATTTCCCGATGCTGGTACTGGCGTTCGCGGTGCCGTTCATCTGCATCGGCACGCTGACCGTGCAGCCGCGTTTTTACCTGGGCATGCTGCTGACGCTGGTGAACACCTCGTCGTTCATCAGCATCCAGGGCGCCTACGACGCGGACTTCCTCAACTTCGCCAACGTCAACCTGGCCGGGCCGGTGGGCCTGCTGTTCGCCTTTGTGTGGACGTTGATCGCCCGGCCCTTCGGCGCCGAACTGGCGGCCAAGCGCCTGACCCGTTTCAGCTGGCGCGATATCGTCGGCCTGACCGAGCCCGCCACCCTGAACGAACACCGGCACCTCGCCGCACAAATGCTCGACCGCCTGATGCAGCACCTGCCGCGCCTGGCGATGATCGGCCAGGACACCGGCATCGCCCTGCGCGATCTGCGCGTGGCGCTCAACCTGCTCGACCTGCTGGCCTACTCGCCGCGCATCCTGGGCGTACCGCGGGTGCTGCTCAACCAGGTGGTGGAAGGTGTGGGCGGTTACTTCAAGGCCTGCCTCAAGGCGGGTGAACGCTTGCCCGCGCCCAGCGGTCTGCTGATGACCCTCGACCGCACGCGTCGCGCCCTCAACGGCCAGGGCCTGCAAGACGAAGACGATACCCGCCTGCACCTGCTGCACGCGCTGGCCGGCCTGCGCCTGGCGTTGTTGCCGGGTGTGGAATTCATTGGCGGCACGGAGATGGAAGCGCCGCTACCCGATGGAGCGCCTTTATGATCGGTGATCTGGATATCAGCGGGGTGTTCCTGCCCACGCTGCTGGTGCTGATGGGCATTACGTACGTGTTGTTTCTGGTGGTGCACGGGCTGTTGACCCGCGTTCACTTCTATCGCCTGGTCTGGCACCGGGCATTGTTCAATGTGGGGCTCTACGCGCTGTTGCTGGGCGCGGTGGACTCACTCAGTCGATACCTGATGACATGAAAAAACCTTTTTTGACCATCGGCCGTGTAGTCCTGACGTTGTTGATCGTGAGCTTCGCGGTCGTCGTTGTGTGGCGCATGGTCATGTACTACATGTTTGCGCCCTGGACCCGTGACGGTCACATCCGTGCCGACATCGTGCAGATCGCGCCGGACGTGTCCGGGCTGATCCAGCGCGTCGATGTGCACGACAACCAGCTGGTGACCAAGGGCCAGGTACTGTTTGCCGTCGACCAGGACCGCTTCAAGCTGGCCCTGCGCCAAGCCCAGGCCGCCGTGGCCGACCGCCAGGAAACCCTGGCCCAGGCAAGCCGCGAGTACAAGCGTAACCGTGGCCTCGGCAACCTGGTGCCCAGCGAGCAACTGGAAGAAAGCCAGTCCCGCGTTGCCCGCGCCCAATCGGCCCTGGCCGAAGCGCAAGTGACGGTGGACTCGGCCCAACTCAACCTCGACCGCTCGGTGATCCGCAGCCCGGTGGACGGCTACGTCAACGACCGCGCACCGCGTACCCAGGAGTTCGTCACCGCCGGGCGGCCGGTGCTGTCGGTGGTGGACAGCAATTCCTTCCATATCGACGGCTACTTCGAAGAGACCAAGCTCGACGGCATCCACGTCGGCATGGGCGTCGACATCCGTGTGATCGGCGACAACGCCCGCCTGCACGGGCATGTGCAGAGTATCGTCGCCGGTATCGAAGACCGTGACCGCAGCAGCGGCTCGAACCTGCTGCCCAACGTCAACCCGGCGTTCAGCTGGGTGCGCCTGGCCCAGCGGATTCCGGTGCGTATTGCCTTTGACGATGTCCCGGCGGACTTCCGCATGATCGCCGGGCGTACCGCCACCGTGTCGATCATTGGCGACAAACCCACTGAGGGAGCCAGGCCATGAAGCGGCTGTGGGCAACCGCTGCGCTGGGGTTGTTGCTGTCGGCCTGCCAAGTGGTGGGGCCGGATTACCAGCTGCCGCAAACGTCTGCCGTCAACCGCGCTGACCTGCAAGGGCAACTGGCGGGCAAGGGCAGCGACGTGGTGTCGGCGCCGGTGCCGGCGGACTGGTGGAAGCTGTACAAAGACCCGCGCCTGGACGAGCTGGTGCGCCAGGCCATGGCCTCCAACACCGACCTGCGGGTGGCTGCAGCCAACCTGCAGCGCGCCCGTTATCAGACCCAACAGGCTGAATCCGCCGGCGGCTGGAGTGCCGGCGCCAAGGCCGAGGTGCAGCGCCTGCAGGAATCCGGCGAAGCGTTTTTGCAGGCGGACAAAGTGCCGGTGGATAACATCGGCAGCGTCGGCATTACCACCTCGTATCAATTCGACCTGTTCGGCACCTTGCAACGAGGCATCGAAAGCGCCCAGGCCAGCGCCGATGCGGCCCAGGCCGCCGCCGATACCGCGCGCATCACCCTGGTGGCCGATGTGGTGCGCTCCTACACCCAGGTCTGCGCGGCCAGCGAAGAACTGGCGATTGCCAACGAGTCCCTCGACCTGCAAGCCCAGAGCACCAAACTGACCCAACGCCTGCGTGACGCGGGCCGTGGCGATGAAACCCAGGTCACCCGCTCGCAAACCCAGTACAAATCCCTGCGCGCCGACATGCCGCGCTACGAAGCGGCGCGCCAGGCCGGGCTGTTCCGCCTGTCGATGCTGCTGGCCAAGCCAGTGGACCAACTGCCGGCGGGCACCGGCACCTGCGCCGAGCTGCCGCACATCGCCCAATTGTTGCCGGTGGGCGACGGTGCGGCGCTGCTGAAACGTCGCCCCGACGTGCGCCAGGCCGAACGCCAACTGGCCGCCGCCACGGCACGTATCGGCGTGGCCACCGGCGCCTTGTACCCGGACATCGCCATCGGCGCCACGGTGGGCACCGTGGGCCTGCTCGACAACCTCGGCCAGCCGGCGACCAACCGCTGGGGCTTCGGCCCGATGATCAGTTGGACGGTGCCGACCAACGGCGCCCGTGCGCGCATCCACGAGGCCGAAGCCGCGACCCAGGGCGCCCTGGCGCATTTCGACGGGGTGGTCCTCAACGCCATCCGCGAAACCCAGACCGGCCTGGCGCAATACACCGCCGTGCTGCAACGGCGCGAGGCGCTGGCGGACGCCGAGCGCTCGGCCCAAGAGGCGGCGGACCAGACCCACCGCTTCTTCCAGGCCGGCCGCGAATCGTTCCTCGCCGACCTGCAAGCCACCCGCACCTACACCGCGATGCGCGCGCAACTGGCGGCAGCGAATACCCAGGTTGCCATGAGCCAGATCGATCTGTTCCTGGCCCTGGGCGGCGGCTGGGAAAGCGGACGAACGCAAGCGTCACAGCCCGGCAAACCCTGAGCGAATAGCTATGCTTGGACAGGCGGGTCGCCGTGACGACTCGCCTGACACTGCTCGCGTTTGCTCATGGGGATTCCAATAATGAAAAACCCTTATGCTCCCGCTTTCTGGTGCGTGCTCTTCGCACTGGTGTTGTTATCGGCCGCGTATTTCTACGGCGTCATGCTCGCCCATCAACTCGACAAGGCCATGGTGTTTCTCGACAGCGCCTGCCTGGTGATCGGCTCCCTGTCCATCGGCGTGGTGGCCTGGGCGTCCTACCAGAACCAGCGCGTGAAGAAAAAACTCCTCGAACAAGGCAAGACCCGCGTAGCGATCTGGGACACCAAGGTCGCCCTGCGTCGGGTCGAAACCGTGTTCGACCGCTATTTCTGGGGCAGCTATTGGCAGCCGGGGCGCACCTTCCAGGAAGTCATGGGCGACCTTACCGGCACGCCCCTTGAAAAAAGCCTCGAAGTCCTGAAAAAACAGTGTGTGGCCCTCGATCGGCAGGTCGCCGATGGCCGGCATTGGCTGAATAATGCGCGGGAATTGTCCGACGTCGCCACGCAGATGGCCCGGGAGCGCTACCAGCTGGACTTCTGCGACCCCAAGTCCGACACCCCCGGCAATGCGGTGATACACCGCGAGTTTGAGGTGCTGGTGTACACCTGGACGGCGCGCCTGAAGAGTTTTGACCACCAGCTCGACGAGATCGAGTTGGAGTATTCGTGAACCAACTGCACGCCTGACCCCTCTGAGAAAGCTGGGCCGTTTGCGGCCGCCAGTGCTAATCTTCCCCCGTTTTCGGCGGGCTTGAGCCAACCCTTACGGGGTTCAAGGAAGACAGCCCACTTCTCACAGGATTTGATCAGGTCACTTCATGAATAAGCCAGCAGTCGTTCTTTTGGGTTTAGTTGTCGCCGTAGGCGTCGTCAGTGCAGGCGGCGCCTGGTACACCGGTAAACAACTGGAACCGGTGCTGCAAACCGCGATCCAGAACGCCAACAAGGAACTGCAGACCTCCATGGCCGGCGTCGATGGCACCGTGGCCCTGGAGCTGGTGTCCCTGGAGCGTGGCGTGTTCAGCAGCACCGCGCACTACCGCCTGAAGGGCCAAGGCTCGGTGTTCGGCGAAGAAAACCCCAATCCCGAATTGCTCTTCGTCGACCATATCGAGCACGGCCCGCTGCCGTTCTCGCGCCTGGTGACGCTCAAATGGCTGCCGGTCATGGCCACCAGTCACTACGAACTGGAAAAGAACCCCACCACCGAGAAGTGGTTCGCCGCCGCCAAAGACGTGTCGCCGCTCAAGGGCGTGGCCAATATCGGCTACAGCCGCTCGGTCAACGGCAACATCGAATTGCTGCCCCTGACGTTCAAGGACGACACGTCTTCGGTGAACTTCTCCGGCGCCAACATGAATTTCGACAGCACCGCCGAAGGCCAGAAGGTCAAGGCCGACGGCTTCATGAACAGCCTCAAGATCGCAGCGGTAGATGCCAAGGGCGACGCCTTCGAGGCCGAACTGGCTGGCCTGACCATCGCCAGCAACCTGGAAAAATCCACCTTTGGCTTCTACACCGGGCAAAACACCGTTGAGCTGACCGACAGCACATTCACCTTCGGCCCGCAGAAAGCCGTGCTGACGGTCAAAGGCTTCGAGCAGAAAGACTCCAGCGAAACCAAGGACAACAACCTGGCCGGCCGTGTCGACTACAAGATCGACGAGATCGGTTACCAGGGCAAACCCGTGGGTTCGGCGGCCATGGCCCTGAGCATGAAGAACGTCGACATCCCGGCCATGCTGGTGTTGACCAAGCTGTACCAGGACAAGATGCAGCCGGTGCAAGCCGCTGCCGCAGCGGGCCAGCCCGCGCCTGAGCTGCAACTGACCGAAGCCGAGCAGGCCCTGGCCGAAGCGAACGTCAACCAGGTATTGGCCGCCAAGCCGCAGATCGCCGTGGAAAACCTGTCGCTGAAAACCACCCATGGCGAAAGCAAGTTCAACCTGCTGGTGGACCTGGCCAAGCCGGCCTCCATGGAGTTGCCGCCGGTTGAGCTGGGCAAGCAGATGATTGCATTGCTGGATGCCAACCTGACCCTGTCCAAGCCGATGATCGGTGACGTGGCTGCCCTGCAGGCGCAACTCGGTGGCGTGACCGACCCGAAAGCCATCGAGCAGCAGTCCCAGATGGCCGCCGAGATGGTCAGCGGCATGGCGGTCGGTACACAGTTGGCGACCCTGGTCGGCAGCGATGTGGTGTCCAAGTTGCACTACGCCAACAATGAAGTGACCTTCAACGGCCAGAAAATGACCGTCGAGCAGTTCATTGGGTTTGTGATGGCCAAGTTCGGCGCGGTCAGCGGCGCGCAGTAAAGATTTCGCCATCGCCCGGAAATAAATAATGTGGGAGCGGGAGTGCCCGCGATAAGGGTCAAACAGACGACGCACCTGTCGGCCGGCACCCCGTTATCGCAGGCAAGTCCGCTCCCACATTCACATTTCAGGCGGGCCGCGCAATTCTGAACAATTGTTCCGGATTGGTCTTTTTCCTACTTTCCTGAGAGATAGTTCACACAGGAAAGCTAGGCCGGGTCATTGGACGCCGGCACCCTGCGGCAATTCGCTCAGGACCACCTATCGTTACAGCTTTCCGTGTGTAAGGAAGCTCACGATATGTTGCGAAACCCACCACTCAGTGCATCAGGCCGGTTGCGACTGCTCGTCGGGGCCGCCTTATGCAGCCAATTACTGATCCCCGCCTTCGCCATGGCCGATCCGGCCTATGACGCGCTGATCATTCAGGCGCGCAACGGCAACTTCACCCCGGCCCTGACTCAATTGCGCCAACTGTCCGCCGAGCGCCAGACGCCAGGCCAGGTCAGCGATCATGTGGTGATCGCCGGTTGGGCCGGCCAGGACGCCGAAGTGCTGAAGGTGTACGAGGCCCAGGGTAAACATCGCAACCTCAGCACCCAGGCGCTCGCCACTGTCGCGCGGACCTATCGCAACCAGAAGCAATGGGCCCAGGCCGAGGCGGTCTATCGCCAGGCGTTGCTGCGTGAGCCGAATAACGTCGACCTGCAACTGGGCCTGGCCCTGACCCAGGCCGACGGCGGCAAGGCGGACGAAGCGGTACAACGTACCCGCGCATTGGTCGCCGCCAAGCCCGATGACCCCAACCGGCGCATGGCCCTGGGGTACGCGCTGACCCGCGCCGGCTTGAACTACGACGCGCTGTTCGAGTTCGACCAGGCGTTTATCCGCGCCGGCGACAAGCCTGACGTCGCCCGCGAATATATCGTCGCCCTGCAAAAGGCCCGCCTGCCGGAAGCCGCGTTGCGCCTGTCGGCCCAGCGTCCTGGCCTGCTGGACCCGGTGACCCAGCGCCGCCTGGAAGGCGACCTCGCTGCCGAGCGTGTACGCATGGCCGAGTTCGCCACACGCAGCGAAAAAGAACGCTACGTGATTGCCGACCGCGCCCTGGCGGATTACGACAAATTGCTCGCCCGTTGGACCCCGGACGCCAGCGCCCATGACGATGTGGTGCGCTGGCGCATCGACCGTCTCGGTGCACTCAAGGCGCGGGCGCGTACCGCCGAGGTGATCCGCGAATACGAGACGCTTAAGGCCGAAGGCGTGCAACTGCCGACCTACGCCGTGCGTTGGGTGGCCGCGGCCTACCTGGACCAGCGCCAGCCGGAAAAAGCCGAGCCGCTGTATCGCCAGGCCCTGAGCGCCCCCGACGCCGAGCCCGATGATCGGGTCGAAGACACCACTGCGCTGTTCTACGCCTTGCAGGAAAGCGATAAAGCCGAGGACGCCAACGAGGTCGCCAAGAGCCTCGCCAACAGCCAGAACCCGCGGGTCGAGCTCAAGGGCTTGCCCATCGGCAACCCCAACGATGCATGGATGGACGCCCAGCAACTGTCGGCCCAGGCCGGCGTCTACGGCGGCGACCTGCCGGGCAGCGAAGCCGGCCTCGAAGCGCTGGTGGCGAAAGCCCCTGGCAACGTCGGCCTGCGCCTGGCCCAGGCTGACATGTACCGCGCCCGCGAACTGCCACGGCGTGCCGAAGGCATCCTGAAGGAAACCGAAGCCCAGGCCCCTCGGGATATCGGCCTGGAAGTGAGCCAGGCCTACACCGCCATGGACCTGCAGGAGTGGCGCCAGCTCGACGTGCTTACCGACGATGTGCTCGCCCGCAACCCGGACAACCGCCAGGTGCAGCGCCTGAGCCGCCTGCGCGACGTGCATGACATGGCCGAACTGCGCGTCGAGGCGTACACCGGCAAAAGCTTTGGCGGCGGCAATGACAGTGACGCGGGTGCCGTCGCGGGTAGCCGCGATTGGGGCATTGAGAGTCGGATCTACACGCCGCCCATCGACGAAGACTGGCGTCTATTCGCCGGCGCCGGGTACGCCAAGGCCGATTTCAGCGAAGGCACGGGCCAGCATCGCTGGCAGGTCGTGGGCGTGGAGCGGCGTACCCGCGACATGACCATTGAAGCCGAGGTGTCCAACCACTCCTACGGCGATGGCTCCAAACAAGGCGCCGCGGTGTCGATTGCCCGCGACATCAACGACAACTGGCAATACGGCGGCAGCCTGGGCTACCTCCTGAGCACCACGCCGCTGCGGGCGTTGAATGACGGTGTCACGGCCAACGGTGGCAGCGGCTTTATCCGCTGGCGCGCCAACGAAAGCCGCGAATGGAAACTGACCCTCAGCCCCTCCCATTTCAGCGATGGCAACGACCGCTTCGAAGCCTTGCTCAACGGCCGCGAAGGCCTCTACAGCTCGCCGAAAGTACAAGTGGACCTGGGCCTGGAAGTCGGCGCCAGCCGCAACAGCAAGGAAGACACGGTGTACTTCAACCCGAAGTCGGATTTCACCGTGCTGCCCGTCCTCAACATCAACCATGTGCTCTATCACCGCTACGAGACCCAGTGGAGTCAGCAGTTCCAGGTCGGTGCGGGTACCTATAGCCAGCGGGATTATTCCACCGGTGGCATCGGTCTGGTGGGCTACGGCCAACGCTTTCGCTGGAATGACGTGCTGGACGCCGGCGCCAACCTGAGCCTGATCAGCCGACCTTATGACGGGGATCGCGAACGCGATCTGCGTCTGCTCGTCGACCTCACTTACCGTTTCTAAAAGAGCCTGACCATGACCTTCCTCAGCCGTTGCTTGTTGGTTCTGGGCGTATTGCTGGTCAGTGCCTGCGCCCAGCAACCCGCGCCTTTCACTCCACCCGCCGAGCGGCCGACACCGGCCAACGAGATGGCGTGGCCGAAAAACCATTTCCTGGGTATTGCCTACCATGACGTGTCGGACCGTGATCCTGACCAGGCCGTGGTGGCGGTACGCACCGAGCGATTGATCGAACAGTTGGCCTGGCTGCGGGAGAACGGCTACCAGGCGGTCAGCGTCGACCAGATCCTGGCTGCCCGCCGTGGCGGCCCCGCGTTGCCGCCCAAAGCCATCATGCTCAGCTTCGATGACGGCTATTCGAGCTTCTATACCCGCGTGATGCCGATCCTGCGCGCCTATCGCTGGCCGGCCTTGCTGGCGCCGGTGGGCTACTGGATCGACACGCCGATGAACAAACCGGTGGACTTCGCCGGCTCGCCACGGCCGCGCGGCGAGTTCCTCACCTGGCAGCAGATCCGCGAAGTGTCCCAGTCCGGCCTGGTGGAAATCGCCGCGCACACCGATGCCAGCCACACCGGGATCCTCGCCAACCCCCAGGGCAACCTCGAGCCGGCGGCGACCTCGCTGCGTTATGACCCGGCCACGGGCCGTTATGAAAGCCAGGCCCAGTTCCAGGCGCGGATGCGGGCGGATGTCTCGGCGATCTCCAACAAGATCCAAACCGTGACCGGCAAGAAACCACGGGTATGGGTGTGGCCGTACGGCGCCGCCAAGGGCACCTCGCTGGCGATCGTCGGCGAGCAGGGCTACCAGATGGCCCTGACCCTGGAAGACGGCCTCGACAGCTCCAGTGATCTGATGAACAGCCCCCGCTTCCTGGTGGCCTCCGACCCGGACGGCGAGCATTTCGCCAACAGCATCGTCGCCGTGCAAACCCCGGCACCGCTGCGGGTGTTGCATGTGGACCTGGACAACGTCTACGACCCGGACCCGGCCCAGCAGGCGCGCAACCTCGACCAACTGGTGCAGCGCGTGGTGGACATGGGCGCCGGTACGGTGTTCCTGCAAGCCTTCGCCGACCCCAAGGGGGATGGCCTGGTGCACGAACTGTACTTCCCCAACCGTCACTTGCCGGTGCGCGCCGACCTGTTCAACCGCGTCTCCTGGCAGTTGCACACCCGTGCCCATGCCGCCGTGTATGCGTGGATGCCGGTGTTGAGTTTTGCCCTCGATCCCAAGCTGCCCCGCGTGACGCGCTGGGACCCGGAAACCGGCCAGGTCGCCACCGACCCGGACCAATATAAACGCCTGTCGCCGTTCGACCCGCAGGTGCGCAGGATCATTGGCGAGATCTATGAAGACCTGGCGCGCAACAATGCCATCGACGGCGTGCTGTACCACGACGACGCAGTGCTCTCGGACTTCGAAGACGCCAGCCCCGCCGCGCTCAAGGCCTATGCCGCCAACGGCCTGCCGGGCAGCATCCAGGCCCTGCGCGCCGACCCGGCCGTGATGCAGCGCTGGACGCGTTTCAAGAGCCGCTACCTGATCGACTTCACCAATGAGCTGACCACCAAGGTCCGCGCCATCGGTGGGCCGCAGGTGCAGACCGCGCGCAATATCTTCGCCGAGCCGATGCTCAACCCGGCGAGCGAGGCCTGGTTCGCCCAGAACCTAGATGATTTCCTCCAGACCTACGACTGGACCGCGCCGATGGCCATGCCGCTGATGGAAGGCCAGGAGTACAAGACCTCCAATGCCTGGCTGGAGAAGCTGGTGGCGACGGTCAAGGCGCGTCCCGGCGCGATGGAACGCACCGTATTCGAACTGCAGGCCAAAGACTGGCGCACCAAGGCCGCGCCGGATATCGACGCTGTGCAGATGGCTGAATGGATGGGTGTGCTCAAGCGCCAGGGTGTCACGAGTTTTGGCTACTACCCGGACAACTTCCTGGAAAATTCCCCGGACCTGAAGACTGTGCGTCCGGCCCTTTCCAACCAATGGAATCCTTGACCATGTTCGACAGAATCCTGGCGTTATTCGTGCTGGCACTGGTATTAGGCGTGCCCCTGGGCCTGATCTTCCTGGTCACCGGGCAGTTCCTGATGGACTTCGTGTTTTTCTACCCGCTGTTCATGTCGGCGCTGTGGATCGCCGGTGGCTTGTACTTCTGGCTGCATTGGGAGCGCCACTGGCCCTGGGAGGAAGACACTCCGGCACCGACCCTGGCCGGCAACCCGCTGATCTCGATCATCATCCCTTGCTACAACGAGGGCGATAACGCCGCCGACACCATTCATGCTGCGCTGGGCCAGTTGTACCCGAACATCGAAGTGATCGCGGTCAACGACGGCTCCAAGGACAACACTGCCGCCGTCCTCGACGCCCTGGCGCTGGAACATCCGCGCCTGCGGGTGCTGCACCTGGCGCAGAACCAGGGCAAGGCCGTGGCCTTGCGCATGGGCGCGGTGGCCTCGCGCAGCGAATACCTGGTGTGCATCGACGGCGATGCGCTGCTGGATAAAAACGCGGCGGCCTACATGGTCGCGCCGATGCTCGACAACCCGCGCCTGGGCGCCGTGACCGGCAACCCACGCATCCGCACACGCTCGACCTTGATCGGCCGCGTGCAGGTGGGCGAGTTCTCCTCGATCATCGGCTTGATCAAGCGCACCCAGCGCGTATTCGGGCGGATCTTCACGGTGTCGGGTGTGGTGGTGGCGTTCCGTAAAAAGGCGCTGGACCGCATCGACTACTGGAGCACCGACATGATCACCGAGGACATCGATGTCAGTTGGAAGCTGCAGCTCGATCACTGGAGCATCTTCTACGAGCCGCGCGCGCTGTGCTGGATCCTGATGCCCGAAACCGTCGGCGGCCTGTGGAAACAGCGCCTGCGCTGGGCCCAGGGCGGCGCCGAAGTGCTGTTCAAGAATATCCGTGGCATCTGGCAATGGCGCCATCGCTACCTGTGGCCGCTGCTGTTCGAATACTGCCTGTCCACCGGTTGGGCCTTCACCTTCCTGCTCTCGGTGATTTTCTGGGGCCTGGGCAAATTCATCGTGCTGCCGCCGGCAATCACGGTGGACTCCCTGGTCCCGCCGGCCTTTACCGGCCTGGTGCTGGCGATGGTGTGCCTGGTGCAATTCGCGGTGAGCATCCTGATCGACCGCCGCTACGAGAAAGACCTGTGGAAAACCCTGTTCTGGACCGTGTGGTACCCGATGGTGTTCTGGCTGGTCAGCCTGTTCACCACCCTGGTCAGTTTCCCCAAGGTGCTGTTCAACCAGCACCAGAAGCGCGCGCGCTGGGTAAGCCCGGATCGCGGTATCAAACCTGTTGAAGAGGAGGCGTGAGCATGAAACTGGTCAGAACTCGCCAAAGTACCGTGATGTGGATCATCGACGTGATCCTGACCTTGATGGCCTGGGCCGGACTGGTCTGGCTACTGGCGCGCGGGATCACTTCGATGCTTGAAACCCACGGAGGCCCGCGTATCGAGGCGCCGATTTTCGCGGCGCTCAATACCTTGCAGATCTACCTGTGGATCGCACTGTTCAACGCCGTGATCCTGGTCACCTGGGCACGCTACCAGCAACGCAAGGGGCGCAAGTTCGCCCAGCGCCGCGCTGAAGCCAAGGCTCTCACCGACAAGAACCTGAGCGAGAGCTTCAGCCTCGCCGAGGGTGACCTGGAGCAACTGCGCCGCCCGGGCGTACTGGTGATCCACAACGACGAAGACGGCGGTGTGTCGGAAGTCAAAGCCCACGTCTCCCGCGACGTGGAAAAACCAGGCTTGACCCTCGTGCCTGGCGCGCCTCAGAACAAAGACGCCAGCTAGTGGTGTAAACCACAATCCAATGTGGGAGGGGGCTTGCCCCCGATTGCGGTGGATCAGCTAATGAATACTTGGCTGACCCCCCCCTATCGGGAGCAAGTCGAATCGTCGCACCGCCCCCCACATGGGACTCTTACCCTGCCGATCCCGATTATTGGGATCCAATTCACAAAACCCCCGCGAACTTATCTGCTTTTTTCGGTACTAACTTATCGCGGCAAGAAATTGATGGCCAAATAATGGCAACTTATAAGTTCTCCGACGAATCGCTACCAGAACAGCTGCCGCCTGTCGGAATAATACTTCCAGTTTCAGGCCGTGTATCTTTTTTATGATTTTTATTGTTATTAATCAATGTGTTGCGTGAATAACTAGCACGGGCATGCAACTGACTCTGTTTCTTGGGTTACTGCTAGTTCGATGTTAGTTTCGCGGCCCCTGATTTTCGACGGACCGAACATGTCTTTTTTATTGCCACGGACTCGGTACTTGCTATGCACTTTGCTGCTTGCTTATTTGAGCGGCAACAGTGCCTTGGCCGCCCCTACACCGGGGGATCAGGACCTTATCCGCGACCGCCAGAACCGGCTTCTCGAAGAGCAGCGTCGGCGCCTGGAAGAGCTCCAGGGCCTGCCCGGCAAGAGCAATCAGCCACAGTCCCCTGCACAACCTGCGGACTCACGCTGCTTCCCCATCCAGGATATCGAACTCAAGGGCGCCGACAGTCTCTCCGCTGCAGACCGTAACCGCCTGCTTAAACCCTATATCGGCCAATGCCTGGGCGTTACGCAGCTCAATGAACTGCTCAAGGTCATCACCGATTACTACATTGCCCAGGGCCGCGTCGCCAGCCGTGCCTACCTGCCGCAGCAGGACCTTTCCAGCGGCCACCTGCAAGTGCTGGTGGTCGAAGGCAAACTCGAAGGCCTGAAGGGGCACCCTGATGACTACGCATAAGCTTGAATTTCGTCACAGGCCGAAATTTTCAGAGCCTATTGAAAAGCGGCACCAAAATTTTCTGGAAAAGTTGTCCTGCTTAGGCAAGCCCTGGGACTTGGCCGGTGCTGTAGAAGTTCCCGATATTGAAGGCGAGCTTGTTGTTGTTGTTTCTTTAGATAAGTTTCTTCCAAAGGGAATAAAAGGCCGAATTGCATATGCTCTTAGAAGTGAGAAATATCTAGAAGATGATGCTCAATTTGATGACTCTCTATTCGTTGAGTTTTCGAATGCTAAAGTTGATTGTTGCGACTTGTTGAAAAGGATTTTCCCTGCATACGTACATGCTTTTGGTGCCTATAGAGCTGCGCTGCATGATTGGTCGGTTACTAGACGCGACTGGCCGGAAGTAGTAGCTGCATGCGATGCTACAAAAAAAGATGTTAACGGGAGAGATGGTGTTTTTCGTATAAATGCGGTTAATTATTTTGATGAGGCATTGTGCATTCGCGCATTTGGGAAAAGTCCTCAACAGATTATTAGCTGTCTCAAGGGGCACGTTGAGGAGGCGTCGGAACTGGCCGGGGGTGTGCTGATTGCTGTTAGCTATGCACCGCTGTCCACCAGTGAGATAACTACTGCTGGAGAGCGATTAAAAAAATTTTTGGTTGGTAATGCGAGGGGCTAGGAGCAAAAGAAGTACGTGTTTCAACTCTAGCCTCTGAGCTTGCCGGTGTACTTCATCGCGCACCAATAGCTCCATATCCGCCAATCTCGAGCGGGACAATCCGGTGGGGATTCCTCAGGGTCAGGTCCCTCTTTCCTCTGAGTGTCGGAGGCGGTATAACGAATCGTCGCATGTATGTTCCCATCGAGATAATTGGAAATCGCAACAGGAGTGTTTGGTGATGACTGAATGGGCACTGTTACGCGAGCTTAAAAAGGGTGATGCGCTTGCTGTGCCCGAAGCAGGACTTTTACTCATCGATGAGGGAGTGTACAAGATTTCGGTCACTCAGTACTGCTTGGCAGATGCGATTAAAGAGGATGGGCAGGATAAGCTGAAAGTATTGTCATTTTACTGGGCGGCCAGTGACGCAGCATTTCAGCGAGCCTATTACAGAGACGTCGAAAGTGATGATGGGGCTGTTTGCCCTCCGCCCTTTGAGTTGATGCCAGAGGAGGCAGGGGCGACCTATATTGAAATAAAGCGAGCGTTGGAGGCTGCCGGTAATATTCGAGAGTATGCCTCTTATCGTGTGATGTCTGATGGCGCTTTTGTTCATAAGAGTTTGGAAGGTCCGTCAGCGGTCTATTATTTTCGCTCATTGGGGTTGTTGAATGATGAGGGGCCTTACGCAATTTTGTGGAAGTGTCAGGGAGTTTGATAGAAGTGAGCTTAATTGTTTTCTGTGTTTGAGCTAAAAAGGATCGGGTTCTATGAGTTACTCGGAAAGTCTGTCTGTTTTAGAGGGGCAAATGTGGGTTAAAAGAGCGGCTATTTTTCTTTTGATTCTCGATCAAACTTTAGATAATCTATCGTCAGCTCCCGCTACCTATACTAAATGTAGTGAGGCTATTGAGTTGTGCTGGTCATGGTTAACCGATAGAAGTTTAAGTCCTGAGCAGTTGGCCTACTATTTAGACTCGGATGAAATGCAAAATGGTCCTTTGGGAGAGCATCATTTCATTACGGAAAGCTTAGAGCAAGACAGCTTGATTCTGATACTTCTGGTCATTGGCTTTTTTGCACATCAGGCTTATAAAGTTTCAGGTCGGAAAGAAAGAATGTCCGCCTCAGTCAACGAGGCAGGTGAGCAGGCTGTTGAATACATAGTCGAATATATCTATAAGGTCGGAGCGGGTGGCGTGTTAAACGTTTATCTATCTAAAAAGGGTTAATGTTCAGATGCAAGGAGTGGCGATGAAAGGCGCGTCGGAAGTTGGCGTTCTTATAAGAGAAATAGTGTCCAGTGCATTGTATGAAGGTGATTATGGAAGCTGCATAAGTAACCGTGAATTAGTCTTGAGAGGTGTTGAGGTTCTCGACCGCGTAGGTGTGCCACTCGACTATCTTGAATTCCTTGAACAGTTTGGATTTGGTGAGCTGGATAGCGCACTTTACATCGAGGATGGTCCAACAAAGTATTCAGTTGTCGCCGGATGTGATGTGGTTGCTTATCGTAATATGTATGTATTTGCCAGCACCGGGAGCGGTGTCCTTTATGCATTCGATGCTGCGAATAATTGGTCAATTGTCGAAATTGATCCTGAATTGAATGATGCGGAAGTTTTATATGAGGATTTTTCCAGCTTCATCCTTAGCCAGTTAACGGTGATTAAAGGTTATGTGGATTGGCGAGCCCAGCAGTAATATGCGCGGCGCCAGCATTTGCATTATTAAGGACGATCAATGAAACCCGCAAAATTCTCCCTCCAGGCCTTCCTGATGGCCTGCCTCATACCCGGCTGGGGCCTGGTGTATGTAGGCCGCACGCAATGGGGTATCCGGGTCGCAGCGTTGTTGCTCGGCGGGGTCGTGCTGATGGGTGCCTTGGGGTTGGTCACTACACCCCTTGGACTGTATGCATTCTTCGCTTTCGTCATCACGGTCAAACTGACCTCTGCCATCGTGTCCGCCGTGTTGGCTCGTCGCTATAGCGGTCCGCCCAATGTGCCGCGTAAACGCTTCCATGCTCTTTACGTCGGTGTGGTGGTGATCCTGGTGCTGACGCTGGACGTCTTTCGGGTGCCGTTGCTGGGCTTCAAAAACTATTACATTCCGTCGGGGTCGATGGTTCCGACGTTGTCGATTGGCGACTACATCATGTCGGACCTGCGGGCTGGCGATCCCAAAGTGGGGGATATCGTGGTGTATCGCTGGAATGGCACCGAGGCGGTCAAACGGGTGGCGGGAATCGGTGGTGACACTCTGGCCATCGTCCATGGCGAGCTGATCCGCAACGGTGAGAACCTGGGTTTGTTTCACGCACCGGCTGAGCGCGTCAAAAAGGACTACTCCCTTGAGTTGGCGCCACTCCAGGTAGCGCCGGGGCATGTGTACCTGTTGGGCGACAACCGGGATGTCAGCAACGATAGCCGCTTCATGGGCCAGGTTGCGCTTGATGATGTGGTGGGCAAGGTCTCCGGCATCTGGTTCTCGAATGAACGAGCGCGTATCGGGACGACGTTTCCATGAGCTTTTCGAGTATCGGCTGTCGGATCGCCCAGTGGCTGTGCCTGCTGCTGATGTGCGTCAGCGCCATCGCGTTCATCCTGGCCTGGGCCTACCTCGATCGTGATTCGTCTTGGTTGGGCACGGCCGCGGCGGGTTTCGTCTGGGGTGGGATCGGGTTGTTGTTCGCGTGTGTGTTTGAACGGTCTCGAACCGCCGCCGCCACGCTGCGATTCATGCTGACTCGGACATCGGCGTTGCTGGTGTTTGCGGCCGGGGTGGCCTATCTGGTTGGCCTGCTGTGGGTCGGGCCGGAGCAGGACTTTATGGACGCTCAGCTAAAGGGCGCGTCGTGCGGTAAGTACACGGGCACGATTGAGAAAGGGTGGGAGCAAATCTGCGCCCGTTCACATTCAGAACAGCCACAAACGCCGTGAGGTTAGAGCCACCGCGTATGGACGCGAGCGGGCATGTACAACGTGTGCCGTCCTCGATGACATCTCTTCGACTTTTGGATAAATGACGGTATGAGCGAATCAGTATCGGCCGCAGGCACCTGGAACCTCGCCAGCCCAGGCAAACGCCTGCTCGGCTATTTCATCGATATGGCCGTGGTGCTTTTCCTGCTGTTTTTGAACCGAAACCTGGAATATGCCTATTTCTATCTGGGCTCTGCAGGAGGCCCGGCATTGTTTGATGGCCTCCACTATGTGCTGCTGTTTTCAGCCTTCGGGTACTACCTGTTTTGCGATGCCTTGCCCAATGGCCAGAGCCTGGGCAAGCGGGTGTGCCGCACGGCCGTGGTGGGTTACCCGTACCCCACGAACTGCACGCTGTTCCAGTCGTTCCTGCGCAATGTTCCGAAGCTGCTGTTCAGTGTGCTGGACGGTCTTTTTGTACTGTTCGGCCTGCGTCGTCGCTTGGGCGATATGTTGGCCAGGACGATTGTCATCAATTCCTGAGCAGGGCGGCCTGGCCGGGCCGCCCGGTATAACTCAGGACGGGTTGGCGTTCAGCCTGCGACTGATCGCATCCAACAAATCACAGCCGTCACGCAACGGAATCGCCAGCAGATGGGCGAAGTCCTGCAGCACCACGGCATCGCTGCTGAGCTGATCGCGGAAGGCCAGGTTTTCCAGGAGTTGGGTGACGGCTTGGATGCGGTGCACGGCGGCGTCGTGGAGGACGTCGAGGGGGGCTTGGGTGTCGATGAGCAGGGCGGGGACGGTGCAGTCGTGGCCGGTCAGGGGCATGTAGCGGTTCATAATTGGCACTCTGTTAAGTGGTTGAGGCCACCACTCAATCGTCGCCAAACGAATGGGTGGCAGCTGTACGCAGGTTGGCGAACCGGCAACAGAGTAAACCGGCAGACCCGAAGGTCTCCCGCGCACAGCCGCCATAAAAGGCACGGCTTTGCGGGTGCAAAAACACCTGCATGAAAGCGGATTGCTTTTGCACTCTGTTGTCAGGTCGCCAAACCTGATCGCCATTTGGACGACGGCCGGACTATAAGCCCCTCACCCAAAACCGCGCAAGGCATCAGAGTAATGGCACAATGCCTCATGCAATGCCACCCACTGCCGACACACTGGCGATGCCCAGACGCATCAAAAATCTGAATCGGCCTTCGCCAGCGTTTTCGAAACCGCCCCACCGCTACCCACAAGGAAGAAATACATGATCAAGTTGTTCTGCAAAGCCGCTGTCCTTCTGTCCCTGGCCACGCTGTTTGGCTGTTCTTCGACGCCGTCGGTAGAGAAGATGCAGGCTGACGTGGCGAGCTATGCGCTGCCCAAGGCTGCCGTGGCCGATAAAGGCCTGGTGTATGTCGTACGCCCTAGCAACGTCGGGATGCTGGTACGGTTCAACGTGTTCCTGGATGACAAGGAAGCCGACTCGGAGATGGGTTACAACCGCGGTAACCAATACATCTATTTTTTCGTGACGCCGGGCAAGCACGTGATCAGCTCCAAGGCTGAAAACTGGGCGGACATGCCAATCGACGTCAAGGCGGGTGAGGTGGTTTACCTCAAGCAGGAAGTCGAAATGGGCTTCGCCGTGGCGCGCAACAGTCTCAAAGTGCTGAGCGATCTGGAAGGCCGTTATCTGGTCAAGGATGCGTCCTTGGGCACCGTGGCAAAAGAAAGCAAGTAACTAAAAACGCTTAAGACGGCCGGGCCCGAGCTCGGCCGTTGTCGCTGTTCATCCGCCCTGCACACTTAGCTTGGTAAGGGGCTGACACGCGATTCTTCAACTCTCGTTGATTGACCACGACATAAGCCGGAGTGGCACCGTATGGACGCAAATCCCCCGCTATGCGCCTGAACTTTCCGGCCCGCAATTATTTAGACCCAAGGAAGCTGTCAATGAAACTGTATCGTCTGTTTATCTCACTCACTGCACTGGCGACCTGCACCAGCAGCTTCGCCGCGGCGCCTGCCCTGCAAAGTTTTCTCGCCTGCGACCAGAACTCCCTGGCGGTGGTAAGCCAGTCAGGGCTCAAGGAGCGTGTTGCCCATAAGCTGGAGAACGGCAAGATCACGCTCAGTGGCGGCACAAAATCCGATATGGGCCAGCGTTGGATGTTCGATACGCCACTGACGCTTGACGGTGTGACCTTGACCGGCTTTTTCGCCGAAGACCAGGACCTGATGGGCTCGCGCATCATCAACTGGGGTTTCTACACCGAGCAGGCGCCCGACGCGCTTTACGCACAACTGAGTAAAGTACCGGGTACGGCGTTGGAGAAAGCCAACGGTATCTACGCGCGTGCGCAGATCTGGTCGCAGAAGCAATCAGCCTGGGTACCGGAGGGTGGCGATGACAACGCGGGCAAGCTGGTCACTGATACCGCCGAACGCATCTTGATGGTCGAGCCCGCACCCGGTGACCTGGCCAAGACCAGCAAAGGCATGATCACCTGTTCGGTTCAGGGGGCGGTGAGCGCAGCGATGCTCAAGACCACTCGACCTGACCTGATCAAGTGAGCTGAGGCTGGCAACGATACCGCGGGCATGTTGAATGCCTGCGGTGTTCTCTGGTTTTTCGCGAGCAAGCTCGCTCCTACAGGGGGCGGGGTTACAGCAACTTGCGCTGCACCGCTTCATCTAGCGTACTGCGCGTCAGCGCCTCGACCACTTCCCGTGTATCGCTCTGGAACGGGATGCCCACGATCTGCACCAGGCACGTACGCCGGGTGCAGCGCTCGATGGCCCTGGAGGGCGGTCATGTTGAATTTGAGCGTGACGTCCTGCTCGCCCATAACTTGAGGGAATGTGCGCCACCGCACGGCAACCGACGAAACACCTTGAGAACCGCTCTCAACTCCGTAAAATGCCGCGATTGTTTAAAGCACGATACTTTTCAGGGACGAATCCAGACATGCGCATGTTTGCCGTATTCCTCGTCGCCTGCCTGATGGCGGGCTGCGCCTCCAAGCCGGAGTACTACATCTCGCCGGCACCGGTCACCATTCCCAAGAACGCCACGTACTGGCTCGACACGTTTGATGTTGAGGTGGTGGGCAAGAACGAGCGCTTCCTGCCGGATGACAAGGTTCGCCAGCAACTCGGTGTCGATCTGGTCGACCGCCTGCTCAGCGCCAAGCGTTATGCATCCAGCAAGGAAAAGGCCGATTACCTGTTGGATATCAGCATCGTCTACACGCGCCATATCCCCGACTCAAAAGGCGGTCTCTCGACGTTGATCGTTGATGACAACACCATTCTGGCCGCTGTCGATTTCAGCTATCGGGTCAAGGTCAAGAAGGGTGCCGGCGAGGTCCTGCATTTTGCCAAGACGCGAAACAACCTTGTGCCCGCCGGCGTGATGGGTGAAGCGCAGAAATGGAAAACCATGGGCGGGATCATCACCAACTCCGGTAACTCGAGCGTCGAGCGTTTTTATACCGGCCTGTTGAGCCGCGACATCGTCGATGATCTGCGCGACATCCCGTCTCGCTAACGTTGCCCACTACCGATTTACCACCCCCAGGAGCACCCTGTGAACACACTGTCCAAAATCCTGCTGTCCGGCCTCACCGCCGCAGCGCTGTTGACCGTGGCCGGTTGCGCCACGGAGAGCAACCGCGCCATGCCGGTGGAACAGGTCGCCAGCGCCAACGTCGCCTATTCCGGCGTGCGTGTGCCCATCGCCGTGGGCAAGTTCGACAACCGCTCCAGCTACATGCGCGGCATCTTCTCCGATGGTGTCGACCGCCTCGGTGGCCAGGCCAAGACCATCCTGATTACCCACCTGCAGCAGACCAACCGCTTCAGCGTGCTGGACCGCGACAACATGGGCGAAATCTCCCAGGAAGCCGCGATCAAGGGCACCGCGCAGAAGCTCAAGGGCGCTGATTACGTAGTGACCGGCGACGTGACCGAGTTCGGCCGCAAAGAGACCGGCGACCGCCAGCTGTTCGGCATCCTCGGCCGTGGCAAGACCCAAGTGGCCTACGCCAAGGTCGCACTGAACATCGTCAACATCAGCACCTCCGAAGTGGTGTATTCCACCCAGGGCGCCGGTGAGTACGCGCTGTCCAACCGTGAAGTGGTCGGCTTCGGCGGCACCGCCAGCTACGACTCCACCCTCAATGGCAAGGTCCTCGACCTGGCCATGCGCGAAGCCATCAACCGCCTGGTCGACGGCATCAACGCCGGCGCCTGGAACCCGCGCAACTGATCAGCAACCCCTCAAGGAGCAGTACACGGATGAGCAAGGCAGTGAAGTTGGCGCTGATGCTGACAGCAATCGCGGCGGTCGCCGGGTGCCACACGGCGCCCCAGCCCCTGTATCAATGGGAAAGCTACCAGCCGCAGGTTTACGAGTACTTCAAGGGCGAGCCCAAGGAAGCGCAGGTCGAGGCGTTGGAGCGTGATCTGCAAAAGATCAACGCCAGCGGCCGCAAGGCGCCGCCGGGTTACCACGCGCACCTGGGCATGCTGTACCTGAGCATGGGCAAGGATGACCAGATGGTGCAGGAATTCCGCACCGAGAAGGCGCTGTTCCCCGAGTCTGCTTCGTACATGGACTTCCTGTTGAAAAACGCCAAGACCGGAGTGGCCACTAAATGAGCCTGCTAAAACTCACCGGTGCCTTGCTGGCCCTGGCCTTGCTCGGCGGTTGCGCAGCCCCCAAGACCATTGACTACACCGCGTACAAACAGGCGCGGCCCAAGTCGATCCTGGTACTGCCGCCGATCAACGAGTCGCCGGAAGTGCAGGCCTCGTACAGCCTGGTCTCGCAAGTGACCTACCCGCTGGCCGAAGCCGGCTACTACGTGCTGCCGATTGCCCTGGTGGACGAAACCTTCCGCCAGAACGGCCTGACCACCGCCAACGATATCCAGGGCGTGCCACCGGCCAAGCTGCACGACATCTTCGGCGCGGACGCGGCGCTGTACATCACTGTCAGCGAGTACGGCACCAAGTACATGCTGATCTCCAGCGACACCGCCGTGACGGCCTCGGCCAAACTGGTGGACCTGCGCACCGGCACCACCCTGTGGACCGGTTCGGCGCGGGCCTCCAGCGAAGAAGGCAACAACAACAGCGGCGGCCTGGTGGGCATGCTGATCACCGCGGCGGTCAAGCAAGTGATCAACAGCTCCACCGATGCGGCGCACCCGATTGCCGGCATCACCAGTGCACGCCTGCTGTCGCCGGGCCAACGCGCGGGGATCCTGTACGGCCCGCGCAACCCGAAGTACGGCACGGACTGAGTTCATCGCCTCGGTTCAAATGTGGGAGGGGGCTTGCCCCCGATAGCGGTAGATCAGTCAGTACATGTTTGACTGACCCACCGCCATCGGGGGCAAGCCCCCTCCCACAGTTGGACTGTGGTGTTATTCGAACCAGGGTTAACCCGAACATCCCGCACCTTGCGTCTGACCTTGTGAACGGATCATTCATTCACGAGGTTCAGCCCATGTCCCGTCCTCTGCTCTTCCTGCGTCCTGCCGCCCAAGGCTTTGCCGTCACCCTGGTGGTGGCGTTGGCCGGTTGTGGGCTGTCTTCGTCCCCTGAGTTGGCCGAACCGGCCGAGCCCGTTGCCGAGCTGCAACGCGCGTCGCCCCAGGGCGCCATGGTCAAACGCATGGCAATGCCCGCGCCAATGCGCATGCAGGAATCAGCGGCGATGGATTACCGCAGCGAACCCCGCGAGCAATACGCCAACCTGCCGGACAACCCGGTGCATCGCGTGGCCGAAACGCCGGTGTCCACCTTCAGTGTGGATGTCGACACAGGCAGCTACGCCAACGTCAGACGCTTCCTCAACCAAGGCAGCCTGCCGCCCGAAGGCGCTGTGCGACTGGAGGAAATGGTCAACTACTTCCCCTACCACTACGCCTTGCCCACCGACGGCTCACCGTTTGGCGTGACCACCGAAGTCGCCGCCACACCGTGGAACCCGCACACCCAACTGCTGCGCATCGGCATCAAGGCGTCCGACCGCGCCGTGGCGGACCTGGCGCCGGCCAACCTGGTGTTCCTGGTGGATGTGTCCGGCTCCATGGACCGCCGCGAAGGCTTGCCGCTGGTGCAAAGCACCCTGAAATTGCTGGTGGATCAGTTGCGTGATCAGGACCGGGTTTCATTGGTGGTCTACGCCGGTGAATCCCGCGTAGTGCTCAAGCCCACATCGGGGCGCGACAAGGCCAGGATCCGCAATGCCATCGATCAACTCACCGCCGGCGGTTCCACGGCAGGCGCATCCGGTATCGAACTGGCCTACCAGATCGCCCGCGAAGGCTTTATCGACAAGGGCATCAACCGCATCCTGCTGGCCACCGACGGTGATTTCAATGTGGGCGTCAGCGACTTCGACAGCCTCAAGCAAATGGCCGCCCGGCAGCGTAAAAGCGGGGTGTCCCTGACCACCCTCGGCTTCGGTGTGGATAACTACAACGAACACCTGATGGAACAACTGGCGGATGCCGGCGATGGCAATTACGCCTATATCGACAACCTGCGCGAAGCCCGCAAGGTGCTGGTGGACCAGCTCAGTTCAACCCTGGCGGTGGTGGCGCGGGATGTGAAGTTGCAGGTGGAATTCAATCCGGCACTGGTCAGCGAGTATCGACTGCTGGGCTATGAAAATCGCGCCCTCAAGCGTGAGGATTTCAACAACGACAAAGTCGATGCCGGTGAGATCGGCGCAGGGCATACCGTGACCGCGCTGTATGAAATTGTGCCGAAGGGCCAGAAGGGCTGGTTGGAGCCCTTGCGCTACGCCACTGCGCCTGCGGCCGAAGGTAAATCCGATGAACTGGCGATGCTGCGCGTGCGCTACAAGCCCGCCACGGGCGGTGACAGCCGCTTGATCGAACGGCCCATCCGCCACAAAACCACCCAGGCCAGCGACGACCTGCGCTTCTCGGCGGCGGTGGCCGCCTTCGCCCAACAGCTCAAGGGCGATGGCCGCTACACTGGCAGCATGAGTTTGAAGGACACCGCCGCACTGGCCCGCTCGGCCCGGGGCGATGACCCGTTCGGCCTGCGCAACGAGTTCGTGCAACTGGTGGAACTGGCCCAAAGCCTGAAACCCTGATCTCAAACAGGACACTGATCAAATGTGGGAGGGGGCTTGCCCCCGATGGCAGTGGGCCAGTCAATACATCTGTTACTGATACACCGCTATCGGGAGCAAGCCCCCTCCCACACTTGAACAGCGTTAAATTTATAAAAGGAGTTCGCCCCCTGCATGGCTGTTCCAGATGATCCATCCAGCGACGAATCGCTGCTGGCCCGTTACCGCACCGGTGACGCCGCCGCGTTCGAAGCCTTGTACGCGCGGCATCGCCAAGGCCTCTACCGCTTCCTCGTGTCCCTGAGCAACAAGGTCGAACTGGCCGAGGAAATCTACCAGGACACCTGGCTCAGCCTGATCCGCAGCAGCACCCAGCCACAAGGCCGGGCGAGTTTTCGTACATGGCTGTTCCAGATCGCCCGCAACCGCCTGATCGACCACTGGCGCAAGCACGGCATCCACAACCCGCTGCACGACAGCTACGATGAGCAATTGCACGCCCAGGCCGACGACAGCGCCGGCCCCGAGCAACAGCTGAGCCTGAGCCGCGACCAGGCGCGCCTCGACGCCGCCCTGCAAGGCTTGCCCGAAGACCAGCGCGAAGTCTTTCTGCTGCGCCTGCACGGCGACCTCGACGTGCCGCAAATCGCCGCTCTCACCCAAGCCCCGCTGGAAACCGTCAAAAGCCGCCTGCGTTACGCCCAGCAGAAACTGCGCCGCCTGCTGGCCGAGGAGATACTTGCATGACCGACTCCCGACATACGCCCGACACCGACGACGTGCTGATTCAGCATTACCGTCAACACAGCAGCGGCGAGCCGCCCGCGTCCCTCGACGCCTTCGTCCTCAACGCCGCCCGCCGCGAAGCCCCGGCACCGCCACCGAGCCTGTGGCAACGCTGGCTGCACGCCTGCCAACGCCCGCGCTGGCAAATGGCATTCGCCACCGTGACCGGCTTGGCGCTGATGATCGGCGTGGTCACGCGCTCACCCGTGCCGCAACCCGAAATCTCCACGGCGACCTTCTCCGCCCTGCACGAGGAAGCCGCCCGCCCGGCGCCGCAAGCGTTGTCCGCACCGGCGCCGATGGCGCGCATCGCCGCCGCGCCCAAGGCTGAACGTGCGCCGGTTCAGGCTGAGATGGCAGGTGCGCTGGCAGATGAATCGAGCGCCAGGCTCAGCAAGCGCGCACCGTCAGCGTTGCCGTCGCTGGAGCAAGAGTTACAGTCGATCGTGCGCTTGCGTGAAGCGGGTGAAAGCAAAGCCGCGGATGAAAAATTGCTGGCGTTGCACGCGCGCTTTCCCGAGGAAGACCTGCCCGCACGGCTGGAGGCGCTGCGCAAGCATTGACCACAAAAAAAGAACAGGCCACCGGTAACCTGTGGCTGGCGGGGCAAACCCGCTCGCCACAGTGCCCTCAAGCCCCGTCTTCAACGCCGCGCATCAAAAACCATGCGCACCGCCAGGCCAGCCAGCACCGTCCCCATCAGCCAGCGCTGCACCAGCTGCCATACCGGCTTGGCCGCCAGGAACGTCGCGATGGAACCGGCCATGATGGCGATCACCGCATTCACGCTCACACTGATCATGATCTGGGTAAACCCCAGCACGATGGATTGTGTCAGCACGCTGCCGTGGCCAGTGGGGGAGATGAACTGGGGCAGCAATGACAGATACATCACCGCGACTTTCGGATTCAACAGGTTGGTCACAAAACCCATCATGAACAGCTTGCGTGGGCCGTCCCTGGGCAAGTCGCGCACATGAAACGCCGAGCGCCCGCCGGGCTTGACCGCTTGCCAGGCCAGGTACAACAGGTAAAGCGCGCCGCCGAGCCGGAGTGCGTCATACGCATACGGCACCGCCATCAGCAACGCGGTAATCCCCAGCGCCGCGCACAGCATATACACGACGAAACCCAGCGCCACGCCGCCCAGTGAAATCAACCCGGCCAGCGGCCCCTGGCAGATCGAGCGCGAAATCAGGTAGATCATGTTCGGGCCGGGCGTCAGCACCATGCCAAGGGAAATCAGACCATACGCCAGCAGGCTCGACAGTTCGGGCATGGGTTAACTCCTGTAGGTTGAGCGCGTCGTTGCGCAGGTTGGATGCGCCTGATGGTAGGGCGGGAGCAGGGCGCGCGTTAGATACAGATCGGCTGACAAAACGTCATACAGGGGCTTGCGCCGCCTGAGCACCCTTGGTTGGCGGCGAGTCCGTCAGTTAAGGGCGAACACCCTACTTGTGGTGAGCGGGCTTGCTGTGGTGATCGGGCTTGTTGTGGTGAGCGGGCTTGCCCCGCGCTGGGCTGCGAAGCAGCCCCAATCAGGATCCCTGTGTTCTGTCAGGTAAACCGCAGCGCCTGGTTTTGGGTCTGCTCCGCAGCCCAGCGCGGGGCAAGCCCGCTCACCACAAGTTACGAGTAGTCCTCGATCACGTGGGGCGTGGAGGTGCAATCTCGAATGGGTTATCGGGTGAGCCTGCGCAAGCTTATTGTGGTGATCGGGCTTGCTGTGGTGAGCAGGCTTGCTGTGGTGAGCGGGCTTGCCCCGCGCTGGGGTGCGAAGCGCCCCTATTGAAGACGACTGAGGTGGATCAGGCACGCCCCTGGCATCAACGCTTGAAGTGAGACGCAACGTCTCACGGTCTCGTCGCTACCGTGTGCGGTCTGGCATGGCGCGTCTCGTTTGACCTCGATGCCGGTCACCCTGGGGTTTGCATTCGGCGGCTCTAAGAAAGGTGTGTCCAGGCGTTTTTGCACAGCTGGCACCGGCCTTGCTCTGGCCTTTGGCAACCCACCCGGCGCGCCAGTGCCAACCGTTTCAAGGAGACTTCGCTATGAGCCTTTCGAGCAACTCGCAACGCAGCATGCGTGCCGCTGTCTGGCACGGTCGTAACGACATCCGCGTCGAAGACGTGCCGCTGCCCGTTTCGCCGCCTGCCGGTTGGGTGCAGATCCGCGTGCAATGGTGCGGCATTTGCGGCTCCGATCTGCATGAGTACGTGGCCGGTCCGGTGTTCATCCCGGTCGACGCCCCGCACCCGCTGACCGGGATCAAGGGCCAGTGCATTCTCGGTCATGAGTTTTGTGGCGAGATCGTCGAACTCGGTGCCGGCGTGCAGGGCTTCAGCGTCGGCGAGCCGGTGGCGGCCGACGCCTGCCAGCATTGCGGCACCTGCTACTACTGCACCCACGGGCTCTACAACATTTGCGAAAACCTGGCCTTCACCGGCCTGATGAACAACGGCGCCTTCGCCGAGCTGGTCAACGTGCCCGCCAACCTGCTGTACAAGCTACCGGCGAACTTCCCCGCTGAAGCCGGGGCGCTGATCGAGCCGCTGGCCGTCGGCATGCACGCGGTGAAAAAAGCCGGAAGCCTGCTCGGGCAAAACGTCGTGGTGGTCGGCGCCGGCACCATCGGCCTGTGCACCATCATGTGCGCCAAGGCGGCGGGCGCGGCCCAGGTGATCGCGCTGGAAATGTCCGGCGCGCGCAAGACCAAGGCCCGGGAAGTGGGGGCGACCCATGTGCTCGATCCGAATGAATGCGACGCCCTGGCCGAGGTCCGCCGCCTGACCGGCGGGCTCGGCGCGGACGTCAGTTTCGAATGCATCGGCAACAAACACACGGCCAAACTCGCCATCGACCTGATCCGCAAGGCCGGCAAGTGCGTACTGGTGGGCATCTTCGAAGAACCCAGCGAGTTCAACTTTTTCGAGTTGGTGGCCACGGAGAAACAGGTACTCGGCGCGCTGGCCTACAACGGGGAGTTCGCCGACGTGATCGCGTTTATCGCGGATGGGCGGCTGGACATCTCGCCGCTGGTCACGGGGCGCATTCAGCTGGAGGAGATCGTGGGCCAGGGCTTCGAGGAACTGGTTAAAAACAAGGAACACAATGTGAAGATCATTGTGTCGCCTGCCAGGGTCTGAAGCGTGGGCTGTGCCCCCACTCCTGACTCCCCAAGCCAGACTGAGGAGGGGAGTGGGGGCAAGATTGTCGGTATGACGCTAAAAATCCTCGCAGCCAGCGTCCTTCACTCACGCATCCACAGGCCAGGTACCGCGACGCACCATCTCCCGGACACGATCAGCCCCGTTGGCCCGAACCAGCAACTCCATGCGTGCTTTCTCGATGTCCTCGGCACTCCATTGGTCGGTCGCCATCGTGGCTTTTTCATGGGACCAGCCGTTGTCGTAGTGACGCACCACATACTGCTGCTGGTATTCCCACATCGACGTCCCGGGAATCGGCGTGACGATAAACGGGTTGGCGTACGCCATGCCGGCGCCCATGAGGTTGACCGCGTAGTCGATGGTGCGGTCGATCAGCTCCAGGCTCTCTACAAAAGGCTTTTGCCCAGGTCCGCCGGGGGGATTGACGAACCCCAGCATGAACCCGCCGGTGACCTGAATGCCGTGCTCGGTAAAAATCTCGATGAGCTCGAACGTCGAGTGCTGGATCGCGTTAAGTCGGGATTTGTTGGAATTGACCAGGCTGTCTTCGTTCGCGCTCTCCACCGCGAGGTAGATGTTGTAGCAGCCATTTTCGGCAATCGACCGAATGAACTTCCTTGCCGTGAGCCCGCCTTTTACTGCCTCGATCACATTGCGATATTGCGGGCTCTTGCGCTCCTTCTCATCCATCTGGTCGATGAAGCGTTCGCCCAAATGCAGCAGGATCAGGTTGAAAAGGCTCAACCCGCCTTCTTCGACCCAGGGCAAGTCATGTTTTTTCAGGAGCTTGCCAACCTCCATCGCATACAACGGGTCATGCATCAGGTGATCGTCCTCGATCAGCACTTCAGTGACCCCCTGTTTCACCAGATCGGCCAGGTGCAAGTCAAACCAGTCCAGGCCAAGTGCGCGCCAAGGGCCGTTGATTTTCGGGATGTAGCAGAAGTTACAGTTCACGTTGCAGCCAATCGTGGAGAATATCTGCGCCCAGGCGCCATGCTTGCGTACGCGTGCTCCTGAGGAGTGATAAGGCTGCAGGTAATGCTTCATGTCCAGAAAGCTGAAGTCCGGCAAGGGCATGACGCCGAGCCGCTCCTCGAGGTCCTGCCGCTTGGGGATGATGCTCAGGTAGCTGGACTTCTGGGTGGGCCGGATCAGTTGCCCGCGGCTGTCGCGGTACGCCACCCCAGGTACGGCATTGATGTCTGTGCCTTCGTGGGTCAAGGCATCCAGCAGCAGGGTAAAGGCGCGGTCAGCTTCATTGATCAGCGCGAAGTCGAAGGCCGAATCCAGCAGTGCGTTCTTCCAGTCACCACTGGAGTGAGCGCCGCCGGTGACCAGCACCAGGTTGGGATCGAGGGTTTTCACCAGCTCGGCCAACGCCCGTGCATTGCCCCATTGCACGGTGTAGTTGCACTGGATGCCGACAATATCGGGCTGCGCGGTTTCGATGATCTCGCGTATCTGCGTATCGGTCAGGCCGTAGCGGATCAGATGTCCTTGGTCGACCTTGACCAGGCTGTGCTCCTGGGACCAGCCGGCAAAGGGCGAATCGACAATCTGCACGTCATAACCGGCCCGCCGGGCCACCGTGGCGATGCGCAGCAGGCCGATAGGCGTACCGGCACGCTTCATCACTTCGAATGTATCAATGCCGATGCGGGCAAATGCGCTGTCGTGGGACGTGGGCTCGATCAGGCGTGTGTAGGGCGGCACAAACAACAGCACACGAGGTGCCTCGCCATTAGCGCGACGGCGGATGCCGGTTCGGCTGTTCAGCAACGATGGCTTTCCCAGATGACTGAGTAAGGGCCGCGTGGGCGCGACCGAAAAACTCGGCCCGTCGCTCTCGATCCTCATGGTTCCCTGCGAAGCTATCAAGTTCATTTCCCTGTCTCCTTACCCGTCGAGATCACCGCGAGGTCGTGCGTGAGCGTGAAGTGGCGATGGCCGCCCCCGTAATGATCAACACCGCGGGAATCATCAGGATCGGCTTGGCATCGCTTTGCCCCACGGCAATCAACAGCAGCGTGGAGAACAGCGGCGCCAGATAAGACAGGGCGCCCAGCATCGATAGGTTTCCGTGCTTGGTTGCGTGGTCCCAGGCAAAAAAAGCCAGGCCCACAGGGCCCAGCCCCAGGGCAATGATTGCCGCCCACTGGCCCGGCCCAGGCCGCACCGTGGTTTCGAAAGCCAGGTGGCAGAGCCCGCCGGCCACTGCCACCAGCCCGCAGATCCCCCCGATGATGCTGCTCGGAACATGGCTGAACCGCCGGTTGAACACCGAATACATCGCCCAGACCCAGGCGCACGCAAAGGCTGCGGCGTAACCGATCACCGGCATCGACGCACTGTCACTCCGGGCCCGCAGCTGCATGATGAAGGCCGTCCCCGCCAGGCCGAGCAAGGCGCCCAGCAGCTGGCGCTTGCGCAGCGACTCGCCGGTGGCAAGGCTCGACAGCAGCACGATCAGCAGCGGCCACAGGTAGGCAATCAGGCTGGCTTCAGCCGCAGGCGCGGCCTTCAGGGCAAAGAAATACAACGCGTGATAGACAAAGATCCCGGCAAAACCCGTGGCCCACACAGGCCAGGGCTGGCGCCAGCTGCTGAACCCCGCAGCGCCACGCAGCCCCAGCACGCACAGGCTGGCCAAGAACGCGACCGCGAAGCTCGAAGCCAGCAACTGAAAGGCCGGGATGCCGGCGGTCAAGGTAGTCAGAAGCGCCAGGCACGCCCACAAAAACACGGCAATCACCCCGATCAGCGTCGCACTGGCTGCGCCCTTGGCAAGGGTGATGGATGGGTTGGAAGTGCTCATGCAAGCCCCGTCTGCGGATAATCCTCAAGCGGGAACAATAGAAAGGTCAAGAGAGCGAGTATTGATCAGGCCCGCCAAAGAATTGTTCGGGACTGCTGTTTTTTCAGGGGGCGCGCCCTTGTTTACGCACCACGGCCGGGGTCAGATGGCGGGCTTTCTTCAGGGCATGGGTTAACGCACTCTGGTCGGCGTACCCGGCGCGATGCGCAATATCAATAATCGACAAAGACGTTTGGCGCAGCAGGTCAATGGCCAGATTCAGGCGCAAGTTCGCAATATGCGAGAACGGCGTCGTGTTCAGGTGCTGCCCAAACAGCACATACAAACGCCGCTCACTCGTGCCCGCATAGCGCGCAATATCATGCACCGTCAGGGCGCTGCCCAAGTGCTGCTCAATGTAGGCCAACGCACGAGCGAGAATGAACTGGCCGGGATCGCTCCGCGCAACCTCGGGCTGCAATAACGAACACAACAACAACCGACTCCAGGACTCGGCCATCGCGAGCGACCCGACCAACTGTGGCCCGTTGCTGCTGGCGTAATCGAGCAAATGCCGTATATCGGGCCTGACCGCAAAAAAGCGCTTGTCGTTGAGTGGGTCAAATGACGCAACCGTACCCTTCTGCACCTCGCCACGCTCGGTCGAGACGTCCAGCACCAGGAAACGGTTATGGGTATTGGCCAGGAACGTATGCCGGGCCCCAGCAGAAATCACCACCCCCTGGCTCGCATCGACCTTGCCACCTCGCCCGTCGACCTCAATCTCCATCGACCCGGATTGAGGGAGCACGATTTGATGGAAGTCGTGCTGGTGAAGCTCGACCTGACCTGAGTAAGAGCGCAATGAGAGGGAGAGGGATTGGGGGGCGGTGGTGCTCATCCGTGAGTCTCCGGGGGTGAGGGGGGTATCGTATGTCAGGGTTCTGGTTGGATGCCAGAGTGTATCTGGGTGATTGGTGGGGGGAGGACAGCGGTAAACCGTCAGAAACAAGAAAGCCCGCACGGAGCGGGCTTTTTGGGGTGTTTCGTAGACTGTCTGAGACAGGTCTAAACAGCTATATGGTGCCCCGGCGTCGTTTGAACTGGGAGGTAGTGGCCCAGTATTTACTGGGTATTGTAGGTCGTGTTTCGGTTAGGCATACACGTGGGCATACATGGCCCTTTCTACTGTTCGTACTTTTACGCCTTGGAGGGTGGCTTTTTCATCTCGGAAGGACGTCGTTTCAACTCCGTCTCTCGGATTACGCGGCCGGTCGTACCGTCAAGCTTGAATAGGGTTCTTCCCACGAGTATGAACGTGCTTTTGCTGTCCGCCAGAATCAGATGGCCAACCAAGCGTTCGCCTTTGTCGGTTACCACGACGTCCACCGCTTCAAGTTCTCCAGCAGCTTCCTGCTGCGTATATTTTTCGAAGTCTGCCAGCCCAGTACTCATGCCTTGGCGAACACTCGCGGCAGGGGCGAGGAAGGCCATGAACATGAAGATGCCCATCCATGGCGCAAGTCCACTCACTACGTTCGCTTTAGGTCTCTTCGTTATAACCGTGATGTAGATCGCAGCGATCACTGCAAATGTAATCGGCAATAGAGCGGAGCCGACAATGGGCAATTTTTCCGCTACATCCAAAACGCCAGAGAAAGAGTTGGTATACCCATGGAGAAGTAGAGCCGGTGTACTCAGGGATAGCTCGTTTGGGTCGATGCCGAACTCCCGGAATCTGCCGACAAGGAGTGAGTAGCCATAGATCACCAGTGCTGCCTGCGATACTAATGCCCCGAAGGTAATCAGTTTGAAAGCTAGATCGGTATTGGTTTTCGCTCCCTTAGACGCGTATTCATCGACCGTTTCGAGATGAGCGGGGGTTGAGGGAGCAGTGAGGTGAATAGGGTTGAGCAGCTCGACCTTCAGCGGTTTGTCTCTGCGCCAGAACATGGTATTTCCTACTCAAATGGGTAACTGAAGAAAATACCGCTGAATCTGGTGGGAGGGTAGGGCTGAACTATCGCTGGGGACCCTGGAGCATTATTGAGGGTACGGGGCATGAAACCCGCGGGATCAAGTTAGTAGGAGGCGTGGTAAGTTACTGAAATTTCAATCGTTGAAATTGAAAGGATTTTGAAGAAAAGAGGGCATCGTTACCGTACTGGTAACGATGCCCTGAGATCGCCCAAACGGTAGGGCAAATGCACAGGTGAACTGGAGTTCACCAGGTTCACCTGTTCACTAAGCTGGGAGGCTTCCCGCTAACACAATTCCGTGGGGTCTATGCCCCGTGTCCTTTAAATGCCGCCAGGGTTCCCGGCGCCTTTCGGCGCCCCCGACTTGGAGTGACCGGCTACAGGCCACGTATTCCGTTGCCTGCAGAGCATCAAGCTTTTTCACTACATGAGGGCTGCACGTCGGTTACACCCAACCTTCCCGGTTTAGGTCATCGGCGAGACAGCGTTTCCTCGCTGGCGGTAACTCCTTCGAGGGGCTAGGGGCGGTACCTCATAAAAACCGTGTTACACGTGTTGCATTATCATATAAGTATATGATTTTAATGGAAATATTTTGCGTTACACGGCTGTTCTTCCTTAGTGTCTGGCTGTGTTACATAGCCAATAGGTGTTACATCAAAATCTGCTTTGTTAGGAGCATTTATCCTAGTTGAGGCGATGGTAATCGGGCCAAGCCCCTTGCTTTGAATGGTCTCCAACGGGCCATGGGCAGTTGATAGGTGGATTTAGTAACTATTCCTGACTAAATTGCTTCTGAGCAAAGTGATGAGTCCGAACGGGCTTTAGGATGCGCAATCCGTTCTTGGCGGAAACTTAGTTCTCAGGCCCTCTGACAGTCTCCCGAAATGCGTCGGTACTCCAATGATGATCAACAACACTGCGGCACCAGCAAAACGTGAATGGAACGGAAGCCACCACTCATGGAGCTACCGTCAGCATGCATTTCGTTGGCTAGGAGAGGAAATCGTAGGGGTTAACCTCCTTCCACTAGCAAGTGAAATGCGGGCTTGGATGCGGCAGCATGGGCATCTGTCCCTCATGCCAGCACACGCACCTCCTGCGATGGGGGGGTTCACAAACCCCTACACTACCAGCGGCGTTACTTTGCAACTGCTAATGGGTAGGATCATTAATGCTGCTTATGAGTACGGAACTACTGACACGCTTAATCACAACGAGATAGATGCCGAGGTGGAGCGAGTCCGTCTCTACAACGAAGTGCTGATGAGCTCGGCCCGGCTCTGTGAGGTCGCGATCAAGCAGCTCCTGTACTGCACCCAAATTCCGGAGGCTCGTTACGGGCGGATGGCCTTGGGGGCGTTACTAGAATCGCCGTGCCCAGATTGCAAGCGTAAAAATGGTAAGACCCCTCATTTAGTCTCGTTCGTAGGCACATTGGCACACCCATTTCATATGTGCCTCGCGTTTGAGCAATGTGCTATGGACCACATGGCCATAGTGAATCGACTGCGGAATTCGGAGGCCGCGCATTCGGGAGTTCAGCCTCTCACAATCAGGTCCATCGAAGCGTCCAAATCAAAACTCATGCAAGACACTCAGGAAGTGCTTGAGGGCTTCGTGCACATGCTTTCCCATTTAGAGGATCTTGAGAGCAAAATGCTTGAAGACCTAACTGAAAAAGCAGAGTCCATAAACGCTCTTAAGAGGAATGGTCTGCCTGCGGAGGACTGTAATTTCGACCTAGTTCCTGGACAGAGATTCGTCTTCGTCACTTAAGAAAATATTTTCCTGTCAGGAGCTGGAAGGTTCCAGCAATCTAAAACGCATAATGACCGGTAGCTGTCTCTCGTGAACACCTGCCAGCGGCAACAATCATTCACCCAGGTGCATCTGTGAAATGACCCAGATTTCGTGTTGGGTGCAAACGATCTCAAAGCACCTGTATGATCCCATAATCTGCATCGAGCTTTATTCACTAGCAACGGAAGCAATTAGATGTATCAAGCGCAGTATTGGGTTGAGCTGCAAAATCTTAAAGCGCATGCTTTCTATCTCGAGCTCTACCAGATCAGATCTGAAAACATTGAGAGAGGAATTAGCATCGTATTAGCCATAGCCTCAGCTGGAAGTATCGGCGGCTGGGCTATATGGAAAGAGTACGCGTTTGTCTGGGGCCTATTAATCATGCTTAGCCAAGTTGTATCAGTTGTATATAAATTTCTTCCATTCAAGGCTCGTATTAAGCCTTTAAGTGCAGCAGGATTAGAGCTATCTGTGCTCGCTGATGATGCAGAAAAAGGATGGTTCGATGTGGCGCAAGGGGAGCTGACCGAGCGAGAAATCAACGAAAAGCGTTTTGCAATACGAAAGAAAAAATCGGCGGTGATGAAATCTGCTTTTTCTGGAATGGTCGTTCCTGAGCATGCAGGTCTTATGAGCAAAGCCGAGGTGCAGATGAGACGATACTTTCAAAGCCACTACCCGGAGTTGACAAATGAGTGACAAATCGCAACCATCACGCCATAACCCATCTAGGCCCGTGCAGACTAATGATCGGGGACTACCACCCGTACAAAACACTCTTCCTATGCCTAAGGTACAACCCCCGAAAAAAGAGAAGTAAAATCACAGGTGATCAGTTCGCTCGTTAAAGTTGATCACCTTTTTGCACAAAGCCCCTTCGATGGCTGAGTTTCGACGCTGATTAGCACCATAGTTGAGGCAACATCGACTGCTTGATCTCGTCTGTCAGCGCATGTGCTGCGACAACAAGAACTGATACGCTATTTTCCTAAGTCAGTGAAATCACACACCCCACGAATCAATCAGTGCGGTGATATTTTTATAGAGTAGACACGACTGCTTTTCACACCTATCTTGAATAGATTGGGTAAGGTGGTGATGGATATGAAGCATAATAATCAGTTTGTTGATCATTTTGTAGATCCTGAATTTGCAGATAAATTCAACGAATCTCTTCAGAAGCTTTTATCTGCGCTCCAGCAGCGGTTGATGGCAAAGTATATCAACCCTGAAAGTGCGCATCGTGTAAAGCATGGTGCTATGTTTAGCAATCCCGCTGCTCCTCAAGTGTATAACGGTGAAATTGAAACTCATTCGATGGTTTTTGATATTTCGCTTGAGAGCCTAGCTACCCATGACTTGACAATTTTAGAAAGGTATTTCAATCACATTCAAGAGGATATGGAGGCAAAGTTTGCTCGCATGATCTATGGATCAGTAGCCAAGGTTTGTGATCAAAGTGGAAATGTTGTAGATGTGAAAAAGTCGGGATCTCTACAGCTAGCTTTTTTGGATATGCTTGAAAAAATCGAATTCAGTGTTGATAAGACTGGTGAAGTGAGGTTGCCAGAGATTCACCTTGGAACAGATGCATTTAATGAGTTCGAAAGGACGATGCAGCAAAGCACTCCAGAATACCACGCTCTGGTGGAAGATGTTAAAGCGAGAAAAGTGGCCGAGGCGTTGAATAGGGAAATTGAGCGCAAAGCAAGGTTCGTGCGTTATGGAGACCGTGAGCAATGAGGATCCTGCTGGCGATTGGCTGCAATGAATACGAACACGCAAATCCCCTCAAGGCTGCGGAGTTTGATGCATTAAGAGTTTTTAATGCTCTCGTTAAGCCGGAGGTGGGTCAATTTGACAGCGAACATTCCCTGTTTCTCTCGTCTCCTACAATTGAGCAAGTTCGATGTGCATTAAAAATAACGCTTTTCGATAATTTACATATAGAAAACTTTACATTTTTTTTCGCAGGACATGGAGGTGTGAGCTCTGGAAGCTTCCATATGTGGCTGCGTGATACAAGTCCGAAAGCGCAGTCCATGACAGCTCTATCTTTGAGCGAGTTGTTCAGATTACTAAATGAAGCATCGCCAAAGCAAAGCAATGTGATTATAGATGCATGTCAGAGTGGTGGTCTCATTTCAGATCTTGGAGTTTTATTAAAGCCTGAGCTCATTGGCGATGCTGGAACACCTGCTTTGACACTAGTCGCTACATCGGCAAAGGACCAAAATTCCGGAGAGACGCGCGAGGGGGGGATTGGTACGAACGCAATACTTGACTGCATTGAAGGAAGAGATTTTGTACAGGATAGCGCAAGCGTTTTGGATTTGGTCGAAATAGGTAGATGCATTTCAAAAAAACTGGATGATTATGGTCAAAATGCAATTGTCTGGGGGCTGAATCTTTATGGTCCGCCTAGTTTTTGCCGGAATCCAAAATATGGAACAGATCCACACGCGTCTCTGCGAAGTTTAATTCATCAGTGGCCTGCCAAACTCGATAGAGCGATAAGAGATAACTATAATGCAATATGGGATTTGTATAGTGTTTTGGACAGGCAGTGGAATGCATTGCGATTTATTCCTCTTGTTAAATCAGTATTAGATCCATGTCGCGGGAACGACGCAGTATTAATTGCCTGCGCCGAACGGTTAGCGGTGACATTTTCTGCCAAGGCCGCACAGGCTAAAGATGTTTATCGGATGCCAATGGTTACTGCTAGTATAGCGACCTGCCTACTACCGAGCTTAGGGGGGGCGGCGGTAAATGCGGGTGCAGAGCTTCTAACTCACAAGCTGGTTGAAGAGTTACTAAGTGTCAACGAGTCTTTGATTGAATTGTTGAAATTAAATAAATTTTGTTTGTTACAAAGCGAAGGTGGTGGTTTTGTTGAGTTGTATCAATTACCTATTCGCATATCAAAGGTCTTGGGGTGGGCTGGTGCGGCATTTCTTTGCGCACCTGCTTCGCACAAAGAGAAAGCAGGGCAGCATTTTTCTGAAATTTTAAATCAAATATTAGGAAACTATTCGAGCTCTGTAATAGCACTGAGTGATGGCCAGGCGTCTCACTGGGAGATTTCTCTGGCCGTGGCGAAGGTGCTCAATCTCAATGAGGAAGGTGAACAGCTGATAGGGTTGCTGTTTAACTCTATTGTTAATTGTGACGGGAAGCTAGCCAGATACGACATTGCCCCTGAAAAAGCACTGAGCTATTTACTTTCTCGAGAATGTAGAAGCTTCCAAAGCACCTACGAGCTGGTTGAGAGACCTATTGAAACATTATCAGTAGTATTGCGTGCGGCAAAGGTTTTTCAACTTGAAGATGTAATAGATGAAGGTTTATGGCTGATAGATGGGTTAAATTTTTCCTGTTATCGACCAAGTTCCTATATCAACTATTCCTCTGCGGTGATGGATGGTGGCACGAATGAAGGGTGGCAAATAGGCTTTGACGTTTTTCGTGTTGATGAATTTATACAGTCTTGGACAGTATCCTGTGAGTCCGAGGATAGTTTAGTCTACAAACTCTCGGTTATTGGATCATTGTTGCTTGAGGATCGGGTGCCTTGGTTCTGTCTTGATACTTTTCTTGTAAAGTATTAGACAGGTCTGGATAGGCTGCGATCACGCTTGTGTCCATCTAACATAATCACAATTTGGTGAATCAATACCGAGGATTTTTATGAATGATTGACTTGAATGCTCTGCGTATCGAAGGTTTCGTAGAAATTGAGGGCTTAGAGTCTGAGGAACATTTGGTTGAGCTAGCCAGAGGTGTTGGTAAATGCTTGCCCAACCCCGACGGGTATTTGATTTCGAAGGTTAGGGCGAATAATGGGAACTGTGCACGACAAGGAACGTTTAGCCATGCATATGGCCTTTCTTCTTTTCCAATGCACACTGTGCTGGATGACCTCTGGGCTTTCCTGCGCCACTTCGAAGGGAGCCAGGTCAAGCCGAATGCTCTCCACTTCGAGGGTCAGTTGGTCGCGGGGGTCTTTCAATTCTTGGATAGTGTTCATCTGCATTGTCTCTGGGGTCTGCGGTTAATAGGGATGGTTGTCGAATGGCTGGCAAGGCCGGTAATGAGCCGGCGCTACCTCGATCAGCAGGCTCGCCGTCAGGCGGCCTTGGCCTCGCCTTCGTCCGTTCCTGGAACGGTCTTCACCACGTAACAGCGCTGGGGCCCTAACCCTGGCAGACGGATCAAGCTGTAGGCCTTGCCGTCACTACCCGGCTCAAGCACGCCGCGTTGCAGCAACTTCTTGTTCACCGCACTGATGTTCATGCCTTTGAAGATCTCGGTCCTCCAGGCTTCAGGCAGTACGTAATAGTTGTTGGTGGTGTGCAGGGCGTCGCCCATGCCGTGTTCCAGCGTCTTGCGAAAGCCCAACCGATCAATCGTACGAGGGCCGTGCTCATCGATCTTGGCGGCGGCAGATTCCCAACGGGTAAAGCGGCTTTCTCCAAAGCGTTCAATGACCTGGCGCGGCCGCGCCAAGATCGCATCGCCCTCGAAGTTTCCGGCGCCGCCGCGTTCGGCCAGCCACGCATGCAGACACACCCGTGCTGCGGTTGTGGCTGTGCCATCGGGCCAGCCAGTAACGCCGAAGGCGGTGGCTAACTCCCCGGCCGCTGCTGCGAGGCCAAAGCGAAGGGCGGCACGTTGCGCCTGACCACTGGCCGAAGCGGGCAGGTTTTGGCTGATGAACTGCTCCACCGTCCGGCGAACGATCACCGACCACCTGAGCATTTCTCCAGGTGCGCACAGTGCGTGCAGGAAGCCGGTGAGGGGCGTGCCGTAGTACTTGGCTACGCGAGCCTTGAGCGCATCGGAGAGGGCAGCAGCATCCTCAAAACCGTTCAGCACATCGAACATGCCGAGGCCTTTGCTGGCATCCGCAGGCACGGCGAGCATGCGCACCTCCATACCGGCTTTCAGTTCCTTGTTGGCATCTGCCATGTGCTGCGCCAGCGTCTTCTCGCCGGTTGAGAGAAACAGCAAGCGCCACTCCTGCACCTGTCGGCCCGCTTGTCCTCGATCATTCGCCCGGGCCTTGCCGGTGCCGTTGCCGAGCATGTACACCGTCTCGCCAATAATGCGCGGGTCGCACATGCCGATTTCATCCAGTACCAGGAGACCGTCTGAGTGTGCGGCGGCGATGGACTCTAGGGCGTTATCCGTGGAGCGCCAAGAGCGCACCAGACGAGGCCCACCATAAACCGAGGCTGCGACTTGCAAGTGAGTGGTCTTGCCGCCGGAGCTGTCGCCGTAGAGGTGGAAGCCGCCTGATTCATGTCCGAGCAGGTTCAGCAGAGGCCCTGCAAAGGCCACAGAGACGACAAACTCCAAGCGGTGATTACCAACGCACAGCGCGCCGATTTGCTGCTGCCATTGCTCCAGAGAACCCGCTTCGCAGATCGGTGGCAGCTGCGCACTGGCCTCATAAAAATGCAGGTGTTCGGAGTGAGAGCCGATCTGTTGTTCGGGCAGTAGAAACGCATTGTCGTGCCAGCCCAAGCGCGTCACCAAACGTGCGCGCTGGGTCCTGTCGAACCCGCCGAGATAACCCTGTAGGTCGTTGCGGGCATTGCGTCCTGACCGGCTTCCGGCAAGGCGAATACACGGCGGGAAGTTATAGGGGTAGACAGGGACGGATAGCCAGAAACAAGAAGGCCCGCACAAGGCGGGCTTCTCGGGGTGTTTCGTAGACTGTCTGAGACAGCCAGAAACCAGTATGTGGTGCACCCGGCGGGATTCGAACCCACGACCCCTGCCTTCGGAGGGCAGTACTCTATCCAGCTGAGCTACGGATGCTTGTGCGGGCGACATCATACCCATGTCGACCTTGGGCGTCCATGCCGGTCTTTGGCCGTTCAAACGTAGGCATTTGCCGCGCGGAGGCCCTGCGTCGGGCGCCGTTGGTCAACACGGCGGAACGCGCTCAAATCACGCTGATCAGAAAAATCCGGCAAATGCGCTGTTTTCGTTCTTTTTTTCGAACAGACTATTGCCCTGTACCCCCATTGATCCTAGGATTCGTTTGAGATTTCAAACGCTCCGTCTCTCGTGCGCAGTTCACTGATGATCGCGCGCGCGGGGGCTGATTTCCCTGACGGCAGCCCACAAGGCGCCTTTCAACAACTCTAATTCGCTCCGCGTGCGCGCGGTGCTGTTAAGGAAAGCCGACATGCAGCTCAAAGATTCCCAGTTGTTCCGCCAGCAGGCCTTTATCGATGGCGCTTGGGTGGATGCGGACAACGGTCAGACCATCAAGGTCAACAACCCTGCCACGGGCGAGATTATCGGCACCGTGCCAAAGATGGGCGCCGCGGAAACCCGCCGCGCCATTGAGGCCGCCGACAAGGCGTTGCCGGCCTGGCGTGCGCTGACCGCCAAGGAGCGCGCCAACAAGCTGCGCCGTTGGTTCGAGCTGCTGATCGAAAACCAGGACGATCTCGGTCGCCTGATGACCCTCGAGCAAGGCAAGCCATTGGCCGAAGCCAAGGGCGAAATCGTCTATGCCGCGTCCTTTATCGAGTGGTTCGCCGAAGAAGCCAAGCGCATCTATGGTGATGTGATTCCCGGCCACCAGCCGGACAAGCGCCTGATCGTGATCAAGCAGCCTATCGGCGTGACCGCCGCCATCACCCCTTGGAACTTTCCGGCCGCGATGATCACCCGTAAAGCTGGCCCGGCCCTGGCCGCCGGTTGCACCATGGTGATCAAGCCAGCCTCGCAAACCCCGTTCTCGGCCCTGGCCCTGGTTGAGCTGGCGCACCGTGCCGGTATCCCGAAAGGCGTGCTGAGCGTGGTCACCGGCAGCGCCGGCGACATCGGCGGCGAGCTGACCAGCAACCCGATCGTGCGTAAATTGTCCTTCACCGGCTCCACCGAAATCGGTCGCCAGTTGATGGCCGAATGCGCCAAGGACATCAAGAAAGTTTCCCTGGAGCTGGGCGGCAACGCGCCATTCATCGTGTTCGACGACGCGGACCTGGATAAGGCCGTCGAAGGCGCGATCATCTCCAAGTACCGCAACAACGGCCAGACCTGCGTCTGCGCCAACCGCCTGTACATCCAGGATTCGGTGTACGACGCGTTTGCGGAAAAACTCAAAGTCGCGGTGGCCAAATTGAAGATCGGCAACGGTCTGGAAGAAGGCACCACCACCGGCCCGCTGATCGACGAAAAAGCCGTGGCCAAGGTCCAGGAACACATCGCCGACGCCCTGAGCAAAGGCGCCAAGCTGTTGGCCGGTGGCAAGGTCATGGAAGGCAACTTCTTTGAACCGACTATCCTGGTCGACGTGCCGAAAAACGCCGCTGTTGCCAAGGAAGAAACCTTCGGCCCGCTGGCGCCGCTGTTCCGCTTCAAAGACGAAGCCGAAGTGATCGCGATGTCCAACGACACCGAGTTCGGCCTGGCTTCCTACTTCTACGCCCGCGACCTGGGCCGTGTGTTCCGTGTGGCCGAAGCCCTGGAATACGGCATGGTCGGGGTCAACACCGGGTTGATCTCCAACGAAGTGGCGCCGTTCGGCGGCATCAAGGCTTCGGGCCTGGGCCGTGAAGGCTCCAAGTACGGGATCGAGGATTACCTGGAAATCAAATACCTCTGCCTGGGCATTTAAGCCGGGAAGGGATTGCAGTAAACGCAAAGGGCACGAGAGCGCTGACCCTTTGCGTGTTTCACACCGTTATTCGTAGTGGCCGGGAAAGCTGTGGCAGTCGATCATCGCATGCTGCCGTAGTTGCCTCCCCGCCACGTATTCCTTGAGCAACGCCACCCGATGAGTGGCGAATGAGGACTTTATGAGCAAGACCAACGCTTCCCTGATGAAACGCCGCGAAGCCGCTGTACCGCGCGGTGTTGGCCAGATTCACCCGATCTTCGCCGAATCCGCGAAGAACGCGACGGTGACCGACGTTGAAGGTCGCGAGTTCATCGATTTCGCCGGCGGTATCGCCGTGCTGAACACCGGCCACGTGCACCCAAAAATCATCGCTGCCGTGACCGAACAGCTGAACAAGCTGACCCACACGTGCTTCCAGGTACTGGCCTACGAGCCGTACGTCGAAGTGTGCGAAAAAGTGAACGCCAAGGTCCCCGGCGATTTCGCCAAGAAAACCCTGTTGGTCACCACCGGTTCCGAAGCCGTTGAAAACGCCGTGAAAATCGCCCGTGCCGCGACTGGCCGTGCCGGCGTGATCGCTTTCACCGGCGCCTACCACGGCCGCACCATGATGACCCTGGGTCTCACCGGTAAAGTCGTGCCTTACTCGGCCGGCATGGGCCTGATGCCAGGCGGCGTGTTCCGCGCGCTGTACCCGAACGAACTGCACGGTGTCAGCGACGACGACTCCATCGCCAGCATCGAACGCATCTTCAAGAACGACGCCGAGCCGCGTGATATTGCCGCCATCATCATCGAGCCGGTCCAAGGCGAGGGCGGTTTCTACGTCGCGCCGAAGCCGTTCATGAAGCGCCTGCGCGAACTGTGCGACAAGCACGGCATCCTGCTGATCGCCGACGAAGTGCAAACCGGTGCCGGCCGTACCGGTACCTTCTTCGCCATGGAACAGATGGGCGTTGCCGCCGACCTGACCACCTTCGCCAAATCCATCGCTGGCGGCTTCCCGCTGGCCGGTGTGTGTGGCAAGGCCGAATACATGGACGCCATTGCCCCAGGTGGCCTGGGCGGCACCTACGCCGGTAGCCCGATCGCTTGCGCGGCTGCGCTGGCGGTGATGGACGTGTTTGAGGAAGAGCACCTGCTGGACCGCTGCAAGGCTGTCGGCGAGCGCCTGGTGACTGGCCTCAAGGCGATTCAAGCCAAGTACCCGGTGATCGGTGACGTGCGTGCCCTGGGCGCGATGATCGCGGTCGAGTTGTTCGAAGACGGCGACAGCCACAAGCCAAACGCCGCAGCCGTTGCCGCCGTGGTGGCCAAGGCGCGTGACAAGGGCCTGATCCTGCTGTCCTGCGGCACCTACGGCAACGTGTTGCGCGTACTGGTGCCGCTGACCTCGCCGGACGAGCAGTTGGACAAAGGCTTAGCGATCATCGAAGAGTGCTTCTCCGAGCTGTAAGCGCAAGCTGACCTGATCGACAGAAAAACCCGCTTCGGCGGGTTTTTTTGTGCGCTTGCAGCACCTTCAGACCTCGTCGCAGCGGATGCCAGTACGCAAAACCTCGGTGGGAGGGGGCTTGCTCTCGATAGCGGCGGGTCAGTCAGCCTATTTGATACTGACCCACGGTAATCGAGGGGCAAGCCCTAATGCCAGTCAGTTAAGGGCGAACATCGTACCTGTGGCGAGGGAGCTTGCTCCCGTTGGGCCGCGAAGCGGCCCCAGCTCTTTGTTTGAAAAAAACGGGACTGCTGCGCAGTCCAACGGGAGCAAGCTCCCTCGCCACAGGTTACTTTTTACCCTTTCTACTTCTTAACTGACTGGCATTGGGGCAAGCCCCCTCCCACAGTGATCGGCATTCAGCCAGCGATGACGCGATTCTTGCCCAGGCGCTTGGCCTCATACATGGCGGCATCGGCGCGGGCGAACAGGCTGTCCAGGGTGGAGTCTTCCTCGGTCAGGCTGGCCAGGCCCTGGCTGATGGTCACGCTGAACGCCTGGCCCTCATAGCTGAAGCTCAGCGCCTGAATCTCCTTGCCCAGGCGCTCGGCCACCTGCAGCGCCATCTCCGGCGCGCAACCTGGCAGCACGGCGGCGAACTCTTCGCCGCCAATGCGCCCGAACAGGTCGCCACGGCGCAGGACCCCGCGACCGCTCTCGGCGATACGCCGCAGCACCTGGTCGCCCTCCAGGTGGCCGTAGGTGTCGTTGACGTCCTTGAAGTCATCGATGTCCAGCAGTAGGAAGGCCAGCGGCGCGCCTTGGGCGCAGGCGCTGTCGAAGGCCTGGTTGGCGCATTCGAAGAAGTGTCGGCGGTTGCTGCTCTGGGTCAGCACGTCGGTGGTGGCGAGACGGTGCAGCTCCAGTTCCAGCTGTTTTTTTTCCGTGATGTCTTCGGCCATGCCGACGACGATCACCGGCTCGCCGGGCTCGACCTGCTGGTTGATGTAGCACTTGTCGCTCAGCCAGCGGATCTGCCCGTCGGCGGTGATGATGCGGTACTCGCGGTCTTCCACGGCCCCCTGCTCCAGCACGCGCGCCAGGCTGTGTTCGGCGTAATCGAGGTCTTCGGGGTGAATGCTGTTGCGCCATTCGCGGTGATCGGCCAGCAGCAGGCCGGCGGAACGTCCAAAAATCCGCTCGTATGCCGGGCTGACGTAGAGCACGCGGCGGGTCTGCCAATCGATGGCCCACAGCACGGCGTTTACGCTGACCAGCAGAGAACTGAGCAATTGTTCGCGCTCACTCAGTCGCTCGACTTCGCCCTGGGCATGTACCAGTGCCAGCAGGGTTGCTGCCGCGGCCGGACGCGGAGGGTCAGCGGTAGGGCTGTCGGCGGTGAAGGGCTTTTCGAGAACCATCGGCACAACTCTCTCTGGGCGCGCCGCAAGATCGAGCAGCGGTCACTACAAGGGGCCACCATGATGGCGAAGTGTTCATTGAGAGAGGCGAATTGCAGTGAAGTTCCGTCAACAGGCTCGATTGGCGGTGTCCGAGAAATGGCGCCAAAAAGCTGATAGGTGGGAGGGCAAGCCCTCCCACGCGACTGTCAGACCGCCGCAGGACGCAGCGAATAGGTCTTCAATTGGTGGGCAAAATCCCGCAGGGACTGGATGCCGCTGGCCTCGGCCTCGTGCACCCATTCCTTGATGGCGGCGAGCATGTCGTGGCCGTTGGAGCTGGTCTTGAGCCAGATCTGCTGCAGCGCCAGGCGTTTTTCGTAGATCACTTTCAGTGCCTGGCTGTGTTCCAGCATGCTCTGGATCCGCAGGTGGTGGCGGTCATCCAGCAGGCTGGTTTCCCGCGACAGCAGGCGTTTGGCGCGGTGGAACTGGTGGCGCACCGAGTGATCGACTTTTTCCAGCTCCTGCTTGACCAACGGGCCGATCACCAACTTGCGGTACTGGGCCATGATCTGGAAGCGGTTGTTGAGGATCGCCATGGCGGTGTCCATGTCCAGGTGGCCCTTGCCTTCCACGCGGTGGGCAATGGGTGCCACGCGCTGCACCTTGGCCAGGCGCAGGAAGCTGAACACCTTGATCCATGCCCAACCCAGGTCGAATTCCCACTTCTTCACCGACAGCTTGGCCGAGTTGGGGTAGGTGTGGTGATTGTTGTGCAGCTCTTCGCCGCCGACGATGATGCCCCACGGCACCAGGTTGGTGGCGGCGTCACGGCATTCGAAGTTGCGATAGCCCACGGCATGGCCCAGGCCGTTGATCACGCCGGCGGCCCAGAACGGAATCCACATCATCTGGATTGCCCAGATGGTGATGCCGATGGCGCCGAACAGCAGCAGGTCGATCACGCCCATGATCGCCACACCCAGCAGCGGGTAAGGGGTGTAGAGCTTGCGCTCGATCCAGTCGTCCGGGCAGTTCTTGCCGTAGATGCGCAGGGTCTCGGGGTTTTCGGCCTCGGCACGGTACAGCTCGGCGCCTTTGCGCAATACGGTGGACAGGCCCTTGATCACCGGGCTGTGCGGGTCGTCGACGGTCTCGCACTTGGCGTGGTGCTTGCGGTGGATGGCGGTCCACTCGCGGGTGTTCTGCGCTGTGGTCAGCCACAGCCAGAAGCGGAAGAAGTGTTTCAGGCCGGCATTGAGCTCCAGGGAGCGATGGGCTGAATAGCGGTGCAGATAGACCGTGACCCCAACGATGGTCACGTGGGTCATCAACAGGGTGACTGCCACCAGTTGCCAGGCCGACAAGTCAAGAAAACCGTTGTACCACATAGGCTGTATGGCCCTCAGATAAAGAAAAGAACAGCACACGCATTATCACTAAGCCTACAGAGAAAACCAGCGGCCCTTTCAGATAAGACTTACGAGATGTTACATATCCTATAATCCCCATTCTTTGTAGGACGATTCTGGGCTTTTAGTAAGGATTACTGGGCATATGCTGTTTTCATACCGAGGAGCCCTGCGTGCTGGGCTGGTATACCTGCTGGCTTCGAGCGTCTGGATAGGCCTCACTCATCGGGTATTGATCGAGTTTCTCGATAATCCGACCGACCTGCACCGGTGGTTGCAGGTGCGCGGTTATGTGTGGGTCGCGCTCAGTGCCTGGTTGATCTACCTGATCTGTGTCCGATCTGCCCGGGCCGACCAGCAGCAACCCTTGAAAGAGAACCGCGAGCGCCTGCGCCAGGCTGCTGCCGTGTTCGATTGCACCCGCGAAGGGGTGTTGGTCACCGACGCCAAGGGCCTGATCGTGCATGTAAACCGGGCCTTCATGGAAATCACCGGCTACCAGCGCGATGACGTCATGGGCCGGCAGCCGAGCCTGTTCAAGTCCGGTCGCCATTCGTCGAATTTCTATCAACAGATGTTCCAGACCCTGGAACACACCGGTGAATGGAGCGGTGAAATCTGGAATCGGCGCAAAAGCGGTGAGATTTATCCACAGTGGCAAACCATTCGTGTGATTCACGATGACCTGGGCCATATCAGCCATTACGTCGCGGTGTTTTCCGACATCAGCGCTATCAAGGATTCCGAGCACGAACTGGCCCACCTGGCCCACCACGACCCGCTGACCGACCTGCCCAACCGCCTGCTGTTCACCGACCGTGCCGAGCAGGCGCTGGCCTCGGCGCAACTCCACAAGCGCGGCTGCGCCCTGCTGTTGCTGGACCTGGATCACTTCAAGATCATCAACGACAGCCTTGGCCACAATGTGGGCGACCAGTTGCTCAAGCTGGTGGGCGAGCGGCTCAAGGCGCTGTTCGGCCCCGGCGTGACCCTGGCGCGCCTGGGCGGGGATGAGTTCGCGGTGCTCGCGGAAAACTGCTCACAGGTGGTGCAGGCGGCGGCTTTGGCACAGCGCATGCTGGATGTGATGAAGCAGCCGTTCATCTTTGACGGCCATCAGCTGTTTATCAGCGCCAGCATCGGCATCAGCCTGTTCCCCAATGATGCCCTGAGCGCTGAGCAATTGTTGCGCAACGCCGATTCCGCGCTCTTCAAGGCCAAAAGCGTGGGCCGCGAAGGCTATGCGTTGTACACCGAAGAACTCACCGCCCACGCGCAGAACCGGGTGGAAATCGCCAGCGAACTGCGCCGCGCCCTCGAACAGCAGGAGCTGCGCGTCTACTACCAACCGGTGCACGACTTGCACACCAGCCGCCTGATCGGCGTCGAAGCCCTGGTGCGCTGGCAACACCCCGAGCGTGGCCTGGTGCCGCCGGGTGATTTCATCCCCATCGCCGAACGCACCGGGTTGATTGCCGAGATCGATGGATGGGTGATGGACCAGGCCTGCCGACAGATGTGTCGATGGCTGGCCGACGGCGCGCCGCTGAGCTTTATTGCAATCAATGTATCCAGCCGCCTGTTTGCCCGGCGCGAACTCTACGATCAAGTCGCCCAGGTGCTGCACGCTACCGGCCTGGATCCGGCCTTCCTGGAGTTGGAAGTCACCGAAAGCGCGGTGATGGACGACCCCGAAGTGGCCCTGGAACAACTGCACCGCCTGCGCGAACTGGGCTTGCGCCTGGCCATCGATGACTTCGGCACCGGCTATTCCTCCCTGCTGCGCCTCAAGCGCCTGCCGGTGCAGAAACTCAAGATCGACCAGGGCTTTGTCGCCGGGCTGCCGTGGGACGAAGACGATGCCGCCATCGTGCGGGTGGTGATCGCCCTGGCGAAAAGCATGGGCATGCAGGTGCATGCCGAGGGGATCGAACAGGTGGAGCAGGCGCGGTTCTTGTTGGAGCAGCACTGCGATATGGGCCAGGGGTACTGGTTTGGGCGGCCGATGCCGGCGCAGGCCATTGACTGGGACTGCGCCCCCGCCATCCAGGCTTGAAATGCATTCAAATGTGGGAGGGGGCTTGCCCCCTCCCACATTGGGATATTCACCAGGCGTTATTTCAGCGCTCGGTCGCAAAACAAGCGCGCAACCCCACGTCCTGCCAGAAAATTCTTTCTGGTTATATAAACATTCTTAAATAGTATTTTTAAGAATATCCGCGCTTATCTACTATCGCCCTACGCCGCAAGCAGTGCCGCCACTGCGAGGCACTATTCATTTCAGGAGCGAGACCATGAGCGCATCTCTACGTAGCGTCGACGGCCAGGACGAAGCAGCCATTTTGCGCGAGATCCAGAGCGCCTTGCGCGATCTGCGGTTTGGCGCGGTGGAAATCACTGTGCACAACGCTCAAGTGGTACAGATCGAACGCAAGGAAAAATTCCGTTTGCAGAACCCGGGTAACAAACCGAGCTAAGCAATAACGGCGATAGACCCGTCACTATAAGAAAAAGCCAACACCCAGAATTTTCAGGAGCTTCTATGTCGTCGATTCGCCGTTATGCCCTGGCCGCCCTGGCCAGCGCCGTGTTTGCCGGTTCCGCGGTTGCCAAGGACTACGAGTTGCTCAACGTTTCGTACGATCCTACCCGTGAGCTGTACCAGGACTACAACGCTGAGTTCACCAACTTCTGGAAACAGTCCCACCCCGGCGACACCGTCAAGATCCAGCAATCCCACGGTGGATCGGGCAAGCAAGGCCGGGCGGTGATCGACGGCCTGCGCGCCGACGTGGTGACCCTGGCCCTGGCCGGTGACATCGACGAAATCGCCAAGCTGGGCAAGACCCTGCCGGAAAACTGGCAGACCCGCCTGCCGGATGCGAGCACGCCCTACACCTCGACCATCGTGTTCCTGGTGCGCAAGGGCAACCCTAAAGGCATCAAGGATTGGGGCGACCTGATCAAGAAAGACGTGTCGGTGATCACGCCGAATCCGAAAACCTCCGGCGGTGCGCGCTGGAACTTCCTTGCCGCCTGGGCCTACGGCCTGAAATCCGGTGGCAGCGAAGCCAAGGCCCAGGAATACGTCAAGGAGCTGTTCAAGCACGTGCCGATCCTCGACACCGGCGCGCGCGGCTCGACCATTACCTTCGTCAACAACGGTCAGGGTGACGTGTTGCTGGCCTGGGAAAACGAAGCCTTCCTGGCCCTGAAAGAAGACGGCGGCGCCGACAAGTTCGACATCGTCGTGCCGTCCCTGTCGATCCTTGCGGAGCCGCCGGTGGCCGTGGTCGACAAGAACGCCGAGAAAAAGGGCAACACCGAGATCGCCACTGAATACCTCAAGCACCTGTACAGCCCGGCTGGCCAGGAGATTGCGGCGAAGAACTTCTACCGCCCACGGGATGCAAAAGTGGCCGCCAAATACGCCCAGCAGTTCCCGAAACTGGACCTGGTGACTATCGACAAAGACTTCGGCGGCTGGAAAACTGCCCAGCCGAAATTCTTTAACGACGGTGGCGTGTTCGACCAGATCTACACGGCGCAGTAAGCCGAGCAACAACCCGCCCACAGAGCCCGCATTCACCTGCGGGTTTTGTGTGTCAGTTCCGCTAACCAAGGACTCTTATGTCGCGTCGTATTTCCCCCGTCATACCCGGCTTCGGGCTGACGCTGGGCTACACCGTGGTGTACCTCAGCCTGATCGTACTCATCCCCCTCGCGGCGATGTTCGTACACGCCGCTCAACTCACCTGGGATCAGTTCTGGAACATCATCTCCGCACCCCGTGTGCTGGCGGCGTTGAAGCTGAGTTTCAGCACCGCGCTGTACGCCGCCCTGATCAATGGCGTGATCGGCACGCTGCTGGCCTGGGTGCTGGTGCGCTACACCTTCCCCGGCCGCAAGATCATCGACGCGATGATCGACCTGCCGTTCGCCCTGCCCACCGCCGTGGCCGGTATTGCCCTGACTGCGCTGTACACGCCGACCGGCCTGGTGGGCCAGTTCGCCGCTGACCTGGGCTTCAAGATCGCCTACAGCCCCTTGGGTATCACCCTGGCGCTGACCTTCGTGACCCTGCCGTTCGTGGTGCGCACGGTGCAGCCGGTACTCGCCGATATCCCCCGGGAAATCGAAGAAGCCGCCGCCTGCCTGGGCGCCAAGCCGTTGCAGGTGTTCCGCTACATTCTCGTCCCCGCGCTGCTGCCCGCTTGGCTGACCGGCTTCGCCCTGGCGTTTGCCCGTGGCGTCGGTGAGTACGGTTCGGTGATTTTCATCGCCGGCAACATGCCGATGAAAACCGAGATCCTGCCGTTGCTGATCATGGTCAAGCTCGACCAGTACGACTACCGCGGCGCCACCTCCATTGGCGTACTGATGCTGGTGGTTTCCTTTGTCCTGCTGCTGCTGATCAACTTGTTGCAGCGGCGCATCGAACGTCCATAAGGAGGCGCGGAACATGTCCCAATCGTCTATTTCCGCGGCATCCTCGGCCAACGCAGCCCGCCGTGGCAGCGCTGTGTCTCGGCGCATCCTGATCAGCCTGGGCTGGCTGGTGTTCTTCCTGTTCCTGCTGCTGCCGCTGTTTATCGTGGTGTCCCAGGGCTTGAAGAACGGCCTCGGTGCGTTTTTCACCGCGATCCTTGAACCGGACGCGTTGTCCGCGCTGAAACTCACGGTGATCGCCGTGCTGATTTCGGTGCCGCTCAACCTGGTATTCGGCGTCAGCGCGGCCTGGTGCGTGAGCAAGTACTCGTTCCGTGGCAAGAGCATCCTGGTGACGCTGATCGACCTGCCGTTCTCGGTCTCCCCGGTGATCGCCGGCCTGGTCTACGTGCTGATGTTCGGCGCCCAGGGCCTGTTTGGCCCGTGGTTGCAGGCGCATGACATCCAGATCGTGTTCGCCTTGCCCGGCATCGTGCTGGCGACCATTTTCGTCACCGTGCCGTTCGTCGCCCGCGAACTGATCCCGCTGATGCAGGAGCAGGGCACCCAGGAAGAAGAGGCCGCACGCCTGCTGGGTGCCAATGGCTGGCAGATGTTCTGGCATGTCACCGTGCCGAATATCAAATGGGGCCTGATCTACGGCGTGGTGCTGTGTACCGCGCGGGCCATGGGGGAGTTCGGCGCGGTGTCGGTGGTGTCCGGCCATATTCGCGGCGTGACCAACACCTTGCCGCTGCACGTCGAGATTCTCTACAACGAATACAACCACGTTGCCGCGTTTGCGGTGGCGAGTCTGCTGCTGATCCTGGCGCTCTTCATCCTGCTGCTCAAGCAGTGGAGCGAGAACCGTATTAATCGCCTGCGCGCCAGTGCGGCTGAGGAATAAGTCATGTCGATCGAAGTCCGTAACGTCAGCAAGAACTTCAACGCCTTCAAGGCCCTGGACAGCATCAACCTGGATATCCAGAGTGGCGAGCTGGTGGCCTTGCTTGGGCCCTCCGGCTGCGGCAAGACCACCTTGCTGCGCATCATCGCCGGCCTGGAAACCCCGGATGACGGCAGCATCGTGTTCCACGGTGAAGACGTCTCCGGCCACGACGTGCGTGATCGCAACGTCGGTTTTGTGTTCCAGCACTACGCGCTGTTCCGCCACATGACCGTGTTCGACAACGTCGCCTTCGGCCTGCGCATGAAGCCGAAGAACCAGCGCCCGAGCGAAAGCCAGATTGCGGCCAAGGTTCACGAACTGCTGAACATGGTGCAGCTGGACTGGCTGGCCGACCGTTACCCGGAACAACTCTCCGGTGGCCAGCGCCAGCGTATCGCCCTGGCCCGTGCGTTGGCGGTCGAGCCGAAGGTGCTGCTGCTGGATGAACCCTTCGGCGCCCTCGACGCCAAGGTGCGTAAGGAACTGCGCCGCTGGCTGGCGCGCCTGCACGAAGACATCAACCTGACCTCGGTGTTCGTGACCCACGACCAGGAAGAGGCCATGGAAGTCGCCGACCGCATCGTGGTGATGAACAAGGGCGTGATCGAGCAGATCGGCTCACCGGGCGACGTCTACGAAAACCCGGCCAGCGATTTCGTCTACCACTTCCTCGGCGACTCCAACCGCCTGCACCTGGGTGAAGACAAGCACGTGCTGTTCCGCCCCCACGAAGTGTCGCTGTCGCGCCACGAACTGGAAGATCATCACGCGGCCGAGGTGCGTGATATTCGTCCATTGGGCGCGACCACGCGGGTGACCTTGAAGGTCGAAGGCCAGAGCGAGCTGATCGAAGCCGAAGTGGTGAAGGACCACGACAGCCTGACCGGTTTGGCCCGTGGCGAGACCCTGTTCTTCAAGCCCAAGGTCTGGCAAAAAGCCTGAGTTCACCGCAAAACCAACTCTGAAACTGGGACCAAATGTGGGAGGGGGCTTGCCCCCGATAGCAGTGGGTCAGCAGCAGATAAGCTGACTGAAACACCGCCATCGGGAGCAAGCCGCCTCCCACATTCAGATCTGTCTCGGCTTCAGATCGCGGCGAACCACTGGTCCCGAGCGCTCTTCGATCTGCTGCTTCAAACCCTGGCGCAACCCCAGCAAAAACGCCACCTCCGCCACCACGAACAACGGCCCCACAATCAGCCCCGACACATCATCCACAAACGCCGGCTTCCTGCCCTCGTAGTAATGCCCGACAAACTGAATCACCCAGCCCACCACAAACAGGCCGACGCCGCTGCTGAGCCACACCATCGTGCTCTGCGCCGCCAACGCATGCCCGGCCCATACCGACAAGCCCATCAACACCGTCATCAGCACGCCCAGGGCCAGTTCAAGCCGCAGGTAAAACCACGCCGAAAACAGCGCCACTATCACCGCCGGGGAAAGCCACAGCCCGCCCACGGCCCATTCGGGGCGTGACAGCAGCACAGCCACGGCGACCACAATCAGCGGGATGCCGATGAAGTGGCTGGCGATATTGCGCGGATCGCGGTGGTACGCGGCGTATTGACTGAGGTGATCGACGAGGCTTTTCATTGTTGTTCCTCCTGTAGGATGTTTGATCATGCCCTGTCAGCCTGGGACTAACTGTCAGTTGGGCGACAATCTTCGGAGTTCTCATGGATGCGACGCAATGGCACGCCCGGTTGGCCGTCGGTCACTGGTTCAGTCACCTGCCCGTACCTTTCCAGCATAGTCTGCTGGCCCATGCGCGGCTGCGGCAGCTGACGGCGGGACAGTACCTGTTCAAGCGCGGCGACCCGCCCTGCGGCTTGTATGCGGTGCTCGAGGGCACGTTGCGCGTCAGTGCGGTGAATGAGCACGGCAAGGAAGCGCTGTTGAGCCTGGTGGGGGCGCCCTACTGGTTCGGCGAGATCTGCCTGTTCGACGGCTTGCCGCGCACCCACGACGCCTGCGCCACGGGGCCGTGCACGCTGGTGCAGGTGCCGCAGCAGGCGCTGCTGAAGATCCTCGAGGAGTCCCCCCGGTACTGGCGCGACCTGGCGTTGCTGATGAGCCAGAAGCTGCGCCTGAGTTTTATCGGCCTCGAACAGCTCAGCCTGATGCCCGCTTCGGTGCGCCTGGCCCACCGGCTGTTGATGATCGTTGAGGGCTACGGCGACATGGCGCCTTCAAAACGCGTGCTGCAACTGCCCCAGGAAGACCTGGCGGCGATGTTGAGCCTGTCGCGCCAGACCACCAATGCCTTGCTCAAGGACCTGCAAGCCCAGGGCATCGTGCGCCTGGGCTATGGCGAGATCGAAATCCTCGATGCACAGCGGCTACGAGAGGCGGCGCACACCTGAGGGTGTTAGCCTGCAAACCTGATCAATCGAGGTGTGTTATGCGTGTGCTGTTAGTGGAACATGAATCCGAAGAGGCACAGCGGATGGCCCGGGGCTTGAACGAGGCCGGCTACACCGTGGAAGTCGCGGCCAACGGCATGGCCGCGCAGCGCTTTGTCGAAAGCGCCGAATACGACCTGGTGATCCTGGATGTGATGTTGCCAGGCCTGAATGCCTGGAAGCTGCAGCAGGCGATCCGGCAGAAGGGTGAGACGCCGGTGTTGTTCCTGACCACGCCGGGCGGGATTGAAGATCGCCTGCGCGGTCTGGAGTTGCATGAGGATGATTACCTGCTCAAGCCGTTTGAGGCCAAGGGGTTGGTGATGCGGGTCAGGAAACTGTTGCGGCGCGATCGGGGTCGCTGATTGATCCCGTCACTGTAGTGCCTGAAAGATTGCCATCGGGAGCAAGCCCCCTCCCACATTTGAAATGCGTTCCCCTGTGGGAGGGGGCTTGCCCCCGATGAGGCCCTCAGCCTCCCCACACATCCCCCTACCGCAACCCATCCCGAAACTGCCCCGGCGTCATCCCCGTCCAGCGCTTGAACGCCCGATTAAAGCTGCTGGTATCGGCAAATCCCAACAGATGGCTGACCTCGGCCAATGAACACTGTGGATCACGCAAGTGGAGCAACGCCAAGTTCTGGCGACACTCATTGAGCAACGCATCAAACCGACACCCCTCATCCGCCAGATGCCGCTGCAGACTGCGCAAACTCAAGTGCAGCGCCTGGGCAATCCGCTCGGCACTCGGCTCGCCATCGGGCAGTTGCGCCTCGATGGCCGCGCGCACCTTGCGTTCCCAGGTCAGCGGTTGCAGCTGCGCCAGGGTGCGTTTGAGCACGGTTTCGTTGTGTTCGGCCAGTTCCGGGTTGGCGTCGTCCAGGTGGCTGTCGAAATCGCTGGCGGCGAATTCGAGGCGGTCTTCCTCGGCGCCAAAAAACACCGGTGCGCGGAACACCGTGTGCCAGGGCTTGGGGTCGGCGGGTTGCGGGCGCCGCAGGTAAACCGCCAGCGGCGCATAGTCGCGGCCCAGGCGATTGCGGCACGTGCGCACATAGATCGCGGCAAATGCATCGATGGCCTCCAGCGCCGGCGCCGGCCTGCCTGGCGGTTGCAGCAGGCGAAAGCGGTAGCGCTCGCCATCGCCGCTGAGTTCCAGGCTCAGGGCATCGCTGACCACCTGGTGATACCGCACGATGCGCTCGAACACCTCGCGCAGGCTGCCACTCGCCACCAACGCATAACCCAGCGCATGAAAGGTGGTCGGGCTGACAAACCGCGACACCCGCAACCCGATGGCCGGATCGCCGCTGGCCTGCACCGCCAGTTCCCACAGGCGCGTGGTGGCCGACAGCGGGTAACGCGCGTTGGGGTCGTCCATCTGCTGCGGATCGAGCCCGGCCTGGGCGCACAGCGCGGCACTGTCGAGGCCCAGGGCATCGAGCTGCTTGCGCAGGGCACGGGTCCAGCTGGCGAGGGAAGTCGGTTCGGTCATGGCGATTGGCGCTTGCGGTCAACAGGTTGGCGTGTGGGGCTAGCGTCCTGCAAGAAGCCCTGGTGCAGGATGTAACCATCAATGAATAAGAGGATGGGAGCATGGACGGTACTTCTGCAAGTCCCCAGCAGATGAACGCGCAACAGCGTTCGGCGCATATCCGTGAAGTGGTGCTCGCCGAAGGCGTGCGCTTGCGTCGCCGGCACCCGTGGCTGCAACATCAGGACGCCCTGGGCGCGGGCATCCTGGCCTTTGCCTTGCTCGGCATGATCGGCTCGGCGGCGCTCTATATCAGCGGTCATATGGCCTGGTGGGCCTGCCTGCTGCTCAATGCGTTCCTGGCCTCACTGACCCACGAGCTGGAACACGACCTGATCCACAGCATGTACTTTCGCAAACAGCGCGTGCCCCACAACCTGATGATGGGCCTGGTGTGGCTGGCGCGGCCGAGCACCATCAACCCGTGGATCCGTCGTCACCTGCACCTCAATCACCACAAGGTCTCCGGCACCGAGACCGATATGGAGGAACGTGCGATCACCAACGGCGAGCCCTGGGGCCTGGCGCGGTTGCTGATGGTGGGCGATAACGTGATGTCGGCGTTTATCCGCATGCTGCGCGCCAGGACCTGGGGCCACAAACTCAAGATCCTCAAGCGCTCGCTGCTGGTCTACGCACCTTTGGCGCTGCTGCATTGGGGCGCGTGGTACCTCTTCCTCGGCTTCCATGCCGCCAACGGCATCGCCAGCCTGCTGGGCACGCCGATCGACTGGTCCACCGGCACCTTGCAGATGATGCAGCTGATCGACATCGCCGCCGTGGTAATCATCGGCCCCAATGTGCTGCGCACCTTTTGCCTGCACTTTGTCAGCTCCAACATGCACTACTACGGCGATGTGGAACCGGGCAATGTGATCCAGCAAACCCAAGTGTTGAACCCGTGGTGGCTGTGGCCGTTGCAGGCGTTCTGCTTCAACTTCGGCAGCACCCACGGGATTCACCATTTTGTGGTGAAGGAGCCGTTCTACATCCGCCAGATGACGGCCAAGGTAGCGCATAAGGTCATGGCCGAGATGGGCGTGCGCTTCAATGATTTCGGCACGTTTGCGCGGGCCAATCGGCTTGAACCCATGGCGTCGCCCCAGGCCCGGCTCAATCCGGCTGAAACGGCGATGCGCTGAGCACCACGCCGGTTTCGTCGACGTACTGCTGCCAGTGGCCGATCAACGTGGCGAGCTTGTCCGGATGACTCAAGGCCAGGTCGTGGATTTCGCCGGGGTCCTGGCCCAGGTCATACAGCTGCCAGGTCGCCGGGCCCACCGGGCCGGGGATGTACACGGCTTTCCACTGGCCCTGGCGAATCGCGCGGCGGCCAAACAGTTCCCAGCCGGTCACCGTGTTTTCGTCGTGCACCTGGGCGGTCTCGCCGGAGAGGAAGCCCAGCCACGACTTGCCCCGCAGCGGCGCCACCGGCTTGCCACGCCATTGTTTGCCCGGATGGCGCACGCCGGCCAGGTCGAGGATGGTCGGCGTGATGTCCATCACCGTGCCGAACCCATGGCTGATACGACCTTTGAGCGACAACTGCGGATAGTGCACCAGCGCCGGCACGCGAATCCCGCCCTCGGTGGTGAACGCCTTGAACAATCGCGACGGCGCCGTCGCCACCTGCGCCCACGACGGGCCATACCAGACGTAGGAGTTGGCGCGGCCGATATTGTCGAGGCTGTTGTCGTAATGCTGGTTGAGGTAGGTGAGCAACTGCGGCCCGAACTTGGGGAACGCCTCCAGCAGCGCACCTTCGGCGCCGTTGTCGGACATGAACACAATGAACGTATTGTCCAACTGCCCCTGCTGGCGCAGGTAATCCACCACTCGGCCGATGTTCCAGTCCATGCGCTCGACCATCGCCGCATACACCTCCATGGCCCGCGCCGACACCTGGCGCTGTTCGTCGCTCAAGGCGGCCCACTGGGTGTTCAGCTCGATCAACGGATGGGGCTCGACGTCGGCGTCGATCAGCCCCAATGCCTTGAGTTTTTCCAGGCGTTCCAGGCGCAGCACTTCGGGGCCGGCGTCGTAGCGGCCACGGTACTTTTCAACGATGTCCGCAGGCGCCTGCAACGGCCAGTGCGGGGCGGAAAACGGCAGGTAGGCGAAGAACGGCCGGGCCTGGTCGCGCTCCTTGAGGTAGTGCAGCAGCTTGTCGCCGAAGGCATCGGAGGAATAGAAGTCCTTGGGCAGTTGCTCGACGAACCGGTCGTCTTCGATGTACAGCGCCGGGGTGGACTTGAGCAGGCCCGGGGTGTGCTCGTCGTAGGTCGGCTCGAAGCCGTAATGGTTGGCGGCGCCCGGCAGCAGCGAGAACGAGCGCTCGAAACCGCGGGCGTGGGGCGCCAGTTCGGCGGTCAGGCCCAGGTGCCACTTGCCGCTCATCAATGTCTGGTAGCCGGCCTCGCGCAGCAACTCCGGCAGTGCCACCACCTTGTCATTCAAGTAGCCCTCGTAGCCGGGCTTGCCGATCAGCTCCGGGGTCAGTGCCTCGGCCATGGTGCCGATACCGGCGATATGGTGGTCGGTGCCGGTGAGCAGCATCGAGCGGGTAGGCGAGCACGTCGGGGCGGTGTGGAAGTCGGTCAGGCGCAGGCCGTTCAGGGCGAGTGCGTCCAGGTGCGGCGTGGAAATTTCCCCGCCAAACGCACCGAGGTCCGAGAAGCCCATGTCATCGGCCAGGATCACGAGAAAATTGGGACGTTGCGGCATCAAGGCACTCCTTTTTTCAACAGGCAATAAAGGCCAATGGCAGATCGCGGATCTGTTCGCGCACCGGCGGCTGGTAGTGGCCATCGTTGGTCAATTCATGCAGCAGTTCTTCACGCAGTTGATGGAATTCAAAACTGCTGCGCTGACGTGGATGTGGCAGGGCGACGTCCACCACCTGCTTGATCCGCCCCGGCCGAGGCTCCATCACCACCACGCGGTCGGCGAGGAAAATCGCTTCCTCCACATCGTGGGTCACCAATACCGTGGTGATTTTGGCGCGGGCGCGGATCGCCAGGAGTTCGTCCTGCATCTGCTGGCGAGTCAGGGCGTCGAGGGCGCCGAAGGGTTCGTCCAGCAGCAGGATGCGCGGGCTGGCCACCAGGCCGCGGGCAATTGCCACCCGTTGCGCCATGCCGCCGGACAGTTGGTGCGGATAGGCGCGGGTGAAGTCGGTGAGGCCGACCAGCTCGATAAAATCGCTGATGCGCCGATTGCGTTCTGCTTCGCTCAGTGGCTCGTTGACCAGGCCCAGGCCGATGTTTTCCGCCACGGTGAGCCAGGGGAACAAACGGTGCTCCTGGAACACGATGCCGCGCTCACCGCCAATGCCGCTTACGGCCTTACCGTCGACGCGGATCTCGCCGCGAAACTGCGTATCCAGCCCCACCAGCAAACGCAGCAGGGTGGATTTGCCGCAGCCGCTGGAGCCGACAATCGCAACGAATTCGCCTTCGGCAATCTCCAGGTTGAATTCGCGGATGGCTTCCAGCTCGAAGCCGTCGACGTCGAAGGTCTTGCCCACATGGTTGAAGCTGACGATAGGTGCGTTCATGCGTGTCTCCAGCGGGTGGCGCGGGTTTCGATGCGCTGGCCGATCAGGTTGAGGGCCGCGCCGGTGAGGCCGACCAGGAGCATGCCGCTCATGATCAGGTCCATGCGCAGCAGTTGTTGGGCGCCGATCATCAGGCTGCCGATACCGCCGTTGGACGGCATGAAATACTCCGCACCGATGGTGCCCAGCCAGGCGTAGATCAGGCTCAGGCGCAGGCCGGCGAAAATGCCGGCTGCAGCGCCTGGCAGTATCAGGCGTCGCAGCCGTTGGAACAGGTTCAGGCGCAACACCTGCGCCGCTTCGTTGAGCTGCGGCGACAGATTCAGCACGCTGCGTTGGGTGGCGATAAACAACGGGAAGAAGGCGGCGAGGGCGATAAACACCCACTTGGCCAACTCACCCAGGCCAAACCAGGCAGTGAGCAGCGGCACCCAGGCGAAAATCGCGATCTGGCGCAAGGCGCTCAGGGTCGGCCCGAGTACCCGCTCACTGCGCCGTGACAGTCCCAGCCACAGGCCCATGGCAAAGCCAACGCCGCCACCGAGCAGCAACCCGCCCAGGCTTCGCCCCAGGCTGGTGCCCAGTGCACCGCTGAGGTTGCCATCCACCACCCCGGCGACGGTGGTGTGCAGCACCACCCATGGGCTGACCAGAATGTTCGGGTCGACCCAGCCTTGTTGCGTCGCGACCTGCCACAGCGCCAGCAACAGCAGGGGCAGCACCCACGGTTGCAGGCGCTGCCAGCCTTGATAGCGCGGCCCGCGACGAATCTGCGCCGTGGCCGGATGGGGCCAGTGCACCCATTTGCGGTCCAGCCAGCCAATGCCACGGTCCATCACCACGCCGAATACGCCGATGACCACGATGCACACGAAGACGATGTCGAGCATGAACAGCTGGCGCGCCCACACCATCAGGTAGCCGATGCCTTCGCTGGAGGCCAGCAACTCCACCGCCAGCAGCGAGGTCCAGCCGGCCGCCAGGGCCAGGCGCACGCCGGCCATAAAGGCGGGCAGCGCGGCAGGCAGGATCAGGCGCCGGATCAACAGGTGCGTGGGCAGGCGCAGCACGCGGGCGGCTTCACGCAACTGGGGTTGGGCGTCGCGCACGCCCACCAGGGTATGCAGGGTCACGGGCACCACGATCGCTTTCACCAGCACCACCAGTTTCAGGGTTTCGCCAATGCCGAAGAACACCATGAACAGCGGAATCCAGGCCAGGGTCGGTACCTGCGACAACGCGCTGAACGTCGGAAACACCAGGCGCTCGGCGCGCGCACTGAAACCCAGCACCGCCCCCAGCAGCGCCCCGGCGCCAATCCCCGCCAGCAACCCCCAGGACAGGCGTTGCAGGCTGATCGCCAGGTGGCTCCACAACTCGCCGCCGGCCAGTTCCACGGCGCTGCTCCACACCAGGGACGGTGGCGGCAGGATCTGCTCGCTCATCCAGTGATTGCGGCTGGCCAGCCACCACAGCGCAAACAGCGTCACCGGCAGCAACCATGGCAACAGCCGTTCACTGCGCAGCGGCCAACGTGACGTGGCGCCGGGGGCCGCGAGCGGGAGGCTCAAAAGTGAGATTCGGGCCATGGAGGACCTCCGTTGTCGCCAAGGGCGTTATGTGATTTCGATCTTATAAAAACGTAATCAAGATGATTGGGGGATAAGAAAAACCATTTAAAGCCTCGCCCCGGCACGCATCCAATGCATTCGAAGAATATTTTCGATGCTATTCATGCATAGCCCTCTGGAGCCTGCGTTTCCCTTCGCATAGTTCTAAAAGCTATTAAATTGTGAATTTATAGTATTTAAAGTTTTGACCAGGTTGTGCCTACTTTCTGCTCCCCAGGCGACCCTCGCCCACAAGGAGCTGCGCTTATGAAACTGCCGTTCAAACGTCTGATCACCCTGGTGGCAGGCACCGCACTGGCGGGCCTCGTACAGGCTGCCGACCTCAAGGAAATCCGCATCGCCGTGCCCGACCTCAGCGCAGGCAGCCAGCACAGCGGCGGGGGCATAACGGACGTGCTGCGCGAGCAGCAGATCTTCGAAAAAGCCTTCGCCGACCAAGGCATCAAGATCCAGTGGAATTACTTCAAGGGCGCCGGCCCTGTGATCAACGAAGCCTTCGCCAACGGGCAGGTGGACCTGGCGTACCTGGGCGACCTGGCGGCGATCATCGGCCGCTCCAATGGCCTGGAGACGCGCCTGCTCAGTGCCACCGCGCGGGACATCAAGCAGTACCTCGGCGTGGTGCCGGGTTCTGGCATCAAGACCTTGCAGGACCTCAAGGGCAAGCGTGTCGCGGTGTTCCGTGGCACGGCCAGCCAGTTGTCGTTCGACAGTGCATTGGCCAGCCAGGGCTTGAGTGAGAAGGACCTCAAAGTCATCAGCCTGGACTACAACGCCGCCAATGCCGCGCTGGCCGCCAAGCAGATCGACGCCACCTGGGGCGGTTCGAACCTGACGGCGTTACAAGCCAAGGGGCTGGCTGAAATACCGCTGACCACCAAGGACCTCGGCGGCGCCGGCAGCGTCCAGGCGGTGCTGGTGGGCAGCAAACAGTTTGTCGACGAGCACCCCGACGCCGTCGCCAAGCTGCTCAAGGCCCAGCAGCAGGCGGTGCACTGGTTGACCGATGACAACAACAAGCAAGCCTACATAGCGCTGGTGTCCGGGCTGGCCAGTTACCCGCCGGTGATCCTCACCAATGACTTGAAAGACCAGACCCTCAGCGAGATTTTCCCGTCGACCCTGGACCCGGTGTTCCTGGCTAAATTGCAGGCTTCGGTGGACCTGGCCTCCAAGGAGAAGCTGATTCGCAAGCCGTTCCAGGTGAGTGACTGGGTGGCGCCGAACCTGGCGGCGGCGGAGCTTTGAGTCGGGTGGTGCCTGGGCTATCGCCATCGGGGGCTTGCCCCCGATGAGGCCCTTCAAACCGCCACACTCACCTCCTGCCTGTCCACCTCCACCAACGTCTCGATCATCGCCTTCGCCGCCGGCGACAACCGCGAACCGGTGCGGCTGACAATCCCGCAGCGGGCGCTCATGGTCTCCATGTTCTGCGGCAGGTTGCGCCAGTGCAGCAGCTTCAGCGTGCCCTGGGCGATGTCTTCGGCGAACGCCTCCTCGGTGCCCACGCCGATGGCATTGGACTGCAGCACGATCTTCACCAGCGCCGGGAAATGTTCGGTCTGGATGCTCGGGGAAAAATCCATGCGCCCGCTCAGGTTCGCCAACAGTTTGCGAATGCCCTGTGAGATCAGCGGCGCCGCCAGCGGGTAGTCGAACATGTCGTTGGTCGACAGGCTGTCCTTGGCCAGCAACGGGTGCCCCGGTCGGCAAAAAAATACCCCGCGCTTGGGGGTCAGCGCGCGGGTCTGGAAATTCGGGTCGGCTTCGAATTGGCGGATGTCGGCGATAAAGAACTCGATCTCTTCACGGCTCAGGGCTCGGCTGAGTTTTTCCCAGTTATCCACCTGGAAGCTGGTGCGGATTTTCGGGTGGGCACTGATAAAGCGCGCCACCGCATCCGGCACCAGTTTCACCGCCGGTGCCGGGCCGCAGCCGAAGCGCAGGTCGCCGGCGTCGAGCTTGGTCATGCGCGTCACTTCACTGCTCAGCAACGCGGCGCCGTGCACCAGGGACAGGGCATGTTGCAGCACCACTTGGCCCTCCGGCGTGGGGCGCAGGTCCTTGTGGCCACGGTCGACCAGCACGCAGCCGAACTCCTGTTCCAGCCCCTGGATGCTGCGGCTGAACGCCGGTTGGGTGATGCCCATGGCGTCCGCCGCACGCACGAAACTGCGGTGTTCGTTGAGGGCGATGAAGTAGCGCAGTTGGCGAAGATCCATATGCTTTCCCTGCATCTTAAAAATAGGTCGAAGGCATTTGCGACCACGGGAGCAGAGGTTTTAAATGCAAGCTCTTATTCCGTCAATGAAGCATTAGTTCATTTGCTAGACCTAAATTGCATATGGATAGAGCGTTGTCGGAAAGCGTCCCCATCAGCAGGTACAAGAGGGTCATCACCATGAGCAACGCCGCATTAGCTGTTCAACCCGTCGCCCAGGCGCTGGATATTCACCCGGTCGCCGGCCGCATCGGCGCCGAGATCCGCGGCATCACACTGTCCGGCGATCTGGATGCCGCCACGGTCGAAGCCATCCAGCAGGCGCTGGTGCAGTACAAGGTGATCTTCTTTCGCGAGCAGACTCACCTCGATGACCAGAGCCAGGAAGCCTTTGCCCATCTGCTCGGCGAGCCGATTGCCCACCCGACGGTGCCGGTGCGCGACGGCACGCGCTTCCTCATGGAACTGGACGGCACCCGTGGGCAGCGCGCCAATTCCTGGCACACCGATGTGACCTTCGTCGACGCCTACCCGAAAGCCTCGGTGCTGCGTTCGGTACTGGCGCCCAAGTCTGGTGGCGACACGGTCTGGGCCAACACCTCAAGCGCCTACAACGACCTCAGCGTCGAACTGCGCGCACTGGCGGATAACTTGTGGGCGGTGCACAGCAACGAATACGACTACGCCGCGCTCAAGCCGGATGTGTCGGCCGAGCGGCTTGAGGCATATCGCAAGGTGTTCACCTCGACGGTGTACGAAACCGAGCACCCGGTGGTGCGCGTGCATCCGGTCAGTGGCGAGAAAACCCTGTTGCTGGGGCACTTCGTCAAGCGCCTGAAAGGTTATTCCCAGGCGGACTCGACCCAGCTGTTCAACCTGCTGCAAAGCCACGTCACCCGCCTGGAAAACACCGTGCGCTGGCGCTGGAACACCGGCGACGTGGCGATCTGGGACAACCGCGCCACCCAGCATTACGCCGTGGACGACTACGGCACCCAGGAACGCATCGTGCGCCGGGTGACGCTCAAGGGCGATGTGCCGGTGGGCGTGCACGGGCAGCGCAGCCAGACCACAAAAGGTCTCTGATGTGGGAGGGGGCAAGCCCTGATGCCCGTCAGGCAAGGGTGAACACCGTACCTGTGGTGAGCGGGCTTGTCCCGCGCTGGGCTGCGCAGCAGCCCCAGAACCAGGCGCAGAGGAGTGCCTGATACACCGCATTCGTCTTCATCAGGGGCGCTTCGCACCCCAACGCGGGGCAAGCCCGCTCACCACAGAGGTACCCGTTTGCTGCGCGAGAGCGCTACCTCGAAGAGGCAGTGGGACCCCCACATCCGATGGGTGGTTTACCACGCGCCGATCTGCACCACTTTCTCCGCTTCCGGCTCACCGTAACGAAACCGTTGGCCACGCAGATCGATCTCTGCGTGGCTGATGGTGGTGCGCCGCTTCAGCCCGCGCAGCCATTCGAACAGATACCCCAAATGGGTTTCGCGTACTTCGGCATAGGCCGGGTCGTTGCCCAGGTCGTGCAGTTCCTGCGGGTCGTTTTCCAGGTCGAACAGCTGTGGGCGAAAGCCGTCATACGCCAGGTATTTCCAGCGGTCGCTGCGCACCATGGTCATCCGGCAACGGTCGATGGGTTGCGCCAGGCGTTCGCGGGCCGGGGCCTGGAAGGCGTAGTCGTACTCGGCGATGGCGTAGCGGCGCCAGCGGGTTTCCTGGCCGTGCAACAGCGGGATCAGCGAGCGGCCTTCCAGGCGATGCTCGGCCGCTGGCAAACCCAGGGCGTCGAGGAAGGTCGGCAGCGCATCGATGGTTTCCACCAGACGCGCGTCCACCGTGCCACGGCGGGTATCGGCGGCGGCGCGTGGGTCGCGCACGATCAGCGGAATGCCCACCGCAGGTTCCAGCAGAAATTCTTTTTCGCCGAGGAAGTGATCGCCGAGGAAATCGCCGTGGTCGCTGGTGAACACGATCAGGGTGTCGTCCCAACGGCCATTGCCTTGCAGGAAATCGAACAGTCGCCCCAGTTGGTCGTCGACCTGTTTGATCAAGCCCATGTAGGTGGGAATCACCGTGAGCCGTACCTCGTCACGGGAAAAGTTCAGGCTCTCCTGGTGCTGGCGGAACGCCTGGTACACCGGGTGATCGCTGGTCTCCCCTGGCTGGATCGGTGCCTGGATATGCTCGGCGCCATACAGCGCGTGATAGGGCGCCGGTGCGATGTAGGGCCAGTGTGGCTTGATATAGGACAGGTGCAGGCACCACGGTTGTTCGGCCTGCTCACGGATAAAGTCGATGGCGCGGTCGGTGGTGTAGACGGTTTCCGAATGTTCCTCGGCCACGCGCGCGGGGCGGCCTGCATTGCGCATGTGCCAACCGCTGAGCACTTCGCCGTTTTCACCGGCTGCTGCATTGGCCCATTCGTGCCACGGGTTGGCGCCGCTGTAGCCCTGCTCGCGCAGGTAATGGGTGTAGGGCGCGGACTCGCGTTTATCCTCGAACAGCGGGCTGTCGGGGTAGATGCCGTCGTGACGCAGGTACGCCTCGAAGCCGACTTCGTTCAACGGCTCGGCCTGCTTGCTGTCAGGGTCGATATTCAGGCGTTGCAAGGCGTCCACATTGGGCGTGGCGTGGGTCTTGCCGACCAGCGCCGTGCGGATGCCGTGGGGGCGCAGGTAGTCGCCGAGGGTCAGTTCTTCCAGGGGCAACGGCACCGCGTTCCACGCCACCTGGTGGCTGCTCACGTAGCGCCCGGTATAGGCCGACATGCGCGAGGGCCCGCAGATGGTGCCTTGGGTATAGGCGCGGCTGAAGCGCACACCGGCGGCGGCCAGGCGATCGATGTTCGGCGTGTGCAAGTGGGCGTGGCCGTAGCACGACAGGTAATCGCGGCGCAGTTGGTCGCACATGATGTACAGCACGTTGCGCACGGGTTGGGGGTGGGACATGGGGCTTCACCAGACGGAGGACAGGTGAGGTTTTTCGCCGTTCGGGTGGGGGGCTGGCAAGTGCATTTGGGGACTGGCTTTGATGCAGTGGATGCATGGCCTAGACCGCAACGTTCTCCAGCGCGTACACCTCTTCATCCAACTCATCGACCTGCTTGATCTGCTCGATCATCGCTTCGGCCAGCGGCGACAAGCGATACCCCGCACGGCTGACGATGCCGTAGCGGGTGTAACGCTCCTCCAGATCCTCCGCCAGGCCCTCGATCGTCAAGCACACCAGTTCGCCCCGGGCCATGTGCAGCACATCGCTGTTGGCGCTGACGATGCCGATGGCGTCGGAGCGCAGCACTACGCCCATCAGGCTATAGCCGTTCTCGCATTCGACATTGGGCAGGAAATCGGGCCGACCGCTGAGGTCGACGATGACCTTGCGCAGGTTGGGCGGGCGGATGGTCACGGCCAGTGGGTAACTCATCAGCTCGGCGGCGCTCACGCTGTCGCGCAGGGCCAGCGGGTGGCCGGCGCGGCAGCAGAAATACCAGCGGCGCGGGCGCAGACGGTGAGTGTGATAGTCAGGGTTGGCTTCGAAGTGGCGGGTGTCGGCGACGAAAAACTCGAACTCTTCACTGAGCAGGCGTTTGCTCAGGCTTTGCCAGTCGTCCACTTGGTACTGCACCCGTGCCTTGGGGTAGCGCCCGATAAAACTGCCGATGGAGCGGGGGATCAGGCCGCCGGCCGGTGCCGGACCGCAACCGAAACGCAATTCCCCCGCCTCCAGGCCATTGAACTGGCTGATCTCATTGGCCAGTTGCTGTGCGCCGCTGACCAGGCGCCGGGCGTGCTCCAGCAATACCTGGCCTTGTTTGGTCGGCGCCAGGTCTTTGCGGCCACGGTCAATCAGCTGGCAACCGGCGCTGTGTTCCAGGGCCTGGATACTGCGACTGAACGCCGATTGCGACAGGTTCACCGTCAACGCGGCGGCGACAAAACTGCGTTGTTCGGCAAGGGCGATGAAGTGACGAAGCTGGCGCAGATCGATATGCATTTTTCACATCAAAAATATCCGGGAAATGCATTGGCTATGCATTAGGTCGACTCCTTATAAAGGCTATCTCTTATGCAGTAAATGTTCGTAAAAACATAAATAAATAACCTAAAGGAATATCTCTCGATGGATATTTCCGGGTTCCGGAGCCGCTTATGAGTCTGTTGAAGTCCTTGCCCCTGGCCATTCTGGTGGCCGGCAGTTCCAGTTGGTCGCCGACCCAGGCCGCCGAAACGCCCGCGCCGGTAAGCAAGGGCGAGAGCGCCGGCGGCGAGTTGGAGACGGTCACCGTCACCGCCCGGCGGCGCACCGAAAGCGCTCAGGCAGTGCCGACGCCCATGAGCGTGATCGGCGGCCAGGCGCTGGAGAGCCAGCGGGTGTATCGGATTCAGGATCTGCAGCAACTGGTGCCCAGCGTCAACGTCGCCTATATGCATGCACGCCAGTCCAGCGTGTCGATCCGTGGGCTTGGCAACAACCCGGCCAGCGACGGCCTGGAAGGCAGCGTAGGGCTGTATATCGACAATGTGTACCTGGGGCGGCCGGGCATGGCGGTGTTCGACCTGATGGACATCGAGCAGCTTGAAGTCTTGCGCGGCCCGCAAGGCACCTTGTTCGGCAAAAACACCACCGCCGGGGTGATCAATATCAGCACGCGCGCGCCGAGTTTTACCCCGGAGCGCAGCATTGAAACCTCGCTGGGCGAGGATGGCTACTTCCAGACCAAGGGCACGATTTCCGGCCCGCTCACCGATGACCTGGCGGGGCGTTTCTCGGCCTATCGCACCCGCAGCGACGGCGACATCAAGAACGAATACAACGGCCATGACCTCAACGGCGGCTCGCGCCAGGGCTTTCGCGGGCAACTGCTGTACAAGCCCAGCGAGGTGTTCAACCTGCGCTGGATCGGCGATTACAACGAAGAGAATTCCAGCGCCGGCACCCGGGTGCTGTACAGCACCGGGCCGACCATCAACGGCACCAACCTCTACCAGTCGCGGGCCAACGCGGCAGGCGCGACCCTGGTCGATGGCACCCACCGCAAGGTCAACCTGGACAGCGACCAGCACGTCACCGTGTTCCAGGGCGGTACGTCGCTGGAGGCCAACTGGACGTTGCCGAGTGATTTCACCCTGACCTCGGTCAGTTCCTATCGCTTCTGGAATTTCACCCCGCGTAACGACGACGGCCTTAACGTGCCGGCGTCGTACAACGCCGGGGTGTCGGTGGAAGATAAGCAGTGGTCCCAGGAATTCCGGCTGGCGTCGCCCACCGGCGGTTTCTTCGATTACGTGCTCGGTGCCTACTACTTCGGCAACTCTCTGGATAACAAGTCCTTCGCCTATTACGGGCCCCAGGCCGACATCTGGAACGGCACGCCAGCCGGCGCATTGGCCAACGTCAGCAGCGTCGGCAACGGGCACATTCGCACCGACAGTTTTGCACTGTTTGCCCAGGGCACCTGGCACCTCACCGAGCGCCTGGATTTCACCGCCGGCCTGCGCGGCACCTATGAAGAAAAAAGTGCCTGGGTCACGCGTAACACTCCCCTCGGCGGTGCGGCGGTCACCGGTGCTGCCGCGACGGCTCGACGCGGCCGCGCGGGGGCGTACGATTCCGGTGACCTCACGCAATACAGCACCAGCCCCTCGGGTTTGCTCAACCTGAGCTACCGCTTTAACGAAAACCTGCTGGGCTACGCGACGCTGTCCCATGGCGAGAAGTCCGGCGGGGTCAACCTGGCGGTAGGCTCGGCACCGACGGCCGGGGCCGACTCGCTGTTGATCGGCACCGAGCGCGCCAATAACGCCGAACTGGGTTTCAAAAGCACCCTGTGGGACCGGCGGCTGCAGCTCAATGCCAACCTGTTCTGGACCCAGGTCAACGGCTACCAGACCAATGCCTATGACCAGGACAACCGTGTGCAGTACCTGACCAACGCCGGTTCGGTGCGCTCGCGGGGCGTCGAGGTGGAAAGCACCCTGGTGCCGATCAAGGGCCTGACGCTGAACCTCAACGGCTCGTTCAACGATGTGAGTTACCTGTCTTACAAGGATGCGCCGTGCCCGCCGGAAGTCAGCCTGCGCCCCGGTGCGCCGGCCTCCTGCGACCTGAGCGGGCATCAAGTGGTGGGGGCGTCGAAGTGGATCGCCAACGCCAACGGCGAATACAAGTGGAACCTGGATAACGGCTTCGAACCCTACGTCACCGCCAGCTATGCCTTCCGCTCCAAGGCCGTGGGCACGGTGGAGGACTCCGACTATGGACAGATTCCTGCCTACGCCGTGGTCAACCTGTCCACCGGCCTGCGCGGCAACTATGAGCAGGGACAGTGGGACGTGTCGTTATGGCTGAAAAACGCCTTCGACAAGACCTACTACACCACGCTGTGGACGGGGGGGAACGGCGGCTACGAAGGCCTGCTCGGTACGCCGCGCACGCTAGGGGTGACCGGGCGCTATGACTTCTAGCCCCGTGCGATAGGTGGCCGGGCTGAACACGCGCGTCACCACCAGCATCGCCACCGCCGTGACCGTCAGCACCACCCAGGCGCTGACAAAGTTGCCGGTCAGCCCGCGCAGCCAGCCGGTCAGCCACGGCGACACCGCATTGATCAAGAAGCCCACGCCTTGCACAAAGGCCGCCAGTTGCCCGGCCTGGCGTGGGTCGCGATGGTGGTCGAGGGTCAGCAGCAGGCTCAGGGCGAAACACGCGCCCAGGCCGAAGCCGCACAACGCCACCCAAAGGTGCGGATATTCCTGCGGTGCGACGATCAGGCCGAGGTAACCCACGGTCTGGGCCAGCAGGGCGATGCCCAGCAGCGGCCGACGGTCGATACCGCGCTGCGCCAGCACCGGCATCAACAGCGCGGCGATCACCTGGAAGATGGTCATGAACGCCAGCAGCGAACCGCTGGGCAGCACGCCCCAGCCCAGTTGCTGATAGTAGGCCGGCAGCCACGCCACCAGGCTCATGTAGCCGCAATTGACCAGGCCGAAATACAGTGCCAGCAACCAGGCGCGGCGATTGCGCAGGTCCTTGAAGGCCGGCACCACCTGTGGATTTCTGGCCGCGCCCAGTGGCAGCCACGCCCACAGCAGCAAGGCACCCAGCGCCGGCAGCAGCCACACCCCCAACCCCGCCTGCCATTCCTGGAAATGCGTGGCCACCAGCGGGCTGAGCAACGCTGCCAGCCCGCCGCCGGCCATCAGTGAGGCCGAGTACACACCCATCGCCACCGGCACGCGATGCCGGAATTCGCGCTTGATCATCGCCGGCACCAAGGCCTGGATCAGCGCCACCCCCGCACCGCCGAGCAACGCCGTGACCAGCAGCGCCGACGCCTGGCCCATCAGCCAGCGTGCCAGGCACGCCAGCAGGATCATCATCAGGCCCAGGGCGATGCCGCGCCGTTCGCCGAGGCGGGCTTCCACGCGCACGCCCACCAGCGCCACCAGCCCCATGCACACCACCGGCAGGCTGGTCAGCAGGGCGCTGCTCTGGAAACTCAGGCCGGTGGCCTGGCGGATTTCGCCGAGCAACGGGCTGATGGAGCTGAGGATCGGCCGCAGGTTCAGGCCGAGCACCACCAGCAGGCCCCAGCCGGCGAGGGATTTGTTCAGGGTCATGCAACGCTCTTGCAGTCGGCAAATGAGGCGTGAGTATGGCCAGCACCCAAGGTATTCTGAAATTAAATATAACCATGCCAACCAGTGGCAAAGAGAATGGTGACGCTGATGTTCGATCCCGTGTTGTTGCGCAGCTTTGTCGCCGTGGTGGACTGCGGCAACTTCACCCGCGCCGCCGAGCGCCTGCACTTGACCCAGTCCACCGTGAGCCAGCAGATCCGCCGCCTGGAAGAGGCGGTGGCGTGCCAGTTGCTGGACCGCGACCAGCGCCGCGTGGTAGCCACCGCCGAGGGCGAACGCTTGCTGGCCTATGCGCGGCGCATCCTCGCGCTGCATGAAGAAGCCACCGATGTGTTGATCAACCAACAGAGCGACGGCGTGCTGCGCCTCGGCGTACCGGAAGACTTTGCCGCCGAGCGCCTGATGCCGTTGCTGTCGGCGTTTGTGCTGGCCTATCCGCGGGTGCGCCTGGAGGTCACCAGCGGCCTGGGCCCCGAGTTGCAGCGTCAATACCGCAGTGGTGAATTCGACGTGTTGCTGGTCAAGCAGATGGGCAGCAGCGATGACTGCCTGGCGTCGTGGCCCGAGCCGCTGTGTTGGGTAGACAGCCGCAGCACGCCGTGCCTGGGGCGCGATCCTCTGCCGTTGGTGGCATTCCCGGTGGGCGGCCTGTACCGCAATGAAATGCTGCACCACCTGGAAGTGGGCGGCTGGCGCTGGCGTATCGGTTATTCCAGCGCAAGCCTGGCCAGTGTGTGTTCGGCGGTGGCGACGGGGTTGGGTGTGAGTCTGTTGCCGCGCCGGGTCGTGCAGCCAGGGCATGTGGAACTGGGGCCGGACAGCGGTTTGCCCGTGGTGCAAGGCGTGCGCCTGGCGTTGTATGCCCGTCATGGCCTGAGTGCTGCGGGGCAGTGCTTGCAGGCTGAACTGTTCGATTTGTGCGCAAACAGCCCCGTTGAGCCATGCCTTGACTGAATATTTTGTATGCCTGAAAAGCATCAAAAAAAACCACCTCGGCGCCAGGCCACGCCGGCCGGGGCTTTGGTGTTTGCAGAGTATTCGTTTATTCAAATTTGATCTATCTATAACTTCAAAGATTACTTTAAGAGATAAGCGTCTGGCCCCGATGATTCAGCCCTCGACGGCCTTCCACGCAGGCCCGTCGGTTTTTTTGTTTCGAAACCGTAGGGAGTCAATCAATGGGCAATGTCCAGACCGCCGCCAGTGCACCCGAGGCGCAATGGCGCCAGGCACCGAGTGGTGAGTTGGTCGACCTTGGCCGGCCGCACCGCGCGCCGTTGGGGCAATTGCGAACACAGCAAACCCCGAAGCGCTTCTCCAGCCGCCGCGAAGGGATCCTGCTCGGTTTGTTGGTACTGGCCCTGCACGGCGCAGTGATTTATTGGGTCAGCCAGAAACCCACCCCGGTGCTGCCGATTGTGCCGCCGGAAATTCCACCGATGACCATCGAATTTTCCCGGCCGGCACCGCCCGTGGTGGAACCGCCACCGCCTGTGCCGCCACCACCGCCGCCTGTTGTCGAGCCACCGCCGCCGGTGGTGGATGAGTTGGCCGCCAAGCCGGCGCCGCCCAAGCCGACTCCAAAACCCAAGCCCAAGCCGGTGCCAAAGCCTGAGCCCAAGCCCGCACCGAAACCGGTCGAGCAGGCGCCCACGCCACCGCAACCGGCGCCACCGGCCCCCGCGCCCGCTCCGCCCGCGCCAGCCCCGGTGACACCGGCTTCGGCCAACGCCGCGTACCTCAAGAACCCGGCGCCGGAGTACCCGTCACTGGCGCAGCGTCGCGGTTGGGAAGGCACGGTTTTATTGCGGGTGCATGTACTGGCCAGCGGTAAGCCGGGCGAAATCCAGGTCCAGAAAAGCAGCGGTCGCCAGCAACTCGACGACGCCGCACTGACCGCCGTGAAGCGGTGGAGCTTCGTGCCGGCCAAGCAGGGCGATGTGGCCCAGGACGGCTGGGTCAGCGTACCGATCGACTTCAAGATTCACTAACTATTGCGCTGCGGTGTGCAGCACACGCCGCGACTAGTACAGAGGGAAAACATCATGGCATTAGCATCTCCACTTGAATCCATCGAAAGCGCGGTGATCTGGCTGCTGGTGGTCTTTTCGGTCGCCACCTGGGGCCTGGCCCTGCTCAAGGGCGTGCAGTTCGGTCGCCTTAAAGCGCAGGATCGCAAGTTCCACAAACAGTTCTGGGCGGCGTCGAGCCTCGACTCGGCCGCCGAGCTGGCCGAAACCCAGCCCGGCGCCGCTGCCCGTGTGGCCCAGGCCGGTTACGCCGCGATCCAGGTCGGGGAAGTGCCGCATGCGGCCGACCTGAGCCAGGCGATCAACCACCAGGACCGCCTCGAGCGTGCCCTGCGCCAGCAGATCGTACGTGAGCGCCGCTCCCTGGAAACCGGCCTGGCCGTGGTCGCCAGTATCGGCAGCACCTCGCCGTTTATCGGCCTGTTCGGTACCGTGTGGGGGATCATGGAAGCGCTCAAGGGCATCAGCGCCGCCGGCTCCGCCAGCCTCGAAACCGTGGCCGGCCCCATCGGTGCCGCCCTGGTCGCCACGGGCGTGGGGATCGCCGTCGCGGTGCCGGCGGTGCTGGTCTACAACTACTTCCTGCGTCGCCTCAAGCTCACGGCGGCTGACCTGGATGACTTTGCCCACGACTTCTACAGCCTGGCGCAGAAGAACTCTTTCCGCGTACTGCTGCACCCGGCCCTGACTAAACATGCGCCGGGCAACCCGCAAAAAGTGAAGGAGGCGTCCTGAAATGGCCTTCTCCACACAAGACAGTGATGAGGTGCTGAGCGAGATCAACGTCACGCCGCTGGTGGACGTGATGCTGGTGCTGCTGGTGGTGTTTATCGTCACCGCGCCGCTGTTGACCAATGCGATCCCGATCAACCTGCCCAAGACCGAGGCCGTAGCCCCGGTGGAGCAGAAGGACCCGCTGGTGGTGAGCATCAACGGCGCCGGCAAACTGTTTATCAACAAGGACGAAATCCAGCCGGACCTGCTGGAATTCAACCTGCAGGCGGCCAAGGCCAAGGACCCCGATGTGCGGGTGCAACTGCAGGCTGACGATGGTGTGAACTACGGCGAAGTGGCGCGAGCCATGGCGTCTATCGAGCGCGCGGGGATTACCAAGCTGTCGGTGATTACCGCACGTTAGTTGCAAAAGCCTCGACAATTTTTTGGCCGTTTTCCTTGGCAGGGTGCGGCCTTTTTTTTGCCTCCGTTTCAGTAACATCACACGATCAAAGTGCGCCAACCCCAGCGATTTGCGGATACCGGATTTCAACTTCTTGCTGAAACTTTCTAGCGCTCTCTTTAAGCCAGTCAATCAACCGAGCAATATCAGGTTCCGACTGCCGCCCATTCCTACAAATAACGTAGTACGCCGCCGGCGACATCATCAGCGGGCCGCCTAGTGTGACTAATGCACCTTCTTCCAACTGGTCATACACCAACGCTGTCCTGGCCAGCGCAATCCCGCCACCCTTCACCGCCAGACTGATTGCCAGGCTTGAGTCCGGAAAGCGCGGCCCATGGTGATAAGGCGCAGCTGCCAGGCCCTGGAACGCAAACCAGCTTTCCCACCCTGGACACACTTGATCGTCCACACGGTGAATGAGTGGATACCGCGCGATATCCGTCAGCGAAATATCGCCATTCATGCGTTGAAACTCCGGTGAGCAAACCGGGAACACGGCATCGCGCATCAGAAGCTCGGCATGATGATCCGGGTAGTCGCCGTACCCCATCACAATCGCAACATCGAATTGATGGGCACCGAGATTGGCGCTATTCATATCCGCACTGGTCAATACCAGGTCGAGATTGAATGAAGCGTCGGTGTGGGAACCATGCATTCTGGGGATTAGCCAGGTCGAACACAGGGACGAAGTGCACGAAAGATAAAGGGGCTGAGATTTGCGCGGATTCAGCGAGTGCAACACCGTCTCAAGGGTTTTGAAAAAATCATCGGTCACCGGCAACAAAGCCTGCCCGGCGGTTGTGAGGTTGACGCCCCGCGAATGGCGCTCGAACAACTGAACGCCCCACCACTCTTCCAGACCTGCGATCTGATGACTGATGGCGCTGGCGGTGAGGCTCAACTCTGATGCTGCGCGGGCGAAACTGCCTGTTCGTGCAGCACTGACAAAGGCTTGCAGCATGGGTGTAGGTGGCGGACGTTGGCCCATCAGGTGCTCACTTTGATCAGGATGATCCCGCAAACAATGACGAACGCCGAAAGCATCCGCCGCCAGCCGAACCGCTCGTGAAAAAACAGCGCGGCAATAATGGCGCCGATAATAACACTGGTTTCCCGCAACGCTGAGACCTTGGCCACCGCATCCAGCGACAGCGCGAACAGCACCAGGCCGTAGGAAGTGAGGTAAAAAACGCCGCCCATTACGCCGACTTTCCAATGGTTGCGAATGGCTTCTGCGAATTCCAGACGTTTCTTGAAAAACGCCAGCGCCGGAATCGGAATGCTCTGGAATACCGTCAGATAGATGATGTATTGCAGCACCGTCTCACTGGCTCTGACACCTTTGGCATCCACCACTGTGTAGGACGCGATGAAAGCACCTGCGCACACCGCCATCAGAATTGGTTTGAACATACGCGCGGACATCCTGCGCACGAATGTCAGGCTGATAATGCCTACGCAAATCAGTAACACCCCCGCCATGGCATGAAACGATAGCTGCTCGTGCAGCAGGAAATAGGAAAACAGCGCGACTAAAACCGGTGGCACCCCGCGCATGACCGGGTAGACCTGCCCAAAGTCGCCGGTTTCATACGCTTTGATCAGAAACAATCGATAGGCCGTGTTGAGCACCACGGAAACCAGCACGTAGCCCCACACCTGCAGGCTTGGCGTATTCACCAGCGGCAGCGCCGCCAGGCAGATCAGCAACGCCGTACCATCGACCATGGCCAAGGTCATGAAGCGACTGCTCCCCGCCCGGACGACCGCGTTCCAGGTGGCGTGCATGAAGGCGGAGATCAAAACAAGGGTGATCGCGATGTTGGAGTTGTCCATGGGGCTCGGCTTGTGATGGGAATATGAAGTTGTGCCTTATGGCCGGCGAGGGATCATCGTTTGCGCAACCACATTCGTAACATGTATCGATTGAGATCTTTCAAAGAGACTGCGTCATCAATCTCTAAGCGCGGAGCGCTCTTATCGATGAAATGCGTTCGGGTATGGAGAAACTTGTTGTCAGCTGAAATAAGAACCTGCCCTGGTTCAAGCAGCACTCGATGTTGAACTGAAGATTGAAAGGACTGTATCTAGAAAATCCAATGCATGTATTTGCGCCAGGGTTAATGGCGCTCCAGCTTTGATGTGGGCCGATTCGATATAGACGCGGAAGTACCTAATCAAAGGGATGCCCTCATTTGAAAAGCTCAAGATTGGCGCTTTGAATAATTGTTCTTCCTGCGCCATACCTCGATTTTCAAAATAGAAATCGCACTTAAGTTCTTCCAGTACCTCAGGGAATGCCATTAATTCAGCGTATACCGCACTTGCGTCTATCAGAATACTTTCGCCGCGGAGTAAGGCTTTCTGGCCACAAGCCAGAATCAAATAATCGATAGGGAGCGGATCGCTTACGCCATCGTTATGGACATATGCGCCCTGACGGGTCTGATGATATCTCGCACCTTCTTCAATGCTTTTACCTCCCCGGTCATACACCTCAATAACCCTATGGCCAAGATGGTTCTGCACCATTGGCGCTCCCAGCAAAGAGCCGAACGTCCATATCAAAGATTTGAAACCTGCAAGATCATCGACTTTAAATCCATCTAGGATAAGGACGTGTTTTTCGTGATCAACGATTTTTCGTATATTGCGCAGTTCTGCGCTGAGGGTCTGCGAGTGATGGGGGGCGATGTAAGCAGGCTTTGCATCGAATCGATTAGTTTGATCATCCGGTTCGGAGCTGGCTTTTGCGCTCAGTAGTTCGTTGAATGCGGTTTTAGAAAGCCTGACTTTAGAAATTTCGTGGTGGAAAGTACTTATATTTATATTCATTGCGATTTTTTACGGGGTTGGTTGGAGTCAATATTTAACTAACCTCACCACTCTCCGGAAAAGCGAAAAGTCGTCAGCGGAGCCATAAAAAACCGTCATGGAAGATATTTCCTACAAGAAAGTTCATCAGGTGATCGATGCTGGCATTTCGTCATGATTTGTAAAGGGCCAGCAAGCCGTGTCCCTTTAAATTGCAGGACGTTTCCGAGACAATCCCCGCCGCCTTGTGACTGTTGGAATGGATGGCTAGTCTTCGGCCCGTCGCTGGTTTTCAGCGATCGGGTTTAGCAGCCTGAGTTCAATAGGCATACGGTTCACATCCGCGTTTATGGTGGCTGTGCGTGGGGCACCCTCGGGTGCGCTGGTGTTCCTATTGGCCAGTCTGCTAACCCGCGTACAGCTGCCACCTATCGTTTAGCAGCGTTAGTGGTCGCTCCCGTGTTCAATAGGAGTTACACCATGACCAAAGCACTTCCCGACCCAGCCGTTGACTGCCTTGTCGCCAACGAAAACCTCAGTTTCGAAGACGCCCAACTTTAATCGCTCACCTGATCCACAGCGCATCGGCCACCGTATGGGACTGTTGTGAGCACCTGCAGCCGCACGACCGCGCGAAAGTCCATGCGGTGTGGCATTTGCTGGAAATGGCCAAGACCGTGGTGGATCGCACCATCGACTGCATGCCTCGTACCAATCACGTCATCTAAAACCACTGCAAATTGAATGTGAAATCGAGTCAATGTGGGAGGGGGCTTGCCCTCGATAGCAGTGGGTCAGTTGATAAATATGTCACTGACCCACCGCCATCGGGGGCAAGCCCCCTCCCACATTTGAATTTCATGAATGCTTGAGTTTTTGGTTATTAATAAATAGCTTCTTATTCCTTAACGAATATAACCCTCGTCCCTATACTGTCCTACAACGTTAAACGCTGCAGGAGGGCACACCCATGCACAGCGAGTCGATTCGTTATCTGATCGTGCCGGGCTGGCAAGGATCGCCAGAAGATCATTGGCAAAGTCACTGGCAGAACAGCCTGCCCAACAGCGCACGGGTGGAGCAGGCCGATTGGCTCACACCGCGCCGTGAAGATTGGGTCGCCGCGCTGGCCGAGGCGATTGCCGCCGACAGCACGCCGGTGATCCTGATCGCCCATAGCCTGGGCTGCATCACCGTGGCCCATTGGGCGGCCACTGCCCCGGTGCAGTTCCTGCGGCAGGTGCGCGGTGCCTTGCTGGTGGCTCCGGCGGACGTCGAACGTCCGGCGTGCTCGCCTGCCCTGCGCAACTTTGCGCCGATCCCGACCGACCTGCTGCCGTTTCCCAGCCAGGTGGTCAGTTCCGATAACGACAGCGCCGTCAGTGCCCCCCGGGCCTTGGAGCTGGCGCGTAATTGGGGGGCCGAAGCCGGCATCCTGTCGGGGGCCGGGCATATCAATGTGAAGTCCGGTCACCAGCGCTGGGAGCAGGGGTTCGCCTACCTGTATCGCCTGCAAAGCCGCCTCGAGCATCACGCCCGGCGCACCGCCTGATATTTTTTCAACGCCCCGTCCCTGAGTGGATTTGGGGCGGGAGCCTGCCATGAGTCTGCATGAAACCTTCGGTCAGCCGCTGCTGACCTTCCCCGACGCCGAAAAAAGCCCGCTGAGCATCCGCGCCAAGGCGCTGGTGTTTGTCGACCCGCGCTCGCGCAAGCTGCGCGAAGACCTGGAAAACCTGGCCCCGCGCGCCTTGCCCGTATTGATTCGAGGCGAGACCGGCAGCGGTAAAGAATTGCTGGCGCGGCATATTCACCGGGGCAGCGACCGCTCCGGTTTGTTTGTCTCGGTCAATTGCGGCGCCATCAGCCCAACCTACGCCGACGCCGAACTGTTCGGCTACGCCGCCGGCGCCCACAGTGGCGCGGCCAGCAGCCGGGCCGGGTGGTTTGGCTCGGCGAATGGCGGCACTTTGTATCTGGATGAGATCGGCGACTTGCCGCTGCCGATCCAGGTGAAACTGCTGGCGGCCCTGGAAAACCATGAAGTCACCCGCGTGGGCGCCCACCAGCCGAGCCCGGTGGACGTGCGCCTGGTGGCCGCCACCAGCATCGACCTGGCCCAGGCCGTGGCCGCCGGCAAATTTCATGAGCGGCTGTTCCACTACCTGAGCGAAGGCCAGCTGGATCTGCCGGCGTTGCGTGAGCGGGTGGGGGACATCCTGTCGTTGGCCGAATACTTCCTCGGCATCTACAGCCAGCGCCTGGACCTGCCGGTGCCGCTGATCAGCGATGCGGCCCAGCGCGTCCTCGAACACCACAGCTGGCCGGGTAATACCCGCGAGCTGGAGAACGTCATCCACTTCGCCTTGCTGGTGAGCAGCGGCGACGAAATTCTGCCCGAACACCTGAACCTGCCGGTGGCGGGGTCGCCCTTGGAGCAAGTGCAGCGCATCTTCGCCAATGCCAGCCCGGCCGAGCAGGAAACCTTGCGCAGCTTTCTACGCGAACAAGCAGCTACATGAGCAAAATGGAATATCAACGTGAATAAAAGATATTGTTCGGGAATAAAAAATCTAGGTATTGTCCATTCCACGCCGCGATAGCACTTCGCTGGCACACCACATAAAAAACGGTCGTCAGAGACGCCCCGGAATTTCGATAAGGACACTGCATGAAAAAGGTTCTGTTGTTTACCGCATTGGCGGCTGCCCTGACTGCAAGCTTCGCCCAGGCCAACGAGAAACTGGTGGTGGCCGCCACCCCGATCCCGCACGCCGAGATCCTTGAGCTGGTCAAGCCAACCCTCGCCAAAGAAGGCGTGGACCTGGAAATCAAAGTCTTCACCGACTACGTACAGCCAAACGTACAGGTTGCCGAGAAGCGCCTGGACGCCAACTACTTCCAAACCCTGCCGTACCTGGAAAACTTCAACAAGGGCAAGGGCACCAACCTGGTCACCGTGGTTGGCGTGCACGTTGAACCCTTCGGCGGTTACTCGAAAAAGATCAAGAATATTTCCGAGCTCAAGGATGGCGCCACCGTGGCCATCCCGAACGAAGGTTCCAACAGCGGCCGCGCCCTGTTGCTGCTGCAGAAAGCCGGTGTGATCACCCTGAAAGACCCGACCAACGCCCTGGCCACGCCGAAAGACATTGCCAGCAACCCGAAGAACCTGAAGTTCAAGGAGCTGGAATCGGCCCTGCTGCCACGGGTCCTGGACCAGGTTGACCTGGACTTGATCAACACCAACTACGCCCTGGAAGCTGGCTTGAACCCAGCCAAGGACGCGCTGATCATCGAAGATGCCAAGTCGCCGTACGTGAACTTCCTGGTGGCGCGCCCGGACAACAAGGACAGCGACGCTATCCAGAAACTGTCCAAGGCCCTGACCAGCCCGGAAGTCAAAGCCTTCATCGAGAAGAAGTACAACGGTGCAGTCGTGCCCGCGTTCTGATGTAAGCCAAAACCCCCTTCAAGGTTTCAACGCCGGCGGCTACTACAGCGTCGGCGTTTTTTATGCCTGAATTTGGAATGCAATAAAAATGTGGGAGGGGGCAAGCCCCCTCCCACATTTGATCTTCATCTCACAGTGGATCTTCAGCGTGTCAGAGCGCGCGGCTATTGATCGCCCTGCGCAACGCCACCAACCATTTCACCAGCTCCTGCGGATCAATCGGTTTCGCTTTGTTCATTGTTCATTCCCTCGAAACACAGACCCCCCAACCATAGCCGTCACCTGGAAAACCCGCGAATCCGTCGGTTATCTTTTTGGGTGATATCAATATGCTATTTCGGTATTTAAATTTTACTTTTTATACCTTTAAAGTTCACGCTACCCGGCGTTACCCACGCCGGATCGGACGACGCTCGCCGCATTACCCCTGCGGCGTCATGGACTCACAATGACCTTCGATTTCGCTTTTATCCTCAGCACCCTGCCGGCGTTTTTGAAAGCCGTGGGCGTCACGCTGCAAGTGGGCCTGATCGCCATTGCCACCTCGTTGCTGGTGGCGCTGATCAACGCCGCACTGCTGGTGTTTCGCACGCCGTACCTGTCGCGCCTGGTGGCGCTCTATGTGGAACTGGCGCGCAATACACCGCTGCTGATCCAGCTGTTCTTCGTGTACTTCGCCTTGCCGGCGCTGGGTTTGAATATCTCCGGGTTCTGGGCGGCGATCATCACCATGACGTTCCTCGGCGGTGCCTACCTCACCGAAGTGCTGCGCGCCGGTGTGGAAGCGGTGCCGCTGGCGCAGATCGAGTCGGGCAAGTCCATCGGCCTGTCGGACTGGCAGCTGCTGCGCCACGTGATCCTGCCCCAGGCCGGCATCCTCAGCCTGCCGGCGTTGTTCGCCAATTTCATCTTCCTGCTCAAGGAGACCACCGTGGTCTCTGCCGTGGCGGTGCCGGAGATTCTCTACACCACCAAGAGCTACATCGCCCTCTACTACAAGACCTACGAAATGCTCGCCGTGCTGACGCTGATTTGCGTGCTGCTGTTCTTGCCGCTGTCGCTGCTGCTCAGCCGCCTGGAAAGGAGGCTCCAGCATGGCCAGTTCGGGTCTTGAGTTGTTGTGGGTGTCGTTGCCGCAATTGGGCAAGGGCGCTGCGCAGACCCTGTCGATTTCGTTGTTGAGCATCGCCTTCAGTACGGTCGGCGGCGTGTTGTATGGCGTGCTGCGCACCTTGAACAACAGGCTGGTCAACGCGGTGCTGCGGGTTTACCTGGAGCTGTTCCGGGCGATTCCGGTGCTGGTGTGGTTGTATCTGCTGTTCTTTGGCCTGCCGATCTTCTTTGGCCTGAGCATCCCCAGCTTCTGGTGCGCGGTGCTGGTGTTGTCGCTTTGGGGCGCCAGCGAAGTGGGCGAAGTGGTACGCGGCGCGTTGCATTCGCTGCCCCGCGGCCAGCGCGAAGCCGGCCTGTCGATTGGCTTGTCCGACCCGCAGTTGTACGGCTACGTGTTGCTGCCCCAGGCCCTCAAGCGCATGACGCCGCCGACCATCAACGTCTACACGCGCATCATCAAGACCAGTTCCCTGGCGGTGCTGATCGGCGTGGTGGACGTGATCAAGGTCGGCCAGCAAATCATCGAGCGCACCTATGAGTCGGTGTTGATCTACGGCGCGCTGTTCCTGTTTTTCTTCTTTATCTGCTACCCGTTGTCGGCCGCCTCCAAGGTGCTGGAACGGCGCTGGGCCCAAGCATGAGCGCATTGATCGAGTTCCAGGGTTTCAACAAGTTCTTCGGCGACCAGCAGGTGCTCAAGGGCATCGACCTGAGTGTGCAAAGCGGCGAAGTGGTGGTGATCCTCGGCCCCAGCGGCTGCGGCAAAAGCACCTTGCTGCGCTGCCTCAACGGCCTGGAAGTGGCCCATAGCGGCAGCCTGCGGTTTGCCGGCAAAGAGTTGTTGGATAAAACCACCGACTGGCGCCAGGTGCGCCAGGACGTGGGCATGGTGTTCCAGAGCTACCACCTGTTCCCGCACATGAGCGTGCTCGACAACATCCTGCTCGGCCCGCTGAAAGTGCAAAAGCGCGAGCCGCGCGAAGCCCGCGCGCAGGCCGAGCAACTGCTGGCGCGCGTCGGCCTGGCGGACAAGCGCGACGCCTTCCCGCGCCAGCTCTCCGGCGGCCAGCAGCAACGCATCGCCATCGTCCGTTCGCTGTGCATGAACCCCCAGGTCATGCTGTTTGACGAAGTCACCGCCGCCCTCGACCCAGAGATGGTCAAGGAAGTGCTGGAGGTGATCCAGGGCCTGGCCCGCGATGGCATGACCCTGCTGATCGTCACCCACGAAATGGCCTTCGCCCGCGCCGTCGCCGACCGCGTGGTGTTTATGGAGGCCGGTCGCATCCTCGAACACAACACCCCCGAAGAATTCTTTACGAACCCGCAAACCGCACGCGCGCAGCAGTTCCTGGAGAAGTTCTCCTTTGTCTCAACACTGCCCAAGAAAACCAAGGAACTGGAGCTGCTATGAAAAAGTTACTGCTGCCACTGTTGGCCGTCGCCTTACTGGCCGGCTGCGATAAAAAGGCCGAAGAGCCTGCTAAACCTGCTGCCGCCGTGAGCTACCTCGACAAGATCAAGGCGCGGGACAAGCTGATCGTCGGCGTATTCACCGACAAGCCACCGTTTGGCTTCGTCAACGAAGCGGGCCGCTATGTCGGTTTCGATACCGACATCGGTCGCCAATTCGCCAAGGACCTGTTGGGCGATGAGAACAAGGTCGAATTCGTCGCCGTCGAGCCGGCCAGCCGTATTCCGTTCCTGCAAAGCGACAAGGTCGACCTGATCCTCGCCAACATGACCGTGACGCCCGAGCGCAAGGAAGCAGTGGACTTCACCAACCCCAACCTGAAAGTCGCGGTGCAGGCGTTGGTGCCCCAGGACAGCGCGGTGAAAAGCCTGGATGACCTGGCCACCCGCACCACCATCGTCACCACCGGTACCACCGCCGATATCTGGCTGACCAAGAACCACCCGGACTGGAAACTGCTGAAGTTCGAGAAAAACTCCGAATCGCTGCAAGCGCTGTCGGCCGGGCGTGGCGATGCTTATGCGCAAGACAACCTGGTGCTGTTCAGCTGGGCCAAGCAGAACCCGGGCTACCGCGTGCTGGAACAGAAGCTCGGTGACGAAGCGCCCATCGCCCCGGCGGTGAAGAAGGGCAATATCGAACTGCGCGACTGGGTGAATGCCGAGTTGGCGAAGCTGGGTGAGGAGAAATTCCTGCTCAAGCTCTACGACCAATATGTGCGCAAGGAGCTGAGCGATGACACCAAGCCTGAGAGTGTGATCGTTGAAGGCGGGAAGTGGCAGGGCTAGTTCTGCGCTGACTGTTATGCCGCTATCGGGAGCAAGCTCCCTCCCACATTTGAATGTATTCACACGTCAACATGTGCGAGAGGACTTGCCCCCGATGAGGCCGATGAACTCACCTCAATACGCCTTCCCCATGCAGATAAGGAACCCTGAACTAAGCTCACAGTCGCATACACACTGGCACATCGCATCGCGCACAAGGAGTCTGCATGGGCGGTCGTATTTCCATCTGTATCGTCGGTCTGGGTTTAGTGGTGTTGCTGAGCGCGTGTGGCCAGGAAAAAGCTGAGCCCAAGGCCCATTCGCGGGTTTTTGTTCAAACCGTACAACCCGCCGATTTCGCCGCGGCCGTCACGCTGACCGGAGATATCCAGGCCCGCGTGCAAACCGATTTGTCCTTCCGCGTCGGCGGCAAGATCATCCAGCGCATGGTGGATGTAGGCGATCGCGTTAAAGCCAGACAGGTGCTGGCCAAGCTTGATCCCAAGGATTTGCAGACCAACGTCGATTCCGCCCAGGCCCAGGTCGTGGCCGAGCAGGCGCGGGTCAAGCAAACCGCCGCTGCGTTTGTGCGCCAGGAAAAGCTCCTGCCCAAGGGCTACACCAGCCGCAGCGAATACGATTCCGCCCAGGCCGCGCTGCGCAGCAGCCAAAGTGCCCTGGCCGCCGCGCAGGCGCAGTTGGCCAACGCCCGTGAACAACTCGGCTATACCGCGCTGATCGCGGATGCGCCGGGGGTGATCACCGCGCGCCAGGCCGAAGTCGGTCAGGTGGTGCAGGCCACCGTGCCGATTTTCAGCCTGGCCAGCGATGGCGAGCGCGATGCGGTGTTCAACGTCTATGAGTCACTGCTGGTTGAGCCGCCGCCCGATGCGCCGATCACCGTCAGCCTGCTGGATAACCCGAGCATCAAGGCCGTGGGTAAAGTGCGTGAAGTCACACCTGCCGTGGCCGCCAATACCGGCACGGTGCAAGTGAAGATCGCCCTGCAGTCGTTGCCCGAAGGCATGCGGCTTGGTTCGGTGGTCAGTGCCACCGCCAATGGCCCGGCCAAGGCGAGTATCGAGCTGCCCTGGTCGGCGTTGACCAAAGACCTCAGCGAGCCCGCCGTATGGCTGGTGGACGGCGAGGGCAAGGCGCAACTGCACAAGGTCAGCGTGGCGCGTTACCTCACGGGCAAGGTGATTATTGCCGACGGGCTTAAAGGCGGCGAAAAAGTCGTGGTGGCCGGTGGACAATTGCTGCACCCCGGCATGCTGGTCGAGATCGCCCAACCAGGAGCCCAGCCATGAAGCGCCTGACGGTTGTACTCGCCGCCAGCCTGTTGCTGATGGCCTGCTCCAAGGAAGAACCGGCGCCCGAGCCCGTGCGCCCGGTGCTGTCCATGGAAGTGAAGTCCGAAGACCAGGAAACCCTCGGCCGTTTCGCCGGCACCATCCAGGCGCGCTACGAAAGCAACTTGGGCTTCCGGGTCCCCGGTCGCATCGCCCGACGTGCCGTGGATGTAGGTGCCGAAGTGGACAAGGGCGCCTTGCTCGCCGTGCTCGACCCGACCGATCAACAGAACCAATTGCGCGCCGCCCAAGGCGATTTGGCGCGGGTGCAGGCGCAGTTCATCAACGCCCAGGCCAATGCCCGTCGCCAGCAGGAGCTGTTCAACCGTGGCGTCGGCGCCCAGGCCCAACTGGACGTGGCCCAGACCGACCTGAAAACCACCCAGGCCTCCCTCGACCAGGCCCAGGCGTCGGTCAACCAGGCCAGGGACCAGCTCAACTACGCCGAACTGCGCACCGACCACGCCGGCATCGTCACCGCCTGGAATGCCGAGGCCGGCCAGGTGGTCAGCGCCGGTCAGCAAGTGGTGACCCTGGCGCGCCCGGACATCAAGGAAGCGGTGATCGACCTGCCCGCCGGCCTCGCCGAGCGCCTGCCAGCAGATGTGGTATTCCTCGTCGCCGGGCAACTCGACCCCAGCGTCCACACCACCGCCACCGTGCGCGAGATCGAACCCCAGGCCCAAAGCGCCACGCGCACCCGTCGCGCGCGCCTGACCCTGGCCGAAACGCCGCCCGCATTCCGCCTTGGCACGGCGATCAGCGTGACCTTGAGTTCGGCCATCGCCCCCCGCATCGAGTTGCCCCTGAGCGCCTTGCAGGAAGTCGACGGCAAGACCCGCATCTGGATCCTCGATACCCAAAGCCAGACCGTGCAACCGCGCGATATCACGGTGCTTAGCCGTGACGCTGACAGCGCCTTGCTCAACGGCGGCGTCAAACCCGGCGAGCGTATCGTCACCGCCGGGGTGAACAGCCTGAAGCCCGGGCAGAAAGTCAAAATCGACGAGGACAGCCCGCGATGAAAGGCAGCTTCAACTTATCTGACTGGGCCCTCAAGCATCAGTCCTTCGTCTGGTACCTGATGTTCGTCGCGCTGCTGATGGGCGTGTTCTCCTACATGAACCTGGGCCGCGAGGAAGACCCCTCGTTCACCATCAAGACCATGGTGATCCAGACCCGCTGGCCGGGCGCGACCCAGGAAGAAACCCTCAAGCAGGTCACCGACCGCATCGAGAAAAAGCTCGAGGAACTCGACGCCCTCGACTATGTGAAAAGCTACACGCGACCGGGTGAATCCACGGTGTTCGTGTTCCTCAAGGACACCACCAGCGCCAAGGCGATTCCGGAGATCTGGTACCAGGTCCGCAAGAAGATCGACGACATTCGCGGCACCTTCCCCCAGGGCTTGCAGGGGCCGTCGTTCAACGACGAATTCGGCGATGTGTTCGGCTCGGTGTATGCCTTTACCGGCGACGGCCTGTCGATGCGCCAGTTGCGCGACTACGTGGAGCAGGTGCGCGCCGAGATCCGTTCGGTGCCGGGGCTGGGCAAGGTCGAGATGATCGGCCAGCAGGACGAAGTGATTTACCTCAACTTCTCCACGCGCAAACTGGCGGCCCTGGGCATCGATCAGCGCCAGGTGGTGCAAAGCCTGCAATCGCAGAACGCGGTGACCCCCGCCGGGGTGATCGAGGCCGGGCCGGAGCGCATCTCGGTGCGTACCTCGGGGCAGTTCGCCTCGGAGAAAGACCTGGCCAACGTCAACCTGCGCCTCAATGACCGCTTCTATCGCCTGGCGGATATCGCCGAGATCAGCCGTGGCTACGTCGACCCGGCGCGGCCGATGTTCCGCTTCAACGGCAAGCCGGCGATTGGCCTGGCCATCGCCATGCAGAAGGGCGGCAATATCCAATCGTTCGGCAAGGCCCTGCACACGCGCATGGACGAACTGACCGCCGACCTGCCGGTGGGCGTCGGTGTGCATAAGGTCTCCGACCAGGCCGAAGTGGTGGAAGAGGCCGTCGGCGGTTTTACCAGCGCACTGTTCGAAGCGGTGATCATCGTGCTGGTGGTGAGCTTTATCAGCCTGGGCATGCGCGCCGGGCTGGTGGTAGCGTGCTCGATTCCACTGGTGCTGGCGCTGGTATTCGTGTTCATGGAATACAGCGGCATCACCATGCAGCGCGTGTCGCTGGGTGCGTTGATCATCGCCCTCGGCCTGCTGGTGGACGATGCGATGATCACCGTGGAGATGATGATCACGCGCCTGGAAAAAGGCGAAACCAAGGCGCAGGCGGCGACCTACGCCTACACCTCCACGGCATTTCCGATGCTCACCGGTACCTTGGTGACCGTCGCCGGCTTCGTGCCGATTGGCCTCAACGCCAGTTCGGCAGGCGAGTACACCTTTACCCTGTTCGCGGTGATTGCCGTGGCGATGCTGGTGTCGTGGGTGGTGGCGGTGCTGTTTGCGCCGGTGATCGGCGTGCATATCCTCAGCGCCAAGGTCAAACCTCACAGCGCCGAGCCGGGGCGCATCGGCCGCGCGTTCAATGGCGGCATGCTCTGGGCCATGCGCAACCGCTGGTGGGCGATCGGCATCACCGTGGGCCTGTTCGTGGCGTCGGTGTTCTCCATGCAGTTTGTGCAGAACCAGTTCTTCCCGTCGTCGGACCGCCCGGAAATCCTCGTCGACCTCAACCTGCCGCAAAACGCCTCGATCAACGAGACGCGCAAGGCCGTCGACCGCCTCGAAGCGATCATCAAGGACGACCCGGACATTACGCGCTGGAGCACCTATATCGGCCAGGGTGCGATCCGGTTCTACCTGCCCCTCGATCAGCAACTGGAAAACCCCTACTACGCGCAATTGGTGATCGTCAGCAAAGGCCTGGAAGAGCGCGGCGCCCTGATTGCGCGCCTGCAAAAGCGCCTGCGCGACGACTTCGTGGGGATCGGCAGTTTCGTGCAGCCGCTGGAAATGGGCCCGCCGGTGGGGCGGCCGATCCAGTACCGCGTATCCGGAAAAGACACCGACCAGGTGCGTAAACACGCCATCGAACTGGCGACCCTGCTGGATAAAAACACCCACCTGGGCGAGATCATCTACGACTGGAACGAGCCGGGCAAAGTGCTGCGCATCGACATCGCCCAGGACAAGGCGCGCCAGCTCGGGCTGTCCTCCGAAGACGTGGCGCAATTGATGAACAGCGTGGTCAGCGGCGCCTCGGTGACCCAGGTGCACGACGATATCTACCTGATCAGCGTGGTCGGCCGTGCCGAGGACGCCGAGCGCGGTACCCCGGAAACCTTGCAGAACCTGCAGATCGTCACGCCCAACGGCACCTCGATCCCGCTGCTGGCATTCGCCACTGTGCGCTATGAGCTGGAACAGCCGCTGGTGTGGCGTCGCGACCGCAAGCCGACCATCACCATCAAGGCCTCGGTGCGCGATGAGATGCAGCCGACCGACCTGGTCAAGCAGCTCAAACCGGAGATCGACAGATTCAGCGCCGGCCTGCCGGTGGGCTACAAGGTCGCCACCGGCGGCACCGTGGAAGAAAGCGGCAAGGCCCAAGGCCCGATTGCCAGCGTGGTGCCGTTGATGCTGTTCCTGATGGCGACGTTCCTGATGATCCAGCTGCACAGCGTGCAGAAGATGTTCCTGGTGGCCAGTGTCGCGCCGCTGGGGCTGATCGGCGTGGTGCTGGCGCTGATCCCCACGGGCACGCCCATGGGTTTTGTGGCGATCCTCGGCATCCTGGCGCTGATCGGCATCATCATCCGCAACTCGGTGATCCTGGTGACGCAGATCCACGAATATGAAGTGGCCGGCTACACGCCGTGGGACGCGGTAGTGGAAGCCACCGAGCATCGGCGCAGGCCGATCCTGCTCACGGCGGCGGCGGCGAGCCTGGGCATGATCCCGATTGCCCGGGAAGTGTTCTGGGGGCCGATGGCCTACGCGATGATCGGCGGGATCATCATCGCCACCTTACTGACGTTGTTGTTCCTGCCGGCGCTGTATGTGGCCTGGTACAAGATCCGCGAGCCAAAGCAGGAACAACAGGAACAACACGGTTAAAAATGTGGGAGGGAGCAAGTCGAATCGTCGCACCGCCCTCCCACAATTTGATCTCAGCTGGGCATTTGATCCGTGGGAAACTTCCGAAAGCGACACTTGTTGCCCTGGCCAACCGTTGAGCGCTTTACCCTTCGACCTCCACCTCTCAACGGTCGCCTGCCATGAACCGTCTGCGTCTTACCTTGCTGATCTGCTGCTTCCTGTCGCCCCTGGCCTTTGCCGGCACTGTATTGGAAAACCCGTTGTGGCGAGTCGAACTCGACCCGGCCACCCTCGCCATCCGTGTGACACCCAGTGGTCAGCCGCAGGTGCAGGCCTCCAACGGCGTAGCGGCGCGTGCCGTCAGTCAACTTGCACAAAACGCGCAACAGGTCAGTTGGCAATGGGATGACGGTGCCTATCGCCTGACTGCCAGCCTTGAGCAGCGCGACCTGCTGCTGTCGATCACGGCGCGGGACGCCGGTGAGCTGCCGATTCTTCTGCAACCGCCGAGCGCCATGGGCCGAGGGTTGATATGGCCGTTGGCCGAGGGGCATTACGTGCCGGCCGGCAATGCCATGTGGAACGCTTTCCTGGTGGCGCAGGGTGACATCAACACCACCCAGGACCTCAGCCTGCCGCTGTGGGGCGTCGATCACGGCGCCTTTACCCTCAACTGGCTGCTGACCAATCCCTATAACAACCGCCTGCGCTGGCGGGGCCAGGCGTTGTCGCTGGCCCATGAGTTCACCTCGCTCGGGCCTGCCGCCCCCATGACCCTGCTGTTGCACCTGGGCGAAAGCGATCCGCTGGCCGGGACCAAGCGCTATCGCCGATGGCTGGTCGAGCAGGGGCGCTATGAACCCCTGGCAGACAAGCTGCGGCAAACCCCTGGGGCTGAAAAGCTGCTGGGCGCCAGCCATGTCTACCTGTGGGGCAATGACCTGCTGGCACCGGAGGATGTGCGTGATTGGCCGCTGTTGCTCCAGCGCTTGCGCGCTCATGAACTCAGTGGCCTGTTGGACAAGGACTCCGTAGCGGTGCTGGCGCAGCCCCGCGCCTTGAATCGCTACGAGCAAGGCGTGCTGTTGCGCGGCCTCAACGCCGCGATCAACAGGAAGGCCCGGCAGAGTTGGCAGGTGGACGAGCCCGATATGACCCGTCTTGCCGCCCGCTACGGCGAGTTGCGTCGCGAATTGGCCGTGGACTTTGCCGGTGCCCTGCGCGATAGCCCCGGCACCTGGGGCAGCCAGGTGGTACAGACGCTGCGCGACGCCGGGCTGCCACGCTTGATGCTGACCCTGGGCGAAGGCTGGGAAGGCGGCCTCTGGCACCCCGAGACCATCCGCGCCGGTGTCGACGCCGGCTACCTGATGGCGCCCTACGATTCCTACCAAACCGCTTTGTCCGCCACCGAAAACCCCGACTGGACCACCGCCCACCTGGGCAGCCAGGCTTACCGCGACTGCGCCATCGTGTTGAAGGACGGCACGCTCAAGACCGGCTTCCAGCAGTCCGGCCACTACACCGACCCGCGCTGCGTGCGGCCTCTGTTGGAGGCGCGGGTGAAAGCCGTGCAGGCCGTTGCCGGCTTCAACGCCTGGTTTCTCGATGCGTACGCCACCAGCATGCTGTTCGACAGCTACCGCACCAACGCACCGATGACCCAGGCGCAAAACGCCGAAGGCAATATCGATGCGTCCCGCTGGCTGAACACCACGCTGCAAGTGCCGACCGGCTCCGAAGACGGCAACGCCATTACCGCCCGGGGCATCCTGTTCGCCCATGGCATGCAAACCCCGGTGCTGGGCTGGGGGGATCGCGACATGACCCAGGACAAACAGTCGCCCTACTACGTGGGCAACTGGTACCCGCCGGAGCAACCGGCGGTGTTCTTCAAGTCGGTGCCGCTGAACGAGCCGTTTCGCACCCTCTACTTCGACCCGACGCTGCGCCTGCCGCTGTATCAGGCGGTGTTCCATGGCTCGGTGATCACCACCCATCACTGGCTGTTCGACAGCCTCAAGCTGAGCAATGTACGGGCTGAAAATGAGCTGACCCAACTGCTCTACAACGTGCCGCCGCTGTATCACCTGAGTGCTGCGACGCTCAAGGCGCGGCTGCCGCTGATCCAGCGCCAGGATCGATTTTTCCGACCGCTGCATGAGCGCCTGGCCACCCAGGCGATGACCGGGTTTCGCTGGCTGACGGCGGATCGGCAGGTGCAGGAAACCACGTTTGCCGATGGCACGCGGTTGGTGGCGAATTTTTCCACGGGGTCGAGAGAGGGGTTTGCGGCAAGGAGTGTGACAGCGTTGGTGGATGGGACATCGGTGGTGTATCAGGTGCAGTAGGGGTGTGTATCAGTCCGTCATCGGGGCAAGCCCCCTCCCACAGGGGCATGCATTCCAAATGTTGGCTGACTCAAGCCTTGCGCCAAACGCTGGCCAACCAGGGCTGCTGCGGTCGAGGCAACCCGGCGGGTCGGTAGTAATGCTCCAGTTCCATGAAGCCGGCGGCGGTGAGCAGTGCCTGCCACGTCTCGAGGTCGTGATAGGAACCATAGCGCGGCCCGTTCCAGCCTTCCTGGTTCTCACCCCGTGGATTGGAACTGAACAGCACACCGCCGGGCTTCAACGCCCCATGCAGTTGCTTGAGCACACGGGGCAGTTCCTGCTTGGGGATATGAAACAGCACCGCATTGGCAAAGATCCCGTCAAAGCGTTCGGCGGGTAAATCCAGCTTGAGGAAGTCCTGCTGCAACACCTCACAGCCGCTGTCTTCGCGCGCCATCTGCGCAAACCGCTCGGAGCCATCCAGGCCGACGGCGATATGCCCCAGGCGCGTAAAGGTCTGCAAGTCCCGCCCCGGCCCGCAGCCGAAATCCAGCACGGTAAAGGGCGCCGAGCCCTGGATATGCCGCAGCAGCGCGTCGATGTTCTGGCTCACATCGTGATCGCGGGTGCCTTCACGGAAATCCTCGGCCACCTTGTTGTAGTGGCCGAGGGTGGTGGACGTGATCTGGTCGAGGTCGTCGGGCTTGAGGGGCATGGTGATGAATACCGGGCGCTGAGATGGCCCGACTATACCTCACCTCTTGTTCAGTACTCGCGCCAGGCGATCGCCGCCGAGTTGAATCACCGCCACCAGGATCACCAGCAGCACAATCACTGTGAGCATGATCTGCGTATCGAAACGCTGGTAGCCGTAGCGATAGGCAATGTCGCCCAAGCCACCGGCCCCGATCGCCCCGGCCATGGCCGACGAGTTGATCATGGTCACCAGGGTTATGGTGAACCCGCCGACAATCCCCGGCAGCGCCTCGGGCAACAGCACATGCCAGATGATGTGCCAGCGCCGGCAACCCATGGCCTGGGCGGCTTCGATCAGGCCGTGGTCGACCTCGCGCAGACTCACTTCGGCGATCCGCGCGAAGAACGGCGTGGCGGCGATGGTCAGCGGGACGACCGCCGCCCACACCCCATAGGTGGTGCCGACGATCAGCCGCGTGAACGGGATCAACGCCACCATCAGGATCAAAAACGGAATCGAGCGGAACAGATTGACGAACGCCCCCAGCACCCGGTTCAGCGTCGGCGCCTGGTAGATGCCGCCCTTGTCGCTGGTCACCAGAAACACCGCCAGCGGAATCCCCACCAGCAAGGCGATCAACGACGACACGCCGACCATCAACAAAGTGTCGATGGCCCCCTGCACTAAACGATCAAACCACATAGCCCAGCACCTCCACCTGTTGTGCCCAGTTCGCGGCGCGGTTGCGCAGTTCTTCAGTGCCGTGGGGTGAGCCATTCACCGCCAGCAGCAGTTGCCCCAAGGCATGCCCCTGGATCCGTTCGACACCGCCCTGCAGCAGACGCACCCGCCCGCCGAGGGCGCTGAACAGCGCAGCCAGGTCCGGTTCATCGCTGGCGCTGCCGGTGAACTGCAAGCGCAGCACCAGCGCGGCGTCCGGCGATTCAGGCTGGGGGTGCAAACGGCTTTGCAGTTCTTCCGGCAGCCCATGTTGCAGCGGCGCCAGCAGGGTCTGGCTGACCTCGTGCTGTGGGTTGCCAAACACTTGCCACACCGGACCTTGCTCGACGATGCGCCCGTGTTCCAGCACCACCACGCGGTCGCAGATGTCGCGGATCACCGCCATCTCATGGGTGATCAAGACGATGGTCAGGCCCAGGCGCCGGTTGATCTCGCGCAGCAGGCCGAGAATCGATTGGGTGGTCTCCGGGTCGAGGGCCGAGGTGGCTTCGTCGCACAGCAGGATCTGCGGGTCGTGCACCAGCGAGCGGGCAATGCCCACGCGCTGTTTCTGCCCGCCGGACAGTTGCGCCGGGTAGGCCTTGTGCTTGTCCTGCAAGCCGACCAATTCCAGCAGCTCGCGCACTTTTTGCTCACGCTGGGGCTTGGGCACGCCGGCGACTTTCAGCGGCAACTCGACGTTCTGCCACACGGTCTTGGCCGACATCAGGTTGAAGTGCTGGAAGATCATGCCGATACGCCGGCGCAGCGCCACCAGGTGGTCTTCGTCGAAGTCGCCGATGTCCACCTGATCGATCAGCACGCGCCCGCTGCTGGGTTGTTCCAGGCGGTTGATGGTGCGGATCAGCGAGGATTTGCCGGCGCCGCTGCGGCCGATAATGCCGAACACTTCACCGCGCTGGATCGCCAGGTCGATGCCTTGCAAGGCATGCACGCCGCCGTCGTAGGTCTTGCCCAGGTTGATAAAGCGCACGTGCGCGCGGTTCAGGTCCGGATGCAGTTCTGTCTGTTCGGCGTCCCTGGGCGGTGAGCCCAGGTCGCGCAGTCGAGCGTGGGCGGCGGTCATTTTTTATCTTCCCAACCGACTTGGTAGAGCTTGCCGAGGGATTTATCCAGGGCGGCACGCACCACCGGCGAGTGCTGGTAGATGTCGACGAACTTGATCACGCGCGGGTCGGTTTTGCTTTTTGGCTGGATCACGAACTGGATCACGTATTCCGGGTGGTCGAGGCCGTCGAACAGCAGCGCCGACTCGGCATCGAAGGTCTTGGACAGGCGGATGTAGGCCGGGTAGCCCTGCACCAGGTCCGCGTCGTCATAGGCGCGCACCAGTTGCACGGCCTCGACTTGCAGGATCTTGATCTTCTTCGGGTTGCTGACGATGTCTTCTTCGGTGGCCTTGTAGCCCACGCCCGGCTTGAGGGTGATCAAGCCGGCCTTGGCCAGCAGTTGCAGGCCGCGACCGCTGTTGATCGGGTCGTTGGCAATCGCCACGCTGGCGCCCTGGGGCAGGTCGTTGATGCTTTTGTACTTTTTCGAATACAGCCCGACGTTGTTGATGATGCCCGGCGCGTACGGCACCAGGTCAAAACCGGCGGCGGCCTTGGCGTTTTCCAGGAACGGGATGTGCTGGAAGTAGTTCACGTCAATATCGCCGGCGGCCAGGCTGACGTTGGGCGCGATCCAGTCGGTGAATTCCACCAGCTCGACTTTCAAGCCTTGCTTGCCGGCTTCGGCAACGGCGGCTTCCAGGGGAATCGCGAAGGCGGCGGTGGTGCCGATTTTCAACGGTGCATCGGCAGCGAACACCGCCGAGCTGAACAACCCGAAGGCCAGGGCCAGTGCTTTGACTGGGTTATTGAGGAATGTCTTTTTCATAGTGGATTTCCAGTCATAAGGTATTAGGGCAAACAATGCAGATTTCTGTTCAGTGGCGGTAGGTCGAGCCGGTGTGTTGTTCAGGTAGGCGAGCACTGCCGTGGAAGACCTTTTCCCGCAGCGTGCCGCTCTCATATTCAGTCTTGTACGACCCCCGCTTCTGCAACTCCGGCACCACCAGATCGATAAAGTCCACATAGCTTTCCGGGGTGACAATGCGCGTCAGGTTGAAACCATCCAGCCCGGTTTCGCTGATCCAGGATTCCAGCTCGTCAGCGACCTGTTCGGGGGAGCCGACCAGGGTGATATAGCGCCCGCCGAGGGCGTGCTGTTCGAGCAATTTGCGCCGGGTCCAGTCGTTGTTTTGCAGGTTTTTGGTGGCCGACTGGATCGCGTTGCTCTTCACGTACTGGATCGGTTCGTCCAGTTCGTATTGGGCAAAATCAATCGCGGTGGACGCCGAAAAGTGCGCGACGCCGGCCTCCGCGCTGGCATAGCTCAGGTACTCGGCATGCTTGGCCCAGGCCAGTTCTTCGGTGGCGCCGACGATCACGTTCAGCCCCATGAACACCTTGATGTCATCCGGGTTGCGCCCGGCCTCGACCGCGCTGGCGCGCACCTTGTCCACCTGCACCTTGGTCGCGGCCTTGTTCTGGCCGCTGATGAATACGCACTCGGCATGGCGCCCGGCGAACAACAGGCCACGGTCCGAACTGCCGGCCTGGAACAGCACCGGCGTACGCTGCGGCGACGGCTCGCACAGGTGATAACCCTCCACCTGGTAGAACTCGCCATGGTGCTCGACCTTGTGCACCTTGCCCGGCTGCGCATAGACCCGCGCCTGCGGATCGTTGAGCACCGCGTCGTCTTCCCAGCTGCCTTCCCAGAGTTTGTAGAGCACCTCCAGGTATTCATCGGCCTGGTCGTAGCGCCGGTCATGCTCGACCTGTTCGGTGAGGCCCATGGCCTTGGCGGCGCTGTCGAGGTAGCCGGTGACGATGTTCCAGCCGACCCTGCCACGGCTCAGGTGGTCGAGCGTGGACATGCGCCGGGCGAACAGATACGGCGGCTCATAGGTGAGGTTGGCGGTGAGGCCGAAGCCGAGGTTCCGCGTCACGGCGGCCATCGCCGAAACCAGCAGCAGCGGGTCATTGACCGGCAGCTGGATCGACTCCTTGAGCGGCACATCGATGGAGTTCTGGTACACATCATACACACCGACGATATCGGCGATGAACAAACCGTCGAACAGCCCGCGCTCCAGGGTTTGCGCGAGGTCGGTCCAGTACTCGATGCTTTTGTACTGGGTGGACGTGTCCCGTGGATGGGTCCACATACCGTGGTTGATATGCCCGATGCAGTTCATGTTGAAGGCATTGAGCAGGATCTTTTTCTTTGCCATCAAATGGTCCCCCGCAGTGGCGGGTTTTCAGCGTTGAGGTAGTAATTGCCTACCGCGTGGTACTTCCAGCGCACCGGGTCGTGCAGGGTGTGCACGCGGGCGTTGCGCCAGTGGCGGTCGAGGCCGTGCTCGGCGAGGGTGGCCTGGCTGCCGGCCAGCTCGAACAGGGTGCTGCCGGCGGCCAGGGAAATCTCGGTGCTCAAGGCGCGCACTTCAGCGACGGCGATGGACGCTGCCGCCACGGTCTCGGCATTGCTGTCGGCCTGGGCGCGGTCGAGGTAAACACCGGCACGTTCCAGCAAGGCTTCAGCGGCGTGCAGGCGAATGCTCAGGTGGCCGAAGCTCTTCAGGGTCAGCGGGTCTTCGGTGGCCTTGTCGTTGCCGGAGTCGATCCACGGGCGGGTCTTGGTGCGCACAAAGTGCAGCGCATCTTCAAAGGCGGCGCGGGCGATGCCGGTGTCGATGGCGGCGTGAAGAATCTGCGCCAGCGGGCCGACCGTGGTCGGGCGCTCGAAAGCGCTCTGGAACGGGATCACGTCTTGCGCCGCAACCCACACGTTATCGAACACCACCGAGCCGCTGCCGGTGGTGCGCTGGCCGAAGCCGCTCCAGTCGTCGATGACCGTCAGGCCTTCGCTGTCACGGGGGACAAAGGCCAGTTGCTGGATGCCGTGTTCATCCACCACCGAGGTAGGAATGCGCTGGGCGTAGATCGCGCCGGTGGCGTAGAACTTGCGGCCGGTGATGCGGAAGCCGTCGCCGTCGCGGGTGATCTTGGTGACGCGATCATGGGCGGTCCTGGTGCCCAGTTCCGCCAGGGCGTTGCCGAAACGCCGGCCGGCGAGTACTTCGGCGTACAGGCGTTGTTGCTGTTCAGGGCTGCCATTCACGCGCAGCACTTCGAGGGCGTAGAAATGGTTTTGCGGAATCTGGCCCAGGGAGGCATCCGCCTGGGCGATCAGGGCAATGACCTTGGCCAGGGTGACGTTGGACACGCCGGCGCCGCCGTATGCCTTGGGCACACTGATGCCCCACAGGCCGGAGCGCGAGAACACGTCCAGTTCGGGCAGCGGCAGGCGGCGTTCGCGGTCGCGCTGGGCGCTGTCGCGGCGCAAGTCTTCGGCCAGGTCGCTGGCGACAATAAGGGCCTGTTCGTCGCTGGTGATAACCGCGACACGGTGAGAAAAGGTCATGAGTTTCTCCAGAGGTCTGGTCGGTTAAATCCAGGAATGGCGAGCCGGCAACGTGCCGTTCAAGCGATAGGCGCCGACGGCGTGATACTTCCAGCGCACCGGGTCGTGCAGGGTGTGCACCCGGGCGTTGCGCCAGTGACGGTCGAGGTTGAATTCGGCGAGGGTGGCGCGGCTGCCGGCCAGTTCGAAGAGCTTTTCGCTGACCAGCAACGACACTTCAGTGGTGAGCACCTTCGCTTCGGCCACGGCAATCGACGCACGCGCGGCGGACTGTGCGGTGATCGGCGCGGCGCTGACCTGGTCCAGCACTTGCCCGGCCTTGCGCAACAGCGCTTCGGCGGCGTGCAGTTCGATCTTCAGCTTGCCGATATCGGCGATCACGTAGAGGTCATCGCTGGCACGCTCGACCTTGGCGTCGATCCACGGGCGCGAACGCTCCCGCACAAAGGCGATGGTGTCATCCAGCGCGCCACGGGCGATGCCGGCGTCGATGGCGGCCTGGATCAGTTGCGAAACGGCGCCCTGGATAGTCGGGCTTTCGCCGATGCGCCAGTTCTCTACGACCAGTTCGGCGTCCACGAGCACGCGGTCCAGCAGCACGGTGCCGCTGGCGGTGGTGCGTTGGCCGAAGCCCGACCAGTCATCCACGATGCGCAGCCCTGCGGTGCCACGGCGTACAAACGCCATGACCTGCCTGCCGTCGTCGTTCAGCGCCTTCACGGCCACCCAATGGGCAAACAGCGCGCCGGTGGAGTAGAACTTCTGGCCGCTGATCACGTAGCCGTCGCCTTGGGCGGTGATGCGCGCCTTGAGCTCCAGGGTGTTTTTGGTGCCGCGTTCCGGGCCGCCATTGCCGATGCGCCAGCCGTCGAGGACGCTCTGGAACAGGTGCTCTTTCTGGCGCTCGGTGGCGGCGCCCTGCAACACCTGCAGGATGCCGAAATGGTTCTGCGGGATCTGCCCGAGGGCAGGGTCTGCCGCGCTGATGATCGCGAACACCTCGGCCAGGGTGGTGAACGACACCTGTGGGCCGCCGTATTCGCGGGGGATGGAAATACTGCCCAGCCCACTGCGGGTGAATTGTTCGATCTGCGCCCACGGCAGCTTGCGTTGCTGGTCACGCTGGGCGGCGTGCAGGCGCGCGGCCTGGGCCAGCTCGTGCGCAGCCTTCAGCGCCTCTGCATCGTTGCGCAGCACGGTGGCCGGCAACAGCAGGGGAGCAACGTCCAGATCACTCTGGGGGGGTGTTAGAGCCAAGTTAGACATCAGCGCCGCTCCTTGGCTGCACGTAATGCCCTGGCGTTATGCACCGGGGTAATTCTGACCATACCGACCTCGCATTCAATGAAATAAAAACAGAAAAATCAGAGATGTCCGGTGGTCCGGTGTATATACCCTAAGCGTGTTAAATATTTAAATAAACTAACTTTTGGGAATATGCATAGAAGGTCTGTCACCCCGGTTCACAGGGTGAGCCGAGGGGCCGTGGTTGGTAGACCCGCGCGGTCCCTGCCGGCTGGCTCGGCGCGCAGGCGGCAATGCGCAACGTACGCGTGGGCGCCCAGCGCGAATTGTTGCCGACACGATCGAGAATGCAGTACGTCACTTCCAGGCGGCTGTCGTCACCCGCCTCGACAATCACCGTCGAGGGTACCCATACCTGCACCGCCTGGCCGACGGTCCGGGCCTGGATCTTTGGCAGGTCCAGGCGTACGTCACCCCAGCGCAGGGTGATGGCATCGCCCGTGGCCATGTTCAGGTAAGGCGCGATGGTCAGCGGAATACCCCGTCGCACCTGGCGACCGTTGACGCCGTAGCGACGGATGGTCTCGGGCAAACCGACGGGGGCGAGGTTGTGGTTTTCGTCGCTGTACAGGGGGGAGGGCTGGCCGCCGGGGTATCGGGTCTTTACACACACACCTTTCACGGCCGAGCGGGCAGGTGCACGACCGACTTGCATGACCTGGTAATGCACCTGGGCCGGGCCGTCCAGCACAAAACTCTCCGGCACCCGCAGATGGGTCGGTGAGCCGACCTTGCACGCGCTCACCCTGCGTGAGGCGGCAAAGCAGTTGTTCCAGAACAGTTCGATCAGGTCGCCCTCATCCATGCCGGGGTAAGGCGCGATGTCCACCTGAAGTTGACTGGCCGCCAGTGCGTTGATGCCGTGCCGGTTAGCCTGGGGCAAGGTGGGGGCCGTGAGCAGGGCCGGGGTTGCAGTGCGCGTCATAAGTAATCTCCTTGATGCAGCCAGCAGCAATCGTTCCAGCCCTGCAGCGCGGGTGCGCAGGTGGGCTGAAAGGAACGATTCAGTGAGTAGCCGGGATAGGATCCAATCCTCTGGACGCTAGATAAGAGGGTTGGCCAAGGAGCGTCAATGGCGGCAAAAGGCTAAACGGCGGGTTGGAGCAGATTCAGAAGGGTCTGACTGGGCAGGGGATTTTTGGAACGGGGAGACGGCGGGTTTACGCGTGGATGGCGAGGATTTTCTGTAGGAGCCGATTGTGTGATGAGGGAGCAAGCTCCCTCATCACATCAGTGGGCGAGGAACTTGCTCAGGAACTGCCGGGTGCGTTCTTCCTTGGGGTTGGCGAACAACGCCTTGGCTTCGCCTTGCTCCACGATCACGCCCTTGTCGAAGAAGATCACCCGGTTGGCCACATCGCGGGCAAAGCTCATTTCGTGGGTGACGATGACCATGGTGCGGTTTTCTTCGGCGAGGCTGCGGATGGTGGCCAGCACTTCGCCCACCAGCTCCGGGTCCAGCGCCGAGGTGGGTTCGTCGAACAGGATCACTTCCGGCTCCATGGCCAGCGCGCGGGCAATCGCCACGCGCTGTTGCTGGCCGCCGGACAGGCGCCGTGGGTAGGCGTCTTCCTTGCCCGCCAGGCCGACCCTGGCCAGCAGCTTGCGCCCAAGGGCAACAGCGGCTTCACGGGGCATCTTCTTGACCACGGTCGGCCCTTCGATGACGTTTTCCAGCGCTGTGCGGTGGGGGAACAGGTTGAAGTTCTGGAACACAAAACCCACGTGCTGGCGCAGGCGCCGCACCAGGCCTTGTTGCTGGTTGAGCGGTTTGCTGCCGTCGATCTGGATGTCGCCCACCTTGATCCGGCCGCTGGTGGGTTCTTCGAGGAAATTCAGGCAGCGCAGGAAGGTGGTCTTGCCGGAACCGCTGGGGCCGATGATGGCGACGACTTCGCCTTCCTTGACCTCCAGGTCGATGCCGTTGAGTACCACCTGACCGTTGAATTGTTTGGTCAGTTTTTCAACCACGATCATGCTTCAAGACTCCAGGTCATGCCGGTTGACCCGGTCTTCCAGGCGGTTTTGGAAATGCGCCAGGATGCTGGCCAGCACCCAGTAGATCAGGGCGGCGGACAGATACATGGTGAAAATTTCGAAGGTACGCGCAGACACCAGTTGAGCCTGGCGGAACAGTTCTGGCACCTGGATGGTGGCGGCCAGCGCGGTGTCCTTGACCAGTGAAATAAAGCTGTTGCCCAACGGAGGCAGGGCGGTGCGCATTGCCTGCGGCAGGATGGCCCGGCGCAGGGTCTGCGCACGGGTCATGCCGATACTGGCGGCGGCTTCCCATTGGCCACGCTCGATGGAGGCGATGGCGGCCCGCAGGATTTCACAGGCGTAGGCGGCCATGTTCAGTGAAAAGCCGATCATGGCGGCCGGGATCGGATCCAGCTCGATGCCCACTTGCGGCAAGCCGTAGTAGATCAGAAACAGCTGTACCAGCAAGGGCGTGCCGCGAAAGAACGACACGTAGACGCGGGCTGTCCAGCTCAGCAGTTTGAAGCGCGACAACCGCATCAAGGCCAGGCCGAAGCCCAGCAGCAAGCCGAAAAACATCCCGCCAAGGCTGAGAATCACCGTGTAATACGCGCCCTTGAGCAGAAAGGGCGCGGAGTCCAGCGCGAGTTGGAAACCTGCTTCCATTATTGAGTGACGTCAGCGTTGAAGTACTTCTCGGACAGCTTCTTCAAGGTGCCGTCGGCGCGCAGCTTGTCGAGGGCCTTGTTCACCGCTTCAAGCAGCTCGGGCTCGCCTTTGCGCAGGGCGATACCGGCTTCCTGGCGGGAGAAGGCGTCGCCGGCAGCGGCGGTGTCCGGGGCTTTCTTGGCGTATTCCAGGGCGGCCAGGCGGTCGATCAGGATGGCGTCGATACGGCCGATGCGCAGGTCCTGGAACTTGGTCGGGTCATCGTTATAGGTCTTGATAATGGCTTTGGGTTGGTTGTCCTTGAGCCATTGTTCGTAGTTGGTGCCCAGGCCTACCCCGACTTTCTTGCCGGCCAGGTCGTCGGCGGTCTTGATGGTGTCGACGTTCTTTTTCAGCACCAGCGCCTGGATACCGGAGACGGTGTAAGGCGTGGAGAAGTCGTACTTCTTCTTGCGCTCTTCGGAGATGGTGACTTGGTTGACCACCGCATCCAGGCGCTTGGATTCCAGGGCGGCGAGGATGCCGTCCCATGGCGTGGCTTGCAGCTTGACCTTCACGCCCAGCTCTTTGGCCAGGGCCTCGGACAGCTCGACTTCGAAGCCGCTGAGCTTGCCGCTTTCATCGACGAAGCTGAACGGCGGGTAGGTGCCTTCCAGGCCGATTTTGATCTCGCCGGCCTTTTTGATGTTGCCCAGTTGCTCGCCGGCAACCGCCTGGCCCAGCCAACCGGCACCGAGCGCCAGACCCAAAGTGCCAACCAGCAACGTGCGACGGAATACAGAAATAGTCATGAAGAGCCCCTGTGTTTTTTATGTTGAGCGAAGCAGGTGACGCGGTAGTCGTATCCTGCCTTAAAGCGCGTAGCGCGTCTTCGCCTACGGCGCGATGATAAAGCCGGGTTTTAAGACTTGAAAATAATATAAATCTTATTTGATATTCTATTTGGGAATATTTGGCGAGTCTAATATGGGAGGGGCAGGCCCCCTCCCACATTTAGCCCGCATTTATTCAGTTGAAAACCGAGTCATAGGCAAACAACGCCGGTGCCCCACCGGTATGCAGGAAAATAATCGGGCCATCTTCGAAGCGCTGGCGGCCGATACCGTCCAGCAAGCCGGCCATGGCCTTGCCAGTGTAGACCGGGTCCAGCAGCAGGCCTTCCTGGCTCGCCAATAGCTTGACTGCCGAAAGGGTGCCGGCGTTCGGTTCGCCATAACGGGGGCCGAAATATTCGTCCCACAGGATCACCTTGAACGCGTCGGGGAGGTCCACGCCGAGCAACTCGGCCGTGCGTTCGGCCAGGCCCTGGACTTTCGGGAACTGCGCTTCTTCGGTGCGCGATACGGTGATGCCGATCACGGGCAGTTGCGGCAGCACTTCACTCAAGGCCAGGGCCAGGCCACTGTGGGTACCGGCGCTGCCGGAGGCCAGCACCACGGCGGCGAATTCGATACCGCTGTCTTCGATCTGTGCGGCCAGCTCCAGGCCGGCGCGCACGTAACCGAGGGCGCCGAGGGCATTGGAACCGCCGATGGGCACCAGGTACGGCTTCTTGCCGTTGCTGCGCAGGCGATCGGCAAGGGCGTTGAGTTGGTCGTCGACGTTGTCGAGGTTTTCCACCAACTCTACCTTGGCGTCGAACAACTCCAGCAGCAGGCGGTTGCCGTTGCCCAGGTAGTTGGGGTCTTCGGTGCCGGTGGGGTTTTCCAGCAGGGCCACGCAGCCGAGGCCGAGCCTGGCGGCGAGGGCGGCGGTCTGGCGTACGTGGTTGGACTGGATCGCGCCGGCGGTCACCAGGGTATCGGCGCCCTGGGCGATGGCATCGGCTGCCAGGTATTCGAGTTTGCGCAGCTTGTTGCCGCCCATGGCCAGTGGCGTGGTGTCGTCGCGCTTGACGTAGATGTCGCGTCCCAACCAGGTCGACAGCCGTTCGAGTTTTTCCAGGGCGGTGGCGCCGCCGAGCAGTTCCAGGCGGTTAAAACGGTCGAGCTGTTGCTTGATCATGGCTACGCACGGTGGCTGAGGGATGGAGCGACTATAGGCAGGCACTTTTCATCGGGCAACCGTCAATCGCTTATGCCTGATGGTTCTTAGCATCGCACCATTGGTTCTTAAGGGCGGCCAGGGTGGATACCGTAAAGTGATGGCCATTACGTCAGGAGTGAATACCGTGAGTGAGCGTTCCAGCCATTGGCAATTACAGACCATCGTCAGCCAACTGCGCAGCGCCCGTGACCAGTGGCGAACACGCAATGGCCGCTTGAGCGGCGAGCATGGCGGTCGCGAATTGCCGTCCCGTGAAGCCGTTGCCCAGATTCTCGAAGCCCTGTGTGGTGCGCTGTTTCCGATGCGCCTGGGGCCGGCGGACTTGCGTGAAGAAAGTGAAGATTTCTACGTCGGCCATACCCTCGACGTTGCGCTGAATGCCTTGCTGGCCCAGGCGCGCCTGGAGTTGCGCTATGCCGCGCGCCAGGGCGGCGAGGATGACAGCCAGATCGACGCCCATGCCATCCGGCTGATCCAGGATTTCGCCCTGGCCTTGCCGTCCTTGCGCAGCCTGTTGGACACCGACGTGCTCGCCGCCTACCATGGCGACCCGGCCGCGCGCAGCGTGGATGAAGTGCTGCTGTGCTACCCGGGGATCCTCGCGGTGATTCACCATCGCCTGGCCCACCACCTGTACCGCGCCGGCTTGCCGCTGCTGGCACGGATCAGCGCGGAAATCGCCCACTCGGCCACCGGCATCGATATTCACCCCGGCGCGCAGATCGGCCCGAGCTTCTTCATCGACCACGGCACGGGCGTGGTGATCGGCGAAACCGCGATCATCGGCGAGCGGGTGCGCATCTATCAGGCCGTCACTTTGGGGGCCAAGCGCTTCCCGGCGGATGAAGATGGGCAGTTGCAGAAGGGCCATGCGCGCCACCCGATTGTCGAGGACGACGTGGTGATCTATGCCGGGGCGACGATCCTCGGGCGCATCACCATCGGCAAGGGTTCGACCATTGGCGGCAATGTGTGGCTGACCCGCAGTGTGCCGGCGGGGGCGAATATTACGCAGGCGAATCTGCAGCATGATGATGGGGCGCAAAAATAGCGCCGGTCTTAAAAATCACACAAAACCCTGTGGGAGGGGGCTTGCCCCCGATAGCGGAGTGTCAGTCAAAAATGAATTGGCTGAACCACCGCCATCGGGGGCAAGCCCCCTCCCACATTTTGACGGCATTCCACACGGAGCCCGTATTTCAGTCAGCAGTCGCTGAACGATTTCCTTTGCTCACCCGTCATACCACTCAGCCCTGCGATTAGCCCCAAACCGCCTATTCATGTTTAACTTGAACGTTCGTTCAAGTTAAACCCGGTGGTTCGCTGCCCGCTCACAACAGGAGGCTTACCTTTGCTGAGTCCGTTTTATACAGCCACATCCCTCACCCTCGGGGTGCATCGTTCATGAGTGCATCGTCCACCCCATCCAGCGGCCTGGTGCGCATGAATGCGCCGGTCTTCTACTTTGCCGCCACCTTCATCTTGCTGTTCGGCATCACTGTCATCGCTATCCCGCAACAGGCCGGGGCCTGGTTGCTGGCGGCGCAAAACTGGGCGGCCAACACGGTCGGCTGGTACTACATGCTGGCGATGACCCTGTATCTGGTCTTCGTGGTGGTCACCGCGCTATCGGGCTACGGCAAGATAAAACTCGGTGCCGACCACGACGAGCCCGAATTCAGTTACCTGTCCTGGGCCGGCATGCTGTTCGCCGCCGGGATCAGCATCACGTTGTTCTTCTTCTGCGTGTCCGAGCCGCTGACGCACCTGGTGCAACCGCCCCAGGGCGAGGCCATGAATGCCGACGCCGCGCGCCAGGCCATGCAGGTGCTGTTCCTGCACTGGGGCCTGCACGGCTGGGGCGTGTTTGCGTTTGTCGGCATGGCGCTGGCGTATTTCGCCTACCGGCATAACCTGCCGCTGGCGTTGCGCTCGGCGCTGTACCCGCTGATCGGCAAGCGCATCAACGGCCCTATCGGCTATGCGGTGGATGGCTTCGGCATCATTGCCACGGTGTTCGGCCTGGGTGCCGACATGGGCTTCGGCGTGCTGCACCTCAATTCCGGCCTCGACTACCTGTTCGGCGTTGCCCACACCCAGTGGATCCAGGTCGGCTTGATCACTTTGATGATGGGCGCGGCGATCCTGGTCGCCGTCGCCGGCGTCGACAAGGGCGTGCGGGTGATGTCCGACATCAACATGCTGCTGGCCTGCGCGCTGCTGCTGTTCGTGTTGTTCGCCGGGCCCACCCAGCACTTGCTCAACACCCTGATCCAGAACATCGGTGACTACCTGGGCGCGTTGCCGACCAAGAGTTTCGATGTGTACGCCTACGACAAACCGAGCGACTGGCTGGGCGGCTGGACGGTGTTCTACTGGGCCTGGTGGATCGCATGGTCGCCGTTCGTAGGCCTGTTTATCGCACGCATCTCCCGTGGCCGAACCATCCGCGAATTTGTGTTCGGCGTGCTGCTGATCCCGCTGGGCTTCACCCTGGCGTGGATGTCGATCTTCGGCAACAGCGCCATCGACCAGGTGCTCAACCACGGCATGACCGCCCTCGGTCAGTCGGCCATCGATGACCCATCGATGAGCCTTTACCTGCTGCTGGAAACCTACCCGTGGAGCAAGACCGTGATCGCGGTCACGGTGTTTATCAGCTTCGTGTTCTTCGTCACGTCGGCCGACTCCGGCACCGTGGTGCTCTCGACCCTGTCGTCCAAGGGCGGCAACGCCGACGAAGACGGGCCGAAATGGCTGCGGGTGTTCTGGGGCGCGATGACCGCGCTGGTCACCAGTGCCTTGCTGTTTGCCGGCAGCATCGATTCGCTGAAATCGGCGGTGGTGCTGACCTCGTTGCCGTTCTCGCTGATCCTGCTGCTGATGATGTGGGGGCTGCACAAGGCCTTCTACCTCGAGTCGCAAAAGCAGATTGCGCAGTTGCATTCGTTGGCGCCGGTGTCGGGCTCCCGCAAGGGCACCGGCGGTTGGCGCCAGCGTTTGAGCCAGGCCGTGCATTTCCCGTCGCGGGATGAGGTGTACCGCTTCCTTGAGACCACGGTGCGTCCGGCGATCGAAGAAGTGACAGCGGTGTTTGTCGAAAAAGGCCTCAACGTCGTCACCCAGCCCGACCCGTCCAATGACAGCGTCAGCCTGGAAATCGGTCACGGCGAAGAGCATCCGTTCGTGTACCAGGTGCAGATGCGCGGCTATTTCACGCCCTCATTTGCACGCGGCGGCATGGGTTCCAAGCAGCTCAACAATCGCCGCTACTACCGGGCGGAAGTGCACTTGAGCGAGGGCAGCCAGGACTACGACCTGGTGGGCTACACCAAGGAGCAGATCATCAACGACATCCTCGACCAGTACGAGCGGCACCTGCAGTTCCTGCACTTGGTGCGTTGAGGCTCAGGCCCTGAGGTACAGGGCCAGTGACACCAAGGGCACGCCAAACACGCCACTGCCGATCACCAGCTCCGACACCAGGGGTTGGCCGGCAGTGACCACCCCCACGGCGCCATTGATCACCGCCACCCCCAACCAGATCGCCACAAAGCTGTAGGCCAGAATGTGTCGGCTGACGCCAAGCTTCTGCCCGATCAACAGCATCAGGGCCAGCAGCATCAAGCCCGCGGTGATCACCAGGGTGGTGTGCATGTTCAGAGCTCCTTGCCCAGCGCGTTGTCCAGGGAATAGCGGCCTGCACCGCGAAACACCAGGTACAACGATAGCAGCGCCAGCAGCACCGGGTACTCGATGCCTCGGTCGATCCACGGCCACGTCGGCCCCAGCAAGTAAGCAATGGTCAACATCTGCACGGTCAGCATGGCCGCGACCAGCCGTGTGCCCAGGCCGAGGATCAACAGCAATCCACCGACCGCTTCCAGCAAGGCCACCAGCAGGCCGATCAGCTCCGCCTGCGGCAAGTGCAGGCGGTTCTGGATCAGGTTGATGGAGGCCGCCATCGGGTCTGCCATCGAACCATGGGCGTTGCCCAGCAATTTGGGCAGCCCGTGGGTGACCATGATCACCCCAAAGCCTGCGCGCAGCAGCGTGTAGGCCAGGGGTTCGGCGAAGCGGTAAAGCGGGGCGAGTGCGGGGATCAACAAGGTCATGGCGAGCCTCCGTGTTTTCAGTGGTTGACCGGCTTGAGCAGGTCCTGCAGACCGACTTTCCAGAACAACTCGGCACGTACCCGGTCGGCCACACCGTTGACGATTTCGCAGCCGTCTTCGGACGGGTCGATATGCCGACGCAAAGGGCGTGTGCCGAAGGGCAAGTCGACGATCTCGACGATGGCCTGGGCGACTTCAGCCACATCAGCATCCGCGGGCTCCAGCGCCGCCAGGCCGTGCAGGGCTGCTTGCGCCACACCGGCATAAGGGCCGTCTTCATACTCACTCACCCGCGCCTGGTCGGCGGGCTTGCCGGAGTGGACGAAGTGGTTGGTGCCCTTGGTGAATGCGCCGGGCACGATGATCGAGGTCTCGATGCCCCAGCGGGTCAGCTCACTGGCGTAGGACACCGCCAAGGAGTCCATCGCCGCCTTGGCCGCGAAGTACGGCGCCAGAAACGGCGGTGTTCCACCACGAGCGCTGCTGGACGACACCCACATCACCAGGCCTTTGCCCTGCTTGCGTAAATACGGCAGTGCGGCGCGGTTGACCCGCTGGGTGCTCAATACGTTGATGTCATACAACTGGGCGAATTGCTCCGGCGTGAAGGCTTCGGCCGGGCCGAACGACATGTGTCCGGCGTTGTGGATGATCACATCCAGGCGTCCGCAGTCCGCGACAATCCTGGCAACGCCGGCCTCCACTGAATCGCTGTAGGCCACGTCCAGCTCGACACTGCGCAAGTCCACCTGATGCGTGTGGGCATAGCGCTGCACTTCGGCCACCTGCGGCGCATTGCGCCCCAGGGTTTCGCGCATGCTGGCGTAGACCGTATGGCCGGCGTCGGCCAAGGCGCGGGCGGTGAGCGCGCCAAAACCGCTGGACGCACCGGTAATCAGGATGATCGATTTCATGGGGGTGACCTCGTCGGAAGTGGGCTTAGGCGTGGCGGTGGAAACGTTGCTGCACGGCGTGGGAGAACCAGCCGGCGAAGGCCCCGAGGCTGCTGGCACCGCCCAGTTCGGCGAAGGTTTCCAACGATGGCTCGAGGTGCGAGGCGAAGTAGGTGATCAGACCGAGAAAGTAGCTGACGAGGTTGTTCATCACCGGTACGGCCCTCAGGGAAACCACGACCATGGCCACGACAAACACGACGGCAGGTAATGCCCATACGCCGAGAATCGGAGCCAAGGCAGCGATGCTCCTGGCCGCCAACATGCCGAACACAATCCCAAGCAATACGCAGCCGAGGTTGGCCAGGCCGTCGCGCAGTGTCAGGCCGCGACTGAAGAAGGCGACCCAGCCGACAAACATCGCCCAGACGGGCAAGGTCAGCATCCCGCTGGTGCCTGCCGCCACGGCGGCAGTGGTCGCCGTGATGGCTGTTATCAGGTTGAACATCCACTTGGATTGACTGCGAGTGTGATTAGTACGGTCGAGTGAGTTCATGAGCACGACTCCCTATTTTTGGTGGGTGGTTTAAACGAGCCCGCCGTTGGCGCGCAGGATTTGCCCATTGATCCAGCCACCGGCCGGGCTCACCAGAAACGCCACCACGCGGGCGATGTCTTCCGGTTGTCCAAGGCGTTCCAGCGGCGGCATTTTGGCCATGCCCTGGATCTGCTCTTCGCTCTTGCCGTGCTGGAACAACTCGGTGGCGACCGGGCCTGGCGCCACGGCGTTGACGGTAATGCGCCGCCCGCGCATCTCTTTGGCAAACACCTGGGTCAGGGACTCCACTGCCGCCTTGCTGGCGATGTACACCGCGTAGCCGGGGAGGTTGAGGCCGACGGTGCTGCTGGAAAAATTGACGATGCGCCCACCGTCGTTCAAGCGGGTGTCGGCTTCACGCAGGGCGTTGAACGTGCCACGGGTGTGGATATCGAAGTTCTGGTCGTAGAGTTCGTCGCTGTGCTGGGCCAGGGGCAGCGTCTTGAGAATGCCGGCGTTGTTGATCAGCACATCGACCTTGCCCAATTGCGCCTCGGTTTCGTCGAACAGGCGCTTGATGTCGGCGGGTTTGGCGACGTCGCCGTGGATCGCTATGGCCTTATGGCCCGCCTGGCGCAGTTCCACCACCAGCTTCGACGCCTCGGCGGCGCTGCTGGCGTAGTTGATGGCCACGGCGTAACCGTCGGCGGCGAGTTGTTTGGCGATGACGGCACCAATACCACGGGAAGCGCCGGTGATGATTGCCACTTGAGTCGTCATGATCTGGGTTCCTTGAACGGGGTGTGGAAGCAGATTCACATGTTTACCCTGGCCGATAAATGCGCCAGAGTTGCCTTGACTGTTCAATAATCGCCAACAATAAGGGTGTAGGAGTACAGCGTGGATCAAGTCAAAGCCATGAAGGTCTTTGTGCGTATTTACGAGCGTTCCAGCTTCACGCTGGCGGCTGATGACTTGAACCTGCCCCGTGCGACCCTGACTCACACCCTCAATCAATTTGAAGCCTGGCTGGGTACGCGCCTGCTGGAACGCAGCACTCGGCGTGTGCGCCCGACCCTGGATGGCGAGGCGTACTACCAACGCTGCGTGCAGCTACTCGCGGAGCTGGAAGAAGCCGAGTTGGCGTTCCGCAGCGTGGCGCCCAAGGGGCGTTTGCGCGTGGACCTGCACGGCACGCTGGCCAAGTATTTTGTGGTGCCGGCGCTGCCGCAATTCATGGCGCGATACCCGGATATCGAGCTGTCCATCAGTGAGGCGGACCGCTTTGTCGACCTGATCGCCGAGGGCGTGGATTGCGTATTGCGTGCGGGCACCCTGGGGGATTCCGCGTTGATTGGTCGGCGCGTCGCCAACCTGCGCCAGGTGACGTGCGCGAGCCCTGCCTACCTGCGCAAATACGGCGAACCCAAGAGCCTGGCCGAGTTAAGTAAACACCGCGCGGTGAACTACGTTTCACGCACCACGGCCAAGCTGTTTCCGTTCGAGTTTATGGTCGATGGCGAGTTGCAGGAAGTGAGTATCGACGGTGCGCTGTCGGTGTTCGGCGCGGAGATTTACTCCGCCAGTGCGGTGGCGGGGTTGGGGATTATCCAATGCCCGCATTACCGCATGGCCGATCTGATCGAGCAGGGCGTGATGCGCGAAATTCTGCAGGAAACACCGCCGCCCTTGATGCCGGTGTCGGTGCTTTATCCACAGAACCGACACATGTCGCCGAGGGTGCGTGTGTTCGTCGACTGGCTCGCGGAAATCTTCGAAAACGCCCGCTAACCCGCGTAGTTAAAGGCTTTCATAAATTTAATTTCATCCGTCTGCATCGGGTTTTGACGCGTAACTGTCATCTGGTCACTGCGTAATTGTGTGAAGCGTTTGACGCTTTCATTTCAGAACAGTGACGGAGACCGGTAACAATGAAGACGTTGATAAGCCCTATGGTGGGTGCCGCCATGGCGAGCTTTATGCTGTCCGCCCACGCCGATTTTATCGATGACAGCCACGCCGACGTGACCCTGCTCAACCGCTATCTCAACCAGCAGGGACGGGACGTGGTGGGCAGCAATGCCAAGGCCCATAGCATTCGGGATTGGGGCCAGGGGTTCGAGTTCAACTTCAAGTCCGGCTACACCGAGGGGCCGGTGGGCTTCGGCCTCGATCTGCAGGCGTTCTACGGCTTGAAACTGGATTCCGGCGGCGACCTCAACGACAAGGATCACCAGGGCCGCTACCCCGGCAGCATGTTCCCGCTGGACAACGGCAAATCCGCCGATCAGTTCGGCGTGCTCAGCCCGACGTTCAAGATGCGCTTTGCCAAGGATGAGTTGCGCGTCGGTACGCTGTACGGCAACAACCCGGTGCTGGCCAACACCGACGGACGCCTGTACCAGCAGACCAATACCGGTGTGCAACTGGTGTCCAAGGACCTCAGCGACTTCACCTTCACCGGCGGCGATATCTTCAAGACCAAGATCCGCAACGAAACCGGCGACCAGGGCATGATCACCGCGGGCGGGACCAAAGAGAGCGACCGCTTCCTGTTCGGCGGTGCGGACTACACCGGCATACAGAACACCACCGTCAGCCTGTGGTACTCCAACCTTGAGGATTACTACCAGCAGTTTTTCCTCGGTGCCAAGCGCCATGACGCCTTGTCGGTCGGTGCGGTCGATACCGACGTGCGCGTGTTCCGCAGCCTGGGTGTGGGCGGCAACACCGACGGCGACAAGGACTTTGCCGCAGCGGGCCTGTATGGCGATGGCGTGAACAAGGGCCGCATCAACCAGTCCACCGTCAGCCTGCTGGAAAGCTACAGCCTGGACGGCCATACCGTCGGCCTGGGCATCCAGAAAAACAGCGGCGACAGCGACTTCCCGTACCTCGACTCCGGCCTTAACAGCGGTGACGCTCGCCAAGGCCCAGGCTCGGGTGCCGACACCCCGGCGCTGACCAACATGCAGCTGAACAAATTCCAGCATGCCGGCGAACGCACCTGGCTGGCGCAGTACAAATATGATTTCGGCAAACTCGGCCTCAACGGCCTGACCTTCTCCGCCGCCTACGCCCACGGCGATGACATCCGCACCGCCCAGGGCACCACCAGCGAATGGGAGCGAAACCTGGCGGTGGCGTATCAAGTGCCGACCGGTACCCTCAAAGGCCTTGGCGTCACGTGGAAAAACGCCCATGCCAGTCCGGACATCACCGGTGCCACCGTGCAGGATGAAAACCGCTTCTATGTCAGCTATGTCGTTCCACTCTGGTAGGAAATTGCTGTAAAACGGAAGGGCAGACTTAAGCGATTCAGCTGGTTAAAAGGCCTGGGAATATCGTTATTCCCAGGCCTTATTTGCCTACGTCCAAGAGAGGATTCGATGACTTACATTGCTGCCGAAAACCGCTATGAATCTATCCCGTATCGCCGCGTAGGCCGCAGTGGACTGGTGCTGCCGGCACTGTCCCTGGGGCTGTGGCACAACTTTGGCGACAGCACCCCGATCGACACCCAGCGCGCCCTGCTGCGCACCGCGTTCGATCTGGGCATCAACCACTTCGACCTGGCCAACAACTACGGCCCACCCTACGGCAGCGCCGAGATCAACTTCGGTCGTTTGCTGCGCGAAGACTTCAAGCACTACCGCGACGAATTGATCATCTCCAGCAAGGCCGGCTGGGACATGTGGCCGGGCCCCTACGGCCAGGGCGGTGGCTCGCGCAAATACGTGCTGGCCAGCCTGGACCAGAGCCTGCAACGCCTGGGCGTCGACTACGTGGATATTTTCTATTCCCACCGGTTTGATGCCGACACGCCCCTGGAAGAAACCGCCAGCGCCCTCGCCACCGCGGTGCAACAGGGCAAGGCGTTGTACATCGGTATCTCGTCTTACTCCGGGGTGAAAACCCGCGAAATCGCTGCGCTGCTCAAAGAGTGGAAAGTCCCGCTGCTGATCCACCAACCGGCCTACAACCTGCTCAATCGCTGGGTGGAAAAAGACCTGCTGGACACCACCGAAGAACTCGGCGCCGGAGTGATTGCCTTCACGCCACTGGCCCAGGGTTTGCTCACCGACAAATACCTCAATGGCGTACCGGCCGACGCCCGGGTCAACCGTCCGGGGGGTGGTTCTTTGCAGGCCAAGCACCTGTCTGAAGCCAACCTTGCCCACGTACGTGCGCTGAACGAAATCGCCCAGCGCCGTGGTCAGAGCCTGGCGCAATTGGCGCTCGCCTGGACCTTGCGCGACCCACGGGTGACCAGCGCGTTGATTGGCGCGAGCCGGCCGGAGCAGATCATCGAGAACGTCGGAGCGTTGAAGAACTTGAGCTTCAGTGCGGAAGAACTGGCGGAGATCGATCGGTTTGCGCAGGAAGGTGGAATCAACTTGTGGGAAAAGCCATCCAGCGCGGAATAACATTGAAAGCAAGCCCTCCTGTAGAGGGGGGGGGCTTGCAAGTAGAACTGGCTGCTGATTTTGTTACTTTTTATTCGGGAAACCGAGTATTTCTGCCGTTTCGTTGAAAAAAGATTCGCGTGCAGATCGCTTCCTCAACTGTATATCTACTACCTGTGACTTGTCCGGGAGGTTGAAATAACCTTCGTCCAAGCTACAAAGGTTTTCTAGAATGTGTAGCGGCAACCCGAGCACCTGCCTTAGCTGAGATCGCGAAAGCACGTTGTTTTCAACAAGCATTTTCACTCCTCGCGTGATCAGCTGGGGCTTTTCGAAGTCAAAATCGCTGTCCATAGGCTCTCCCTTTACCCATCCTCTGGCAGATCTGGCTTTCCATAGTCTGGTGGTTGTGGTGTCGTTGATTATTTCTAGATCTAAACAACGCCTCACCATTGCGGCTACTGAGACTTTCCAGCGTGGTTTCAGAGCTAGCAACGTATCCAGTGTCGGCCAACGAACCTCTCGCAGAAAGCTTTCTGGGGGCATTAAAAAGGCGCTTGCAAATCGATGAGCTTGAGTTTCAAGAAGTGCGTAATTCGCGTCGTACTGCTCTTTGGATATGTACCTATGCAGAACGATATGTCCGAGCTCATGGGCCGCATCAAAGCGATTTCTGATTCCGTTTGCCTTATCGGCGACAAGTAAAACATATGGCCGTTGGTCCAACTCGTACCAATTCGAAACGCCATCCATTTTCAGGTGCCCGAGTGTGGTCCGAGCACAGACAATACCTGCTCTCTCCAATACCTGAACGACATTGGAGATAGGAGCTATCCCTAGTCCCCAGGTTTGACGGCATTTACTGGCCATCTGTTCGATTTCTTCGTCAGAAATCAGCTCGCAATTACGCTCTTCTAAATGCGGCACATTGACTTCAATAAATTCAAGGCTTTCTTGTAGTTTGTAAGAGATCTCTTGAAGCCACTCCAAGCGTACTTCCGCTATTTCCCGTGCGCTGGTCGTAGTGCTGACCTGCGATCGAAAGAAAAATGGAGTGTTCTCGCCAGTTGTGAACTGTTCCTCAAGTAACCAGTTTTCGCTGACCCCGAAAACTTCGCATAAGCGCTGGAAGGCGTCGGCCTCTGGGACCTGAAGCCCATTCTCCCATTTCGAAACGTTGCCAGAGGCGCGCCCCACCATCTCGGCGAGAGTGGTTTGCGTCATCCCAAACGCAAGGCGCAACTGCTTGAGGCGCTCTGACTGAAAGCCCGCGACTCCCGTTCTCATGGTCTACCTCTTGGCGTTTTGCTCATCATCAGCTTGGTCTTCGGTTTCTTCGGCGCGGCGCATCTTATCTCGCAATTTCACCAACTCAACTGGTTTCTGCTGAACCGCCTCATTATCAGAGTAGCTTTGAAGCAAATCCTCAAATGTGCAATTCATGTGGAAGCCCTTACCGTTGAAGTACGGTACGGCCATCATGATTGCGCGTGGCTCTGACTGATCCTCTGAGCGAGTTGGAGGTGCATGGACTACGACAAGCGCATGAATCAATTGTTCGGCTACGGTATGTTTGAGCCCATCGATCCAGTCCATTTGCGTGTCTGCAAGGGATTCATTTAACGTTTTGAGTTCGCTTCGGTGTTTTGCATCGCGGATTTCTCTCTGCCAAGGAAGCACCACCGCCGTGATTCTCAGTGAGCCGAGCTCAAGCAGCACATAATTGTGCCCCTTCGGATCTGTTGACTTGATTATCGGATTCCATCGCCTCATTCCGGCCAGGGATTCCTGGACTAGCGAATGCCGTAAGTGCCCTCGCAAATCTTCATGGGGGGTATGAATCAGCAGCTCCTGAGTTTCTTTCAAGGCTTTTTGAAAGGTTTGAGGAAGTAAAACTCCAAGCTCCTCGAAAAATTCTTTATTTACCTGTGCACGAATGAACCCTTGGATTTCTTGTTTTGTGACCACGTAATCACCACTCACTATTCGGTAAGCGGATTTTTACTCTATATTTATTCGTTATGGAAGTGAGGCACTGGTTTTTTATCCAGCCGCTGATCGTTTTCTAGAGGCTGGCTATTAGAACGGCACGTCCCCAAGAATCGTCGCCCGATGCATCACCCGCCGTTGCGGCCGGTAGTCATCCACCGCGTAATGCTGGGTCACGCGGTTATCCCAGAACGCCACGTCGTTCTCCTGCCAGCGCCAGCGGAGGGTGAATTCCGGGCGTGTCGCGTGGGCGAACAGCAGCTTGAGGATCGCCTCGCTTTCCGCCGGTTCCAGTTCATTGATCCTGGTGGTAAACCCATCACTGACAAACAGCGACTTACGCCCGCTCACCGGATGCGTGCGCACGACCGGGTGCGACAGCGGTGGGTTTTTCCTGCGGGTTTCTTCCCAGCGCGCCAGGTCTTCGGCGCTGTTGCCAAAGCGTTCCAGCGGGAAGGATTTGGTGAAATCGTGGGTAGCCGTCAGCCCATCGAGCAACCGCTTCAACGGCTCGGACAGCGCCTCGTACGCCGCGATGCCACTGGCCCACAGCGTATCGCCGCCGTACGCCGGCAGCAGCTTGGCGCTGAGCACCGCGCCGAGGGCCGGGGTGGGCAGGAAGGTTACATCGGTGTGCCATACGGCGTTGTCGCGCACGTCGGTGACGGCGGTGTCGAGGACCAGCACTTCGGGCTGTTCCGGCACGTTGGGGTAGATCGGATGGATGTGCAGGTCACCGAAGTTCGCCGCGAACCGCGCCTGTTGCTGCGGGGTGATCGGCTGGCCACGGAAGAACAGCACCGAATGGCTGAGCAACGCCTGTTCGATGGCATCGCGGTGTTCGGCGCTCAGCGGCTGGGTGATATCGACGCCACTGATCTGGGCGCCCAGGGCGGTACTCAAGGGGGTAACGGTCAGGCTGCTCATGCTGTTCTCATTCAATGTGCCTGGCCATGCCAAGGCACTAACTTACGCTGCAGGGCGCGCAGGCCCATTTCCATGGCGAAGGCGATCAGGGCGATTACCAGGATCCCCAGCACCACCACATCGGTCACCAGGAACTGCGCCGCCGACTGCACCATGAAACCCAGGCCGCTGGTGGCCGCGATCAGTTCGGCGGCGACCAGGGTCGACCAGCCCACACCCAGGCCGATGCGCACCCCGGTGAGGATGTCGGGCAGGGCGCTCGGCAGGATCACATGGCGAATCAGTTGGGCACGGGTGGCGCCCAGGGACTGCGCCGCCCGCAGCTTGGCCGGGTCGACGGTGCGTACGCCGGTCGCGGTGGCGATGGCAATCGGCGCAAAGATCGCCAGGTAAATCAGCAGCACCTTGGACAGCTCGCCGATACCGCACCAGATCACGATCAACGGCAGGTAAGCCAGGGGCGGAATCGGCCGGTAAAACTCGATCAGCGGGTCGAGAATGCCGCGGGCGATGCGGTTGGCGCCGATGGCAATGCCTACCGGCACGGCGGTCAGCACCGCGAAGCCCAGGCCCAGGCCGATCCGGCTGAGGCTCGCGCCCAGGTGCTGCCACAAGGTGGAATCCATATAGCCCGTGGTCGCCAGCAGCCAGCCTTTTTGCAGCACGGCGGAGGGCGGTGGCAGGAACAACGGTTCGATCAGGCCGGTGGCGGTGACGGCCCACCAGAGGACCAGCAAGGCGACCAGGGTCGACAGGCTGATCCAGCGTGTGCTCAGGCTGCGCCGCACCGGGATAACGGTGTGGGCCACCGGCTTGGCAGCGGTGGCGGGGAGTTCGTAGCTGCTCATGCGGACACCTGCCGTTGCGAGAACACTTTGCCCAGCACATGTTCGCGGGTTTCGATAAAGCGCGGGTCGGACTTGATCGCCCGCGCCGACTCACCGGCGGCGTAGCGCTGGCCGAAGTCCAGGTGCAGGCGTTCGACGATCTGGCCCGGATTGGGCGCCAACAGGATCAGGTCGGTGGCGAGGAACACCGCTTCTTCGATGTCATGGGTAATCAGGAACACCGGCTTGGCCGTGCGTCGCCAGACTTGCAGCAACAGTTCCTGCATTTGTTCGCGGGTGAAGGCATCGAGGGCGCCGAAGGGTTCGTCCATCAGCAGCACGCGCGGGTCGGCGGCCAGGGCGCGGGCCAGGCCGACGCGTTGCTTCTGGCCGCCGGAGAGTTGCCAGATGCGGCGATTGTCGAAGCCGGCGAGGTCCACCAGCGCGAGCATTTCCCGGGCGCGCACTTCGCGCTGCGCCTTGGGCATGCCGGCCAGTTCCAGGCCGAAACCGACATTGGCCAACACGTCCTGCCAGGGCAGCAGGGCGTCGTCCTGGAACACCACGCCGCGTTCGGCACTGGGGCCTTTGACCGGCACGCCATCGAGGGTGATGCGCCCGGCGGACGGTTCGACAAAGCCGGCAATCAGGTTCAACAGCGAAGTCTTGCCACTGCCGGACGGGCCGAGGGCCACCAGCAATTGCTGGGGCCCCAGGTCGAGTGAAATGTCGGACAGTACCGGTTCTGTGGCGCCTGGGTACTGTGCGCTGATGCGCTCCAGTTGTAGCAAGGCCATCGCGATGAACTCCTTGAATCAGTTAGTGATGAACTTGGCGCTGACGTAAGGGGCGTAGTCCGGCAGCACGGCGTCGACCTTGCCTTGTTCCTTGAGGAACGCAGCGGTATCGGTCACGGCCTTGGTGGTCGGTGCGCCCAGCAGGGTCACCTGGTCAGCGGCCAGCGGGTAGACGTTGCCTTGCAGCAGCAGCGGGATGTCGCTGGCCTTTGCGCCGGAGAGTTTCACCAGTTTGTCGACGTTGCCTGTGTCGGCGAGCCAGGCTTGTGGGTCTTTGCGGTAGGCGGCGTAGGCATCCAGGGTGACTTTGGCGAAGGCGGTGACGATTTCCGGGTGCTTCTGCGCGAAGTCCTTGCGCACGATCCAGGCATCGAAGGTCGGCGCGCCGAACTTGGCCAGCTCGCCGGAGGTGATCAGCACCTTGCCGTTTTCCTTGGCCACGCCCAGGGCCGGGTCCCATACGTAAGTGGCGTCGATGTCACCGCGCTTCCAGGCCGCGATGATCGCTGGCGGTGCGAGGTTGAGGATGGTCACTTTCGATGGGTCGATGTTCCAGTGCTTCAGCGCGGCCAACAGGCTGTAGTGGCCGGTGGACACGAAGGGCACGGCGACTTTCTTGCCGATCAGGTCCTGGGGACTGTTGATTCCGGAACCATTGCGCGCCACCAGGGCTTCGGCACCGCCGATCTGGGTGGCAACCAGGAAGGTTTCCACCGGCACCTTGCGGGTGATCGCAGCGGTCAGCGGGCTGGAACCGAGGTAGCCGATCTGCACGTCGCCGGAGGCGATGGCGGCGATGATGTCGGCACCATTGTCGAATTTGCGCCAGTCGATCTTGGCGTTTGTGGCTTTTTCATACGCGCCGTCGGCCTGGGCAACTTTGGCCGGGTCTACGGTGGTCTGGTAAGCGATGGTTACATCCGCCGCCTGGGCAAACAGGCTGGCACCGGCCAGGGACAACGCGGCCAGGAGGCGCAGAGGGGTTAACAGTTTCAAAGGGAAGCTCCTCAATCAGGCGGCCGAGGGTCGGCGTGTGAGGAGACTAAATGATCTAAGAATTCGAAAATAAATAACATTTTCGAATTAGCTTATGGGCGAAAGGTTGAAGCGAATCTTGAGCTTGATGAGGGCAAATGTGGGAGGGGGCTTGCCCCCTCCCACCATGGACCGAGTTCGGTCTTAGTTACTGATCGCCAGAATGCTCGCCTGGTACGAGCCGACAAACACATCAAAATCGCCCACTTCGTTCTGCTCCAGTTCCGCCTGCTGCGCCAGCGACGTGCGCGCCAGCTCTTCAAAGCGTGCCTGCTCTTCAGCCGGCAACGGCTCGCGGCGGAAGTACTCGGCGTGCACCTCGCTCTGATGCAGGGAGAACTGCGCGAAACTCTCTTTGCGCTCGGCCATCGCCGCCAGTACCTGCGCCGAAGGGGTCAGGGACGGGTCCTTGACCTTGGCCAGTTGGGCGTCCAGTGCCTGGCTGTGTTCGGTGATGCCGTGGCTTTCATCCAGCAGCGCAGCCAACGGCGCAATCTTCTCCAGCAGCTCGGTGGCCCATTCCTTCATGTCCACGGCCTGGCCCCTGCGCTGCAATTGCAGGCCCGGGCGCCGGCCTTCCTTGACCACGCTGAGGAAGTTGGACGTGGCGTTGCCGCACTCGTTGTCGGCGAACAGCGGGCTGTCGTTCAACGCGCAGTACAGCAGGAATGCGTCGAGGAAACGCGACTCCGGCAGGTCGATGCCCATCGGCAGGAACGGGTTGATGTCCAGGCAGCGCACTTCGATGTACTGGATGCCACGGGCCATCAGCGCCTGGATCGGCCGCTCGCCGGTGTAGGTCACGCGCTTGGGGCGGATGTTGGAGTAGTACTCGTTTTCGATCTGCAGGATGTTGGTGTTGAGCTGTACCCACTCACCGTCCTTGTGGGTGCCGATTTCGACATAGGGCGCGTAGGGCGTTGCCACCGCTTCGCGCAGGCTGTCGGTGTAGCTGGCCAGGTCGTTGTAGCACGGCGTCAGGCCTGCCTGGGCGTTGCTCTGGTAACCCAGGTCGCTCATGCGCAGGCTGGTGGCATACGGCAGGTACAGGGTGTCGGGGTCGAGCACTTCCAATTGGTGCGAGCGACCGCGCAGGAAACCCGCGTCCAGGGCCGGCGAGGCGCCGAACAGGTACATCAGCAGCCAGCTGTAGCGGCGGAAGTTGCGGATCAGCGCGATATAGGCCGTGGACTGATAGTCGCGGTCGGTGCCGACGAAGCCTTCAGTCTCCTTGAGCAGCGGCCACAGCTGTTCCGGCAGGGAAAAGTTGTAGTGGATGCCGGCGATGCACTGCATGGTCTTGCCGTAACGCAGGGCCAGGCCCTTGCGGTACACGTACTTGAGCTGTCCGATATTGGAGGTGCCGTAGTAGGCAATCGGAATGTCTTCCTCGGCCGGCAACGGGCACGGCATCGAGGGGCTCCACAGGTATTCGCTGCCGAGCTTGGTGTAGGCAAAGCGGTGGATCTTGTCCAGGCTGCTCAGGGTGTCGGCCGGGTTGGGCAGGGCCGGAGTGATGAACTCCAGCAGCGATTCCGAGTAGTCGGTGGTGATCTGTTCATGGGTCAACGCGGCGCCCAGCGCTTCGGGGTGCGGCGTTTGCGCCAGGCGACCCTCACCGGTGACACGTAGGCATTCACGCTCGATGCCGTGCAAGCACTGCTCTAGCAGGGAGAGGTGTTCGCGCTTGCCGAGCAGGGCCAGGCGGCGGTTGAGAAGTTCGCTCAAGTTGGATTCCTTCACGCGTCAGTCGCCCCAATATGGGGGTGGGCAGGACGGTCTACAAGGGTGAAGTTAAAACTGGCGTGATCGCCTGGTTTTGAGTCGATTTGACCCGCGTTAAAAAAGCCTACTTCACTCCATGAATTGGGCTATAGCGCAGCAAGAAAATTCCGACGCTGTTATCGCAGCGCCGAAATTAACTCAAATCGGGGGCGGGGAGCTATAGGACAGCGAACGTGCCCTGTGCTTTTGCGACAAGTCTTTCGTCCTGATACACATCGGCTTCGACCACCAGCGTGCGCCGGCCGGCGTGAATCACGCGGCTGGTGCACAGCACATCGCCGTCTTCCACGGCGCGGATGTAGTTGATCTTGCATTCGATGGTCGCGCTCTGCTGGTCAAACCCATGGGCGCTGGAACAGGCCAGCCCCATGGTGATGTCCACCAGGCTGAAAATCGCCCCGCCATGGAGCTTGCCCGCGCGGTTGCGCAGGTGCGGCTCCAGGGTCAGGGCCACTTCGGCAACGCCTTCTTCGAGGCGTTGCAGGCGGCAGCCGATCAGTTCGCTGAACGCGCTCTGGGTCAAACCGGCGGGGATTTCCATCAGCGTTTCTTCAACTGCTTGGCGTTGGCGAACAGCGAGGCCATGGCGTTGTTGCTTGGCGCTGCGGTGGCGGTTTCCTTGCGCGGTTGACTGTTTTCGGAGCGGTTCTGCGACTGGCGCGGTGCCGAGCCAGGACGTGCACCACGGGCACCGTCGATTTTTTCGCCGGGGGTGTCGCCCATGCGCATCGACAGGCCAACGCGTTTGCGTGGGATGTCGACTTCCATGACCTTGACCTTGACCACATCACCGGCTTTCACCGCTTCGCGCGGATCCTTGATGAACTTCTCCGAAAGCGCGGAAATGTGCACCAAACCGTCCTGATGCACGCCGATGTCCACAAACGCGCCGAAGTTGGTCACGTTGGTGACCACGCCTTCGAGGATCATGCCCAGTTGCAGGTCCTTGAGGTCTTCCACGCCGTCCTGGAACTCGGCGGTCTTGAACTCGGGACGCGGGTCGCGGCCAGGTTTTTCCAGCTCTTGCAGGATGTCGGTGATGGTCGGCACGCCGAAGGTTTCGTCGGTGTACTTCTTTGGATCCAGGCGCTTGAGGAACGCGGCGTCGCCGATCAGCGAGCGGATATCGCGGTCGGTCTCGGCGGCGATGCGTTGCACCAGCGGATAGGCTTCCGGGTGAACAGCTGACGAATCCAGCGGGTTGTCGCCGTTCATCACGCGCAGGAAGCCGGCGGCTTGCTCGAAGGTTTTTTCACCCAGGCGCGCGACTTTTTTCAGCGCGGCGCGGGTTTTGAAGGCGCCGTTTTCGTCGCGGTGAGTGACGATGTTCTGCGCCAGGGTGGCATTGAGGCCGGAGATACGCGCCAGCAGCGCCACGGAGGCGGTGTTCACGTCCACGCCCACGGCGTTTACGCAGTCTTCCACCACCGCATCCAGGCCGCGTGCCAGTTTCAGCTGTGACACGTCGTGCTGGTACTGGCCGACACCGATGGATTTAGGATCGATTTTCACCAGCTCTGCCAGTGGATCCTGCAGGCGACGGGCAATGGACACCGCGCCACGGATCGACACGTCGAGGTCCGGGAATTCCTTGGAGGCCAGTTCCGACGCCGAGTACACCGAAGCCCCGGCTTCGGAGACCATCACCTTGGTCATCTTCATGGCTGGGTATTTCTTGATCAGCTCGGCGGCCAGCTTGTCGGTTTCACGGCTGGCGGTGCCGTTGCCGATGGCGATCAGGTCCACGGCGTGCTTGGCGCACAGCGCAGCCAGGATCGCCAGGGTCTGGTCCCACTTGTTGTGCGGCACGTGCGGGTACACGGTGGCATGGTCCAGCAGCTTGCCGGTGGCATCGACCACGGCGACCTTGCAGCCGGTACGCAGGCCCGGGTCGAGGCCCAGGGTGGCACGTGGACCGGCCGGGGCGGCCAGCAACAGGTCGTGCAGGTTATGGGCGAATACGTTGATCGCCTCGGTTTCGGCGCCGTCGCGCAACTCGCCGAGCAGGTCGGTTTCCAGGTGGGTGTAGAGCTTGACCTTCCAGGTCCAGCGCACGACTTCACCGAGCCACTTGTCCGCAGGACGATTCTGATTCTGGATGCCGAATTGTTGGCCGATCATGCCTTCGCACGGGTGCATGGTGCCCGGCAGTTCGTCACCGACTTTCAGCGCGGAGCTGAGAATGCCTTCGTTGCGGCCACGGAAAATCGCCAGCGCACGGTGGGACGGCATGCTTTTCAGCGGTTCGTCGTGTTCGAAGTAATCGCGGAACTTGGCGCCTTCTTCCTCTTTGCCGGCGATGACGCGGGCGCTGAGGGTGGCTTCCTGTTTCAGGTAGTTGCGCAGTTTTTCCAGCAGGTTGGCGTCTTCGGCGAAACGCTCCATCAGGATGTACTTGGCGCCTTCGAGGGCGGCCTTGACGTCGGCAACGCCTTTTTCGGCGTTGATGAAGCGCGCGGCTTCGGTCTCCGGGGTCAGCGATGGGTCGTTGAACAGGCCGTCGGCCAGTTCGCCCAGGCCGGCTTCCAGGGCGATCTGGCCCTTGGTGCGGCGCTTCTGTTTGTACGGCAGGTAAAGGTCTTCGAGGCGGGTCTTGGTGTCGGCGAGCTTGATGTCGCGTTCAAGCTGAGGCGTCAGCTTGCCCTGCTCCTCGATGCTGGCGAGGATGCTGATACGCCGTTCGTCGAGTTCTCGCAGGTAGCGCAGGCGTTCTTCCAGGTGCCGCAGCTGGATGTCGTCGAGGCTGCCGGTCACTTCTTTCCGGTAACGGGCGATGAAGGGCACCGTGGAGCCTTCATCCAGTAGAGCGACGGCCGCTTCGACCTGTTGTGGGCGTACGCCGAGTTCTTCGGCGATGCGGCTGTTGATGCTGTCCATAAAACCACCTGAAATTCTGAAAAGCAGCCCGCAGGCCCGGAAAACAAGGCCTTGCGCGGCTGGTTGAGCGGCCCGACCGGCGCCGCTACCTGGGTCAAGAGGCAGCCTATTGACCCTCGAAATCGAAAAAATCACGACAAGCGGGTGAAAAAAACCGGCATTAAACGGCAACGATCTGACGTTGCCCTGCACGAAGGCGCCGCATTATAACCAGCGTTCTGCTCTTGGGGGGTACTGCGCCAGTGGTTGGAAGGCGCGGGTTCGCTGGCAGTAGAGGAAAAATCTGCTAACAATGCACACGGTGCGTATAACGGCAGCTACGCCATAATGCGCGCCGAGATAAGAGGAGCATCCAATGAGCAGCACTGCACAAACTGCTGAAGGCGAAAAAATTCTCATCGTTGATGACGATCCGGGGCTGAGCAGCCTGCTGGAGCGTTTTTTCAACTCCAAGGGCTATCGTGCCCGCGCGGTGCCGAACACCGAGCAGATGGACCGTCTCCTGGGGCGTGAAGTATTCAACCTGGTCGTACTCGACCTGATGCTGCCCGGCGAAGACGGCCTCACCGCCTGCAAGCGCCTGCGCGGCGCGAACAACCAGATTCCAATCATCATGCTGACCGCCAAGGGCGATGAGCTGAGCCGCATCAAGGGCCTCGAGCTGGGCGCCGATGACTACCTGGCCAAGCCCTTCAACCCTGATGAGTTGATGGCGCGGGTCAAAGCCGTGTTGCGTCGTCAGGCACCGCCGGTACCGGGCGCGCCGGGCAGCGAAGACGAAAGCGTTACCTTTGGCGACTACGAACTGTCGCTGGCAACCCGCGAGCTCAAGCGTGGCGACGAAGTGCACATGCTCACCACCGGTGAATTCGCCGTGCTCAAGGCCCTGGTGATGAACGCGCGTCAGCCGCTGACCCGCGACAAACTGATGAACCTGGCACGCGGTCGCGAATGGGACGCCCTGGAGCGCTCCATCGACGTGCAGATTTCCCGTCTGCGCCGGATGATCGAGCCGGACCCGTCCAAACCTCGGTATATCCAGACGGTATGGGGTGTGGGCTATGTGTTTGTGCCGGATGGCACCGCAACCAAGTGACCGATGATTTGCAGGGCGGGCATTCTGGCGCTTGACTCCATGAGGGTCGACGGGATGCCCGGCGTCTGCAATTCTGCGAGCGCCGCTCGTTCCTGCAAGGTGTCCAGCTGTCTTCTATGAAAACCCCTCTGTGGTTCCCGCAAAGTTTCTTCTCCCGCACCCTTTGGCTGGTGCTGATCGTCGTGCTGTTTTCCAAGGCGCTGACACTGGTTTATCTGCTGATGAACGAAGACGTGCTGGTGGACCGGCAGTACAGCCACGGTGTCGCCCTGACGCTGCGTGGTTACTGGGCCGTAGACCCTGAGAACCGCGAAAAGGTAGCCAAGGCCTCGACGTTGACCCGCGTTGACGGGGCTGGTGTACCCGAGGGTGAGCAGCATTGGCCCTACAGCGAGATCTACCAGCGCCAGATGCAGGCCGAACTGGGCGAGGACACCGAGGTGCGCTTGCGCATGCATGTTTCACCTGCGCTGTGGGTAAGGGCGCCGAGCCTTGGCGATGCCTGGATCAAGGTTCCGCTGTATCCGCACCCTTTGCGGGGGCAGAAGATCTGGAACGTGTTGGGTTGGTTCCTGGCCATCGGCTTGCTTTCCACCGCGTCCGCGTGGATTTTCGTTCGCCAGCTTAACCAACCGCTTAAGCGCCTGGTGTTTGCCGCCCGCCAATTGGGCCAGGGGCGCAGCGTGCGCCTGCCGGTCAGCGATACGCCCAGTGAAATGACCGAGGTGTATGGCGCCTTCAACCAGATGGCGGAGGATGTCGAACAGGCTGGGCGCGAGCGCGAACTGATGCTGGCGGGGGTGTCCCATGACTTGCGCACGCCCTTGACGCGATTGCGCCTGTCCCTGGAGCTGATGGGCAACCATAGCGATCTCACCGACGACATGGTTCGCGACATCGAAGACATGGACGCGATTCTCGACCAGTTCCTGGCGTTTATCCGCGATGGTCGTGACGAGGTGGTGGAGGAAGTCGATCTCACGGACCTGGTGCGTGAGGTTGTCGCGCCCTACAACCAGAATGGCGAGCAAGTGCGCATGCGCCTTGAGCCGATCCAACCGTTTGCGTTGCGTCGGGTCTCGATGAAGCGCCTGCTGAACAACCTGATCGGCAACGCTTTGCACCATGCCGGTTCGGATGTTGAAGTGGCTGCGTATGTGTCTGGCGACAGTGCTGCGCCGTACGTGGTGCTGAGTGTGATGGACCGGGGAGCGGGCATCGATCCGGACGAGCTGGAGGGTATCTTCAACCCCTTCACCCGTGGCGACCGTGCCCGGGGTGGCAAGGGGACCGGCTTGGGGCTGGCGATCGTGCGGCGGATTGCGTCGATGCACGGTGGCAATGTCGAGTTGCGTAACCGCGAAGGCGGTGGCCTTGAGGCGCGGGTACGTTTGCCGCTTGGGCTTATGCTGCCAAGGGACGCGGTCTAGAAACAGCTGCAGGTTTCAAGCTTGAAGCCGCAAGAGGAGGGCAGACAGCTTTTGCCCTTTCTCTTGAAGCTTATAGCTTGAAGCTGGCAGCCGCGCGTTTAGCCCTTACCCTTGGTCCTGGTCATATTCGGTCCACCATTCTTCTCCAGATGTTGAATGATGATCCCCGCCACATCCTTCCCAGTGGTGGTCTCGATCCCTTCCAGGCCCGGCGACGAGTTCACCTCCATCACCAGTGGCCCATGGTTGGAGCGCAGGATATCCACACCCGCCACTGCCAGCCCCATGACCTTGGCCGCCCGCAGCGCGGTCATGCGTTCTTCCGGGGTGATCTTGATCAGGCTGGCGCTGCCGCCACGGTGCAGGTTGGAGCGGAACTCTCCGGGCTTGGCCTGACGCTTCATGGCTGCGATCACCTTGTCGCCCACCACGAAGCAGCGGATATCCGCGCCGCCGGCTTCCTTGATGTACTCCTGGACCATGATGTTCTGCTTGAGGCCCATGAACGCCTCGATCACGGATTCCGCTGCGGTCGCGGTTTCACACAGCACCACACCGATGCCCTGGGTGCCTTCCAGCACCTTGATCACCAGCGGCGCGCCGTTGACCATTTCGATCAGGTCGGGAATGTCGTCGGGGGAGTGGGCAAAACCGGTGACCGGCAGGCCGATGCCCCGCCGCGAGAGCAGTTGCAACGAGCGTAATTTGTCCCGCGAGCGTGCAATGGCCACGGATTCATTGAGGGGGAAGACCCCCATCATTTCGAACTGGCGCAACACGGCGCAGCCATAGAACGTCACCGAGGCGCCAATCCGCGGGATCACCGCATCAAACCCCTCCAGCGGTTTACCGCGGTAATGGATCTGCGGCTTGTGGCTGGCAATGTTCATATAGGCACGCAACGTGTCGATCACCACCATTTCGTGGCCACGTTCGGTGCCGGCCTCGACCAGGCGGCGGGTGGAATACAGACGCGGGTTTCGCGACAGCACAGCAATCTTCATGCAGCACCTGGGGCAGAAATAGTAGAGACCGGGAACACCGGCTTGTCTTGAACGTACTTGACGCCGGGATTGACCACCAGGTGGCCGTCAATCAGCGCCTTGGAACCCAGCAACAGGCGATAACGCATGGCTTTGCGGCAGGCCAGGGTGAACTCCACCCGCCATACCCGATCACCCAGTGCCAGGGTGGTGCTGATCACGTAGCGCACCTGCGCATGGCCATTGGAGCTCTTGATGGTTTTCATCGTCACCAGGGGCGCTTCGCAGCGGCGGTGACGCAGTTGCACGACGCTGCCCAGGTGCGCGGTAAAGCGCACCCACTTCTCGCCGTCGCGCTCAAACGGCTCGATGTCGGTGGCATGCAGGCTGGAGGTGCTGGCACCGGTGTCGATCTTGGCACGCAGGCCTGCCACTCCCAAGTCGGGAAGTGCCACCCATTCACGCAGACCTACAACGGTCAAATGGTCAAATGTCTTCAATATGGGTAACCGGTCAATTCGCCCACGCCTGAGGAGAAACCTCGGCCAGGGCTTTGAATGCAGGCCTGGCGAACCAGTAGCCTTGCATCAGAAATATTCCACAGTCAGACAGAAAGTCGCGCTCGCCGGCACTTTCGATGCCTTCGGCGATGACAGTAACGTTCAACTGCTCACAGATTGTGACAATTCCCTGGACGATCACCTGTCGGGCACGATCCTGGTCGACATCGCGGATCAGTGCCATGTCGAGTTTGATCAAGTCGGGTTGGAAATCGGCCAGCAGATTCAGCCCCGAATAGCCCGCGCCGAAGTCGTCGATGGCGGTCTTGAAGCCGAACTCGCGGTATTCACGCAGAATATTCGTCAAATGGCGATAGTTATCTACATGCTCGCTTTCCAGTGTCTCGAAAATCAGTTGGTCCAGCGGAAAATTGTGCGCGCGAGCCGCCTCAAGGGTGCTTCGGATGCACAACTCCGGGCGGTACACGGCGTTGGGCATGAAGTTGATGGATAGGCGGGTTTGCATCCCCAAGGCTGCAGCACCGGCAATCGCCTGGGTGCGGCAGCGCTGGTCGAAGCGGTAGCGGTTGCTGTCATTGACCTTCTCCAGTACCGACATCGCCCCTTCGCCCTGTGTACCGCGTACCAAGGCTTCGTGGGCAAAAATCGAATGGTCCCGAAGGTCTACGATAGGCTGGTAGGCGAAAGCAAACTCGAAACCCAGGGGTTCGCTTTGCTGGCAGCCTGCGCAACGCTGTTCAGGCGAGGTGAGTGAAGTAGGAAAGTCGGTCACGGCGTATCCTCGCGAAAACAGGGTGCTACCTGGCGTATCTTAGGTGAGCCTTGAGGTTTATGCGTCGAAGGGTTTCAACGTTACAGTTGCGACATTTGTCAGAGCGAGGAATTCAAGTGGCTCAAAAGCAGGAAGAGGAAGAAAAGGTCCGTCTGGACAAGTGGCTTTGGGCGGCGCGTTTCTTTAAGACACGTGCCTTGGCCAAGGCCGCGATTGAGAGCGGCAAGGTGCATCATCGAGGCGAGCGCTGTAAACCGGGCAAAGAGCCACGTGTCGGTGATGAGCTCCAGATTCGGATAGGTTTTGACGAAAAGACCGTCGTGGTCCAGGCACTTTCCATCGTGCGCCGTGGCGCTCCCGAAGCAAAGGCGCTGTACACCGAAACCGAAGCCAGCATTGCCAGGCGCGAAAATGCGGCTGCCCTGCGCAAGGCGGGCGCCACGGGGATGACCACCGATGGCAAGCCGAGCAAGAAGCAGCGCCGCGACCTGTTCAAGTTTCGCGGCAGTGGCAATGATGACTGATCGCGCAGCGGCCCATTCAAATGAGGGAGGGGGCTTGCAGCGTTAAGGGGATGTACGCACGACGCTCAATCCACTGATCACTGGCAGCTTGCCAAGTAACCTGAAGATCGGCGTCGTCACGTGTAACAACGCGGCCGACACTTTCGCCGCAAACGGCGTGTAATAACCCCAGCCCAACGCCAACAGTGCCATCAGCACCCCGCCGATATAATCGTCCTGCCCCCAATGCGCGCCCGCTACCAGCCGCGGCATCATGAACAACAGCGCCAGGCCCCAGATCACCACCACCTGGCCGATACGCTTGGCGAACACGCTCATGAACATTGCCCAGATCAGCAACACCGAGGCGTGATCCCCGGGAAAGCTTTGGCTTGAGCGGTCCTTCAGCTCCCAGGTCTTCTCCAGCCCCGGGAAATAGTCGCTCATCTGGATCGCCCCGGCGATGACCATCGACGGGCTGCTGTGTTGCCAGCCCATCTGCGCCGCGAGTTTGGAAAACAGCATGCGGATAAACAGCAAGAGCAACAAAATACCGACAAAACCTAACAGGGCCTGGCGTACCTGCGCGGCTTTGAACACCCAGTCGCCGCGAATCAGCAGCATCAGCAGGATCACCCCGACCACCGCATCAAACGGCCGCAGACTGGCCACGGCCCACACGTGCAGCCATGTCGCGTTGCTCGCCAGCGGGTCGTTGAGAAGGTGAAACAGCCACTCGTCGAAAATCACACACAGCATCTGCCCCGTGGGCCACAGCCAAAAACACAGCAGCCCGATAGCGAGTAGATTGCACAGAGCCCATCGCCGGAGGTTCCACTTGGCTTGGAACAAACCCGGATTGTTCATAAACTGTCCCTCTTCGCTCTATATAAGCTCTCTGTTTCCAGGAGAAAGCCGCACCAAGATGGTGCTAAAGCGTTTAATTTTATAAACCTTGTAACCAATTTGTCATCAATTCAGATACCCAGACCTATGACTGATCTACCGGATACCGACTTCACCCAACGCTTCATCTTCGACGAGAGCGACGCCCGCGGCGAAATGGTTTCGTTGGAGCGCAGCTACGCCGAAGTCCTCGCCAAGCACCCCTATCCGGAGCCGGTCGCACAACTGCTCGGTGAGCTGATGGCCGCTGCTGCGTTGCTGGTGGGGACCATGAAGTTCGACGGTTTGCTGATCCTGCAAGCCCGTTCCGAAGGGCCGATTCCGCTGTTGATGATCGAGTGCTCCAGCGAGCGCGAAATCCGAGGCCTGGCCCGTTATGAAGCCGACCAGATTGCCCCGGACGCCAGCCTGGTCGAGCTGATGCCCAACGGCGTCCTGGCGCTCACCGTCGACCCGACCTCAGGCCAGCGTTACCAGGGCATTGTCGACCTCGACGGCAAAACGCTGTCGGAATGCTTCACCAACTATTTCGTAATGTCCCAGCAAGTGGGCACCAAGTTCTGGCTTAACGCCGACGGCAAGCGCGCCCGTGGCATGTTGCTGCAGCAACTGCCGGCCGACCGCATCAAGGACGACGAAGATCGCGCTGAAAGCTGGCGGCACTGCATTGCCTTGGCCGATACCCTGAAAGCCGAAGAACTGCTGGGCCTGGACAACGAAACCATCCTGCACCGCCTGTACCACGAAGACCCCGTGCGCCTGTTCGACGCGCAGACCTTGCACTTCCACTGCAGCTGCTCCCGCGAGCGTTCGGGCAACGCCCTGGTCAGCCTGGGCCTGGAAGATGCGCAGAACCTGGTGGTGGAACACGGTGGCAATATCGAGATCGACTGCCAGTTCTGCAACGAGCGCTACCTGTTCGACGCTGCCGATGTAGCGCAATTGTTCGCTGGCGCAGGCATCGACACGCCTTCCGACACCCGTCACTAAAACGTTTAAGCACAGGTAAATCACCTGTCAAATGCCGGATTAGAGGCGTTCTGACGGGAGGGCCCTACTCTTTTTGGGCTTTTCTGGCATAATCCGGCCCACTTTTTTCGCGGTAGTAGTGCGCAACTTTCTACTACAAAACGTTTGGAGCACTCGGCCACAGGCCGACGGGGAACCTCATGACGCAAGCCAATAACGCCGTATACACCGATCTGAGTGTTGACGATCTGGTCAAAGAAGCCCTGCAGCGCGGTGAAGGCGTGCTTGCCGATACCGGCGCGCTGGTCGTGGAAACCGGTCACCGTACCGGCCGTTCGCCAGTCGACCGTTTCATCGTTGAAGAGCCTTCCACCCAGGATTCCATCGCCTGGGGCCCGATCAACCGCAAGTTCCCGGCCGACAAGTTCGATGCCCTGTGGGCCCGCGTCGAGGCGTTCAACAACGCGCAAGAGCATTTCGTTTCCCACGTTCACGTAGGGGCTTCCGAAGACCACTACCTGGCCGTGAAAATGACCACCCAGACTGCCTGGCAGAACCTGTTCGGTCGTTGCCTGTTCATCAACCCGGCCCAGTACAACCCGGCCGGTCGTGACGAGTGGCAAGTGCTCAACGTGGCCAACTTCGAGTGCGTGCCAGAGCGTGACGGCACCAACTCCGACGGTTGCGTGATCCTCAACTTCGCCCAGAAAAAAGTGCTGATCGCCGGCATGCGATACGCCGGTGAAATGAAGAAAGCCATGTTCTCGGTGCAGAACTACCTGCTGCCGGCTTCCGACGTACTGCCGATGCACTGCGCCGCCAACATTGGCGAAGCAGGCGATGTGACCCTGTTCTTCGGTCTGTCGGGCACCGGCAAGACCACCCTGTCCGCCGACGAAAGCCGTTACCTGATCGGTGACGACGAACACGGCTGGGGCGAAGGCGTGGTGTTCAACATCGAAGGCGGTTGCTATGCCAAGTGCATCGACCTGTCCGAGAAGAACGAGCCGGTTATCTGGAAAGCCATCAAGCACGGCGCCGTGTTGGAAAACGTCGTGATCGACGAGGCCAAGCACGCCGACTATGCCGACGTCAGCCTGACCCAGAACAGCCGCGCCGCCTACCCGCTGGAGCACGTTGCCAAGCGTTCCGAGAAGAACCTGGGCGGCGAGCCAAACGCGGTGATCTTCCTGACCTGCGACCTGACCGGCGTACTGCCGCCCGTGTCCATCCTCAGCGAAGAACAAGCGGCCTACCACTTCCTGTCCGGCTACACCGCACTGGTGGGCTCGACCGAAATGGGTTCCGGCAGTGGCATCAAGTCGACCTTCTCCACCTGCTTCGGCGCACCGTTCTTCCCACGCCCGGCCGGCGAATACGCAGAGCTGCTGATCAAGCGCATCCGCGGCTTCGGCTCCAAGGTCTACCTGGTCAACACCGGCTGGACCGGCGGCGGCTACGGCGTTGGCAAGCGTTTCAACATCCCGACCACGCGCGGCGTGATCGCAGCGATCCAGAGCGGCGCGCTGATCGGTGCTGAAACCGAACACCTCGACACCATCAACCTCGACGTGCCATTGGCCGTACCGGGCGTTGAGACCGGCCTATTGAACCCACGTAACACCTGGGCAGACAAGGCGGCTTACGATGAAGCAGCGAAGGCGCTGGCTGGCCTGTTCATCGAGAACTTCAAGAAGTTTGAAGTGAGTGATGCGATCAAGGCTGCGGGTCCGAAGTTGTAAGACTCGGTCGCTGTTAAAAAGCCGCCCCTTGTGGGCGGCTTTTTTGTGCGTGAAAGGTTAGTCGACGATAGGCCGAACCATTGCCCCTCCACCTTTGACTTGCGGTTTACCTGGAGCCGGTATTCGCTCAGCTCAGGTTTTCCAGCGTCTGGGTGTCCCAGCTGTGGGTCTTGATGGCCAGGTAGAGCATGCCGATGGTCAGCGGGACCTTGTCGCCATGCCCCTTGCCCCGGCGTTTGAGGAACACGTCAAAGACAGGTGGGTTGAAGTAACGATAAGTGTCGTAGTCGCCCAGGTCGAGGGCGAACTCCTGCTCCAGCGCTTCCATGAGTTGCTTGGCTTCACTGCCGTCACAGCCCAGGTCGAAATTGAGTGAGGTTTGCAGGCGGATGGTCTTGTGTTTCGGCAGGCCGATTTCTTCGTGCAGCAGTTGCAGGAGTTGCTGCATGACGGGGTCTTCGGGGAAGTTGGGGGCGAGGTTCATGGTGGGGGCACGCAGGAGTGGATGAGGGGGCTGGTTGTGTTGGAGGCGGTATTTGTTTCGAGTGATGAAGAGCGCCAAGCCTATCAAGAATACAAAGACAGGTAGGAGGGGCATTCTGAGGATCACCGCTACATAGGGTAGTAGGAACGTCAAAATAAGGCCTGTTGTAAGAAATGTGACTGCGAAGTGCTTTCTGAGCATTGGGTCTGTGATTTGGTAGTGCAGCACCAAATAGATCATGAGAAAGGCAGCGGATTGAAGGTAAAGGGCCATGTCACTAAGACTCGTCCGAGTAGACATGCATTGAGAGTGTTGACCGCTGAGGCCCTATGCCTCCTCTCACACTGGCATCCAGACCGATGATGATGTCTCCTGCGTGATATCTACGAAGCTTGCCGGAGATCGTATCTCCAACGAAGCCCGCGGTTACGGTTGACATGGCAATTCCCGGTGCTTTAACCACTCCGGAGATTATTTGTTTGATGAGCACATTTTGGTCGTTTAACCGATCGGCCTGATTTCGTCTCAAAGGATGGGAAATCGCGACCGCCATTTCGCATGGCAAGTCTCTGGCCAGAATTTTTTCGTACAGCCTACGTATCTGATCGCGCACTTGTCGCGCTGCCGTTTTTGTTTCAAGCAGGCATAGATTGGCCAAAGCATGCCGATTGTCAGGCACAACAGTGAAGCGAATCACTGTGGAGATGACGCCATAGTGGCCGACGTGTTGAGCCCTTTCGATGTTCACAGGTTTCTGCCGAGAAAGTTGAGACCGCGCTATTTTCATTCAGCTACGGGTAACTTCTGTAGAGGGTTAAGCGTGTGTTTGGAGCAGTTTGGGAAGGGGATGTCGCGGTGTTTGGAGGTTTCCTACAACGGTTTCCGGCATTTGTGGCTTGGCAGTGCTTGTAAGAGCGAGCTTGCTCGCGAAAAACTCAAGGACGCCGTGTTTTTTCTGGTCCATCGCCTCGCCGTTGATCAGATCATTTCCACGCAGAGCGCGAGGAACGATCACCGCCCTGCAGGCCTGCTGACACACCGCTCAAAAATCGCCTCCAACCCCCGATAATCACACGCCACCGCATCAATATTCGCCGGTATCCATGCTGCGTGTTTCACCAGCCACCAGTTCACTGAAAACCCCGCGTTGACGATGATCTGTTCGAACAAAATCCGCTGCGCCCGGCCGTTGCCCTCGCGGAAGGGGTGGATGACGTTGAGGTCGCCATAGGCTTGGGCAATCCTGCTTATCAACTCGGTTTGGCTGGCACCGACAAACCAGTTTGCCTCTTCCATCTGCCGGATGATCTTCGCGGCTTCCGGGGGGATGCGCTCCGGGGTGCAGAACAGGGTGTCGCCTTTCTGGATGTTCACGCTGCGCAACTCACCGGCCCAGTCGTAGATGTCACCAAACAGCGTGCGGTGGATGTGTTGCAGGCGGTCGAGGTCGTAGGGCGGGGGGAAGAGGGGGAGGCTGCCTACGGCGATTTCGGATAATTCCCGCTCGGCCTGGTGCAGGCGGGCTTCGTCGAGCAAATCGAGGCGGTTGCGCAGGACGCTGCTACCGGGATAGCAGTACGGATCCTGGCCCACCCCGTATTTGTCGAGCATCAGCGTGGGGTGTTGCGGTACTTGGCAAGGACGGCTTCGCGGGTCGGCAGGGGTTTGTCGACGTCGGCCGGCTGGGTGTCGAACCCTTCCAGGCGCAGGCTGGCCAGGTAATTGGAACGGCGGATCTTGTGGTAATGATCCTGTTTTTGCTCAAACGTCAGTTCGCTCATCGCAGCGTACTCCTGGGTAGCAAGGTTTGATTGTAGCGCAATGCTTCAATGGGCAGGCGGGATAAAAACCACGTCACATTTTGTATAAAAAGTCCGCCGACACCCGGAATTCAGCGTATGTTTCACCGCAAAATCTTGCAGGGCGATTTCCGCCCGCGACTTAAAGGGAGTTAGGCATGGGTTTGCTTCGTGTTGCTTCGGCGATGTCATTGTGTGCGGTGGCTTTTTCGGTCCAGGCCGGGCAGTTGCCGATCGAAGTGCTCAGTGCGGTGGTCAAGGACCAGAAAATCGCCGATGCCGAAGTGCTGCTGCAACGTAACGGCGCACAGAACGTGGTGGGCCGCACCAACGCCCAGGGCCAAGTGACGCTGACCAGTGAGGCCGCCGATGATGCGAGCAACCTGCTGATCATCAAGAAGCCTGGCTACTCCAACCTGGTGGTGAAGTGCCCCTGCGCGGGCATGACCTACGCCATCAGCCCGGTGATGGAAAACCTCGATGGCCTGCGGGTGGTGCTGACCTGGGGCAAGACGCCGAGTGACCTCGACTCCCATATGATTTTCCCCGGCAATAACATCTACTTCGAAAACCAGAAGGGTACCGACGCCGAGTTGGATGTGGATGACACCGACAGCTACGGCCCGGAAACCATCACCCTGCAGAAAAAACACTACGGCGAAAGCTACGTCTATGCCGTGCATGACTACAGCAATGGCGGCAACCCAGGCTCGCGCCAGTTATCCGACAGCGAAGCCAAGGTGTTCGTGTACATGGGCCAATCGCTGGTGCGTACCTACTACGTGCCCAAGAACCGCAGCGGCAACCTGTGGACGGTGTTCCGCATGACCGGCAGCGGCGACTTCCAGGACATCAATACCTTCAGCGGCGTGACCGTGAATGCCGCGAATGTGCTGAACGAAGTCAAACCGCTGCTGGATGACAGCGTGGCGGTCACCGCCGTCACCGTCAGTTCTTCCGTACAAACCGATGCGAAGCGTCTGAACCTGCAGGGTGAAGCGGCCTACCAGGCCGGCAAGCTGGACCAGGCCATCGACCTGTTCCGCCAGGCTATCGAGCTGGACAATGGCTTCGGCAAGGCCTACGGCAACCTCGGCCTGGCGTATCAGAAAGCCGGTAACACTGCCGAGTCGATCTGGGCCAATCGCAAGGCTATTGCCCTCGCCACCGGCGCCAATGCTGCCACCGTACGTGCAGGTGCCTATTACAACATTGCGCGGATCTACGAAGCGGCGGGGCAGTTCCCGGATGCATTGCGTCACTACCAGTTGGCCAAGGAGCAGAAGGCCAACCCGGTGTATGACACGGCGATTGAGCGGGTGCAGAATCGCTGATTCAGCTGTAGCGCAGGTCTGAAAATGTGGGAGAGGGTTTGCTGCCGATATCAGTGGGTCAGTCAGTTATTGGTAACTGATCCATTGCCATCGGGGGCAAGCCCCCTCCCACATTTGGATCTGTGTCTTTCCTGCTACCTCCTCAGTTTATTCCTACTTCGGCCCTAGGCCGTCCCCCACCCTGTGTATCATCCTGTCTCTTTTTTCCATGCGACCTTTCTCGATTCGCTGAGCTTACTGGGCTACGTTTTTAAGCCACCTTCAGCGGTCAATGGAGTGACAGCCTATGCACGACACCCTCCAGCAGGTCTTTGGTTATCCACAGTTTCGTTTGGGCCAGGAAGAAACGGTCAGCGCCGTACTGGCCGGTCGTTCGGCTGCGGCCATTTTTCCTACGGGGTCGGGCAAGTCCCTGTGTTATCAGCTGTCGGCGGTGTTGCTGCCGCACCTGACGCTGGTGGTGTCGCCGTTGCTGGCGTTGATGCAGGACCAGTTGGGCTTCCTGCAACGCCACGGTATTTCGGCGGGCAGTATCGATTCGGCGCAAAGCCGCGAGGACGCCAATGACGTGATGGCCCGCGCGCGTTCCGGCGAGCTGAAAATCCTGATGATTTCCGTGGAGCGCTTGAAGAACGAGCGTTTTCGCCACTTCCTGCAAAGTGTGCAGATCTCGCTGCTGGTGGTGGATGAGGCGCACTGTATTTCCGAGTGGGGCCACAACTTCCGCCCGGATTATTTGAAGCTGCCGGACTACCAGCGCCAGTTCAAGATCCCGCAAGCGCTGCTGCTGACGGCTACGGCCACGCCCAAGGTGATTGCCGACATGCAGGCCAAGTTCGCCATTGCGCCGGACGACGTGGTCACCACGGGCTTCTACCGGCCCAACCTCAACCTGTTGGTGGAGCCGGTCGCCGGTGCGGACAAGCGTCGTCGCCTGGTGCAGTGGATGAGCGCGCGGGCCAACCAGCCCAGCATCGTCTACGTCACCTTGCAGAAAACCGCCGAGCAGATTGCCGAGCACCTGAACCGCAACGGTATCCAGGCCGAGGCGTATCACGCCGGCTTGCCCCACGACAGGCGTGAGGGCATCCAGCAGCGCTTCATGGGCGGGCGCTCCAATTGCATCGTCGCTACCATCGCGTTTGGCATGGGCATCGACAAGAGCGATATCCGCAATGTCGTGCATTTTGACCTGCCCAAATCCATCGAGAACTACAGCCAGGAAATCGGCCGTGCGGGGCGTGATGGGCAGCCCTCGGACTGCCTGGTGCTGGCCAACCGCGACAGCCTCAATGTGCTGGAAAACTTCGTGTACGGCGATACGCCCGAGCAGGACGGTATTCGGCGGGTGCTGGAAGAGTTGCAGGCAGCGCGCAGTGAAGGGCAGTGGGAGTTCCTGCTGAGGTCGCTGTCGGACCACAGCAACATCCGCGAACTGCCACTGAAGACACTGTTGGTGCAATTGGAGCTCAAGGGCGTGATCGCGCCGCGCTACGCGTTTTATGCCGAATACCGCTTCAAGTACCTGGTCGAGCCCGAGGCCCTGCTGGCGCGTTTTTCCGGCGAGCGCCAGCAGTTTGTCGCGGCGATCATCCAGGTGTGCAAGCGCGCGAAAACCTGGGCGACTGTGGATTTCGACGCGCTTTATCAACAACACAGTGCCGAGCGCAGCCGGGTGGTGAAGGCCCTGGATTACTTCCAGGAGCAAGGCCTGATCGAGTTGGAAAGCAAGCAGATGACGGAGGTCTACAGCCTGCTGGATACCGAGTTTGATCCACAGGTGTTGAGCGCCGAGTTATACACAGTCTTCAAGCAGCACGAGGTGACGGAGGTGGCGCGGATTCACGCCATGCTCGATCTGTTCGCCACCGAACATTGCCTGGGGCAGCGCCTGGCGCGTTACTTTGGTGATGAAAATGCACCGCAGCGCTGCGGGCACTGCTCTGTGTGCCACGGCCATGTCGCGCATTTGCCGGCGCCGCCGAGCCTGCCCCCGCTTGTGGATAAAAACTTCATGGGACTGTGCGGTGATTTTATCCACAGGCATCATGAGCACACCGGCCAATTGCCGGGCGCTGAGCGGCTGACACGGTTCCTGGGGGGTATCAGCGTGCCCTTGTTTACCAAGTTGAAGGCGCGGGGCATTCCCGGTTTCGCAGCACTGGAAGACTACCCCTACGCCGACGTGCGTGAGTGGGCCCAGGCCCATTTGAATGATCTGTAATCCTACTTTCATGAGACGTGCCCATGCCTGACTCAATGCCGCAACGCGCCGATTACCGTCACTTCCAGCCGATCATCACGCGTTGGCACGACAACGATGTGTACGGCCATGTGAACAATGTCACCTACTACAGCTTCTTCGACACGGCGGTGAATACTTACCTGATCGAACAGGGTGGGTTGGATATTCATGACGGTGAGGTGGTGGGGTTTGTGGTGAGTTCGGCGTGCGATTACTTCGCGTCGATTGCCTTTCCCGATCGCCTGGACATCGGCCTGCGGGTGGGCAAGCTGGGCAACAGCTCCGTGCAGTACGAGTTGGCGGTATTCAAGGCAGGCGAAGAGGAGGCCTGTGCGGCGGGGCGCTTTGTGCATGTGTTCGTGGATCGGAGGACGAACCAGCCGGTGACGATTCCGGGGATGTTGCGCGAGGCGTTGCAGCGGTTGGTGGCCTGACTTCGGCGTTGCAGGCACCACGGAACCCAATGTGGGAGATTCTATGTTGCAGGACAACCCTGCAACGGCCGATTCGGTTGGTATTCGCTCTGGTTTTTCATCAGGGCGAACGCCACCCGTGCGAGTTTTCGGGCAAGAATTACCAAGGCCTGAGTCT
>Ga0207696_1000103_pt1 | contig 165814 bp, 132 predicted proteins | sample KBSS54metaG_FD_184403 | JGI IMG/M metagenome (GOLD analysis project Ga0207696, IMG submission 184403) | Switchgrass rhizosphere microbial communities from Kellogg Biological Station, Michigan, USA - KBS S5-4 metaG (SPAdes) (version 2) | ecosystem: Host-associated > Plants > Roots > Rhizosphere... | reverse complement strand
GTACTGCTGCCCGGCGACCAGGTCACCGTGCACTGGCACGGCAACCCTGATGCCAGCACCAACCCGACCAACAGCTTCCCGGCCACGGGCGACTTGTCGGTGATCATCGCCAAGGACCCGTTCGTGCAGGGCAATGCCGGCGGCCTGGTAGACGTGTGGTACGACGTGCGCCGCAACGGCGTGCCCTTCGGCAGCTCGCGGGTATTGACCTTGAATATCGGCGACGCGGGCGCGCAACCCTGGCCAGCGCCTGTGGTGACGGATGCCACGGGCAGTGTGGCCAACCCCCTTAACCCCATCCGGCCCAGTACCGGCAACACCGAAAACACCGCCACGGTGGTCTTGAGCGACCCGCGGCTGGCCCTGGGGGACGTGGTCGCAACAGTGTGGCGCTACCCGGACGGCACCAACCCGAGCATCCCCTACGGGCTGGTGACCACAGCAGGCCAGGTACAGATGGCCGTACCGCGGGAGGTGCTCGCGGCCAGCGTGGGCAGGACGATTGAAGTGGTGTGCGTGGTGTTCCGTGCCAATGCGCCGGTCGGTACGTCACAGACATTGAACCTGGTGGTGTCGTCGATACCGCAGAGCGCGCTGCCGGCCCCGGCGATTACCGAGGCACAAGGCAACGAGCTGGATGTGTCACGAGTGACGGCCAACGCCACGGCGACGGTCGCGGCGTGGCCGCTGATCGCCACGACGCAGTTCTACTGGCTGGAGGCCCGGGGCACCCTGGCCAACAACAGCCCCACCGTGATCCCCGTGGCCAGCAATGTGCAGGTGAGCAACCTGAACGGTGTCAGCCAGCCGATCACCCTGGCCCGGTTGCAGGCCTTGAAGGATGGCAGCACGCTGACACTGGAAATGAAGGTGGCGTTCGGGGGCAATGCCAATGAGACGGTGACGTTTGCGGTGCGTACGTACACGGTGACCGTGGGGTTGGCTGGCCAGCCGGCATTCGATAACCCCCCTTATGTCATTGCGCCTCGGGGCCGCTTGAAAGACATCCTGCTAAGCCTGAGCAACAGCGCTGGCGCGGCGGTCCCTGGCGCCGAGATTAACCTGACGTTGCCCGCCGGGGCCACCTATGCCGACGGCACCGGTGGTACCCGGACATTTACCACGGATGCACAGGGGCGGGTTACCGTCAGTGGCGTAAAAGGCGGCAGTGCGCCGGGTAGCTACGACCTGGTGGCGAACAGTGGCGGGTTTTCTGCCTCGGCGACGCTGACCATCAGACGATTGGGAGGGGTGGGGACGATTGGTGGTTTTACCCGTGCTGATCGCATCGCGGTAAGCCCGGAAGGCCAATATGCCTACGTGACTGATCATCTTTCGACGAGCCGAGATGATTTGGTGGTGGTGAATCTGCTCACTAATTCCATCACGGCTCGTATTCCTCTAGGTACCTATAGTCCAGTTATAGATATCGTCGTCTCGCCAGATGGTCGATATGCGTACACGACCTCCAGTTCCACCAGACAAATCAACGTTATTGATCTTGAGAAAAGCGCAGTAGTCGCTGCTATCCCACTTACCATCGTTCCAATGCGATTAATCATCAGCTCTGACGGCAAACGCCTCTACAGTACCTCGTTTAAAGATAGTAATTCGCTATACGCCTATACGGCGGTAGCTGATGTCCACATCGGCACCCAAGTTGCAACATACAGCGTCAACGTTGGTTACGTAGGTGGTGTGGGGGATGAAGGCTTTGCGCTCAGCAATGATGGTCTTCGATTATATTTATCCATGCTAAATAGCAAGATTTATATCTTCAACACACGGACGCACCAGCAAACCGTCACCATAGATGGGGTGCGCGGCTCAGCCATGGCAATCAGTCCAGACGGCAAACACGCCTACTGCGCTGGTGACCATGCAGACTACATTGTTGATTTGACCAATAACCAACGGACCACGACCATCACCCACGGCTTAACGACTTGGCCGAATCGCGCGTTGTTCTCGCCAGACGGCACAACCGTATATTACTCGGGCCATACCAAGGTTTTTAAAGCTGATTTAAGCGGGGGCACACCTATGCTCATTAACCAAAATAACCCAAGAGGCATAGCGATCAGCCCCGACGGCAGTTATCTCTACATTGTGACGGAGTCGGGAGTAACGGTGATGAACGCCGTGTAACTCATTCACATGGGCGCCCCAACCCCATGCGAACCGGGTGGGCAACATGGGGGGGGCTGGCGACCCGCGTTCAGCCTCCTCCCGGCGACAACATCAAATTCGGCGCCAGCCGGTTGAAGCCGTCATCGTCCAGGCACATGTCCAGCGCCAGGCTGGCCAGGTCAGCCGACAGCGCTTCGGCACCACTGTCATGCTCCAGGTACAGTAGCTTCAGAAACAGCTGGCATAGGTGGCAGGTTTCCGCGCGCAACGGTGCCTGTTCCGGCGGATGACGGTCAGTGACCAGGCTGACGTAATCAAGGCCCTTGCTCTCTTCGCAGTACACGCACTTGACCCGCACCACATGCCACTGGCAGGCACACAGCGAACACACCAGGTAGCGCAAGCCGTTGTGGGCGCCACGCTGGCGGATGACCCCGGCCATGGCCGGCGAGCCGCACCCGGGGCATTGGCTCAGGCTGGCGCCGGGTTTCAAGGCGGGGTTGGGCAGGTGGAGTAGCCAATGGGTCCAGGCGACCTGCAAGGCCGCGCCCAGGAACGGTACGATGTTGGCAGGCAGCGCAGCGTAATTGCCGCTCAGCTGCGCCAGGGCCCACACCAGACGCTGGTCTGCGGGGGCTGTTCTCAACCTGTGCAGCGCTTGCTGCACCTTGGGGGTACCGGCCGTTGCATAGCGGTCCAGAAACGCATCCAGCCAAGGCTGCCACGCCCCTTCACGCACAAGACTGTCGAATGCCAAGGGTGGCAGGCCGTGCTGCTGGCACAGCACCAGGCGGTCAGGGGCCGGCATGGGCGCGGCCGGGGGCTGATCCAACAGGCTTTGCTGCACATCGCACAGGTCGGCCACCAGGTACAGGAAGGCCTGCAGTTGATGGCCCGGCGCCAGAGCGCGCAGCCGCTCGGCACGTTGGGCAAAGAGCGTCGCGGGGGGTAGTTCAAGGTACGGCGGTGTACTGGCCGAGGCGGCTATCTGTTGAGGCTCTAGGATGTCTCTCACGGTTTGATCCTGTTCGGGTGCTCAGGGCGTTTGTCGCCCGTGACGTCACGATACCAGAGCGCATGGTGCTTGCGCGCCCAGGCGCGGCTGACCCAGCCGTGCAGCATGGCATCCACCGAGCCCTTGATCCAGATACCGGCGTAGATATGCACGATGATGCTGGTCACCAGCACGAACGCCGCCGCCGCGTGGGCCAGCACCGCCAGGCGGATCGTGGTAATGCCGAACCACTGGCTGAAATACACCCGCCAGATCACCACGCCACTGAACAACAACACCAGCATGCACGCCAGCAAGGTCCAGAACAGCAGCTTCTGGCCCGGGTTGTACTTGCCAATGGGGGGCACGCCCTCCTCCTGGTTGAGCATGACCCGGTCGATGCGCTTGAGCCATAGCCTGTCGTTGTGAATGAAATAGTTGGCGCGCCAGAAGCGCACCACCAGGCCCATGAACAGGAGGAACATGGCCACGCCCATGAACGGGTGCAGGATGCGTGTCCACGGCCCGCCGCCGAACAGGTGGCTGAGCCAGAACAGCGCCGGGTGAAACAGCGCCAGCCCTGACAACCCGGCCATGAAGAACAGGATCGCCACCAGCCAGTGGTTGGTGCGCTGGTTGGCGGTATAGCGCAGGATCTGTCTGGGCATCATGGCTGCTTACCCTCGTGGGGGTCGTAGGTGTGTACGGCCGGGTCGACCGTGTGCACGGCAGGATCGAGGTGGGGCTCTTCATCTTCCTCGGTCAGTTGCGGGCCCACGCGCACATAGTGGAAGAACCCGGCCAGCACCGCCGCGCCCATGGCCAGCAGCGCCAGGGGTTTGGTCACGCCTTTCCACAGGCCCACCAGCGGGCTGATGGTGGGCTGGTTGGGCAGGCCCGCGTACAGGCTGGGCTGGTCGGCGTGGTGCAGCACGTACATCACGTGGGTGCCGCCGACGCCATCGGGGTCGTATAGACCGGCCTGCTCAAACCCCCGGCTCTTGAGGTCGACGATGCGTTCGGCGGCGTGCTCCTTCATGTCGGCCTTGGTGCCGAACACGATGGCGCCCGTGGGGCAGGTCTTCACGCAGGCCGGCTCCAGGCCCACCGCCACCCGGTCGGAGCACAGGGTGCACTTGTAGGCCTTGTGGTCTTTCTGGGAGATGCGCGGGATGTTGAACGGGCAACCGGTGATGCAGTAACCGCAGCCGATGCAGTGGTCCTGGTTGAAGTCGACGATACCGTTGGCGTGCTTGATGATGGCCCCGGGGCTGGGGCAGGCCTTCAGGCAGCCGGGGTCGGCACAGTGCATGCAGCCGTCCTTGCGGATCAGCCACTCCAGGTTGCCGCTGTCGGTGTTTTCATGCTCGGTGAAGCGCATCAGCGTCCAGGTCTCGGCGGTGAGGTCCTGGGGGTTGTCGTAGGTGCCATGGTTGTGGCCGACCTCGTCGCGCAGCTCGTTCCATTCCGAGCACGCCACCTGGCAGGCCTTGCAGCCGATGCACTTGGTGGTGTCGATCAGCTTGGCGACTTCGTCCAGCTGGCGCACCGACGAGGGCAAGGTGGTGGTGGCCGAACGGGCGGTGATGTCTTGAATGGCCATCTAGAGCTTCTCCACGTTGACCAAGAACGACTTGGATTCCGGGGTCTGGGAATTGCCGTCACCCAGGAACGGCACCAATGTATTGGTCAGGTAGCCGTGGCGCGTGACACCGGTGAACCCCCAGTGCAGCGGGATACCGATCTGGTGCACCGTCTGGCCGTTGACCTGCAGCGGCCGGATGCGTTTGGTGACCACCGCCACGGCCTCGATGAACCCGCGTTTGCAGGTCACCCGCACCCGGTCGCCCGCGGCGATGCCCTTCTCGGCCGCCAGTACCTCGCCTATTTCCACGAACTGCTCGGGCTGGGCAATGGCGTTGAGGCGGCAGTGCTTGCTCCAGAAGTGGAAGTGCTCGGTGAGCCGGTAGCTGGTGCCCGCATAGGGAAAGTCCTTGGCCTGGCCGAGCGACTCCCACACCGAATCGAAGATGCGCGCCGCCGGGTTGCTGACCACCTGCTTGTTGTTGGGGTGCAACGGGTTGACGCCAATGGGTGTTTCGAAGGGCTCGTAGTGCTCGGGGAACGGGCCTTCGTTCATCTTGTCGACAGCGAAGAACCGCGCCACGCCTTCGGGGTTCATGATGAACGGGTTCATGCCCGCTTCCGGTGGCACGTCGGCCTTGTAGTCGGGCACGTCGGTTCCGCCCCAGGCTTTGCCGGTCCACCACACCAGGCGCTTCTTCTCGTCCCACGGTTTACCTTGGGGGTCGGCGGAAGCGCGGTTGTAGAGGATGCGCCGGTTCAACGGCCAGGCCCAGGCCCAGCCCAGGTGCTGTTTCATGCCGTAGGGGTCGCTGTTGTCACGCCGGGCCATCTGGTTGCCCTGCTCGGTCCAGCTGCCGCAGAAAATCCAGCACCCCGACGCCGTGGTGCCATCATCCCGCAGCTGGCCAAAACCGGCCAGTTGCGAACCGCCCTTCACCGCCGCGCCGGCGCCGTCGGTAAAGTCGGTGACGGCAAAGCCATTGAGTTCCTTGGCCAGTTCCTCGGGCGAGGGTTCGTCCGGCACCTTGTAGGGCCAGGCCAGTTTCATGATCGGCTCGGCATAGGCGCCGCCCTTGGCCTGGTACAGCGCCTTGAGCCGGCTGTACAGCCCACTCATGATCGCCACGTCGGTGCGCGCCTCGCCCGGGCCGTCAGCGCCCTTCCAGTGCCATTGCAGCCAGCGGCTGCTGTTGACCAGCGAGCCGTCTTCCTCGGCAAAGCAGGTGGTGGGCAGGCGGATCACTTCGGTCTGGATGGCCGCCGTGTCCACATCGTTGTAGGGCCCCACGTGCTCCCAGAACTGCGAGGTTTCGGTGGCGAGAGGGTCCATCACCACCAGCCACTTGAGCTTGGCCAGGGCTTTCATCACCCGGTTCTTGTCCGGCAGCGCGGCGATGGGGTTGAAGCCCTGGCACACGTAACCGTTGACCTTGCCCTGCCCCATCAGGTCGAACATCTTGAGGATGTCGTAGTTGGGGATGTCCAGCTTGGGCAGCCAGTCGTAGCCCCAGTGGTTGTCGGCGGTGGCGTTGGCTCCGTACCAGGCCTTCATCAGACTGACGTGGAACTTGCTGTAGTTCTGCCAGTAGGACAATTGCCCAGGGCGCAGCGGCACTTGAGTGCGCTTGGTGATGAACGCGCTGTAGTCCTGTTCGTTGTCCGTGCCCAGGGTCAGGTAGCCAGGCAAGGCGTTGGACAGCAGGCCCAGGTCGGTCAGGCCCTGGATGTTCGAGTGCCCGCGCAAGGCATTGACGCCCCCACCCGGCATCCCCACGTTGCCCAGCAGCAGCTGCACCATGGCGGCGCTGCGGATGATCTGCGAGCCGATGGAATGCTGGGTCCAGCCCAGGGCATAGAGGATGGTCATGGTCTTGCCGGGCGCGGCGCAGGTGGCGATCTCGTCCCAGATCTTGTGCATGGCGTCCGCGGGCATGCCGCAGATCTGGCTGGCCAGCTCCAGGGTGTAGCGGCTGTAATGGTGCTTCATCAACTGGTACACGCAGCGCGGGTCTTGCAGGGTCGGGTCGACCTTCGCAAAGCCGTCGTCGCCCAGTTCATAGCCCCAGGTGGACTTGTCGGTGTAGGTGCGCTTGGCCGCGTCGTAGCCAGTGAACAGGCCATCTTCGAAGCCGAAACCGGCTTTGACGATGAACGACACGTCGGTGTAGTTGCGCACGTATTCGTGCTGGATCTTGTCCTCGGTCAACAGGAAGTTGATCAGCCCGCCCATGAACGCGATGTCGCTGCCGGTTCGAATGGGCGCGTAGTAGTCCGCCACGGACGCGGTGCGGGTAAACCTGGGGTCGACGACGATCAGCCGGGCCTGGTTGTGGGCCTTGGCTTCGGTCACCCATTTGAAGCCGCACGGGTGGGCTTCTGCCGCGTTGCCGCCCATTACCAGGATCAGGTTGGCGTTGCCAATGTCTGTCCAGGTGTTGGTCATGGCGCCACGGCCGTACGTCGGGGCAAGACTTGCCACCGTCGGGCCGTGTCAGACACGCGCTTGGTTATCGAACCCCAGCATGCCCAGGCTGCGCACCACCTTGTGGGTCAGGTAACCGGCTTCGTTGGACGCTGCCGAGGCCGCGAGAAAACCGGTGGTAGTCCAGCGGTTCACGGTCTGGCCCTTTTCGTTTTTCTCGATGAAATGGGCGTCGCGGTCGGCCTTCATCAGTTCAGCCACACGGTCCAGGGCTTCGTCCCAGCCGATGCGGGTCCACTCGTTGCTGCCAGGCTTGCGCACCTGGGGGTATTGCAGCCGGTTGGGGCTGTGGATGAAGTCCAGCAGGCCGGCGCCCTTGGGGCACAGGGTGCCGCGGTTGACGGGGTGGTCGGCGTCGCCTTCGATGTGAATGATGTTCTGGGCGACGTTCTTGGCGCCATCGCCCTGCCCATACAGGATCAGCCCGCAGCCGACCGAGCAATAGGGGCAGGTGTTGCGCGTCTCGCGGGTGTGGGCCAGCTTGAAGTGGCGCACCTGCTCGGCGAACGCCGGCGCCGGGGCCATGCCCAGCGCGCCGATGCTGGCGCCGGCCAGGCCGATGCCGGCGGCCTTGAAGAACTGACGACGGTTGAGGTCCATCGTGCACTCCTGATCAGGTAACAGCCTGCGGGACATCGCCGCGGGCACGTGGGCGGATCACGGTTGGGCCGCCGCCTGGGGCGGAAGCTTACTTAACTGTAGTCAGGAAATGGCCAGATTGCCTGTGCGTTGTCGCGCAGATGGTCGGCACGGTGCACGTGGTGCCGCGGTGAGGCGCTGGGGGCGCTTCAGCGAAACCCACCCCCCACCTGCAACACCCGCGCACCGCTGGCCACGCTCCCCGCCAGGGCGAATACGCATCCGAGCCACAGCGCCCATTGCGGCCCACTGGTCAATGAGGCATGGAAACACAGGGCCACCAACGAAGCCCCCAGTGTCTGCCCCAGCAAACGCGACGTCGCGACGATGCCGCTGGCACCGCCGCTGCGGTGAGCCGGGGCGCTGGTCATCAAAGCCTTGAGGTTGGGTGACTGGAAGAAGCCAAAACCGGCACCACAGAGGGCCATCCGCCAACCGATGTCGAACGCCGAGGCCCCACTGCCCAGCAGCGCCAGCGACGCCATGCCCAAGCTCAATGCCAACAGGCCGATGCCCCCCAGCAAACCCGGCGAGAAGCGGTCGGCCAGGCGCCCGGCCACCAGCGCGGTCAACGCGACCACCGCTGGCCACGGCGTCATCAGAAAGCCCGTGGCCACCTGGCTGTGGCCCAGCACGCTTTGCAGCAGAAACGGCAGCGCCACGAACGCCAGGCCTTGGGTGCTGAAGGCACAGATGGCGGTGGCCGAGGACAGAGCGAACAGCGGCCTGCGAAACAGATCCAGCGCCAGCATCGGCGCCGGGTGCCCAGCCTGACGACGGATGAGCAAGGCCCCGCACACCAGCGCTACCACCAGTTCGGCGGCAGTAAGCAGGCCATTTTCGCCGTGCACCGTGGTCCCCAGGCCCAATACCAGGCAACCGAACAACCCGGCGCACAGCATGGCGGCCACCCGGTCGAAATCGTGGCCAGCCCGTTCGATATCGGGCAGGTTGCGGTAGGCGAGCACCACGGCCAATACGCCCAGGGGAACGTTGATCAGAAACAGCCAGTGCCAACTGGCCACCGACAGGATCGCCGACGCCGCGGTGGGCCCCAGGGTAAAGGCCAGCCCCACCACCAACGAGTTGTAGCCCATGCCCCGCCCCAGCATGTTGGCCGGGTAGATAAAACGCAGCAGCGCCGTGTTGACGCTCATGATCGCCGCGGCCCCCAGGCCCTGCACCACCCGCGCGATAGCCAGGGACGGCAGCGACCACGCCAGCCCGCATACCAGTGAAGACAACAGGAAAACAATCAACCCGCCCAGATACACCCGACGATGCCCCAGCACCTCACCCAGCGAGGCAAACGGTAGAATGGTGGCGACCATGGCGAGCTGATAGGCATTGACCACCCAGATCACCGACGCAGAGTCGGTGCCGATGCCGCTGGCCAAGGTGGGCAAGGCGGTGTTGACGATGGCCGTGTCCAACGTGGCCATGCCAACGGCCAGGGACAAGGCGAAGACAGCAGGAATGCGGTTCTGGCTGGGCAGACCGTCAGTGGGAGCAAGCATGCGCAGGGGTATCCGAGTTCGGGCAGGAAAGCAGTGGAGCGTAAACCCGTGGCGCCCAGATTGCCTGTCAAAAGCGCGAAACTGACCGAGTTTTCATGATGGCCACCTGACCACTTCGACGGTACTGGCGGGGTGCCGGATACTGCCAGGCATGGGTGCCGCGGCCAGGGCCGCTACAGGGGTAATGAGGTGCCCACCCGGTGGTAGCGCTGCGCGCCACAACGTGCGCAGCGCTCGCAGGTCACCTGGGTCGAACCCAGCATTTGCGGGGCACACAGCGCCCACTCACACCCTTTGATCAGGCAGATGATACTCACGGTGACCTCCCCGGGGTGAACCCCCGACTGTTCCTGGTAATGACGGTGCAGGGTTCGGGCCAATCGCGCCCCCCTCTACGGCACACAGAATCAACAGGTTAACGCGCCCCGGACCGTGCATTTTGCACGCTCGGGAGGCGTTGCGCGTTGCAGCCTGCAGGATGGTGTTTCGGGCCAGTTACGCCTGTGGCATTGCCTGGTCTGCTTTGTTGGTTCACTGCAGACCCGGGTTGATGCCAACAAGGCGGTCGCGGTGATCTCACAGACAACATTGGCCCGAAACAGATGTGGGAGCAAAGCTTGCTCGCGAACGCGCCGCGCGGGCGGCGCTCGATCTCAAGCACGATGCAACACCATCGCCTGGCACTTGGAAGCCCTGATGCAATCCCCAGCCAGGAACGCCGATGAACATTCTGTCGGCACGGCCTGCAATCGCACCAGCGCCACCAGGTGCATGTCCTGGTTTTTCTCGCGCCCCCACTGGTCCCACATCTGTTTCGGGCCAGTTATGCCTGTGAGATCACCTGGTCCGCCTTGTTTGTTCACTACAGATCTTTAAAGGCACCACCCACTCTCCCGGCAATCCGTGAAGAACCCTTTTTTTACCCAGGCCCTCAACTTTGCACGCGGACTTCCGATATCAAGGATCAAGGGAGCCTGCGCGCGCTGGACAGGGAGTCGCCAAATGACTCGGTAGATCGGCATCCATGATAGAGAAATCCCCCCCTCAAGGCCGCTGGCGCGCTTATCTGCGCTGCCCGGGTACCGGCTACCTCCTGGCGACGGTGGCTTTGTTGGTCGGCCTGCTGGCCATCACCCGGCTGGAGCTCTGGGGGCCTGCGCCCCAGTCCCCTCTGGTGGCGTTGTGCGTGGGCGTGCTGGTAGTGCTGGCCATGCTTGCCGTGCAACTGAGTATCAGCCAACGCCTGGTCAGGCGGCGCAACCTGGAACTCAAGGGTCAGATCCAGGAGCACGCGGCGGTGCGTGCTTCGCTGGCGCGCAGCGAAGACCGCTTTCGCAGCCTGTTCGAGCGATCCCCCGACGCGGTATGGATCCTCGACCAGCATGGTTTCAGCAGCCAGGCCAACGCCGCCATGCTGGCGGCGTTCGGGTTCAGCGATGCGTCGGCCTTCAAGAACGTCAGCCCCTTGGACTTGTCGCCCCCCGAGCAGGAAGACGGCACGCCGTCAGTGGAGCGTGCCGAGGCGGTGATGGCGGCGGCCAACGCCAAGGGCGTGCAGCGGTTCGAGTGGCTGCACCGCCGGCTGGACGGCAGCTGCTTTCCCTCGGAAGTGACCTTGAGCGTGCTGGACCTGGACGGCGAACCGGTGACCTTCGCCGTGGTACGCGACATTTCTCAGCGCCGCGAAGCCAAGGCCGAACTGCTGCGTCAGAAAACCCTGCTGCAGGCCATCGTCGACAACGCACCGTCGTTGATCTACATGTTCGACACACAGGGCCGACTGGCGCTGTGCAACCAATTGTACGAGCATGCCGTAGGCCACGTCAGCGCCGAGCTGGTGGGACAGCGCCGGGACGATTTCATGATTCCGGCCGATGCCCATCAGCAGAACCTTGACGATTCGACCGTGCTGGTCGCCGGCCAGGCGCGCCGCTTCGAAGACATCCACCATGACCCCCAGGGCTTGGCCCGTACGTACCTGACCACCAAGTGCCCGCTGCGCACCCCCGACGGCAAGCTGCTGGGGGTACTGGGCATTTCCAACGACATCACCCGCCTGAAACAGACCCAGGCCGCGCTGGAACGCCTGGCCCACTACGACGCCATCACCGGGCTGGCCAACCGCGTGCTGTTTCACCAGCGCCTGGGCCAGGAAATTCACCTGGCCGCCACCCACGGGCGGCAACTGGCGGTATTGGTACTGGACCTGGACGGCTTCAAGACGGTCAACGACACCCTGGGCCACCCCACCGGTGACCTCTTGCTGCAGGAAGCGACCGTGCGCTTGCAACGCGCCCTGCGGCCCGACGACATGATCGCGCGGTTGGGGGGCGACGAGTTCGCCTTCGTGCTGCCGATCAACCGCCACCTGGAGGAAGTGATCAGCCGCCTGCAAGCCCTGCTTGCCTGCCTGCAGGCCCCCTTCGAGCTGGACGGCAGCCGGGCGCTGATCACGGCCAGCATCGGCATCGCCCTGTACCCCACCGACGGTGGCTGCGCCGATACCTTGTTGCGCCACGCGGACACGGCCATGTACGCGGCCAAGGAGGCGGGGCGCAACGACTATCGCTTCTACCAGCAGCACATGACCCAGCACATGCAGGAGCGCGTGACCCTTGAGCATGCGTTGCGCCGAGCCCTGGAGCACCAGGAGCTGGAGGTCTGGTACCAACCCAAACTGGCCATGGCCGACGGCCAGGTAGTGGGCGCCGAGGCCCTGATGCGCTGGCGCGACCCGCAGGCCGGACTGATCGCCCCGGCCGATTTCATTCCCCTGGCCGAGCGTACCGGGTTGATCGTGCCCATGGGCGAATGGCTGCTGGACCAGGTGTGTGGGCAACTGCGGGCTTGGCGTGACCGCGGCAGCTTCGACGGCCACGTAGCGATCAATGTCGCGGTGCCGCAGATCGAGCGCAGTGACTTCGCCGGCTCGGTCAGCCGCGTCCTGCAACGTTACCAGTTGCCGGCGCGGCTGCTGGAAGTGGAAGTGACCGAAAGCCTGTTCCTGGAAAGCCGGCAACTGGCGCGCAGCGTGCTTGGGCGCCTGCAGGCAATGGGGGTGACCACGGCGGTGGATGACTTCGGCACCGGTTACTCCTCCCTGGCGTACCTGCACCTGCTGCCCGTGGATAACCTCAAGATCGACCGCGCCTTCATTCAGGAACTGCCGCACTCCGCTACCCACATGGCCATTACCCGGGCAATCATCCAACTGGGCCACGCACTGAAGTTCCGCGTGACCGCCGAAGGCATCGAAACCGACGAGCAATATGAGTTCGTGCGCCAGGCTGGCTGTGACGTGGGCCAAGGCTACCTGATTGCCCAGCCCATGCCCGCGGCCCAGTTCGAGGCCTGGCTGGCCGAGCGGGCCGGCTGCCGGTAGCGGACCTGCATTTCAAATAACCGCAGGGGTGGGGCCATCAACGCCATGGGAACCGTGGCTTCATGGCGTCATCCATGAGGCCCACAGGTTTCCCATGGCATCCGCCGTTGCAAGCGCTTATCATGCGCGTTTTCCCTGACCCACCGCGCCCATGCCCAAACCCACCCTCCCCGAGCCGGATGAACCCTGCGGACCACAGGACATGTTGCACGTGTTCCTGCAGCAGCAGGGGCGCGTGGAAAAACAGTTGAGCCGCTGGGTTGCCTGCCGGGCTACCGCCGCGGACTTGTGTCAGGAACTGTTCATACGCCTGTGGCGGCGCAAGGACGTGCAGGTGCAGGACCTGAGCCAGTACATGATGCGCAGCGCCCGCAACCTGGCCATCGACCATATCCGCAGCCAGCGCAGCCGCCTGCGCACCGAATCGGCACTGCTGCCCGAGCAGATGGTCGGGGCGCCCACGGCGCTGGAAGACGGCCACCAGGCCACCCATGAGTTGCACCAGGTAGAGGCGGCCCTGCGCGCCTTGCCAGAACGCACCCGCCATGTGTTCCTGCTCAACCGTATCCATGGCCAGAGCTACGCCGATATCGCCCGGGCGCTGGGGATCTCCGCCAGTGCCGTGGAAAAACACATGATGCGCGCCTTGCAAGCCTGCAAGAGTAGCGTCGACGCGCCCACCGTGAAGGCCCCGACATGAACCTGGTCAGCCCCCCTGCCCACCGCGCGAGCGAAGACATCGCGCTGCTGTGGGTGACCCGCCTGGCCGCCGAGCCCGACAACCCCCTGCTGGACGAGACGCGCCTGCCGACCCTCGAGCAGGCCGAACTGCAGCGCTGGCTGCACCAGGACCCGGCCAACGCCGATGCCTACGCCAGCGCCCGACGCCTGTGGCAACTGACAGCCCCCGGTGCCGCACGGCTGGCCCAGGAGGAAGATGCCGCCCTGCAGGCCTTGCTGCTGCGCGCTCGGCCCCCCCGGCGCCCGGCCCCTCGCAGTGGGGTGTCACTGGCCATGGCGGCCACCGTGGCCCTGGCCGGGGTGCTGGCGCTGCTGTGGCAACCCGAACGCTGGTTGGAAGACCTGCGGGCCGATTACCACAGTGCCCCCGGGCAACTGCGCGACATCACCTTGGCGGACGGTAGTGAAGTGCAATTGGACGGTAACAGCGCGCTTGACGTGTCGCTGACTGCCGCGGGCCGCAGCGTGCACCTGCGGCGCGGCGCGGCGTATTTTCATGTCAGCCACAACGGCCAGCCATTCGTGGTGCATGCCGGCGACGGCGAAGTCCGGGTGTTGGGCACCCATTTCGAAGTGCGCCGCGAAGCCGCGGCGACCCAGGTCAGCGTGGAGGAAGGCAAGGTCGCGGTGCAGCCCACGGGCGCGCCGGCACCCGTGCTGCTGACCGCCGCACAGCGGGTCGACTACCGCCAGGGCGAGGTCGGACCGCTGCAAAGCATCAACCCGCAGCAGGCCTTCGGCTGGCGTCAGGGCCAGATCAGCTTCCGCCGTCAGCCACTGGCCGACGCCCTGGCTGTGGTGCAGCGCTACTACCCGGCGCGCATCCTGCTGCTCAATGACGAACTGGGCGCACGCACGGTCAGCGGCGATTTCGCCAGCAACGACCCTGCGGCCATGCTCGCGGCATTTCAGGGGCTGCTGGGCTATTCGCAGCACGTTCTGCCCGGCGGCACCGTGGTGATTCGTTAAAAGGGTGCGGCGGCAAAGCAAATGAGATATATTCGCATCTTCTTGAATTGACCCGAGCCCACGCCCGATGCGCTGCCGGTTGCGACTCTCCTTGCTGGCAGCAGCCTTGAGCGGCCCCCTGGCACTGCCCCCGTTGGCCTTGGCCGACGCCGCCGTGGCTGCCGTGCCCCGCTACGCCATAGCGCTCAAGGCCCAGCCGCTACCCGACGCCCTGGCGGCCCTCAGCCGTCAGACGGGTCAGAATATCGTTTACGCCGAGGACCTGCCCTACCAGGTCCAGGCCCCGGCCGTCGCCGGGCAGTTCACCGTGGAACAGGCCCTGGGGCGCCTGTTGGTCGGCACCCCACTGGGCTTTCGTCGCACCAGCCCCACCACACTGGCCCTGGCAACGCTGGCCGGCAGCGACGACCGTATTGTCCTGCAACCCTTGAACATCGATGGCGAGCGCGGCCCCAGCTACCAGCCCGACCCTGTCAGCCACATCAATCACAGCACCGCGCCGTGGCTGGAACAGCCGCAGTCCATCAGCCGGGTCAACAACGCCGTGCTGCGCGACCAGCAGCCGCGCAACCTGGATGACGCCCTGCGCAATGTCAGCGGCCTGACCCAGGGCAACACCCTGGGCAGCACCCAGGACACCCTGATCAAGCGCGGTTTCGGCGACAACCGCGACGGCTCGATCCTGCGCGATGGCATGCCGGTGGTCCAGGGCCGCAACTTCAACGCCACCACCGACAGTGTCGAAGTGCTCAAGGGCCCCACTGCCCTGCTCTACGGCATCCAGGACCCGGGCGGGGTCATCAACGTGGTCACCAAGACCCCACAGCTCAGCGCCCATGATGAACTGCAGACCAAGGTATCGAGCTTCGCCCATGGCCGCGACGGCAGCGCGGTAACCCTGGACAGCACCGGGCCGCTGGGCGACAGCGGCCTGGCCTACCGGCTGATCCTCGACCATCAGGATGAAGACTACTGGCGCGACTTCGGCGTGCACCGCGAAACCCTGGTGGCGCCCTCACTGGCCTGGTACGGCGAACAGAGCGAGGTGCAACTGAGCTACGAGCACCGCACGTTCGTCACCCCGTTCGACCGCGGCACGGCCATCAACCCGGCGACCGGCCACCCGCTGGACATTCCGTACACGCGGCGCCTGGACGAGCCGTTCAACGACATGACCGGCCGCTCCGAGCTGGCGCGGCTGAGCTTCAAGCACCTGCTGGACAACGACTGGACCTTGCATGGCGCCTATAGCTACAACGAAGAAACCTACGACGCGTACCAGGTGCGGATCACCGCCGTGAACCCCGCCAAGGGCACCCTCACCCGCAGCATGGACGGCACCCTGGGCTCGGTCAGCCGCGCCCAGCAAGGTGAACTGGAACTGTCCGGCAGCCGCCAGTGGTTGGGGCTGGAGCATGAAGTGCTGGTGGGCATGAGCGAAGAGCACCGGCTGTATTTTCGCGGTGACCTGTTGCGCCAGGCCAGCCTGACCACCTTCAGTTACACAAACCCGGTGTATGGCCAGGAGGTAGCGCCCACCCTTGCGTCGGCCAGTGCCAGCGACCAGTTGGACCGCCTGCGCACCAGCGCCTTCTACCTGCGCGATACCCTTCACCTCAACGAGCAGTGGATCGCCACCCTGGGTGCGCGTTTTCTGGTGTACGATCAGTACGCCGGCCGCGGGCGGCCCTTCCACGCCAACACGGACATCAACGGCGAGGCCTGGGTGCCCAGCGCCGGGCTGGTCTACCGTTTCGCACCGAACTGGTCGTGGTACGGCAGCTACAGCGAGTCATTCAAGCCCAACTCCAGCATCGCCCCGCTCAACGCCGCCAGCGAACAGATCATCGACGCCAGCATTCTCCCGGAACAGGCCAAGGCCTGGGAGACCGGGCTCAAATACGAGGTGCCTGATGGCCTGTCGGCCAGCATCGCGCTGTATGACATCCGCAAGCGCAATGTGCTGGTCAGCGAGACGGTCGACGACCTGCCGGTCAGCCGCAACGCCGGCGCCGTGCGCTCCCGGGGCCTGGAACTGGAGGCCAGCGGCCAGGTGGCCGAAGGCTGGCAATTGATGGCCGCTTATGCCTACACCGACGCCTGGGTCACCCGCGACCCGGAGCTGGCCGGCAAACCCCTGCAGAATGTGCCGCGCCATAGCGGCTCTCTGTACCTGACCCACGACCTGGGTGGCCTGCTGGGCAGCGACCGCCTGCGCATCGGCGGCGGCCCGCGCTATGTGGGCGAGCGCGCCGGCGACCCGGCCAACAGCTTCCAGTTGCCGGCCTACACGGTCACCGACGCCTTCGCCCGCTACGACACGCACCTGGGCGAGCATGACTTGCGCGTGCAATTGAACGTCAACAACCTGTTCGACCGTCATTACTACCCATCCAGCGTCAGCCAGTACTTCGTGTCGATGGGTGACCCGCGCCAACTGGTGCTCAGCACCACGCTGGGCTTCTGACGCGGCCTGAAGACGGTCTATAGTGACTGTGCACGCCCATCAGGCAGGACCCGTGAACGACTCGACATTATTGGCAGCACTGCTGTGCCTGTTGCTCAACCCTTTTCAGGCAGCCGCCGCTCCCGCGCCGTACCAGGTCGTGACCGAAGAGTGGGCACCCTACAACTACGTGGAAAACAACCGCCTCACCGGCATGACCACCGACATCGTCAGGGCGATCATGGCGCTGACCGGGGACGACTTCCCGATGCAAATGTTGCCCAGCATGCGCAGCACGTATGCCCTGAAGACGCACCCCAGGACCATCATGTACTCGATGTTCCGCACTGCCGACCGCGACCCGCTGTACAAGTGGGTGGGCCCGATCGTGGAAGAGTCCATCTACCCCTACCAACTGGCCGACGCGGACCCTGCGGTCAATACCCGCGAGCAACTGCTGCGCGCCCCGCAGATCACCACCCGCCAGGCCGGGCTGATTCCCCAGACGCTGCAGGCACAGGGTTTCACCAACGTCGACAAAAGCGCCGCCGAAAACCTGCAGTTGTACCGCATGCTGCTGGCCGGGCGCACCGGTATCATCGTTGGCGACACCGCGGCAGGCGTCGCCTACTACAGCCGCCAACTGAGCATCGCGCCGGGCACCTTGCGCCAGGTACCGGTCGAGCTCTATCGCTCATCGCTGTACATCGCGTTCAGCCGTGACGCGGACGACCGGCTGGTCGCCGCCTGGTCCCGTGCCCTGGAGCAATTGCGCCGCTCTGGCGAGCTGGAACGTATCCAGCACCGGTACGAGCAATAGCCCCCGGTTCCACAGGGCAAGGCACTTCATGCCGGCCCAGCGGTCTGTTCTGAACACCTCACCTGCCAGCGGAGTTTCCATGATCACCGTCCACCACCTCAACAACTCGCGCTCACAGCGCATTCTCTGGCTGCTGGAAGAGCTGGACGTGCCCTATGAAATCAAGCGCTACCAGCGCGACCGGAACACCAATCTGGCGCCGCCGGAACTCAAGGCCATCAACCCGCTGGGCAAGTCGCCGGTGATCGAGGACGGCCCCCATGTGCTGATCGAATCCGGCGCCATCATCGACTACCTGATCCGCCGTCACGGCGCAGGCCAGCTGCAGCCGGACCCGGCTACTGCCACCTACGACGAGTATGTGCAATGGCTGCACTTCGCCGAAGGCTCGGCCATGCTGCCGCTGATGCTCAACCTGTACGTGGGGCGCCTGGGCGAAGCCGGCGCGCCACTGCACCCGCGCATCGAAGCCGAGGTGGCCAACTACCTGGGCTACCTGGACCAGGCCCTGGGCCTGACACCCTACCTGGTGGGTGACGAACTCAGCGGCGCCGACATCCAGATGAGCTTCATCGGCGAAGTCGCCAAGGCCCAGGGCAAGCTGCCGGCCTACCCGAACCTGGCCGCCTGGGTGCAACGGTTCCAGGCGCGGCCGGCGTATCGCAAGGCGGTGGAGCAAGGTGGGGAGTATGCCTTTGCCAAGTGAACCGCCGCTCAGGGGGCTGTAACGCTTATCTGGGTCACCCCTGCGGTTTCAGCCTGTTCCAGGATCTGCCCGGGCGTTGCGTCTGCGGTGGGCATGAACAGGCTGTTTTCCGCGTCGCCAAAATGCAGCTGCAACAGGTGCATCGCCGCTTGGTGGGGCAGCAACTCGGGCTGCTGCAGTTCCAGCGCGTGGGTACGGGGCTCGCCGTTGAAGCGGTATTGCAGGGTGTAGAGGTGCATGAGTGTCCCTTTTTCCGAATGGCCCGGTGTGCCGTGCAGCGTTGTCGCCGCTAACGGTGACAATACCAGCAACCGCTGCTGTCAGTCGGTTCGTGCGGTTCGTCCAGCACCGACGCCCCAATGAAAATAATTTTCATTTTCTAGTGAGGTGTTCTGGCTCGGCGCTCGTGTAGTGAATGAAAGGCAATCCTATTCGCATTCACTTCACCCAGCACAGAGCATCGGCATGACCTCCAGGCACTCGGCGAACACCTTCTTCCTCCCCACCCACCCGCGCTACCGAAGCGCCTGTGCCAGCGGCGTGCTGATGCTCAGCCTGGCGCAGCCGCTGTGGGCGGCTGACAGCGTGGAGCTTGGCGCCACGACCATCGACAGCACCATCCCGACCACCACCGAGAAAAGCCAGACCAGCTACCAGGCCGTGGCCTCCACCGTGGCCACCCGCACCGAAACCCCGCTGATCGAAGTGCCCGCCTCCGTCAACGTGGTCACTCACCGGGTGATCGAGGACCGCGCGCCGCAGAGCCTGGACGAAGCCATCAACGCGGTCAGCGGCGTCAAGCAAGGCAACACCCTGGGGGGCACCCAGGACGCGATCATCAAGCGTGGCTTTGGTACCAACCGCGACAACTCGATCATGCGCGACGGCATGCAATCGGTGCAGGCGCGCAACTTCACCCCCACCACCGAGCGGGTCGAAGTGCTCAAGGGCCCCGCCTCCATGCTCTACGGCGTGCAGGACCCGGGCGGCGTGATCAACGTGGTCACCAAAAAGCCGCAACTGACCCAGGCCACGTCGATTTCCGGGTGGGGCACCAGCTACGGCGGTGGCGGCGGCCAGTTCGATACCACCGGCCCGGTGGGCGATACCAACCTGGCGTACCGCCTGATCTACGACAAGCAGCAGTACGACTACTGGCGCAATTTTGGCAGCACCGACCAGGAAGTGGTGGCGCCATCGTTGAGCTGGTTCGGTGACGACACTACCATTACCGCGGCCTACGAACACATGGAGTATTCGGTGCCCTTCGACCGTGGCACACAGATCAACACCACCACCGGCAAGGTCCTGGACATTCCGCGCAACCGCCGCCTGGATGAACACTTCAACATCACCACTGGCCGTTCCGACGCCTTCAACCTGACCGCCGAGCACCGCCTCAACGACGACTGGACCCTGAAGGCCGGCTACGGCTACAGCCGCAACTACTACAACGACCACCAGTCACGTTATATCTCCGCCAACTTCACTACCGGCAAGGTCACCCGCCGTGGCGATGCCACCCGCGACGCCCTGCAGGTAGCCCACACCGCCACCGTCAGCGCCCTGGGCAACCTGGAATTCGCCGGCATGCGCCACGAAGTCCTGGTGGGCGTGGACTACATGCACAACGACCGCACCCTGGGCGACCTGATCCGCAACGTCAACGACACCCACTTCGACTACAACGACCCCGTGTACGGGCAAGTGCCGGTGCCCAGCCGCGTCAGCGCCGCCAACAGCGACCAGACCGACCTGCTGCACACCCACGCCTTCTTCCTGCAGGACGCCATTCACCTGAATGACCAATGGATACTCCAGGCCGGCCTGCGCTACGAGTCGTTCACCGAATACACCGGCAAGGGCCGCCCGTTCGTGGTGGGCGCCGACGTCGACCGCAGCAAGGCCGTGCCACGCCTGGGCCTGGTGTATATGATCCAGCCCGACTGGTCGGTGTATGGCAGCTACACCGAATCATTCCGCCCCAACACCTCCATTGCCACCGTCATCGGCGACCTGGCGCCCGAGGAAGGCCGGGCCTACGAGATCGGCACCAAATTCCAGAACGACTACCTCACGGCCAGCCTGGCGGCGTTCACCATCACCAAGAAAAATGTGCAGACCAGCGCCACCTGCGGCACCGAGACCTGCACGCGGCTGGGCGGCGAAGCGCGCTCGCGCGGAGTGGAACTGGACGTCAGCGGCCAGCTCAACGAATTCTGGAGCGTGACCGGCAGCTACGCCTACACCGACACCGAGTGGACCAAGGACCCCATCCTCCAGGGCACGCCCCTGGACGGCGTGTCGAAGAACACCGCCGCGCTGTACCTGACCCGCGACTTCGGCCACGTCGGTATCGGCGACCTGCGCGCCGGCTTCGGGGGCCGCTACATGAGCAAATGGGGCGCCAACGACGGCACCGGTACCGAGTACTGGCTGCCTTCGGCGAAGGTCGCCGACGCGTTCGTGGCCTACAAGATGAAGCTTGACCAGAAAGACCTGACCCTGCAGCTGAACGTCAAGAACCTGTTCGACGAGACCTATTACGTCTCCAGCAGCGGCCTGGGTTCCCCCGCCATTGTCATCGGCGAACCACGCCAGGTGATTGCCAAGGCCACCCTGGCCTTCTGACCCCAAGGACCGATCATGCCCCCTTCCCTCACACAGGCACTGAGCCTGGCCGCGGCGATGCTCGCCGGCCAGGCCACGGCCGCCAGCCTTGATCCGCAACTGCCGGCCTACAGCCCGCAAGCGGTGCAACCGGCGCCCGGCGCACCGTACCTGACGCCCGATGGCGCCATTCGCATCGGTGGCGCCGAGCACGTGCGCTACATCGTGGAGCGCTTCAATGCCGCCCTGCTCGAAAGCCACCCCGGCTGGCATTTTCAGGACGAATCCAAAGGCACCACCAGCGCCGTGCCGCTGCTCACCCACGGGGTGACGCTATTCGGGGCGATGGGCCGCGAGATCAACCCGCTGGAGGTCAAGGCCTACAGCAAGATCGTCGGTACCGCGCCCCTGGAGATCCGCATTGCCCTGGCGGCGAACGACACCTCCCAACACCTGGCCACGTCACTGGCGGTGTACGTCAACCGCGCCAACCCGCTGGCCCAGGTCAGCGCTGCTCAGGTCAGCCGCGCATTGACCGTCGGCAACCCGGACGGCGACCTGTCCACCTGGGGCCAACTGGGCCTGGGCGGCGACTGGCGGGAGCGGCGCATACACCCCTACGGCACACCGGAGTTCACCGGTTTCGGTACCTACCTGCAGGCCAACCACCTGCAGGGCCGCCCCCTGACACCAGGCTACGAGGCCTACGGCAACACCGAGGCGATTCTGGCGCGCCTGGCCGCCGACCCGGTCGGCCTGGCGGTAGCGGCCATCGGCCTGAGCGACGCCCATATCAAGGCGCTGCCGATGGTGGACGAGCATGGGGCCGTGACCACCGGTACCGAGGCTGAAGTCCGCGAAGGTCGCTACCCCTATGGGCGATTCCTGTACCTGTACCTGCGCCGCGAGCCTGGCAAGGCCGTCGATCCGGTGGTACGCGAGTACCTGCGCTTCGTCCTGTCGCGCCAAGGCCAGCAGATCATCGCCAGCCAGCCCAAGGGCTACTTTCCCCTCAGCGCTACCCAGGCCCGGGCGGAACTCACCAAACTCGACGAGGTTGCCCCGCGATGATGCCACTGTTCAAATCCATGGCCTGGCTGGGCGTGTGCCTGCCCATGGCTTGGGCCCAGGCCGACAGCCTGACACCGCCCGCACACGCCAGTTATCTGACCGCCGACGGCGCCATCGCCATCATCGGCAACGACGGCATGCAGCCGCTGATCGAACAGCTCAACGCGCTGTTCGTGCGCCAGCATCCCCGCTTTCGCTTTGCCGTCACCGCCCAGGGCTCGTCGGTGGGCCTGCCCGCCCTGACGGCCGGCGCCACCGCCATCGCGCCATTGTCGCGCGAGCCCTGGCTGGGTGACCTGCACGGCTTCGAGCAGGTGTTCGAGCGTGCCCCCCTGGACATCCGCATCGGTTATTCGGGGTATGGGCCACGCGCCAATGGCAAGACCCCGCCTGCGGTATACGTGCACCCGGACAACCCGCTGGCGAGCCTGGACTTGAACCAGCTGGCCAAGGTGGTCACCGCTGGCCAGCCGGGGGGCGATATCAATACCTGGGGGCAGTTGGGCCTGAAAGGTGATTGGGCCTGGCGGCGCATCCACGTCTACGGCCTGCGCGACGAGGGTGGGTTTGCCACCAACCAGCGCATGGATCGCTTTGGCGGCAAACCGTTCAGCCCCCATTATGAAGCGCTGGACAGCGTGGGCGCGGTGCTCAAGGCCGTGGCCACCGATAGCCACGGCATCGGGCTGGTCGGCTGGGCCAACAGCGGCACACTGGCGCCGGGGCTGCGCATCGTGCCCCTGGCCGCCAAGCCTGGCGAGGCGGCACGGGGGCCTGCGCTGGAGGACGTGGCCGCCGGGGCGTACCCGCTTTCGTCGTACCTGCACCTGTTCGTCAATGCGGCGCCGGGCCAGCGCCTGGAGCCTTTTATCAAGGCCTACCTGGCGGCGGCGCTAAGCGATGAAGGCCAGGCCTTGGTGCGGACGCAAACCGCGAGTGCCGAAGGCTATGTGCCGTTGAGTGCGCAGGACCTGGCCCAGGAGCGGCGCAAGCTGGACAGCCTGTAGTCGCCAGCTCGGCGGTGCTCTTTTCCCGAGCTTCGCCCGGTCCCACACGGTGCGCGTGGTCGCCAGAGGGGCCGGGCACCGTTCGAGGAGCATGCGCCGCCGAGATCAATGGCTCAACTGGTTGCTGAACTGCCCCACCGCATCCACCACTTTCTGCGCGCCTTCCTGGATCTCGGCGATCACCGCCCCCGACTGCGCCGCCAGCCCCAGCCCCTGTTCGGCCTGGCGTTTGCCTTGCTCGATCACCTGCACGGCCTCTTCGGCCAGTGTCTGGTTCTGCGATACCACCGCCACGATCTCCTCGGTCGCCTTGCTGGTGCGCGAGGCCAGTTGCCGCACTTCATCGGCCACTACCGCAAAGCCGCGCCCCTGCTCGCCCGCGCGGGCTGCCTCGATGGCTGCGTTCAAGGCCAGCAGGTTGGTCTGGTCGGCAATGCTGCTGATGCTGTTGATGATGGTGCCGATCACCTGCGACTGCTTGTCCAGGGCGGCGATGCCCTCGGCGGCTTTCTCCATCTGGGCCGCCAGTTGCCGCATCACTTCCACGGTTTCCTGCACCACGCTGCTGCCCCGGCGCGCGGCCGCGTCAGTGTCCTCGGAAGTGGTATAGGCGATGTCGGCCGCGTCGGCCACGGCCAGCTCACGGTTGACCTGCTCGGTGATGACGGTGGCGAATTTGACCACCTTGTACAAGCGGTCATGCACGTCGGTGATGGGGTTGTAGGAGGCCTCCAGCCATACCGTGCGGCCGGCGCTGTCCACGCGCTTGAAGCGGCTGGCCACGTACTCGCCTCGACGCAGGGTGTCCCAGAAGGCCTGGTACCGGGGGCTGTTGAATTCATCGGGGTCGCAGAACAGCCGGTGGTGCTTGCCCATGACCTGATCGAGCCGGTAGCCCATGGCGCCAAGGAACCGCTCGTTGGCTGCCAGCACCACGCCGTCGAGGCTGAACTCGATCACGGCGGTGGAACGCTGCAAGGCTTCGATGAGGTTCTGGTGTTCGCGAGAGGTGACGATGGTGCGGGTCAGGTCATTGGCAAAGACCGAGCAATGCATCACGCGGCCGGCGCTGTCGCGCACCGGCTGGACAATGGCCCGCAGCCACGCTTCGACGTTGTCACCTCGGCTCAGTTGCAGGGCTCCTGCCCAGTGGGCACCGTTCTGGATCGCCTGCTTCATGCGTTTGAAGTGCTCGGAACCAGTGGCCTGGGACGGTACCAGGTCGACCAGCGCCCGGCCGATCACCTGTTCGGCGCGGTAGCCCATTTCCCGCTCGAAATTGCGGTTGGCGTAGAGGATCCGGCCCTGGGGGTCCAGGGTCAGTGCCAGCATCTCGGTGTCGAGACTGTCCTGGACCTGCTGCAACGACGACAACTGTTCATTGGCAACGGACAACGCGTGCTTCAACCGCTTGTTAAACATCATGGGGACCGTGTCTCGAAAAGGCTTGATAAGGGGCAGGTTCGTGGCACTGCTATCGGCATCGTTACGCCCGGCTTGAATCCCTGGCAATGGCCATGGCGCCGCCCATGGCCGGTGCACCGTGTTAAGGTGCGAGGCATCGTTGACCAGGAGGTTTGATTCCATGAGCAAGACCCCGTACGTCCCACCCAAGGTCTGGACCCACGAAGCACCGTCGGGTGGCCAATTCGCCAACATCAACCGCCCTGTCGCCGGCCCTACCCACGACAAGGAACTGCCGGTCGGCACACACCCCTTGCAGCTGTATTCCCTGGCGACGCCGAACGGCATCAAGGTCACCATCCTGCTCGAAGAGTTGTTGGCCCTGGGGCACAGCGGCGCCGAGTATGACGCCTGGCTGATCCGCATCAACGAGGGCGACCAGTTCTCCAGCGGCTTCGTCGACATCAACCCCAACTCCAAGATCCCAGCCCTGCTGGACCGCAGCGTCGAACCGGCAGTGCGTGTGTTCGAGTCCGGTTCGATCCTGGTGTACCTGGCGGAAAAGTTCGGCGCCTTCCTGGCCACCGACCTCGCCACTCGCACCGAGACCCTCAACTGGCTGTTCTGGCAGATGGGCGCGGCGCCCTACCTGGGTGGCGGTTTCGGGCACTTCTATGCTTATGCGCCGGAGAAGATGGAATACCCCATCAACCGCTTTACCATGGAAGCCAAACGCCAACTGGACGTGCTCGACCAGCGCCTGGCGCACAGCGAATACCTGGCTGGCGATGACTACAGCATCGCCGATATCGCGGTGTGGTCGTGGTACGGGCAACTGGCGCTGGGCAAGCTGTATTCAGCGGCCGAGTTCCTCGGCGTGCAGGACTACACCCATGTGCAGCGCTGGGCCCAGAGCATCGCCCAGCGCCCGGCCGTGCTGCGCGGTACGCGGGTCAACCGCACCTGGGGAGATGAGGCATCGCAGGTACCAGAGCGCCACCAGGCCGCGGATCTGGACTGACGCTTTACCGAACCTTTACCAACCCTAGACCTGCGTTTACACGGATCTGGTGTTTCATGTGTCCATGGCGAACCCACACTTTTCGCCAAAGGAGACACCATGATTTCGAAGATGACCAAAGCCCTGATCCTGTCCGGCTGCCTGATCGCCGCCGGCACCGCCTCCGCCGACCAGCGCGACGTGATCGTGCCTGTCATCGCCGGAGCCGCGGTGGGCGCGGTACTGGCCACCGTCATCAGCGGCGGCCATGAGCACCATCACCCTCACTACTACCAACCGGCCCCGCGCCCCGTGTACTACCAGCCGGTCGCCTACGAATACCGCCGCTACGCGCCCCCACCGCCACCGCGCTACTACGATGCGGGCTACCACCGCGGGTATGACCGGGGCTACGGCCGCTGGTAAGCCGCCCCGGGCGCGCTGCAGCGGACCTGGCCGCGTCCACGGTGCTTGCGGTACGCCTGGTGCAACACAGCGCCTGTGACGCGGCCGGGTCCGCTGCTACACAGGGGTGGAGGGTTGCGGGAATACATGCGCGCACAGGTAGTCCACCAGTGCGCGCACCTTCGGCGACGGGTGACGGCTGCCCGGCCACAGCACATGGAATACGTTGGTATGTAATACATATTCCTGCAAGACAGGTTGCAAGGTGCCTGCCGCCAGTTCCTCGCGAATGGCAAAATCTGGCAGGTAGGCGATGCCCAGCCCCCGCAAGGCAAAGCACACGCGTGTCTCGATGTTGTTGCAGATCATCGCCACGGGCAGCTGCAATTCCGCTTCGCCATCCTCGCGGCGCAACACCCAGGTCTCCAGCTTGCCGCTGCTGGGGAAGCGGTAATGCAGGCACGCATGCTCGAGCAGATCCGTGGGCACCCTGGGGGTGCCCCGCTGCGCCAGGTAAGCAGGGGACGCCACCAGCAACAGTCGGAACATCCCCAACCGGCGCGCGGACAGTCGCGAGTCGCTGGGTTCGCCCGTGCGAATCACGGCATCGAAGCCTTCGTCGATGACATCCACCAGGCGGTCACTGAAGTCCAGGTCCAGCTCGATGTCGGGGTAGGCGACCATGAATTGCGCCAGCACCGGCAACATCAAAGGGCTGACCATGGGCAGGCTCACGCGCAGCCGCCCCCGGGGGGCAGCCGACGCCTGGGCGAGCTCCTGTTCGGCGCTGTCGAACTCGGCAAGGATGCGTCGGCAGCGCTCCAGGAACATCTCGCCTTCGACCGTGAGGGCCACGCTGCGGGTGCTGCGGTGAAACAGGCGCGCGCCAAGGCTCTGCTCCAGCCGGCTGATACTCTTGCCCACCGCTGACGCGGATATCCCCAGAATGCGGCCGGTGGCGACAAAACTGCGGGTTTCAGCGACCTGTACAAAGACGGCGAAATTGCCGAGGCGATCCATGGCACTCCTCCATTGCGGAACGAACGGTCCGCAAAGCACGGAACACTACCCTACTTTGTCTCAGGCCTGGAACTTTCTACCGTGTGCGGCATTCCTCTGAACCTGGATGTTCCCCATGACTGCGCGCCCTTCAACTGTCACCCCTGCTCGCCCCTTGCCCCTTGGCGCCTTGCTGGCCCTGGCCATGGCCGGGTTCATCACCATTCTCACCGAAGCCTTGCCTGCCGGCCTGCTGCCGCAGATGGCCGCCGGCATGAACGTGGCGCCTACCTGGGTCGGGCAGATGATCACTGCCTATGCGCTCGGCTCGATGCTGGCGGCCATTCCCCTGGCTACCGCTACCCAGGGTGTGCGACGCCGGCCCCTGCTGCTGGCGGCGATCGCCGGTTTTGCGGTGGCCAATACGGTCACCGCGTGCTCCACCAGCTACACCCTGACGCTGGTGGCGCGGCTGATAGCCGGTGTCTCGGCGGGCCTGCTGTGGGCGCTGATCGCGGGCTATGCGGCACGCATGGTGCCCGACGAACAGAAAGGCCGGGCCATTGCAGTCGCCATGGTCGGCACCCCCCTGGCATTGTCGCTGGGGGTACCGGCGGGCACACTGCTGGGCAACGTGCTGGGGTGGCGCCTGTGCTTTGGCCTGATCAGCGTGCTGACGCTGGTCCTGATGGCATGGGTACGCGTGGGGCTGCCGGACTTCGCCGGGCAACCCGGTGGCAAACGCCTGACCACCCGCCAGGTGTTCAGCCTGCCAGGCGTACGCCCGGTGCTGTTCGTGGTGCTGGCGTTCGTGCTGGCCCACAACATCCTGTACACCTACATCGCACCGTTCCTGGCCACCGCGCACCTGGCCGAGCGCACTGACCTGGTGCTGCTGGTGTTCGGCGTGACGTCGGTGCTGAGTATCTGGGTGATTGGGGCGCTGATCGACCGCCACCTGCGCCGCCTGACCCTGGTCAGCACCCTGTTGTTCGGCCTGGCGGCGCTGCTGATTGGCATCGCCGGCAGCCAGCCGCTGGCGGTGTATGCCGCGGTGGTGTGCTGGGGCCTGGCGTTCGGTGGCGCCGCCACCCTGTTCCAGACCGCCCTGGCCAATGCGGCCGGCGACGCCATGGATGTGGCCCAGGCCATGCTGGTCACGGCGTGGAACCTGGCGATCGCGGGCGGCGGCATTGTCGGCGGGGTATTGCTGGACCGCTTCGGTACCACCACCTTCGCGCCTGCGGTCCTGGCGCTGTTGCTGGCGACGTTCTGGGTCGTGTGGTCGGCCCGCCGGGGTGGCTTTCCCGTGGCGGCGACCGCAAGCGCCGGGTGAACCTACTCCCCCCTGTGAAACCCTCGCTGGACGCCACCGCCTGGGTCATTCGGCAATCAGCTGTTCGAAGGCTTTCACCGCCTGGGCCACCGCCGGCAGGCGGTCGCGCTCGGCGAGCCAGGCCAGCACCAGGCGCTCTTCGCTGGGCAGGTCGCTGACACGCCGCTGACACAGTCCGGCCTGCACCGGCTCGCCGGGCCACACCGGCAGCAACGCCACCCCTGCCCCCGCCGAGGCCAGCGCCAGCGCGGCGGCAATGTCCGAACACTCGAACGCCACCTCAGGCCGCAACCCGGCTGCGGCGAAGGCTTGTTGCACGCGCTCGTAAAACCCATGGCCCTGGCGCCGACGCACCACGATCAAGGGCACCCGGGCCAGTTCGGCCAGGGTGCACTCGTTGCCCTCGGGCAGGCGCCCGGGCAGCGCCTCCACGGCCATCAACGCCAGGGGCTGCAGGGCAACGGTATGCAGCAGAGGGTTGGTCACCGGCCATTGGCTGATGGCGAAATCCAGCTGGCGGGCCTGGAGCATGTCCTCCAGGGCGGCGGGCTCGGCGTGGTAGATGGAGAAGAGGATTTGCGGCAATTGCTGCTTGAGGTCGGCCATGACGCGGGACACGCAGCTGACCCCTGAAGTGACCGTGCCGATGCTGACCTTGCCACTGACACCCTGGGCCAGGCCGCGCATCTCGGCGTCGATTTCATCGGCCAGGTTCAGCAGTTCGCAGGCGCGCCGGTACAGGTGCTGGCCGGCGTCGGTGACCAGCAGGCCGCGGCCCTGGCGCTCGAACAACTGCACGCCGTAATCGGCTTCCAGGGTCTTGAGGTGCTGGCTCAGTGGCGGCTGGGCGATGTGCAGTGCCTCGGAGGCGGCAGCGATGGATTTACGCTCGACGATGGTCTTGAAGTACAACAACTGGCGCAAATTCATGAAGGGTTCGGTCCAGGGGGCTTGGACCTAGGATAGCGGAACCGCTCAGTTGGAGCAGCCTTTGCCCATGACCCGGTACACCAGCGAGTGGCGCTGGCCCTGGCTGTCTTCGTAGACCATGGTCACCGGGACCACGGTGCACACGTCGGGGATGTCACCGGCGTCGATGACCCGCGCGATGTCGAGTTTCTGGCCGTAGGTATAGGTTTGGGCGGGGTCGGCGTGGGCACTGGCGGCAGCGAAACCGAGGGCCAGGGCGGCGAAAGTCAGGGTGAGTCTCATGGCGTTGTCCTGTGGTAGTTGAGTACCCACAGGTTAAGGACCCCTCGCGCGCGCAACCATGACCGAATTCGTCATTACTCATACCGAAAACCCTGTTCAGCCGGTAGCAGCACCGCTTGCTGGCGAACGAGGCGACTTGGTGTGTCAGCCAGTACGAGTTGCCCCTTCCCGAGCTTCGCCCGGTCCCACAGGGTGAACCAAGGCCCTGCGGCGGACCCTTGTGGGACCGGGCGCAAGCTCGGGAAGCGGACAACGCGGTGTGCCTGATGCTGAGCATCAGCGCCATCGCATCACTTGGGCAGCGCGAACGCCATCACGTAGTCACCCTGCTTGGTGCCCAGCGAACCATGACCACCGGCGACCACCAGCACGTACTGGCGGCCGTCCTTGCCGGTGTAGGTCATCGGCGTGGTCTGCGCGCCGGCAGGCAGGCGGGCTTCCCACAACTGTTTGCCGTTGCGCACGTCATAGGCACGCAGGTACTGGTCCAGGGTGGCGCTGAGGAAAGCCACGCCGCCCTTGGTCATGAAGGTGCCGCCCAACGCGGGCACGCCCATGGTCAGCGGCAGCGGTACCGGCGAGTTGTCACGCACCGTGCCGTTCTTGTGCTTCCAGATCACCTGGTGGGTGGTCATGTCCACGGCGGCGACATAGCCCCAGGCCGGCGCCTGGCACGGCAGGCCCATGGGCGACAGGAAGGCGTTCATGATCACACCATACGGTGCGCCCTTGTTGGCCTGGACGCCTTCGGTCTCGCTCTTGCGAGCAGGGCCGCCTTCCACGTCCGAGGCGGGTACCAGCTTGTCGACAAACGCCATGTAGTTGGGGTTCACGAACATGATCTGGCGCTCCGGGTCAACCGATACGCCGCCCCAGTCGAACACCCCGAAGTTGCCCGGGTAGACCAGCGAGCCTTGCAGCGACGGCGGCGTGAACGGGCCGTCGTAGCGCAGTTTCCTGAAGTCGATGCGGCACAGCATCTGGTCGAACGGGGTCACGCCCCACATGTCACGCTCGGTCATTACCGGTGGCATGAAGTTGAGCTGCGACTTGGGCTGGGTAGGCGCCGTGTGGTCGCCAGTGACCGCGCCACCCGGCACGGGCACTTCGTCGATGGGCACGATGGGCTGGCCGTTGGTGCGGTCCAGCACGTAGACGCTGCCCTGCTTGGTGGACGCGATCACGGCCGGCTTGATGCCGTCGGCGGTCTTGATGTCCATCAGGCTGGGCTGGCCGCCCACGTCCATGTCCCACAGGTCATGGTGGGTGAACTGGTAGGTCCAGCGCACGTGGCCGGTGGCGATGTCCAGGGCGGTGACGCCAGCGCTGTATTTCTCCGACGCCTCGGTGCGGTTGCCGCCCCACTGGTCGGGCATCTGGTTGCCCATGGGCAGGTACATCAGGCCCAGTTTCTCATCGAAACTGATCAGCGACCACATGTTCGGCGAGTTGCGGGTGTAGTGCTTGCCTGGGGCGATAGGGGTGGTGTCGTCGGGGTTGCCGCTGTCCCAGTTCCACACCAGGTGGCCGTCGTGCACGTCGTAGGCACGCACCACGCCCGACGGTTCGTCGGTAGAGACGTTGTCGGTGACGTGGCCGCCGATGACCACCAGGTCCTTGGTCACGGCCGGCGGCGAGGTGGAGTAGTAACCGCCGGCGGCGAAGGTACCGATGTTAGCGCGCAGGTCGATCTGGCCCTTGTCGCCGAAGCCTTCGCAGACCTTGCCGGTGTCGGCATCGAGGGCGATCAGGCGGGTGTCGGCGGTGGGCAGGAACAACCGGCGCGGGCAGGCGTTCGGCGCGGCGGCCGGGCTCTGCGCGGTGGCAGCGTAGGCCGCGTCGTCATGGTACGACACGCCACGGCAGGTCATGTGCGCCCAGCCTTTGAAGTTGGCGGCGTTCTGGGTACTGATCTGCGGGTCGTAGCGCCAGATCTCCTTGCCGGTGTCCGGGTCCAGGGCGATGACCTTGCTGTGCGGTGTGCACACGTAGAGCATGCCGTTGACCTTCAGCGGAGTGTTTTCCGCCGTGGTTTCGCCCGGGTCGTTCGGGCCGGGGATGTCACCGGTGCGGTAGGTCCAGGCCGGTTGCAGCTTGTCGGCGTTGGCCGGGGTGATCTGCGCCAGCGGCGAGTAGCGATCACCGAAGGCGGTACGGCCATAGGCCTGCCAGTCGCCGTCGGGCATGGCCGGGGCCGTGCTGGTGGAGCCAGCGGTATCGCGGTCCAATTGGCCCTTGATTTCACCCGGGTGGGTGAACTGGCTGGCAATGGCAGCGGCGCCGGCCAGAACCACGGCCACGCTCAGGCTACCGGTGCCCAAGGCATAAGGCACACCCGCCAGCAGGGGCTTGCGGAACCAGGGCAGCAACAGCACCAGGCCCAGCACGAACCACAGGGCCAGGCGCGGCACCAGTTGCCACCAGTCCAGGCCCACTTCCCATAGCGACCACAGGGTGCTGGCGAACAGCACCAGCGCATACAGCGCCAAGGCGGCGCGGCGCCCGGCCAGCAGCAACACGCCGGTCACGGCGATGCCGATGCCACTCAACAGGTAATACAGCGAGCCGCCCAAGGTGGCCAGCTTGACGCCGCCGGCCAACAGGGCCAGGCCCATCAGCAGCATCACTACGCCGAGCAGGCTCGGCAGCAGGCGACGCGGCGTGGAAGCACGGTCTGTGCTCATAGTGCGTTTTCTCCAGAATGATGAAAGGCACGCGACGACCGTCCGGTCTATACCGGGTTCAGCGTTGCGACGGCCTGGGTTTTTATAGGTATGAAGTCAGCGCAAGGTCTGACAGACACGCGACGCAAAAGGTCGATTGAAAGGCGTAACAGCACAGATACGATGTCATACCTTGGCGCGACATTGCATCGCACCAAGGTCTAATACATTTCGTTGACGGGGCTATGCCCGTCAGCGGTGACGCAGCGCCCACAGGCGTGCGATGTCGCGGGCACGGTCGCGCAGCAACGGTGCGGCGTTCCGGCAGGCATGTTCCAGGGTCATCGGGCCACTGGCCAAGGCGAAGGCGGCGCTGACGCCGTGGTCGTACATCTGTTCGTAGCCGTCACCCAGGGTGCCGGCGATGACGACCACTGGCACCTGGGCCGCGCGGGCCACGCGGGCCACGCCAAACGGTGTCTTGCCGCGCAGTGTCTGGGCGTCGAAGCGCCCTTCGCCCGTGATCACCAGGTCGGCCCCCGCCACCGCCTCGGCCAGGCCCACCAGTTCGGCCACCACTTCCACGCCAGGGCGGAAGGTGGCGTTCAGGAAGGCCTTGGCGGCGAAGCCCATGCCTCCTGCCGCGCCAGCGCCCGGTGCATCACGCAGGTCGCGGCCCAGCACCTCGGCAGCGAGATCGGCGAAGCGCCCCAGCGCGGCGTCCAGTTGCAGCACCTGTTCGGGGCTGGCGCCCTTCTGCGGGCCGAATACGTGGGAGGCGCCGTGGGGACCGCACAAGGGGTTGTCGACATCGGCGGCCACCTCGAAAGTAACCTCGGCCAAGCGCGGGTCCAACCCTCCGAGGTTGATGCTCTGGACCTGAGCCAAGGCTAACCCGCCCTTGGCCAGGGCCGCACCGCTGGTGTCGCGCACGTCCAGGCCCAGAGCGCGGAGCATGCCGGTGCCGGCGTCGTTGGTGGCGCTGCCGCCAATGGCCAGGATAACCCGCCGCGCGCCAGCGTCGAGGGCGGCGTGAATCAGCTCACCGGTGCCGAAGGTGCTGCTGGCGCAAGCGTCCCGCTGGGCCAACGGCACCAACTGCAAGCCACTGGCTTCAGCCATTTCGATGATGGCCGTGGCGCTGGCGGCCAGCCAGCCCCATCGTGCCTGCACCGCCGAACCCAGCGGCCCCTCGACGGTTTCGGTGCGCAGTTCGCCGTCACAGGCCGCCAGAATCGCCTCCATGGTGCCCTCGCCTCCATCGGCCATGGGGCATTGCAGCAACTGGGCCTGGGGCAGTGCCTGGGCCAGGCCTTCGGCAATGGCGGCGGCGACGCCGGCCGCGCTGAGGCTATCCTTGAACGAGTCGGGGGCGATGACGATTTTCATGACGGTTACTCCAGTTTCTTGTACGGCCATGCTGCCAGTTGCCCGGCCGCTCTGCGCCAGGCCCCTGCACAAGGGCAACGGCGCTTTGTTGTTCATTTCGACAAATCGGCTGGCAGCAGCTGCACCCCCAGGTACAGCGTCAGCATGCCTTCCAGACGGTTGGGGTCAATGCCGCTCAGTTCGGCGATGCGTTCCATGCGGTAGCGCAGGCTGTTGCGGTGGATACCCAGGGCATCGGCACAGGCCTGGCTCTGGCCGTCGTGTTCGCACCAGGCGCGCAAGGTGGTCAGCAACTGGCCGCCACCGTCCTTGGCCATGACCCTGTGCAGCGGCCCCAGCCATTCTTCAAGGCTGTCATCACCCCGGTGGCGCCAGAGCATGGCGGGCAGGCGCAGGCGCGACAGGTACAGGCAGCGCTGGCCGGGCAGAATGTCGCGGCCGTAGGCCAGCAGGTCGCGCACGCCGCGATAGCCGCGGCGCACGGTGGCCAGGTCGTCGGCGGGCTGCCCCAGCACCACGCGGTCGACTGCCCAGCCCTGGGCGCCGAGCTTGTCCAGCAAGCGTTGTTCATCCACTACCACGCTGGCAGGCCGGCACCACAGCAGTGAACCGGCGGCCGGGCTCAGGCACCAACTATCTGGATAGCGGCCCGTCAGCCAGGCAGCCATGGCCTCGCACCCCTGCCCTGGCTGCAGTTCGAACAGCCAGGGGGTGCGCGGCAACTGCGGTTTGAGGCCCATCTGCCGGGCCTCGTCGAGCAGCCGGGGCGAATCGTCGCCTTCCAGCAGCAACGCCAGCAGGTCGTCACAACGCTGGCGCCGCCAGTGCTGTTCCACTTGCAGGCGGCGTTGGCCCACCAGCATCTCGGCGGTCATGCGCACCAGTTCGCCAAACGTGCGCAACTGCGCCGGGTCGCCGGTCAGGCCCAGCACGCCGATCAGGCGGCCGTCCAGCAGCAGCGGCAGGTTTACCCCCGGCTGCACGCCCTTCAGGCACTGTGCGGCCTGGGCGTCGAGCTCCACCACCCGGCCGTTGGCCAATACCAGTTGGGCGCCTTCGTGGCGAGTGTTGATGCGTTCCGGCTCGCCGCTGCCCAGAATCAGCCCCTGGCTGTCCATGACGTTGACGTTGCAGGGCAGAATGGCCATCGCGCGGTCGACAATGTCTTGCGCAAGGTCGTGATCAAGTTCGAACATGGTCTGGAGAAATCCTGATAAACGCGTCTGTAGAATTGCACAGTCGGGGCGCTCGATGCCTGTGCAAACACACAAAGACAGTGCCTGCTTCGTCACAGACACTCAAGGGTGGCTCACGATAGCCGCGAATAACATAAAAACAGAGAGAAATTGCATGTCTACCCCAACCGCCCTTGACCATGGCACTTCCAGCGTCAGGGACGCTGTGTACCGGCGCATCACCCTGCGCCTGATCCCCTTCATCTTCGTCTGCTACCTGTTCAACTACCTGGACCGCGTGAACGTCGGTTTCGCCAAGTTGCAGATGCTCGACGCCCTGAAGTTCAGCGAAACCACCTATGGCCTTGGGGCGGGGATCTTCTTCATCGGCTACGTGCTGTGCGGCCTGCCCAGCAACCTGGCGCTGACCCGTTTCGGCCCGCGGCGCTGGATCGCGGTGATGATGCTGGCCTGGGGTGGCCTGTCCACCTGCCTGCTGTTCGTCACCACGCCCATGGAATTCTACGCGCTGCGCCTGCTCACCGGCGCCGCCGAAGCGGGCTTCTTCCCGGGCATCGTGCTGTACCTTTCGCAGTGGTTCCCCGATGCCAGACGTGGCCGCATCATGGCCCTGTTCATGTCTGCCATTCCGGTGTCGGGCCTGCTGGGCAGCCCGTTTTCCGGCTGGATCCTGAACCACTTCGCCGTAGGCCAGCACGGCCTGGCCGCCTGGCAGTGGATGTTCCTGATCCAGGGCATCCCGACCATGGTGCTGGGGGCCCTGGCCTATTTCCTGCTCAGCGACAGTTTCGCCAAGGCCACCTGGCTGAGCGCCGAACAGCGCCAGGTGGTGGAAACAGACCTGGCCGACGACGCACGCAGCAAGCCGGTGCAACCGCTTGAAACCCTGGGCGCGGTGTTCGCCACGCCGCTGATCTGGGTGCTGGGGCTGATCTACTTCTGCATCCAGAGCGGCGTGTACGCCATCAATTTCTGGTTGCCGTCGATCATCAAGAACCTGGGGTTCAGCGACGCCCTGGTGATTGGCTGGCTGAGCGCCATTCCGTACCTGCTGGCGGGCATCTTCATGCTGCTGGTGGGCCGGTCGGCGGACCTGCGCAACGAGCGCCGCTGGCACCTGGTGGTGCCGATGCTGATGGGCGCCGCAGGTCTGGTGATCGCGGTGAACTTCGCCGCCACCCCGGCCATTGCCATCGTCGGCTTGAGCATCGCCACCATGGGCGCCCTCACCGGCCTGCCGATGTTCTGGCCACTGCCCACCGCGCGCCTGAGCGCAGGCGTTGCCGCGGGCGGTCTGGCGATCATCAACTCGGTGGGGCAGATGGCCGGCTTCCTGAGCCCCTACATCGTCGGCTTCATCAAGGACCAGACCGGCTCCACCGACGCGGCGCTGTATGCGCTGGCAGGGTTGATCGTGGTCGGTAGCGCGGTGGCCTGGAAGGTCGCTGGCAAGCGCGCCTGACCCAAGGGCGTTCGGCGCCTCGGAAACTCGCCGGCACCCAGCGAGCTTCCGAGGCCGGCAGCCCAAATCAACAGTGGCGGGGCCGGGGCCACCCGGCGTACCTTTGAGGTTTTCCACCGCAAAGGGATGTCACCGATGATTTACCGCGCACTGGGCCACAGTGGCCTGAAGGTTTCCGCCCTGACCCTGGGCAGCATGATGTTCGGCGAGCAGACGACCACCGAGGATGCCCTGCGCATCATCGACAAGGCCTGGGACCAGGGGATCAATTTCATCGACACTGCCGACGTCTACAACGGCGGGCGCAGCGAGGAAATCGTCGGCGAAGCCGTGGCCCGCCACCGCCATGAGTGGATTGTCGCCACCAAGGTCGGCTTCGGTCCCGCCGACGGCGTGCCCAACCGCAGCGGCCTGAGCCGCAAGCATATCTTCAACGGCGTGGAAGCCAGCCTGACCCGCCTGGGCACCGACTACATCGACCTGTACTACCTGCACCGCGATGACCTCAATACGCCGTTGGAGGTGACCGTCAGCGCCATCGGCGACCTGCTGCGCCAGGGCAAGATCCGCCACTGGGGCGTGTCCAACTTCCGCGGCTGGCGCCTGGCCGAAATCGTCAACGTGGCCCAGCGCCTGGGCGTGGACAAGCCGGTGGCGAGCCAGCCGCTGTACAACATCGTCAACCGCCAGGTCGAGACCGAGCAACTGACCGCCGCGGCCTACCACGGCCTGGGCGTGGTGCCGTTCAGCCCCCTGGCCCGCGGCGTGCTCAGTGGCAAGTACACCCCAGGCGCCGCCCCCGACGCCGGCAGCCGCGCCGGGCGCCAGGACAAGCGCATTCTGGAAACCGAATGGCGCGACGAATCCCTGCACATCGCCCGGCAGATCCAGGCGTACACGGAGGACAAGGGCGTGGGCATCGTCGAGTTCGCCATCGCCTGGGTGCTCAACAACCCCCGCGTCAGCTCGGCCATCGTCGGGCCACGTACCGAGGCGCAGTGGGACACTTACGGTGGTGCGCTGCAGGTGAATATCACGGCTGAAGACGAGGCCTTCATCGACAGCCTGGTGGCACCGGGGCACCCGTCGACACCGGGCTACAACGACCCGGGCCACTTCGTCAGCGGCCGCGCCTGACCCCTGCAGGCGCTGGCAAACCAGCGCCTGCAGCTAGCCAGGGGAGGTTCAGGTCAGGCATACCAGGGGCAGGGCCTGGCGCACGGCTTCCTGTTCCGAAGCCACGGCCAGGTGCGCGATGCCGAAGGCCTTGACCGCCATTTCCCCGCGCGCCCGAGCCTCGGCGCGCTGCTGCTCGTCAGGTTCGATGCTGATCATCGCCTTGCACACCGTGGCCAGCGGTATCTTGTTGTGCTTGAGCCAGACACCGCGCTGACGGCGGTCTTCGGCCGTTTCTTCCTGGCGCAACTGGTCGTAGATCAGCACGAAGGGCCGGCCATTCTCCACCAGCGCGGTGGTTTCCGTTTCCCACTGGCTGGCGTAACCAGGCGTCACCGCCTGTTCACGGAAATAAACCAGCGGAAAGCGGCTGACGTCATGAACGGCGAAGCGGGTAGCGTCGAGTGACATGTGAGTACTCCTTGTCTTGTGTCACGGGCAGGGTAGCCGCGCAGCGCAGCGCAGCGGAAGTGCAGGCGATGCACTTCATAAGTGCGCGGGGCGGCATTTACCTGCAGGACGATCACAATGAGAATGCGTCGCAACATCATCACGCCACCATCCTCCGCGGAACGGCTTCGTGAAACGGCGCCCGGCCGACGGGCACCCTGACCCTCTCCTGTGTTCTCCCACCGTCGCTGAAGGAACTGAAGATGCGCTTGTCCGCGCCCTGCCCCCATGGGCTCACCCCATTGTCCATTGCCCTGTTCGTGGCCCTCGCGGCCCCCCTGCCCACCCGAGCAGCCGAGGAACTGGCCAGTTCGACCACTACCGCTACCGCCCTGGACCTGCCCAGCACCACCATTGACGCCCAGAGCGTCGCGGGGACGACGACCACCGAAGGCACCCACGCCTACACCACGGGTCAGACCGCCGCTGCCACGCGCCTGCCGCTGTCGCTCAAGGAGACGCCACAGAGCGTGACCGTGATCACCCGCCAGGAAATGGACGACCAGCAGCTCAATTCGGTGGACCAGGTGGTCGCACGCACCACGGGGCTATCGACGCAGACCTTCGACACCGGCCGAGCCTATTTCTACGCCCGCGGCTTTCAGATCAACAGTTTTCAGTTCGACGGCATCCCCACCACCTTCGAACCCGGCACCAGCTTCCTGGACACGGCCCTGTACGACCGCGTCGAAGTGGTGCGCGGCGCCACCGGGCTGCTGACCGGAGCCGGCAACCCGTCGGCCTCGATCAACCTGGTGCGCAAGCACCCCACCCCGGACTTCTCGCTCATGGCCAGTGTCAGTGGCGGTTCGTGGGACAACTACCGCGGTACCGTGGACCTGTCCACGCCCTTGACCCCAGACGGCCGGGTGCGCGGGCGTTTCGTGGCCGTGGAGCAGATCGGCCACTCGTACCTGGACCGCTACCAGGGGAAAAAGCAGGCGTACTACGGTGTGGTCGACGCCGACCTCACTGACGACACCACGCTCAGCGTCGGCTACGAAGACCAGGACAATACCCCTACCGGCGTCACCTGGGGCGGCATGCCACTGTTCAATAGCGACGGCTCCAAGACCCACTACTCGCGCTCGGCCTCGCTGGCGGCAGACTGGAGCCGCTGGGACACGCGCCTGCAGACCGCCTTCGCCAACCTCGAACACCGTTTCGACAATGACTGGAAGGTGCGCCTGGCCCTGGAGCATAGCCAGACCACCAGCGATGAGCGGTTGCTCTCCACGCTCGGCTACACCAGTGCCGGCTTGTACCCGCTGGCCCTGGCCGAGAAGGACACCGACCGTCAGAACAGCGTCGACCTGATGGCCAGCGGTCCCTTCAGCCTGCTGGGCCGTGAGCACGAGGCGGTGATCGGCTACATGGATTCACGCCGCAAGGAGCACGCCCTGGGCACCGGCTTCGTGTACCCGGGCGGCGTACTGGAGCCCAACGGCGAATTTCCCATGCCGGACTTCGGTGCCGCCACCTGGAGCGCCACCGATTCCCTGATCAAGCAACGCGGCGCCTATGGGGCGGTGCGCCTGTCCGTGACCGACCCGCTGAAGGTCATCATCGGGGGCCGGGTGAGTGAATACGAAATCAGCCAGGACAGCGCCGGCACCCCGTTCGCCTACAAGACCCGCGGGCGCTTCACGCCATACGCCGGGGTGATCTACGCCCTCGACGATACCTATTCGGCTTACGCCAGCTACACCGAGATTTTCAAACCGCAAAGCTACAGCGACAGCAGCGGCAAGATCCTGGAGCCCACCACGGGCAAGAACCGAGAAGTAGGGCTAAAGGCCAGTTACCTGGACGGGCGGGTCAATGCATCGCTGTCAGTATTCGATGTGCGCCTGGACAACGTGGCGCAGAGCGATACCGGCCACTACGTACCGGTCACCGGCGCGCAAGCCTACTATGCCGCAAGCGGCACCAAGTCCCAGGGCTTCGATTTCGATCTGCAGGGCGAATTGGCCCAGGATTGGAACCTGATGTTCGGCTACTCCCACTACACCGCCAGCCAGGGCGACGGCTCACGGTTGAGCAGTGCCTTGCCACGCACCACGGCAAAGCTGTTCACCACCTACCGGTTACCCGGGGCACTGAACCATTTGACGGTGGGGGGCGGTACCCGTTGGCAGAGCAGTTTCTACCAGAACGCTACCAGGGGGCAGAGTACGGTCGAGGTAGAGCAAGGCGCCTACGCGCTGACCTCGCTCATGGCACGCTACGACCTGACAAAGCAGGTGGAGCTGGGCTTTAACCTGGATAACCTGTTCGACAAGAAGTACTACAGCATGATCGGCTTCTACAACCAGGCGCTGTACGGCGACCCGCGCAATTTCACGGTGTCGGTCAGCTACAAGCTGTAGCAGGCTTCAGGCCGCGTTCCGGGCACACTGGGTGAACCTGCCACCCAGCGCCAGCCCGGGACGCAGCCTTGCGGCCACTGCTACAGGCTTCAGGCCTTGACGATCCAGCCTGCGGGGGCTTCGACGTCGCCGAACTGGATACCGGTCAGCTCGTTGTAGAGCTTGACGGTCACCGGGCCAACGCTTTCCAGGCTGTGGAACACGTGCAGGTTGTCGTTGTACTGGATACCGCCGATCGGCGAGATCACGGCAGCAGTGCCGCACGCGCCGGCTTCCTTGAACTGGTCCAGCTGGTCGACGAACACGTCGCCCTCGACCACTTTCAGGCCCAGGCGGCTTTCAGCCAGTTCCATCAGCGACAGACGGGTGATACCCGGCAGAACCGACGGCGATTTTGGCGTGACGAACTCGTTGTTCTCGGTGATGGCGAAGAAGTTGGCCGAGCCCACCTCTTCGATCTTGGAGTGAGTGAGCGGGTCCAGGTAGATGCAGTCGGCGAAGTTGTGCTGCTTGGCATCGGCGCCTGGCAGCAGGCTGGCGGCATAGTTGCCACCGACCTTGGCCGCGCCGGTACCCTGCGGGGCCGCGCGGTCATAGGTGGAAATGGAGAAGTTGTGCGGCTTCAGGCCACCCTTGAAGTAGGCGCCGACCGGGACCGCGAACACCGAGAAGATGAACTCGGGGGCGGTACGCACGCCAATGTTGTCACCCACGCCGATCACGAACGGGCGCAGGTACAGCGCGCCACCGGTGCCGTAAGGCGGGATGAACTTCTCGTTGGCACGCACCACCTGCTTGCAGGCCTCGATGAACATCTCGGTAGGCACATGCGGCATCAGCAGGCGCGAGCAGCTTCGCTGCATGCGCGCGGCGTTCTGGTCGGGACGGAACAGGTTGATCGAGCCGTCCTTGCAACGGTAGGCCTTCAAGCCTTCGAAGCACTGCTGGCCGTAGTGAATCGCCGTCGAGCCTTCGGCAATGTGCAGGACGTTGTCTTCAGTCAGCGTGCCTTCCTGCCAGGCGCCATCGCGCCATACCGACAGAAAGCGCAGATCTGTCTTGATGTAGTCGAAACCCAGGTTGTCCCAGTTTATGCCAGCGCCGCTCATGATGCCCTCTACAGATGATCGCAAGGATTCAATTCGTTGATCAGGCGACAAAGATACGGCCCCGGCGGGCTTGCGGCAAGCGATCTGACGCACGAGCCGGGCCGGCCAGCTGACTTCTACTCGGGGCCCGCGGGGGCCAGTCGATGCCGGATGGGCTCGAACAGCGGGGTAGCCTGGCGGGGCAACGGATCGGGTTCCCCGCGCTCGATGGCCTGCCAGTAGCGCCATGGCACCTTGGCGGTGCCCAACTCATAGTCCATGCCATCCCAGTTATCCTCACGGAAACTGTAGAAAGCCCAGTGCAAGCCTTGGCGGCCCAGGGCGGCCAGCACGTCGTCCAGGTATTGCCGGCAACCCGGCAAGCGGCGCATGCAACCGAACTCCCCCACCACCAGGCGCTGGCGAGGCACGCCGACCCGTTCGGCCCAGGCCAGCGGCAGCCGCAGGTAGTCCGCCACCCGAGCGGCGCCCCAGTGCTGCACCTGGCCGCCGAAGGGCACGGCGCCTGGATAGCCCAGCGGCGTGGCGCGCGAAAGGTTCGGGGCACTGGTGGCAGCGTAGGGCTCGTACATGTGCACGCTGTACAGCAGGCGCTGGTCGGCCAGGGCGTGGGGCCAGTAGGTAAGGGCATCCGCAGCAGCGTACCAACCGGCGTCGAGCATGATGGGCGTGCGTGGGTCCACCTCACGCACCGCGGCCACCAGTTGCGTATACAACGCCGGCAAGTCGCGGGCCGTGCCCCGGTGGGTGGCGTACCAGGCGTGCATGGCCTGGGCATCGGCGTGCTCGGCCAGGCCGCCGTGTTTTTCCGGAGCCGGTTCATTGATCAGGTTGTAGGCGGCCACCGCCGGATGGTCCTTGAGGGCCGCGGCCAGGTCGCGCCAATAGGCGGCCGATTGCGCCCACCAGCGCTTGTCCTGCCACAGGCGGTCGTCGAAACGGCCCTGGTTGTTCTGCGACCAGCGCATGCCCGGCAGGGACAACGGCGTGATCACCACTTTCAAGCCCGCGGCATGGGCGCGGTCCAGGTTGCTGATCAGCGTGCGCAGATCGTCCTGGGCAAGGCTGGTGTACTGGTCGGCGTCACCGAGCAGAAAGTCGCGACGGGCAGGCTGCCACTTGTCCCACGACAGGCGCACCCAACTGGCACCGTAGTCGCTCAAGGCCTGGTAATACTCAGCCGAGGGCGGCAGGCGGTTGAAACTGTTGCCGCCGTGGCGGGGGCTGTCCCAGAACCCGATCAGGTCGGCGGCCGCCGCGGGCCATGAAAGGCAGGCCAGTAGCCCGGCGATGGGGGTAAAGCGTTTCATCGAACACCATCCTGCACGGTAAACCCAGACGAATGGGCACCCTACCCGATTCCACCACCCCGCCCTGCCTGGGATTGTGTTGCCAAAACCTTCAGGAACACCAGGCCTCGCGCTGGCCCTCGATCAGCGTCAAGGCGGCGGCCCAGGCCAGGTCGATGATCTGCTCGACGCCGTCGCTTTCGAACTGCCTGGCCGTGTGGGCGCACACGTCCGCCGACGGATAGATCAGCTTGCCGCCCCCGGCCAGCGCCTGGATCTGGGCCTGGCAGGCACGCTCAAGGAAATGGATTTCGTGGAACGCCTCGGCCACATTGCGCCCGCCCACCAGCAGGCCATGGTTGCGCAGGATCATCGCCCGGTGCGGGCCCAGGTCGGCGATCAGCCGCTGGCGTTCGTCCAGCGACAAGGCGATGCCTTCGTAGGTGTGGTAAGCCAGCTTGCCGTAGAACTTCAGCGCATGCTGGCTGATGGGCAGCAGCCCCTGTTCCTGGGCAGACACCGCGATACCCGCCGCCGTGTGGGTGTGGATCACACAGGCCAGGTCCGGGCGGGCCATGTGGATGGCGGAGTGAATCACGAAGCCTGCGGCGTTCACCGGGATGTGCGCACACGCGGGGTCCACCGCCTTGCCGTGCTGGTCGATCAGTACCAGGTCGCTGGCGCGCATGTGGTCGAACAGCACGCCGTAACGGTTGATCAGAAAGTGATGTTCAGGACCCGGCACGCGCAACGTCAGGTGCGTGTCGATCAGGTCGGTCATGCGAAAGTGGGCGATCATGCGGTACAGCGCGGCGAGGTCGCAGCGGGCTTGCCACTCGGTATCGCTGCAGGTTGCGGGGCGGGTCATGGGGCGTTCCTCCTGGCGGGTGCTCTGGTGGCACTTGGCGGATTGATGATAGCCCGTACACGCCCAGGGGTTTTGCCCATTGACGACAGTGTTGACGCGATATGCGGCGTGCAACGCCCCGCCGCCAACCTGCGAGACCGGGCGAAGCTCGGTCCCACCGTGTGAGGCGTCAGCGCACGTTGGGCGGGATATCCAAGCCCAGGTTCTCGCGCAGGGTGGTGCCGGGGTACTCGCGCCGGTACACGCCCTTTTCCTGCAGCAACGGCACGACCTCTTCGGTGAAGCGGCGGAACTGCCCCGGGTGGCCGATGTAGATATTGAAACCATCCACCGCACGCGCGTCGAACCATTCGGCCATTTTCGCCGCCACGGTCTCGGCCGTACCGACGAAAGCACCCGGGCGCAGTTGCCGTGATGCTTCCACCGCCTGGCGCAGGGTCAGGTTTTCACTCACCGCGCGGTCGGTGATGCGCTTGGCGGCGGTAAAGAAACTGCTGCGCGCCCATTCCAGTGCCTGGGCCGGAAACGGCGCGTCGAGGTCGTACTGGCGGAAATCATGCCAGCCAAAGGAGCGGCCGAACTCCACCAGGGCCTGTTCAAAGCTGTGGTCGGCCTGATGGTACTGACGCTCCAGTTCGCGAGCGTGCTCGTCCGTGTCGCCGACAAATACCTCGGCGCCCGGCAGCACCAGCACCTGCTCGGGGTCGCGGCCCTGGCGCACGGCGCGCTCCTTGATTTCGCGGTAGAACTGCTGGCCCTGCTCCAGGCTTGGGGCGTGGGTGAAAATCACGTCGGCGATGGCCGCGCCCAGCTCCCTGCCCTGCTCCGAATCGCCGGCCTGGAAGATCACCGGCTGGCCCTGGGGGGAGCGCTGCAGGTTCAGCGGGCCCACCACCGAGAAGTGCTCGCCCTTGTGGTTCAGCGCATGCAGTTTGGCCGGGTCGAAATAGCGCCCGGTGGCGCGGTCGCGGACAAACGCATCGTCTTCCCAGGACTGCCACAGGCCCTGCACCACCTGCACATGTTCCTTGGCACGGCCGTAGCGGGTGTCGTAGTCATAGTGCTCATCGCGACCGTAGTTGCCCGCGGTGCCGGCATCACCGCTGGTGACCACGTTCCAGCCAGCGCGGCCTTTGCTGATCAGGTCCAGCGAGGCCAGGCGCCGGGCCACGTTGAAGGGTTCGTTGTAGGACGTGGTCAGGGTGCCCACCAGGCCGATGTGCCGGGTGGTCACGGCCAGCGCCGACAGCAGCGTCAACGGCTCCAGGCGGTTGAGGTAATGGGGTGGCGAGCCGGGGGTGATGAACTGGCTGTCGACGATGAACACCAGGTCGAACAGCGCCGCTTCGGCCTGTCGGGCGATGTCGATGTACCAGTCGATATTGACGCTGGCGTCGCTGGGCAATTCGGGGTCCAGCCACAGGTTGTGGCGGCCGGGGCCACCGACGCCCATGGTCAGGGCGCCCAGTTTCAGTTGACGTGTGCTCATGGCAACGGTCCTTGTCGGTTATGGCGCGGCCTGGGCCGTGGCGGGCTGCTGCAGGGCAGCGTTGAAGGAAGTGTCGAACAGGCTGGCAGCCGGGTAGGACTTGATCAGCCCCAGGCCGCTGAAGAAATCGATGGTTGTCTGCGCATCGGCGATGCTCTGCGGCGTGACCGGGCCGACATCGGTCTTGGCCCGGCCGAACCAGGCGCGGGCGATGTCGCGGTCGGCGCGGGTACGTGCGGCCCAGGCGTCGGCGTAGGCATCGTTGTGAGCCGGGTCGGTGACGGTCCATTCTCGGGCCTTTTTCAGGCGCTGCAGGAAGTCGCTGATGGCGGCGCGCTTGTCGTCCAGCGAGCGGTTGTTGGCGACCACGAAACTCTGCGCCGGAATCAGCCCCTTGGCCGAGGCGATCACGCGGCCGCCCTGGCGCTCCTGCTGGGTAACGTAGGGTTCCCAGGTGGCGATCACGTCCACCGAACCGCCGTCCAGGGCGTGGGAGGCGTCCAGGGCGCTGAGGTAGCGCACATCCACCGAGTCACGGGGTACGCCGGCCTTGTCCAGGGCAGTGAACAACAGTTGCTGGCTCCAGGAGCCTTTCCAGATCGCCACACGCTTGCCACGGATGTCGGCAATGCGCTTGATGGGCGAATGCTTGCCTACCACGATGGCGACGCCGTCGAGGTTTTGCTGGGTCACGGCGATGACCTTGATCGGTGCGCCCAGGGCGCCGAGAAACAGCGGCGGCGCATCGCCCAGCAAGCCCAGGTCGAGGCTGCCGGCGTTCAGTGCTTCGGCCACTGGCGAGCCCGCGGTGAACTGCTTCCACTCCAGGGTGTACGGCAGGTTGTCCAGCACCCCGGCGGCGTCCATCACCGCACGAGTGTTGTAGCTCTGGTCGCCCACGGTCAGGGTCAGTGCCGAGGCGCCGAGGCTGACGGAGGCGGCCAGCACGGCGGCGGCCAGTTGCAGAAAGGTACGCACGGCGGCAATCTCCTAGAATTCGGTTATATGCGTAAGGTTGCTAACAACCTTTGCACATAAGCTAACAGCCCCCTTTAGAACCGTGAAATTCATTTTAGGCATAAGTTAATATGCATTTTACGCAATTTAATCCTTTACACCGTATCTAATGGCCGACGGCATGCTCGGCTCAAGCAGACTGAACGCCGGTGTAGCGCTCAGGTACACTGCGCAGAGACGACCTGCCCCCGAGCAATCCATCAACGTGCAGCGGCCATTTTGGCCAGGGACTTGCCTGACCCGTTATGCGAATCATCGAAAAGAACGGCGCCCTGGTGCGCACCCTTACCGCGGCCGAGCAGGTGCTGGTCGAAGGCTTTGTCCTGAACCAGCTCGACGGCCACCGCCTGTTGCAGGCCAACCAGTGGCTGATGAAGGTGCGCGGCGCCGGCCAGTGGCTGGCGTGCGACTGCCAGGCCACGGCCCTGCCGGTCATGAACGTGACCCTCAACAGCAGCACTGGCACACTGTTCCTGAAAAACAACCCGGGCACTGCGGAACATGCGCCAGACTGCCCGTTCATCAAGGACGAACGCGAGCCAGGCAGCGCCGGTGAGCGTGACGAGCCACCGGCCGCCTGGCTGGCGCCGGACGTGCCGCTCAAGCTGATCGGTGAGTTTCGCCCCGCGGGCACCGTTGAGGGCACCGGGAGTGGCAGCGGCGTGGGTACCCGCAAGGAACAGCATCGCCTGCTGTCGCTGCTGGTGACCTTCATCGAGGCGTCGGGGCTGAACGTGTATGCCAGCCACCTGAAAAAGGACCTGACCCAGCAGTTCGCCGAATTGCGCGGCGTCGCCAGTCGCTACCCGCTGGTAGAGCGCGTTCCGGCCAGCAACTACCTGGAAACGCGCATCGACATGAAGCACATGATGATGCTCAAGGCACGCCTCAAGGAGTCCACGGTGTTCGGCAACCAGCGCCGCTACGGCCTGTTGCTCGATTGCGTCAACGAAGTGCGCACGCGCAAGGTGTTCAATGGCCGCAGCGACAACGGCTTCGACTTTCAGGGTTACCACTGGCTATGGGGCGGCGAGCGCACCAACGGGCCGCTGCTGGCCCTGGCGCTGTATTCGCCGACCACGGCCGGCAGCCAGTATTACGAAATGATCCATGTGGCCACGGTGCCGGTGCTGTCGCGTGCGCACCTGTTCCCGGTGCTGCGCGAGGAAGAGCGCGAGCCGTTGAAGATGCTCGTCTCGCTGATCGACTGGATGGCAGGCAAGGGCGTGAAGGTGATCATGCGCCGGCCGGTGATCGGCGGCGACGTGATGGACGAACTGGTACTCAGCTCCGACCTGGACCGGGTGCTGTCGGTGTCGCTGATGAACCAGCCCCTGGGGCCGGAACCCAGCAGCGATACCTTCAAGCGCCTGGCCGACTTCAAGAGCCTGGACACTTTCCGCAAGTACGTGGCCGGGTTCTTCATGCGCGAGCGTGATTGAGGCGTGGCATACCCCCCCATTTCGACGCGGCCTCACGGGCAAGAAGACCTCACCGTAGCAGAAAGTGGCCTGCCGGCGGTTCACCCGCGTTAGGATACGGGCGACTTCATTCGGCCCGATATTCAGTGGAGGTTTTCTTGTCCCGCCCTGCCCCTACCCTGTTGCTGATCCGCCATGGCGAAACCGCCTGGAACGCCCAACGCCTTTTGCAAGGCCGCCGCGACATCCCCCTGAACGACACGGGCCGCGGCCAGGCGGCCCAGTCCGGTCTATGCCTGAAGGCCTTGCCCCTGGATCTGACGACCTGGGACTTTGTCGCCAGCCCCTTGGCGCGCACACGCGAGACCATGGAAATCGTGCGCCGCGGCGCCGGGCTGACGGCGGCCGACTACCGCCAGGACGAACGTCTGGTGGAGATTCACTTCGGCGAGTGGGAAGGCCTGAGCTGGGAGCAGATTCGCGAACAGGCGCCTCACCACTATGAGGAACGCTGGGCCGACCCATTGAACTACCCCGCGCCGGGCGGGGAAAATTACCCCATGGTGTTCGACCGGGTCGAGGCCGTGCTGCAAGGCCTGACCGGTGACACGGTGATCGTCGCCCATGCGGGTATCCTGCGCAGCGTGCTGGCGCTGCGAGGCGGCGTGGACGCAGCGCGGATTCCGTTGATCGAGATTCCCCAGGACCGCGTGCTGGTCGTCCGTGATGGCGGGTTTGCGTGGCTGCAGGCCAGCACCGAGCTGCGCAACCAGACGGCGACATGACCCGGTATCACTCCGCCAGCAGGGGGCCTGGCCGCGTCACGTACGCCGTGCAAACGACGCCTCACAGCCGCTAACGACAGGGCCATGACCACCCTGTGGGACCGGGCGAAGCTCGGGAAGGCAGCACCGCGTACAACTCTGCCCAGCGCGGCGTCCGCTTCCCGAGCTGGCGCCCGGTCCCACAGGGGGCCGCGGAACCTGCCCGAACACGGTCCACTGTGGGACCGGGCGAAGCTCGGGAAGGCAGCACCGCGTACAACCCTGCCCACCGCGGCGTCCGCTTCCCGAGCTGGCGCCCGGTCCCACAGGGGTTCGCGGAACCTGCCCGAACACGGTCACATTGTAGGACCGGGCGAAGCTCGGGAAGGCAGCACTGCGTACAACCCTGCCCACTGCGGCGCCCTCTTCCCGAGCTGGCGCCCGGTCCCACAGGGGTTCGCGGAACCTGCCCGAACACGGTGCATTGTGGGACCGGGCGAAGCTCGGGAAGGCAGCACCGCGTACAACCCTACCCTCCGCGGTGTCCGCTTCCCGAGCTGGCGCCCGGTCCCACAGGGGTTCGCGGAACCTGCCCGAACACGGTCACATTGTAGGACCGGGCGAAGCTCGGGAAGGCAGCACTGCGTACAACCCTGCCCACTGCGGCGTCCGCTTCCCGAGCTTGCGCCCGGTCCCACAGGGGGCCGCGGAACCTGCCCGAACACGGTCCACTGTGGGACCGGGCGAAGCTCGGGAAGGCAACACCGCGTACAACCCTGCCCACCGCGGCGACCGCTTCCCGAGCTGGCGCCTGGTCCTACTGAGTTACCTCGTAGCAGACCCGGGCGGCTAGACCGCTATAGCGCACGCCAGCGACGCAGCCACTCCAGGCCTTCGCTGGTGTCGCCCTTGGGCCGGTATTCGCACCCTACCCAGCCGTCATAGCCCAGTTCGTCGATCAATTGAAGCAGGTAGGGGAAGTTCACCTCGCCCACGTCCGGCTCGTTGCGGTCCGGCACCCCGGCGATCTGGATATGGCCGATGCCCGCCATGTCACGGCGCAGCTTGACGGCCAGGTCGCCTTCCACGATCTGGCAATGGTAGAAATCGAACTGCACCTTGAGGTTCGCCGCGCCCACTTCGCGGCAGATGGCCTGCGCCTGGTCCTGGCGGTTGAGGAAAAAGCCGGGCATGTCACGGGTATTGATCGGTTCCAGCAGCACCGTGACCCCGGCCTTGGCCGCCTGGGCGGTGGCGAACGCCAGGTTTTCCAGGTACACCCCGTGGTGACGAGTGCGGTCGGCTTCCGAGGGCAGCAAGCCAGCCATGACGTGCACGCGCGTGTTGCCCAGCACCGCGGCATAGTCCAGCGCGCGCTCGAAACCGGCGCGGAACTCGGCCTCGCGGCCAGGCAGGCTGGCGGTGCCGCGCTCACCCTTGGCCCAGTCACCGGGCGGCGCATTGAACAGCGCCTGGACCAGGCCGTTGTCATCCAGACGCTGCTTCAGGTCAGCGGCGCTGTAGTCATAGGGAAACAGGTATTCCACCGCCTCGAACCCATCGGCGCTGGCAGCGGCGAAGCGGTCGAGGAAGTCGTGTTGCGGGTACAGCATGCTGAGGTTGGCGGCAAAACGAGGCATGTTAACTCCGGTATTCGACAGGTCAGACAAACGGCCACAGCAGCAGCGTCATGAAAAAGCCCAGGGTGCCCAGCACCGTCACCAGCACGGTCCAGGTGCGCAGGCCATCGCCCACGTTCAGCCCGGCCAGCTTGGTGAACATCCAGTAGCCGGCGTCGTTGATGTGCGACATGGCCAGGCCGCCACCGCCCATGGCCAGGCATAGCAAGGCCAGGTGGTTGGCGCTGAGGTTCAGGGTGGCGATCAACGGGCTCAGAATGCCGGCGGTGGTCACCAGGGCCACCGTGGTGGAGCCTTGCACGGCCCGCAACAGCAGCGTCAGGATGAAGCCCAGGGCCAACACCGGCAAGCCGGTATTGCGCAGCGCTTCGGACACTACCGCACCAATGCCGGTGTCCACCAGTACTTTGCCGAATACGCCACCGGCACCTGCGATCAAAATCACCATGGCCACGCCCGGCAAAGCCGAACCGATCACATCGGACACCTGACCGCGGCTCCAGCCACGGCGTGAGCCCAGCAACCAGGCGCACAGCAGGGTGTCCAGCAACAGCGCCACCAGCGGCGCACCGAGCACGGTCATGACGCTGCGCAAACCGGACTCCAGCGGCAGCAGCGTCGTGGCCAGGGTACCCAGCAGGATCAGCAGAATCGGCAGCAGGATCAGAGCGATGATCAGCCCGAAGCCCGGGGCCGGTGCAGCCGGCAGGCGCGCGGCCAGGCTGCTGGCGCTCTCCTCCAGGCCCAGCGTCTTGGCGTGGGCCGCCTCGCTGGTGTGGGTGTAGTCGCCCTTGGCCCAGGCCACCAGGTCAGCGTTGCTGACGTGCGGGCCATACACTTCGGCGCGGATGTCATCGGTCATCGGGTACACCCGGCGGGTCATGCGCCCGGCGAGGAAATAACCCAGCACGCACAGCACACCGACGATCGGCAGGCCGAACATCAGCACACGCCCCAGGTCAGCACCCAGTTGCGCGGCGGCGGCCACGGCACCGGGGTGCGGCGGCAGAAACGCATGCACCGAGAGCAGCGCCGCGCACATGGGCAAGGCGAAGATCAGCAGCGGCTTGCGGGCCGCACGGGCCACGCCATAGGCCAGCGGCATGAGGATGATCACCCCCACTTCGAAGAACACCGGGATACCGACCATGAAGCCGGCCACCGTCAGGGCCAGGGGCGTGCGCCGGTTGCCGAAGCGGGCGATCAGCGTCCTGGCCAAGGCCTCGGCGCCCCCGGACAGCTCGATGATACGGCCGATCATGGCACCCAGGGCGATGATGATAGCGATATGGCCCAAGGTCTTGCCCATGCCGCCTTCGATGGTGGCGACCAGGTCCTGGGCTTTCACCCCGGCGACCAGGGCGACGACGATGCTCACCAGCATCAGCGCCACGAACGGCTGAAACTTGAACTTGAGCACCAGCAGCAACAGCACGGCAATGCCGGCGCCGGCAATGGTCATCAGCAACAGAGGGCTCATGGCCGGGCACTCCCGTACGAACGGCAGAAGGAATCAGTCATTTTCTGGTTTCCTGTTGTTATTGTTAGGGCTAGCGGTGAGGCGGCGCGCTACCAGCGCGCGCCGAATGTCACGCGCAAGGCTTCAAGGGCCGCTGCGTCCAGTGCGTCGGGTTTGGGTTCGGTCATCAGCCACAGGCGGGCCGTCTCTTCCAGCTCCTCCAGGGCGTAGGCGGCCTTGGCCACCGAGGCTTCCCAGATCACCGGGCCCAGGCGCTCGAGCATCACGCCGCGCACGCTGTTGGCCAGCAAGGCCACCTGGTCGGCCACCAAGGGCGAGCCGGGACGTTCATAGGCGATCAGCGGGATGGGCCCCACCTTCATCACCTGGTAAGGGGTGATGGGTGGCAGGATGCTGTCCGGGCGCCACACGCCGGCCAGCGTCAGGGCGACCAGATGCGTAGAGTGGGTGTGTACCACGCCGCCCACGCCGGGGTTGCGGTCGTAGACCTGGCGGTGCAGGGCCAGGGTCTTGGACGGTTTGTCACCGGACACCCAGTCACCGGCCAGGTTGACCTTGGCGATGCGCGCCGGGTCCAGGCGGCCCAGGCAGGCATCGGTGGGGGTGATCAGCCAGCCGTCGTCCAGGCGGGCGCTGATGTTGCCCGCGCTGCCCACGGTGTAGCCACGGCCGAACAGCAGCCGGCCGATGTCGCAGATTTCCTCGCGCAGTGCGCTTTCCTGGCTCATGCCGCGCCCCCCGCCAGTTGCTTGAGGGCCTTGGTAAAGAAATCGCGACCGCCGAAGTTACCGGACTTGAGCGCGAGGGCCAGGGGCTCGCCCTGGCTGCTGACCGTGGCAGGCACGCCGGGGTCGATCTGCGCGCCAATCTGCAGCAGTCGCACGCCCAGGGCCTGAACCACGGCCCCCGAGGTTTCCCCACCGGCCACCACGAAGCGGCGTACGCCCGCTTGCAGCAAACCTTTGGCGATATCACCCAACGCCTTCTCCACCAGGCTACCGGCGCGCTCGACGCCCAACTGGGCCTGCACCGCCTTGACTTCGTCCGGCGAACTGGTGGCGTAGACCAGCACGGTCTGCCCGGCATCACGGGCAAAAGCCAGGGCCTGCTCCACCACCGGTTTGCCAGCGGCCAGGGCCAGCGGGTCGATGCGCAGGGCCGGGCGGCCCGCTTCCAGCCAAGCGGCGACCTGGCCGTTGGTGGCCACCGAGGCACTGCCGGCCAGCACCACGTCCCCGCCGCTGACGGCGGGCAGCTGCGCGGCGTCGCTGTCGCGCAGTTTGCCGGCGCGCCGGAAGTTCTCCGGCAAGCCCAGGGCCAGGCCCGATCCGCCGGTCAGCAATGGCAGGTCGGCGCAGGCCGCGCCCAGGGTGTACAGGTCGGCGTCCGAAACGGCGTCGGCGATGGCCATGCCGATGCCCTCGGCACGCAGCTGCGCGATGCGCTGGCGCACCGGTTCAGCGCCCTGGGCCACGGTGTCATAGCGCAGCAGCCCGACCTTGAGGGTTGTCTGTTCTTGCAGCACGCGCACCAGGTTGGCGTCGCCCATAGGGGTCAGCGGGTGGTGCTGCATGCCCGACTCGTTCAGCAACTGGTCCTGGACGAACAGATGGCCACGGAAAATCGTCCGGCCGTTTTCCGGGAACGCCGGGCAGGCCAGGGTGAAATCGCTGCCCAGGCGGGCCAGCAAGGCTTCACTGACCTGGCCGATGTTACCGGCCGCAGTGGAGTCGAAGGTGGAGCAGTACTTGAAGAAGATCTGCTCGCAGCCCCGGGCACGCAGCCATTCCAGGGCCGCCAGGGATTCTTCTACCGCGTCGGCGACCGGCACGGTACGGGACTTGAGGGCAACGACGATGGCATCGGCGTCCAGGCCCGCGGCCAGGCTTTCCTCGGGAATACCGATGCTCTGCACCGTGCGCATGCCACCGCGCACCAGCATGTTGGCAAGGTCGGTGGCACCGGTGAAGTCGTCAGCGATGCAGCCCAGCAACGGGCGGTTCGGCGTAGGGCTCATGGTCGGCTTACTCCTGCTCGGCCTTGGCCGTGGGCAACTCGATGCCCGGGAAGATCTTGATCACGGCCGAGTCGTCTTCGCGGCCAAAACCGGCGCTGGAAGCCTGCATGAACATCTGGTGGGCGGTGGCCGAGAGCGGCAGCGGGAATTTGCTGGCGCGGGCGGTATCCAGTACCAGGCCCAGGTCCTTGACGAAGATGTCCACCGCCGACAGCGGCGTGTAGTCAGCCTTGAGGATGTGTGGCACGCGGTTTTCGAACATCCAGGAGTTGCCGGCGCTGTGGGTAATGACCTCGTACAGAGCGTCGGCATCCACACCTTCGCGCAGGCCCAGGGCCATGGCTTCGGCGCTGGCAGCGATGTGCACACCGGCCAGCAGCTGATTGATGATCTTGACCTTGGAACCCAGGCCGTGAACGTCGCCCAGGCGGTAGACCTTGCCCGCCATGCCGGCCAGCACGGTTTCAGCCTTGGCGTAGGACTCGGCGGGGCCAGAGGTCATCATGGTCATTTCGCCAGCGGCGGCCTTGGCCGCGCCACCGGAGATCGGCGCGTCGAGGTACAGCAGGTGCTGGGCGGCCAGGCGCTCGCCCAGCTCCACGGCGAAGGTCGGGGCCACGGTGGCGCAGCCGATCACCAGGCTGCCGGGCCGCAACGCGGCAACGGCACCGTTGTCGCCAAACAGCACGGTTTCGGTCTGCTCGGCGTTCACCACCACGGTGATGATCACATCACAGGCCGCAGCCATGGCCGCGGGGCTGGCGCAGGCAACGCCGCCTTCGCTGGCGAACTGTTCAGTGACGGCGGCTCGCACGTCACAGGCATGGACCTTGAAGCCGGCGCGCAGCAGCGACCGGGCAATGCCCAGCCCCATGGCGCCCAGGCCAATGACACCGACGTTGTTGTTATTCATGGCAGTACTCCTGGGGTGAATGCGCTGTCCCGATCATGCGCCCATGATCGAATCTTGTTAAGCGTTTTCAGCATTTAACATTTTTTAACACCATATTTGCAACAGGAACGGGTCGACCTACGCAAAAAAGCGCATCCGATGTTAAAAAAGGTTAAATTTCGGACAAGCCCCCTCGGTCAAGCCAGGAGCAGATCCACCCCAAGCTTGCGCACGCTCTCCACCGCACCCGGCGTCAGGGTGCTGTCACTGATGATGGTGTCGAACTGCTCTAGCCCGGCGATCTTGTACATGCCGAAGCTGCCGTACTTGGAGCTGCTGGCGACCAGCACGGATTGCGAGGCCGACTGCATGGCCGCCTGTTTCACTTCCACCTTCAAGGCCGACGGCGTGGTCAGGCCACGTTGCAGGTCCCAGGCACTGGTCGAGATGAAGGCAATATCGGTCGCCAATTGGCGCAGGGTAGCGGCGGCCAGGCCGCCGACGCAGGAGCGGTTGGGGTGGTCCAGCAGCCCCCCGGTGTGAATCACGTCGATGTGAGCGGCGGCTTCCAAGGCGTGAACGATGCCGAAGTCGTTGGTGACCACGGTCATGCCTGACAGGGCGATGATATGCGGGACGATTTCCAGGGTACTGGTGCCGGCGTCCAGGTACAGGGTCATGTCGGCTTTCAACAGGCCTGCGGCCAGGCGAGCCATGCCCTGCTTCTGTGGCAGTTCCAGCACGGCCTTCGACTCGTGGCTGGGTTCACTGTGCACCTGGCTGGCGATGCGCACCCCGCCCGTGACCGAATAGGCACGGCCTTCCTGTTCGAGCAGGGCGATGTCGCGGCGCACAGTCATGTGCGAGCAGTCGAACATTTCCATCAACTGATGCACGCTGAGCACCTGGTGCTTGCGCAACTGGCGCAGCATCAATTCGCGTCGCTGTTCGGGGATCATCGGCGCGCCGTTGCTGGGCGTGGGGGACTCGGTAGGCATCGCGGCTCCAGGACGGGTACAGGGCAGGCAGCAGCCATGATACTGATCCTGCCCCCCTGCTTCGACAAGAATATCGGCAGCGGCTTCAGGCGGGCGGCGTACCACCCGCTGTGGTCGCTCGCACAACGCGCAAAACAGAAACAATTGGCCCCTGAAGGAATACCTGATCTTTTCTTCATCTTCAGCCGGCGCTTCCTGGTCCACGTCACCCATGATCGAGGTCAACAGCGGATGAATTCAGCGGTGCGACTTTCGCCCACTACTTCCCCCGACATATTGATCGGTTATACTGGGCGACGCTTTCTTCGCCCTGATTTCGGCTTTTCCTTCTGTATTGTGGCCAGGCTTCTGGTATTCGGTCCTCTCTAAACGATCCGTCATGAAATATATAATCCTTGCCCTGTTCATGTGTTCCATTGCCTTCGTTCATTTTCGCGGACGTGTGCGCCACAGATTCACCCGCCAACTGAGTGACCATTCCAGTTTCCTGGCGCCGGTGAACGCGTTCCTGTATCTGTTCTCCCGCCTGCCGGCACGTCCTTACCTGGACGTGCGCGAGTTTCCCGACCTGGCGCCACTGCAAGCGCACTGGCAAGAGATTCGTGAAGAAGGCGTGCGCTTGATGGAAATGGGCGAGATCAAGAGGTCGGCCGGCCACGACGATGTCGGCTTCAACTCGTTCTTCAAGACCGGTTGGAAGCGGTTCTACCTCAAGTGGTATGGCGATAGCCACCCGTCGGCCAGTGCCCTGTGCCCGCGCACCACGGAGCTGCTGGCCGGCATCGGCTCGGTCAAGGCCGCGATGTTCGCCGCCCTGCCCCCAGGCTCGCGCCTGGTGCGCCATCGCGACCCTTACGCCGGCTCGTACCGCTACCACCTGGGCCTGGAAACCCCCAACGATCCTGGCTGCTACATCAATGTGGACGGTGAGAACTACCACTGGCGCGATGGCGAACCGGTGATGTTCGACGAGACCTATATCCACTACGCCGAAAACACCACCGAGCAGAACCGCATCATCCTGTTCTGCGACATCGAGCGGCCGCTGAAATACCGCTGGGCCACCGCCTTCAACCGCTGGTTCAGCTACAAGGTCATGGCGGCTGCCGCCGCGCCCAACAATGAAGGTGACAAGACCGGCGGCATCAACCGCCTGTTCAGCCGTATCTATACCATTCGTGAGCGCGGCAAGGCATTGAAGAAACGCAACCGTATGCGTTATTACGCGGAGAAGTGGGCAGTAGTGGCGGTCTTTGTTTTGCTGTTTATCTATCTTTGATTGCAACTAACGCAATAGTCTTTTTCCGCTGACGGTTTAATTAGCCGGGTGCACGCCAGCGTCCACTCGGCCCCCTCAGCGGCTGGGCTGAAGTTGTCCGCTGTCGGCACGACGGGCCGCCATGCCCAGGCAGAAGCCGGTCAGCCCCAGCAGCGACGCCACGCTGAGCACCGACGCCGCCGCGAAGGCGGGGTCCTGACCAAAGCCCACGGCGTAGGTGCAGAGCGCGCCCACCGCCATCTGGCCGAACCCGTACAAACCCGCCGCCGACCCCACCAGGTGCGCATCCACGCTCAACGCGCGGCTCAAGGCCGCCGGGCTGGCCAGCCCCGCGCCCACCGCGAACAGGCTGACCAGGCCGACGATCCAGGCCACCGAGCCCAAGCCCGACGCTACCACCGCCAGCAGGCCCAGGGCGCTGGCGATGCTCAGCCAGGCCCCCACCAACAGCAGGCGGTCTGCCGATACCGTGCGAATCAACCGACGCGTCAGCGCATTGCCCACCGACATGCCGACGATCAGCATGCCCAGGTACAACCCGACCTCACTCAAGGGCCGGTGCAGTTCGGTACCGATGATAAACGGCGCGGCGGCAATGAAGGCATAGATGGCAGTGGTCATGCAGCCACCGCCCACGGCGAACCCCAGGAACACCGGAGACCGCAGCAACTGGCCGTAGTCACGCGCCAGCGCCCGCAGGCTGACCTGGCCGCTGGGCGTGGACGTTTCCGGCAACAACCGCCAGGTGCACAGCAAGGTCACCGTGCCCAGGCTGGCCAATACCCAGAAGATCGCCCGCCAGCCCAGGTGCTCACTGATCAGCGAGCCGATCAGGGGCGCGAAGCCAGGGCCGACCATCATCATCAGGTTGAGCAGCGCCAGGTCGCGCACGGCGTCTTCCAGGCCGGCGCCATCGCGGGCAATGGCCCGGCCCAGCGCCAGGCCTGCGCAACCACCCAATGCCTGCACCAGCCGCGCCAGCACCAGGGTATGGACATCACCGGCAAACGCGGCGCAGAACCCCGCCACCGTGTACAACGCCAGGCCCACCAGCAGCAAAGGCCGGCGGCCCAGGCCATCGGACAGCGGCCCATAGGCCAGCTGCCCGAACGCCAGGCCCAGGATGTACACACTGATGGTGCGCTGCATGGCGGCGCTGTCTACCCCCAGCGCCTGGGCGGCGGCCGGCAGCGCCGGAACGAACATGTGCATGGCCAGCGTGCCGCTGATGGTGATCAGCACCAACAGCCAAAGGGGGGCACGCGGTTTGACGGCAGACAGCGGAGCGGACATATAGATAGCAACCTAACAAGTAGGCTTGCAACTATAGGGAACCGCCCTCCTCCTTGTCTACGTGCGCGCGTCGCTTGTCTTCGCCGTCGCGCAACAGGTCATAGAGCACAGTAGCCGGGCCCAGTATCGCAATCACGACCAGCGCGATCAGGCCTATAGTCGAATGGTTCATGGTCAATCCCTGCCAGGCTGGGTGATAACGCAAGAATCCCCCCAAGGACGCAGGCCTGGCAACCGCTTTTACCGAGTCTTTACGCCCGTTCGCCGGGTCGTTCAGCTGGGGTTCATTCGCCCAGGTTGCAGACTTCGGCCATCCGGCGGTAATCAAGCACGTGTTCCTGGTGTTGCGAATCGAGGTACGTCATGTGCGCGCCCACCACTTTGCAGGTCTGGGAGGCGTCGGCGTTGTCGGCCAGTACTTTCTGGATATCCAGGTGCTGGCCATAGTGGTAGCTGTCATGGATAGTATCGGCCTGGGCGAGCACGGCCCCGGTGCTGGCCAGGGCGAAAACGGCGATGGCGCTGATGGTTTTGATGTTCATGGTGGTGCCCTCAAGCAATTCAATCATCGAAGTGGCCGCTGCGACTGCGTGGCCGTGACGCTATTGAATGCCGGGCGGGTATCTCCAATGTGTCACCCCGAGGCCTGAAAACGGCGGTTTTGCACCACTGTGTATCTGTGGCGCCGCCGATACACTGGAATACAAAGCGAGACGGGCAAACCCACGCCTGCTGGGTAGAATGCGCGCAACCGCCAGAGAGGAGCTGTCATGGAGCACGTGGACCATATCCTGATCGTCGACGACGACCGCGAGATTCGCGAGTTGGTGGGCAACTACCTGAAAAAGAATGGCTTGCGCACCACGGTGGCCGGTGACGGGCGGCAGATGCGCGCGGCACTGGAAGACACCCCGGTGGACCTGATCGTGCTGGACATCATGATGCCCGGTGACGACGGCTTGCTGCTGTGCCGGGAATTGCGCGCCGGCAAGCACAAGGCCATTCCGGTACTGATGCTGACGGCCCGCAACGACGAGACCGACCGTATCGTCGGCCTGGAAATGGGCGCCGACGACTACCTGACCAAGCCCTTCGCCGCCCGCGAGCTGCTGGCACGCATCAACGCCGTGCTACGCCGTACACGCATGCTGCCGCCCAACCTGCAGGTCACCGACAGTGGCCGGTTGCTCGCCTTCGGCCAATGGCGGCTGGACACCAGCGCCCGCCACCTGCTGGACGCCCATGACACCCTGGTGGCGCTGAGCGGCGCCGAGTACCGGCTGCTACGGGTATTTCTCGACCACCCCCAGCGGGTGCTCAACCGTGACCAGTTGCTGAACCTGACCCAGGGGCGTGATGCCGACCTGTTCGACCGCTCCATCGACCTGCTGGTCAGCCGCCTGCGCCAGCGCTTGCTGGATGACGCCCGCGAGCCGGCCTATATCAAGACAGTGCGCAGCGAAGGCTACGTGTTCTCCATGCCGGTACAGGTGCTCGGGGCGCCAGCATGAAGCCCTGGTTCCCGTGGCCACGCACCCTGGCCTCACGCTTGTCGCTGATCTTTCTCGCCGGCCTGGTACTGGCTTATGGGCTGTCGTTCGGCGCGCAATATTGGGAGCGCTACCTCAGTTCCGAGTCGATGATGCACAAGACCATGGAGCGCGACGTGGCCACCGGCGTGGCGATTCTCGACCACTTGCCCGCCGACCAGCGTGATGCCTGGATCCCGCGCCTGGAGCGCCAGGTATACAAGTTCGAGCTGGGCGACGGCGCGCCGGGCCAACCGTTGCCCATCGCCGAGTTGCCCCATGCCGGCCAGGCTATTCTCACGGGGCTGAACAACAGTCATGGCCTGAACTTCACCCACACCGTCGACCCGCGCGACCGCTTCCAGGCACACCTGCGCCTGAACGATGGCACCCCGGTGACCATCGACGTGCACCCCTCCTCCATGCCCATTCCCCAATGGTTGCCGGTGATGCTGCTGATTCAGCTGACGGTGGTCTGGGGTTGCACGTGGGCCGCGGTACGCATGGCCACCCGCCCCCTGACCCGCCTGGCCAGCGCCGCCGAGGCCCTGGACCCCAACAGCGCCGGCCAGCGTCTGGACCTCAGCGGCCCCAGCGAAGTGACCCACGCAGCCTCGGCGTTCAATGCCATGCAGGATCGCATCGCCACCTACCTGAAGGAGCGCATGCAGCTGCTGGGCGCGATCAGCCATGACCTGCAGACGCCGCTGACGCGCATGAAACTGCGCGCCGAATTCATGGACGATGGCGTGGAGAAGGACAAGCTGTGGCATGACCTGAGCGAAATGGAGCACCTGGTGCGCGAAGGTGTCGCCTATGCCCGCACCCTGCACGGCGCCACCGAAGCCAGTTGCCGCATCGACCTGGATGCGTTCCTGCAGAGCCTGGTATTCGATTATCAGGACGTCAACCAGCCCGTGGCCCTGGCCAGCAACAGCCAGGCGCAGGTCGACACCCGGCCTCAGGCCCTGCGGCGCATTCTGTCCAATTTGGTGGACAACGCACTGAAATTCGCCGGCGACGTCAGCCTGGGCAGCACCCGCGCCAGCGATGGCAGCATTACCATTGAAGTGCTGGACCAGGGCCCTGGCATTGCCGAGGAAGAGCTGCAGGCCGTGTTCAAGCCATTCTACCGGCTGGAGAACTCGCGCAACCGTTCGACCGGGGGCACCGGGTTGGGGTTGGCGATCGCCCAGCAACTGACCCTGGCCATTGGTGGCCAGCTCACGCTGAGCAACCGCGAAGGCGGCGGCCTCAGCGCGCGCTTGCAGTTGCCGGGCTGACGCAGCCTGTAGGAGCACAGCTCGCTGGCGAAGGGCACCAGGCGGTCCGCCAGGTACACCGCACGGCCCTTTTCGCTAGCAAGCTACGCTCCCACCAGGACGTGCAAGTACCACGCGGACCCCGCAAACCTGTAGGAGCACAGCTTGCTGGCGAAGGGCACAACGCGGTCCGCCAGGTGCACCGCAGGCCCTTTTCGCTAGCAAGCTACGCTCCCACCAGGCCGTGCAAGTACCACGCGGACCCCGCAAACCTGTAGGAGCACAGCTTGCTGGCGAAGGGGACAACGCGGTCCGTCAGCTACACCGCACGGCCCTTTTCGCTGGCAAGCTACTCCCACCAGGCCGTGCAAGTACCACGCGGACCCCGCAAAACCTGTAGGAGCACAGCTCGCTGGCGAAGGGCACAACGCGGTCCGCCAGGTGCACCGCACGGCCCTTTTCGCTAGCAAGCTACGCTCCCACAGGGTCGTGCAAGTACCACGCAGACCCCGCAAAACCTGTAGGAGCACAGCTCGCTGGCGAAGGGCACCAGGCGGTCCGCCAGGTACACCGCACGGCCCTTTTCGCTAGCAAGCTACGCTCCCACCAGGCCGTGCAAGTACCACGCAGACCCCACAAAACCTGTAGGAGCACAGCTCGCTGGCGAAGGGCACCAGGCGGTCCGCCAGGTACACCGCACGGCCCTTTTCGCTAGCAAGCTACGCTCCCACCAGGACGTGCAAGTACCACGCGGCCCCCGCAAACCTGTAGGAGCACAGCTTGCTGGCGAAGGGCACAACGCGGTCCGCCAGGTACACCACACGGCCCTTTTCGCTAGCAAGCTACGCTCCCACCAGGACGTGCAAGTACCACGCGGACCCCACAAAACCTGTAGGAGCACAGCTCGCTGGCGAAGGGCACAACGCGGTCCGCCAGGTACACCACACGGCCCTTTTCGCTAGCAAGCTACGCTCCCACCAGGACGTGCAAGTACCACGCGGCCCCCGCAAAACCTGTAGGAGCACAGCTTGCTGGCGAAGGGTACAACGCGGTCCGTCAGCTACACCGCACGGCCCTTTTCGCTAGCAAGCTACGCTCCCACCAGGCCGTGCAAGTACCACGCGGCCCCCGCAAAACCTGTAGGAGCACAGCTCGCTGGCGAAGGGCACAACGCGGTCCATCAGATACACCGCACGGCCCTTTTCGCTAGCAAGCTACGCTCCCACCGGGACGCGCCAGTACCACGCGGACCCCGCGAACCTGAAGGAGCACAGCTCGCTGGCGAAGGGCACAACGCGGTCCGTCAGCTACACCGCACGGCCCTTTTCGCTAGCAAGCTACGCTCCCACCGGGACGCGCCAGTACCACGCGGACCCCGCAAAACCTGTAGGAGCACAGCTCGCTGGCGAAGGGCACAACGCGGTCCATCAGATACACCACACGGCCCTTTTCGCTAGCAAGCTACGCTCCCACAGGGTCGTGCAAGTACCACGCAGACCCCGCAAAACCTGTAGGAGCACAGCTCGCTGGCGAAGGGCACAACGCGGTCCGCCAGGTGCACCGCACGGCCCTTTTCGCTAGCAAGCTACGCTCCCACCAGGCCGTGCAAGTACCACGCAGACCCCACAAAACCTGTAGGAGCACAGCTCGCTGGCGAAGGGCACCACGCGGTCCGCCAGGTACACCACACGGCCCTTTTCGCTAGCAAGCTACGCTCCCACCGGGACGCGCCAGTACCACGCGGACCCCGCAAAACCTGTAGGAGCACAGCTTGCTGGCGAAGGGCACAACGCGGTCCGCCCGGTACACCACACGGCCCTTTTCGCTAGCAAGCTACGCTCCCACCAGGCCGTGCAAGTACCACGCGGACCCCGCAAACCTGTAGGAGCACAGCTTGCTGGCGAACGGTACAACGCGGTCCGCCAGGTACACCGCACGGCCCTTTTCGCTAGCAAGCTACGCTCCCACCAGGCCGTGCAAGTACCACGCCGACCCCGCAAAACCTGTAGGAGCACAGCTCGCTGGCGAAGGGTACAACGCGGTCCTTCAGGTACACCGCACAGCCCTTTTTTCCTAGTCATCGCGCAGGGGGCGCCTGGAACTGCCCTTGAGCCAGCCCTTGAACGTCATTGCCCAGGTCGTCCTTGGCATCCAGGTCGGCGCCCTTGGCCTTCAGCGCTTGCAGGATGTCCTGGCGGTGGAACAGCGCGGCGTACATCGCCGCGGTCTGGCCGGCATGGTTGCGCTGGTCGGCGTTGCAGTCGGCGTTGACCAGGCGGTGGGCGATGCTCAACTCGCCTTTGAAAATAGCCCCCATCAGCGCCGTGTTGCCGTGGTTGTCCTGCACGCAGGGGTTGGCCCCGGCCTGCAACAGTTGCTCCACCGCTGCCTGCTGACCATGGTAGGCGGCCAGAATCAGGCCGGTGTAACCCTTTTCGTCCTGGATGTTCAGGTCGTAATGGGCCTCGATGAACGTCGCCAGCCGCGGCTGGTCGCCTTCGCGGGCGGCGTCGAAAAACAGTTCGCGCAACTGCGTGCGCGGGTCGGCGCTGACGGCGCCGGTGTACAGGGCCAGAAGCAGGCCCAGAAGAAAAATTCTCACCCTTGAAAGCCTCCCGGAAGCACCGTTTCGGTAGGACCGGGCGAAGCTCGGGAAGCGGACAACGCGGAGTTTGACAGCCAACGCACAGGCCGCTTCCCGAGCTTCGCCCGGTTCTACCAGGAGCAGCGTGGATCAGTCCTGCAACTGCGCAGCCAATGCCTTGACTTTCGCCAGGTCGCCCTTGGCCACCTTGGTCACCCCGGTACCGTAGGCCGGATCCGCCTTGTACAGGTACGACAGCATGATCTGCTTGCTCTCGGTGTCGGTGTCAGCCAGCGACTCGCCGAAACTCTGGATCAGGTCCTGCTGCTCTTTCGGGCTGTAGGAGCGGTACAACTCGCCGGTCTGCTTGAAGTTCTGCTCGCGCTGGATCTTCGCCTGCTGGGTGGTGCCGCTCAGGGCCAGTTGGCTGTAGCGAGCGTCCGGGTCGGCCGGGCGCGGGTTCAGGCGGCTGGGCTCGTAGTTCACGCCCGTGGTGGTGTGGCCAGTGTTGAGCGCACCGTCCTGGTTGCCGTTGTTCACCGCCACCCGCGGCCGGTTGATCGGCAGGCTCAGGCCGTTGGCGCCCAGGCGGTACATCTGCGTGTCAGCGTAGGAGAACACCCGGCCTTGCAACAGGCGGTCTTCCGACGGCTCGATGCCGGGCACCACGTTGGCGGGCGCCATGGCCACCTGCTCGGTCTCCTGGAAGTAGTTGTCGACGTTCTTGTTCAGCGTCATCTGGCCGATTTTCTGTTCCGGCACATTCGGCCAGATCTTTGTAGCGTCCAGCGGGTCGAAGTCGAACCTGGCCAGGTCTTCAGGCTTGAGCACCTGGATGTACAGGTCCCATTTCGGGAAGTCGCCCTTGTTGATCGCACCGACCAGGTCATGGGTCAGGTGCGCGTAGTCCTTGGACTGCACCTGGGCAACCTGGACCGGGTCGAGGTTCTTGATGCCTTGCAGGCTCTTCCAGTGGAACTTGACGTAGTGCACTTCGCCTTTGGCGTTTACCAGTTTGTAGGCGTGCACACCATTGCCATCCATGAAGCGATAGCTGGCGGGGGTGCCTTCGTTGGAGTACAGCAGGGTCAGCGTGCGGGTGGCTTCCGGAACATGGGAGAAGAAGTCGAACCGGCGCGAATCGTCGTCCAGGTTGGTACGCGGGTCCGGCTTGAACGCGTGAACCATGTCCGGGAACTTGATGGCATCGCGGATGAAGAACGTCGGGAAATTGTTGCCCACCAGGTCCCAGTTGCCATCGGCGGTATAGAACTTGGTGGCGAAACCACGCGGGTCACGCAAGGTTTCCGGCGAATGGTTGCCATGCACCACCGAGGAGAAACGCACGAACACCGGGGTGTGCTCGCCTTGGCGGAACACGGTGGCCTTGCTCAGGTCGCTGATGTTGCTGGTGGCCACGAACTCACCATGCACCCCGGTGCCACGGGCATGCACCACGCGTTCGGGGATACGTTCACGGTCAAAGCGCTGGAGTTTCTGCAGCAGTTGCACGTCTTGCAACAGGGCCGGGCCGTTGGCACCGGCCGTCTGGGAGTTCTGATTGTCGCCCACCGGCGCGCCGTTGTCGCGGGTCAGGGTAGCGGCGAATGCCGAGCTGCAGGCCAGCAGGCCGCAGGCGGCCAGGCTGAGCGCATGGCCAGATAAGGTATTGATTTTCAAAGTTAATCCCTCATGGATCTTATGATGTGCTTGCCTTTTCAAGCCTAGAGAGGGTTAACCCGAAATCGTAAATTGAAAGGCCCTATGCCCCCGATTGAAAACTTTTCTGCACGGGACTCGTAGCAGCGGACCTGGCCGCGTCATGAACGCCGCGCGGTGTCAGGTATACCGCAGGGGGGGCCTGACCCGGCCAGGTCCGCTGCTACGCGGGGTGTACCGTTTGGACCATGCAGTCTATTTGCCGGCAGTGTAGGGTGTCGAGTACTTCTGCAGCAGCTTCAGCGTCACGCCATTGGTCCAGCCGAAGCCATCCTGCAACTCATACTCACCACCACCCCCGCCCTGGCCCAAGCCGGACAGGTCGTATTTCTCCACCAGCTTGTCCTGCACGCTGTAGAGGTTCTGCACCTGGTGCAGGAAGCGCGTGCCGATCTGCGCCGCCAGCCCGGTTTCCTGGTAACGGCTCAGGCCTTGCACGGCCACCCACTGCAACGGCGCCCAACCATTGGGCTCATCCCACTGCTGGCCATTGCTGACCTGGGTGGTGGCCAGGCCGCCGGGGCGCAGCAGGCCGTTGCGCACGGCGTCGGCCGTCGCCTTGGCGTGGTCCGGGGACGCCACGCCCGCGTACAGCGGGAACACCGTGGCAGCGGTCAGCGCCGGGCGCTGCCGGGCCTGACGCCAGTCGTAGTCGACGTAATAACCGCCAGCGCTGTTCCACAGATGGGCCTCGATGGCCACCTGACGCTGCTGGGCACGCTGGTCGAAGGTCTGGGTACAGGCGCTGTCGGCCGCGGCCTGGCAGGCCTTGGCGATGGTTTTTTCCAAGTGATACATCAGGCTGTTGAGGTCCACCGGCACAATCGAGGTGGTGCGGATACTGGTCAGGCTCTTGCTGTCACCCAGCCAGCGTGAGCTGAAGTCCCAGCCGCTTTCGGCACCCGCGCGCAGGTCGCGCCACACCTCTTCTTTCGGCCGGGTGGGCACCTGTTCAGCAGTGTTCACGTCTTGCAACCAGGATTCCTGCCGGGGCGTGGCGCTGGCGTCCCAATAGCGGTTGAACAGGCTACCGTCGGGCAACTTCACCACATGGCGGATGGCCTGGCCGGCTTTGAGGGTTTGCGCGCCGTCCATCCAGTAGGCGTATTCCTTCTGCAATTGCGGCAGGTAGCGGCTGTAGGCCTGGTCGCCTTCGATGCGCGCTTCAAGGTCCACCATGTACGCGAAGAACGGCGGCTGCGAGCGGCTCAGGTAGTAGGTGCGGTTGCCGTTGGGGATGTGCCCGTAGGTATCGATCATGTAGGCGAAATTGTCGACCATCTGGCGAACCTGGGCTTTATCGCCACTTTGTTCAAGGCCGAGCATGGTGAAGTACGAATCCCAGTAGTACATCTCGCGGAACCGCCCGCCGGGTACCACATAGGGCTGTGGCAATGGCAGCAGACTGCTGTACTGGGGCACCTGGCTGTAGCTGCGGCTCAGCACCGGCCACAGGTTGTCGATATGTTCCTTGATCGGCGCCCCGGGCCTGGGCGCCGGGCTTTCGGCTTCGCCGGACTCCACGAAGTTGGCGGTCACGAAGGCTTTCAGGTCAAAGCCCGAGCGCTCGCGCTGGGCCAGGTAGTCGGCGCGGATACGCGCCGGATCACGCTTGGGCAAGGCATCGACGAAGTGTTTCTGGTCGGTGAATACTTTGTCACGCTGCACGGCTTCGAACAGTTCCGGGTAAGCTTGGTCAGGCGGCAGTGCCTGCAGACTGGCGGGGTCACCCGCCCCCCACATGGCCGGTGGGTGGCTGGAACACGCCGCTACCAGCAGGGCGGCGCAGGTCAGGCTGGTGAAGTGCAAAGGTCGCATGGCGGACTCCTTGTCGGGTCGGTGGCAACATGCAAGTGACCGCCAGGCGTTGCCACGGGTTCAGTCGGATTCGGCTGCCAGGCTCGTCTGCTGTGCGGTCACCGGCCGTTCCGCGAGGAACAGCAGCACCACCGCTGCCGATGCCAAAGTGATTGCGATCAGGGCCCAGGTGACCTCGGCAAAGGCACTGGCGACAGCAGCGGCCAGCACTTCGCGGGGTGCCGCGCCCAGCAGCGCCCGGGCCTGGGTCATTTCCCCCGCGCCCAGGTATTGCGCGGCCTGCGCGACTTGATCCGCGGGCAAACGTGGCAGCGCCAGGCCCAGCTGCCGGGCGATCAGACCACTGCTCAGCGCGGTGACGATCGCCAGGGCAATGCCCTCGCCCGCCACCCGCGTGGTGCTGAAAATACCCGTGGCCATGCCCGCGCGCTCCTTGGGCACCACGCTGACCGACAGCCCGTCCATCAGGCCCCAGGGCAGGCCGGTGCCCACCCCGATCACCAGCATCGGTGCCACCCAGGCCAAGGGGTGAGCCCCCGCGTCGATGCGCCCCAGCCACCACAAACCAAACGCTGCCACTACCAGGCCCAACGCGCAAATCACCCCGGCGGAGGCAAACCGTACCAGCCAGGCAGCCACGCTGGGCACCACCAGCATGGGCCCGCACAGGGCGAGCATGGCCAAGCCGGCGTCGACTTCACTACGGCCTTCTATGCCGACAAAGCGCAACGGCAGCGCCACCAGCAGCACCACGAAGCAATAGCAGGTGGCGATGGGCAGCAATTGCACGCCCAGGAACCGTGGGTAGCGCAACAGGGACAGGTCCAGCATTGGCCGCGCGGCACGTTGCTGGCTGATCACGAAACCGGCCAGCAGCAGTGCCGCGACCAACAGCTTGCCCCAGACGGCAGGGTTGGCCCAGCCATCAACCGGCACTTGCATGATCGCCCAGGTCAGCAGCCCCAGCGCGGCGCTGAACAGCACCGTGGCCACACCATCCACGCGCCCGGCAGCCGGATCGCGTGACTCGCGCAAGTGGCGTACACCCAGCACCAGTGCCAGCGCACCGATCAGTGCCGCGGTGACGAACACCGCGCGCCAGCCCAACTGACTGATCAGCCAACCGGATAAAATCGGGCCCAAGGCCAGCCCGACCCCGAAGCTGCTACCCAGGGCACTGTAGGCGCGGGTGCGGGCGTGACCGTCGAACAGTTCGGCCAGCGACGCCGAGCCACCGGCCAGTGCCGCCGCCGCGGCGACACCCTGCATGGCCCGCAGGGTATCCAGCCACAGCACGCTGGGGGCGATGCCCAGCGCCAGGGAAACGAGTACGTACAGGCCCACGCCCGTGACGAACAGGCGCTTGCGCCCATAGGTATCGGCCAGGGTACCGGCGGCCAGCAGCAGGCTGCCGAACGTCAGCATGAAGGCGTTGGTGATCCAGGCCAGGGCCAGGGGGCTGCCACCCAGGTCACGGCCAATGGCCGGGGTGGCGATGGCGCCGGCGGAAAAGCTCAACGGCAAGATAACGGCGGCCAGGCACACGGCCAGCAAGCCGTAACGGGGAGCAGGTGCAGAGGTCATGAGCAACATCCTGTGGCCAGATTCGAGGCCATGAGGATAGGATGTCTCCTATCGCGGAAAAACAGGCCATGAGTCCCGTCTGAGCGGACAGAATGTCCATAAAGGAGTGTGCATGGAAAGCCTTGGCGGCCTGACCGCCTTCGTTCGCGCCGTGGAGCTGGGCAGCTTTGTCGGGGCGGCCCAACGTTTGCGGGTATCGCCCTCGGCCATTGGCAAGAGCGTGGCGCGGCTGGAGGAAAGCCTGGGGGTTCGCCTGCTCAACCGCAGCACCCGGCACCTGAGCCTGACCGAGGCCGGCGAGCTGTTCTATGCCCGCGGCCGGCGCGTGGTGCAGGAACTGGAGGAAGCCCAGACCGAGCTGCTGGCCCAGCGCGAGGCTCCCCAGGGCCGGCTGCGCATCAGCTCACCGGCGCTGGGTTACCGCATGCTGGTGCCCATCCTGCCCGAATTCACCCGTCGCTACCCCAGGATCGAACTGGACCTGGACTTCAGTGACCGCATGGTCGACGTGATTGCCGAAGGCATGGACGCGGTGATCCGCAGTGGCGATGTCGTCGACTCCCGGCTCAAGGCCCGCACGCTGGGGAGCTTCCGCCTGGTACTGGTAGGTGCACCCGCGTATTTCGCCCAGCATGGGACGCCCGGAACACCTGAACAACTGCGCAACCATGCATGCCTGTTCTACCGGTTTCACAGCAACGGCCAGGTTCAGCCGTGGACGTTCGAGGGGCGCGAAGGGCTGCCGGCGCTGGAACTGCCGGGCACCCTCACCTTCAACAACATCGAAGCCTTGATCGGCGCCGCCATCAGCGGCCTGGGCATTGCCTACCTGCCGGACTTCGCCGTGGGCCAGTACCTGCGCGACGGGCAACTGCAGAGCATCCTCGATGACCGGCTGGTGGCAGGTGGGACGTTCTCGCTGCTGTGGCCAGGCAGCCGCCAGCCATTGCCCAAGCTGCGGGCATTCGTGGACTTCCTGGCCGAACACCTGGTGCTGGGGCCGTGATGGGCCAGGCGTTGGCGGGTCAATGCTCTGCCGCTACCCGGCAGCCCTTGCGGTGGCGAATTTCTTCATCGGTGGGCCGGGTGCGGTCGAAGTGGAAGGTGCCGTCGGAGTAGATCTCCAGCCAGCCCCATTCACAGGTGGTTTCGTCCTGCCCCGGTGCGGGCGGCTTTGCCCACCAGGGCTCACGGCTGACGAGGGTGCGTGTGGCTGCGGTCATGGTCGACTCCTGCGGCACGTGCAATCGCTAGACCCTCTGATGATAGACGTGCGCCGGCGGCCTGCGGCGTGGCCAGACGTTCAACGGTGCCAGGTAACTAATCTTTCACGACCAATGACCTCCAGCCTTGAACACCTGCGCCGATAGCATGGCAACGAACCGCTGAATGCGTTTCGCCTTCACGTTCGCACTGCCAAGCAAGGTGCTTTATGAAGTTGACCCTAGGTAAAAAACTGGCTCTGTCGGCCAGCGTCGCACTGCTGCTGGTTGGCTGCAGCCTGACAGCGCTGCACTACATCGAGAGCCGCGACAACATCGAGACCGGCATTTCCCAGCAGGTCAGCAACACCGGCAAGGTCTTTGCCGCCAACGTCAGCTACTGGCTGACCAGCAAACAGATGGCCATGGCCGCCGTGACCGCCGGTGCCAGCGATGACACGCTGTTGGCACAGTTGCAGCAGGCCAAGGTTTCCGGTGGCTTCGACAACGTGTTCCTGGCCCGCCCCGATGGCAGCCAGGTCAACGCCAACGGCGCCACCCTGCCCCCGGACAACAACGACCCGCGCAAGTGGAAGTGGTACCAGCAGGCGCTGCTGGCCCCCAACGACGTGTACTTCTCCACGCCTTCAGTGGCCGCTGCCACCCAGAGCTATGTGCTGTCACTGGGCAAAGTGCTGGCCCGCAATGGCGCGACCCTGGGGGTGCTGGGCGCTGACGTGAGCATGAGCGAGATCCTGAGCCAGTTGAAACAGATCAAGCTGCCGGGCAACGGTTCGGCATTCTTCATCGACCACGACGGCATCATCCTGGGCCACAACGACAAGAATGCCCTCGACAAACCGGTCGACAGCCTTTACCCCGCCCTCACGACCACTGCCTTGCAGAGCCTGGCCGCCAGCGATGGCGCACGCTTTCTGCTCAACGACCAGGGGCAGCGTCTGTACGTGATTCCCATCGAGCACCAGCACGAGAAACTGGTGCTGGTGCTGGATAACGATGTGTTGCTGGCCCCGCTGCACCGCAGCCTGTGGGTGGCCCTGGGCACCCTGGCAGTGATCCTGGTGTTGTCACTGCTGGTGGTCAACGCCCTGTGCGTGTGGCTGCTCAAACCCCTGGGGGCCATGTCCCGCGGCCTGCAGGTGATCGCCAGCGGCGACGGCGACCTGACCCAGCGCATCGTCCAGCAGTCCGACGATGAGGTGGGCGAACTGGGCCGCCATTTCAACCAGTTCGTCGGCAGCCTGCACACCCTGATCAGCCACGTGCGCCACCAGGCGGTGGAGATCGGCCAGGAGTCCACCAGCGTATTGAACCGCAGCAGCGACTCGGCCCAGAGCCTGGAACGCCTGCAGCAGGAACTGACCCTGGTGGCCACCGCCGTCACCGAAATGGCCTCGGCCACCCAGGAAATCGCCGGCAACGCCGAGCGCACCGCCGTGTCGGCCCAGCAGTCGTCGGTCAGCAGCCTCAAGGGCCTGGACCTGGTGCGCAAGACCCAGGGTTCGATCGTCGACCTGTCCAGCGAGATCAGTGCCGCCACCCAGGTGGTCAATGAGCTGAGCGAGTACTCGCAGTCCATCAGCAGTGTGCTCACCAGTATCCAGAGCATCGCCGAGCAGACCAACCTGCTGGCCCTCAACGCCGCCATCGAAGCGGCGCGCGCGGGTGAACAGGGACGCGGCTTCGCCGTGGTGGCCGATGAGGTACGCACCTTGTCCCAGCGCACCCAGGAGTCGACCCAGTCGATTCAGGTGACCATCAACAACATCCAGCGCATTACCCTCGATGCGGTGAACCGCATGGCCAACAGCACCGGCCTGGCCGAGCGCAGCGTAGCCGATGCGCAGTTGGCGTATGCGTCGCTGGAGGAAATCACCGAAGCGGCCAGCGAGATCTCCGGGATGTCCCAGCAGATCGCTTCCGCGGCCGAGGAGCAGTCATCGGTGACCGAGGAAATCACCCGTAACGTGGTGACCATCAAGAGCCTGGGCGAGGACCTGGTGGAAGGGTCCCTGGATGCCGAGCAGCAATCCAGGTCGCTGCAGGAACATGCCAGCGACCTGAACGGCAAGGTGGCGCGGTTTATCCTCTGAGTCCATCCAGGCAGTTGCTGCTACAGGCGCTCGCGGCAAGCAGTGAACCGGGTCAGGCGAGGTCGAAGCGGTCCAGGTCCATGACTTTTGCCCAGGCGGCGACGAAGTCGGTGACGAACTTCTGCTGCCCATCGGCGCTGCCGTACACTTCCGAGAACGCCCGTAGCTGCGCGTGAGAACCAAACACCAGGTCAACCCGGGTGCCGGTCCATTTCACTTCACCGCTCTTACGGTCGCGCGCTTCGAAGGTGTCGGTGCCTCCCGCCGTCGGCTTCCACTCCACTGCCATGTCCAGCAGGTTGACGAAGAAGTCGTTGGTCAGACTGCCCGGACGGTCAGTGAACACCCCGTGCTGGCTCTGGCCGACGTTGGCGCCCAGCACCCGCAGGCCACCCACCAGCACGGTCATCTCGGGCCCCGTGAGGGTCAGCAACTGCGCCTTGTCCACCAGCAGCGCTTCGGCGGAGACCGTGTACTTGCCTTTGAGGTAGTTGCGGAAGCCATCGGCGATGGGCTCCAGGAAAGCGAAGGACTCCACGTCAGTCTGCTCTTGCGAGGCATCGACCCGGCCCGGCGAAAACGGCACGCTGACCGTGTGCCCGGCGTTCTTGGCGGCTTGCTCGACACCCACGTTACCGGCCAGCACGATCAGGTCGGCCAGGGATACCTTGGCGCCGTGCTCATTGCGGATGCTTTCCAGGGTCTGCAACACCTTGGCCAACTGCGCCGGCTGGTTGGCTTCCCAGTCTTTCTGGGGGGCCAGGCGCAGGCGCCCACCGTTGGCGCCGCCGCGCTTGTCTGAACCGCGGAACGTGGAGGCCGCCGCCCAGGCGGTAGACACCAGCTCGCCCACGCTCAGGCCCGACGCCAGGACCTTGGCCTTCAACGCGGCCACATCCTGGTCACTGAGCACGGCTTGCCCGGCCTGGGGCAGCGGGTCTTGCCACAGCAGTTCTTCGGTGGGCGTTTCCGGGCCCAGGTAGCGAGCCAAAGGGCCCATGTCGCGGTGGGTGAGCTTGAACCAGGCGCGGGCGAAGGCGTCGGCGAGCTGATCGGGGTTGGCCAGGAAACGCCGGGCGATGGGCTCATAGACCGGGTCGAAACGCAGGGCAAGGTCCGAGGTCAGCATGGTGGGCGCACGGCGTTTGTTCGGGTCGTGGGCGTCCGGGATCTTGCCGGCACCGGCACCGTTCTTCGGCGTCCATTGGTGGGCGCCCGCCGGGCTCTTGGTCAGTTCCCAGTCAAAGCCGAACAGGTTTTCCAGGTATTCGTTGCTCCAGCGGGTGGGCGTCGAGGTCCAGGTCACTTCCAGGCCACTGGTGATGGTGTCACCGCCCTTGCCAGTGCCAAAGCTGTTGCGCCAGCCTAGGCCCTGCTCTTCCAGCCCGGCGGCTTCGGGCTCTGCCCCGACGTTGTCGGCAGGGCCGGCGCCGTGGGTCTTGCCGAAGGCGTGGCCGCCGGCGATCAGGGCGACGGTTTCTTCATCATTCATGGCCATGCGGCCGAAGGTTTCACGGATGTCGAGGCCAGACTTCACCGGGTCGGGATGGCCGTCCGGCCCTTCCGGGTTGACGTAGATCAGCCCCATCTGCACCGCCGCCAAGGGGTTTTCCAGGTGGCGGCCATTGTCGGTGCGGCTGGTCTCGCTGCCATGCAGGTCGGGTTCGGCCACCAGGGTGCCGTCACCGGGGGGTTGCGCCTTCAGTTGTTCGTTGCCGTAGCGCACGTCGCCGCCCAGCCAGGTCTTCTCCGAGCCCCAGTACACGTCTTCGTCCGGCTCCCATACGTCCGGGCGGCCGCCGGAATAGCCGAACGTCTTGAAGCCCATGGACTCCAGGGCAACGTTGCCGGTGAGCACGATCAGGTCGGCCCAGGAAATCTTGCGGCCGTATTTCTGCTTGACCGGCCAGATCAGCCGACGGGCCTTGTCCAGGCTGACGTTGTCGGGCCAGCTGTTGAGCGGGGCAAAGCGTTGTTGCCCGGCCCCCGCGCCGCCCCGGCCATCCCCGGTGCGGTAGGTACCGGCACTGTGCCAGGCCATGCGGATGAACAGCGGGCCGTAGTGGCCAAAGTCGGCGGGCCACCAGTCTTGCGAATGGGTCATCACGTCCAGGAGGTCTTTTTTCACTGCCGCGAAATCCAGGCTCTTGAATTCCCTGGCGTAATCGAAGCCCTCGCCCATGGGGTCGGAGCGGCCGGAGTGCTGGTGGAGGATTTTCAGGTTCAGCTGGTTCGGCCACCAGTCACGGTTGGTGGTACCGCCGCCAGCAGCATGGTTGAACGGGCATTTCGATTCGGTTGCCATGATTGATTACCTTATGGTCATCTGCGTGCAACTGCCCCGAGCCGCAAAGGCGCGAAGCAGGATGGGCAATTTCAAGGACATAGGGTGCGGGGCCGGCGACGTGATCAGCGGGTCGGCGAGGCCACGGGGCAATGGCGATTGGCGACAATCAGGGTGCCGGGACCACGATCCTCGGCAGGCTGGACAGGCGTGAAGGTCATTATTATCTCCTTGTCAGGTTCCCGCCGACCGACGCGCGATGGCGGTAGAGACAGCCTAGACCGCTCTGGCGGATAGGGCTAATAGCCGCGGTATTGGGCGCCGATAGAGCAAGACTTTCATCTTCGCCAGGGAATTTCCTGGCTTCACCTCATTCAAACTCGAGATACCTGCGCTAAGCGTGCATTCGTACACGGTTTGCAGATACCCTAGAAACGTCCCTCAGTCGTGTGCCCCCTGGAGACCGCCATGCCCGCTTTGCCCCCCGTCCTGCGCCTGGCCGCCTGTTCCCTGGGCCTGACGCTGGCCGCCCACGCCGCCGCCAGTGACGAGTCGCCGTTGATTGACTCGATCAACCAGTTCCGTGGCCAGGTGCAACGCTGTGACGGCCAGGCTTCCCATGAGTTGCCGCCGCTCAACGTCGACCCGCGCCTGGTGCTGCCGGCCAGTGGCAGTGGCGACCTGCGCGACAGCATGGCGCGGGCGGGTTACCCGATGGTCAGCGTGCAGGCCATCAGCCTGTCGGGCCCGCGGGACGCACAGGCGGCCATGGCGGCCGTGCAGGAAAGCTTCTGCAAGGTGGTGCTCGACCCGCAGTTCATCGACATCGGTGTCAGCCACCAGGGCCAGGACTGGCGGATCGTGGTGGCGCGGCCGTTGCTGCCCAGCAACCTGGGCAGTGCCCAGGCAGAAGGCCAGAAGCTGCTGGCCCAGCTCAACACGGCCCGCGCCCAACCCCACACCTGCGGCGCCCAGGCGTTCAACCCGGCGCCACCGCTGGCGTGGAACGCGACGTTGGCCACGGTAGCCCAGGCCCACGCCCAGGACATGGCCAACCGCAACTATTTCGACCACCTGGACCGCGACGGCCATACCCCGGGCGACCGGGCGGAACTCGCGGGTTACAACGCCCAGGCACTGGGTGAGAACATCGCCGCCGGGCAGGACAGCGTGGCCAAGGTGGTGGCCGGGTGGCTCGCCAGCCCTGGGCATTGCGCCAACCTGATGAACCCGCAGTTCCGCGACCTGGGCGCGGCCTATGCCACCGACCCGAAAAGCGACGCGGGGATCTACTGGACGGGGATGTTCGGGGCGCAGTAGCCAGCAGGGTTAACCGCGGCGCCTGCTTCCCGAGCGTCGTCCGGTCCTGCGGCGTGCGGGACCGGCCGACGCTCGGGCAAGGAGCACCGCCGATCAGCCCCCTTGCACCTGCACCCACCGTTGCTCACGCGCCGCGAAACGAATCGCCGCCGCCAACCGTTCCACCGCCAGCGCCTCGGCGAAATCGGTACCCGCCTGCCCCTGCCCCGCTACCGCCTGGATCAGTTCATGCACTTCCAGCGTCTTGAGCTCGTTGTAGCCCAGCTGGTGCCCCGGCGCCGGGCTGAAGGCGGCGTAACCGGGCAGTGACGGGCCTGCCAGGATGCGCTCGAAACCCGCCTGCCCGGCACGGCACAGGCGCAGTTCGTTTAGCCGCTCCTGGTCGAACGCCAACGTGCCCAACGTACCGCTGACCTCAAAGCTCAGGTGATTCTTGTAGCCGTGCTTGAGCCAACTGCTGCTGAACGTGCCGCGCGCACCATTGGCGAAGCGCAGCAATGCCTGGGTGTGATCGTCGATGGCGATGGCCTTGCGTTCAGGGCTGCCAGCGGTGGCCGGGCGTTCGCAGTGCACGGTCTGGCTGTCGGCACAGACGGCCTGCACGTCGCCGATCAGGAAGCGCGCCATGGCCAGCAGGTGGCTGCCCAGGTCGGCCAGGGCGCCACCGGCGTGGCTGGGCTCGCAGCGCCACGACCAGGGCGATGCCGGGTCAGCCATGAAGTCCTCGCAGAACTCGCCGTCAAAGCTGATGATCCTCCCCAGCTCGCCACCCTGGATCATCTGTCGGGCCTGCTGGATGATGGGGTTGTGCTGGTAGTTGTAGCCCACCCGCGTGACCACCCCGGCCGCCTGGGCCGCATGGTGCATCTGCTCGGCCTGCTCCAGGCTCACCGCCAGCGGCTTTTCGCAGTACACGGCCTTGCCTGCCGCCAGTGCCGCCATGGCCATGGGAAAGTGCAGATGGTTGGGGGTAGTGATCGCCACCAGGTTCACCGCCGGGTCGTCGATCAGCCGCTGCCAGTCGCTGTGGGCCGTGGCAAACCCCCAGGCCCGGGCGCACTGGCTGCCGCGCTCAGGGTCGGCGTCGGCCAGCGCCGCCAGGTTCAGGCTGACCGGCAGCTCGAACGCCGCGCTGACGTTGCGAAAAGCCAGGGCGTGGGCACGCCCCATGAAACCTGTGCCGATGAGCCCGATGCCAAGTTCACGCATGAGAAGTGCCTGTTGATTTGTTGTTTTGATGGCCTTAGTTATGGAATATAAATTCCAATATGGCAATATCAGAACTGCAATTCTTTTTCAGACCTTTACGGCGCCCCATCGGCGACCACGCGGTTGCGCCCGCTGCGCTTGGCCCGGTACAAGGCCACATCGGCCGACCCATAGGCCAGGTCGAAACCGGTACCCGCGGGGTGGGCACTGACGCCGAAGCTGGCCGTGACCTGGCGGTTCACCGGCCGCATGAACACTTGGGTGGCGATGGCCGCGCGCATGGCCTCCGCCACTTCCAGCCCTTCCTCCAGGTTGCCCCCCGGCAGCAGCACGGTGAACTCCTCACCGCCTACCCGGCCAATCAGGCCGCCCTCCCCGACGATGCGCCGCAGGCAGCCGACAATGCCCTGGATCACGGCATCACCGGCCGGGTGGCCGAACTCGTCGTTCACCCGCTTGAAATGGTCGATGTCCAGCACGATCATCGCCACGCCCACCTTGAGCAGGGTGTTGGTGGTCTGCTCGATGATCGCACCTCGGTTCAGCACGCCGGTCAAGGCATCATGGGTGGCGCGGTGCTCCAATTGTCGAGCAAGGATGCTCAGCTGCGCGTTGAGTGTATTCATCTCGCGCTCGGCGCGGTCACTGCGGCCGATCAGGCGTCTGGTCTCGCGCACCAGGCGTTCGAAGTGGGCACTCATCTGCGCCAGCGAGTGCTTGTACACCTGGGCCTCGGCCTGGGGCAGCGCGAGAATCTCGCGCGCCTCCTGAAGGGCGTAGAACTCGCTCTTGAACAGATCGGGCAGCGGGTCACTGACGGCAGCGGGCATGGTGGCGGTCCTCATCAACTGGCGATGGCGTGGTCGTGGAAGACAATGGCGGTGAAGTCCGCCTGCAGCTCTTCGCCAAACTCGAAAATGGTTTCGTCCTCTTCATCGTGGTACCAGTTGACGATCACCTGGTTGCCGGCCTGGGCCGCCTGGTCCAGGGCATCGAACAGGCTGAACAACATCTTGGTGCTGGAGCTGTTGAAATAGGCCAGGGCGATATTGGCGGTGAGGGTCTGGCCCTGGCAGGTGTCGAGGAACGCACGCAACTGCTGGACTACCGGCGCGTAGAACGCGGCGGCGTTCTCGGGGTAGGACTCACCCTTGAGGCTGAGCAGCCGCTGGTCGAAACGCAGGTCGACTTCCGGGGAGGTGGCGGTGGCTTCTACGTAGAAATTATCCATTTTCACTGCGTCACTCTTGTCAGATCGTGGCTTTAAGGCAGAACAGCGAGGTACCGGGTTCATCGGCGCGCGGGTGGAAGCTGAATTCCAGTGGCGCGCTGGCGTCGCGGGCCATGGTCAGGAACCCCAGGCCGGCGCCCTTGCTGTCCTCGGGGGTTTCACTGCGCAGGACCACTTTGTAGGCCTGCTTGATCTCGTCGATGGACATCTTGCACAGCGACACCAGTTTTTCGCGCAGGCGCTCCACGTCGTCGGTGGCGATGGGGTTGGCGCATTGCATCAGGTAACGGTCGCCCTCGGCGCTGATGCAGACCGCTCCCTGGCGCAGGGCGGTACCATCCTCCACGGACGGGCGCAGCCAGTCGGACGAATAATGAATGATGTTCTGCGACAGCTCGATGAACGAGGAAAACAGCTTGCGCCGCGTCGGCCCGCTGACGCCAGCCACTTCCAGCTGCACCTTCACCACCTCGGCCATGGTGGTGATGATGCCGTGGGAGAAATAGCCCATGTGATAGAAGATCACATTGCGCTGCTGGGCCAGTTCGAAAAAGGTGCAATCCTGGGCGGTGTGTGGGTTAGCCATGGGGGGTCCTGAGTCGGGCACAGAATAGAGTGAGGTCGTCACGTCGACGTTGCGATCCTTGCCACCCGGCCAGTGCCTGGTGTACCGCCGTGCAGACTTCATTCGCCGGCGCCTGGCGGTGGGCCAGCAGCGTGTCGAATGCCTTGCGCTTTCCAAACGCAATGTTGCGGGGGCCGCCGATCTGGTCCGTCAGGCCATCGGTGGCCACGAACAGCAGGCTGCCGGGTTGCAGCGCCACCTGGGTGCTGGCCCATTGATAATCCAGGGCGCTGCCTACGTAACCCACGCCCATGCGCTGGCCGGCCAGTGTCTCCACCTGCTCGGCGCCGGGGTGCAGCAGCGCCAGGGACAAGCGCGCACCCGCGAAGCTGAGCGTTTGGCCGGCGGTGTCGACCCAGAAAAATGCCGCGTCCAGACCGTCGTCCGACTCCGGTGTTTCGGCCACGCCCTGGACCTGGCCCAGCAGCTCCTTGACGCTGCGGTTGACTGCCGACAGCAGCCGCGCCGGGTCACGCGGCCCGCACCGGGCCAGGGCCTGGGTCAACGACGAGGAGGCAATCAGGGTCATGAACGCTCCCGGCACACCATGGCCGGTGCAATCGGCGATGGCACCGAACCAGCCATCGGGGTAGGCGCAGAAATGGTAGAAATCACCGCCGACCACGTCACGTGGCTCCCACAGCAGCGCCGCGTCATCCAGGGTCGACTTCAGGGCGTCGCGAGAGGCGCGCAACATCGCTCGTTGAATGACGCTGGCGTACTCGATGCTCTGCATCATCTGACGGTTCTTCTGCGCCTGCATCTCGGCCACCACCGACATCAACTGCAGGCCATTGCCCAGGCCGGCGAAGCGCCCTTGATGGGTGACGATGAAGCCATCGGACAGCGCTTTCTCGCCGTATTCGACGGTCTTGAACGTCAGGGTTTCGATGCTCATCTGCGCGTCGACGATCAAGGGCTCCTTGTCCATGAAGGCAATGCAGCTTTTCTTGTCGTACAGCTCACGGTGGAAGGGGCGGCTCATTTGCGACAGAAAAATGTTGCGGTTGATCAAGCCAATGGGCCGTGCGCCTTCTACCACGGCCAGGCAGACCATGTCCTTCTGCGAGCTGAAGATGTCCATGACCAGGGCATTGGTGGCGCTGGACTCGACGGTGGGCATCTGCTTGCACAGATCACCGGCACAGCGGTGATCGCGCAGGAGTTTAGGACGCATGAAGGGGAAGTGTTCGGCGTGCATGCTCAAGGACCAACCCGTGGTGAATGCGCGATGCTAGCGAACCAATGTTAAAGTGATATTACTGCTCCCTCATCTTGCTACGCCTGCGGCAGCGGCAGCGACAACCTGTGTTTCTGGTTTTCGTGATACCTTTTGCGCATGACCGATGCCATCGACCTGCGCCAATTCCGCTATTTCGTCACCTTGTGCGAGACCCTCAATTTCGGTCGGGCCGCCGAGCGCCTGTTTATCTCGCAGCCGCCATTGAGCCGGCAGATACGCCAGCTGGAAGAGCAGTTGGGCGTGACCCTGTTTCTCCGTACCCGCACAGGTGTCACCCTGACCGCCGCTGGCAGCGCGCTGTTACCCCTGGCCCGGCGCACATTGGGCCAGGCGCAACAGGCCATCGCCGCCGCCAGGGCAGCGGGCGACGCCCAGGGCCAGACCTTTCGGGTGGGCTACACTACCGTGTTCGACCGCAGCGCCATCCCCGATGTGACGGCCCAATTGGCGCTGCAATACCCCGACTGCCAGGTGTCCCTCAAGGGCAAGCATTCCATCAGCCTGGTGCGTGAGGTTAAGAATGGGGCCCTGGACGCCGCCTTCGTTGGCCTGCATACCGATACCCGTGGCCTGGCCTGTGAAACCCTGGTGGAACAGCCCATGGTGGCCGCCCTGCCCGCTTCGCACCCGTTGGCGCGCAAACGCAGCCTGTCCTTCGAAGACATGCGCGAGCAGCCGCTGTTTCGTTTCGAACGGCGGCTGAACCCCGGTTTTCATGACCATTGCCAGGCGTACTTCGACCGCATCGGGTTCACCCCTAACAGCCTGCCGGAGCCCGACGACCATCACATCCTGCTGGGCCTGATCGCCGAGGGCCAGGGCATGGCCCTGCTGCCCGCATCGCTGCAACAGGTCAGGCGCCAAGGGGTGGTGTTCAGGCCGCTCAAGCCCTTGCACGGGCCACTGACGGCGGGCATTGCCGTGGTATATGCGCCGGACAACGCCTCGCCGTTGTTGGCCGCGTTCCTGACGCTGGTGCGTGCCCGCGCCGCTCAGTCGTGACCAGCCACGGGGCGCGCACGGTAGGGCTGCTCCAGGCACGCTATGTCGTCGGCGTCGAGCACCAGCTCAAGTGCCGCGATCGCGTCCTCCAGGTGCCGGGGTTTACTGGCGCCGATGATCGGCGACGTCACCCCATCACGGCTGGCCACCCAGGCTAGCGCCACGTGGGCCGGGGGCACGCCGCGGCGCGCCGCCACCTGCTCGACCGCGGCCACGATGGCGTCCTCCTCCGCGTGGTGGTCATACCACACCTGTGCCGGCGCATCGCTGGCCGCCCGTACCGTAGGCGCTTTGCGGGTGCCGGCCAACAACCCGCGGGCCAGCGGCGACCACGGCGTTACCGCAATCCCCATTTCCCGGCACAAGGGCAGCATTTCCCGCTCTTCCTCACGGTAGATCAGGTTGTAGTGGTTCTGCATCGACACGAACTGCGCCAGGCCATGCTGCTTTTGCAGGCCCAACATGCGCATGAACTGCCAGGCATGCATGGAGGACGCACCGATATAGCGGGCCTTGCCCGAACGCACCACGGTGTCCAGGGCTTCGAGGGTTTCCTCGATGGGGGTCTCGGGGTCGAAGCGGTGAATGATGTAGAGGTCCACGTAATCGGTGCCCAGGCGCTGCAATGAGCCATCGATACTGGCCAGGATATGCTTGCGCGACAAGCCACGAGCGTTGGGTTTGTCGCCCATGGGGTGGAACACCTTGGTGGCGATCACGGCTTCGTCCCTGGGTACGTAATCGAGCAGTGCCTTGCCCAGCACCTGTTCGCCGGCGCCCAGGGAATACATGTCGGCGGTATCGAAGAAGTTGATGCCGGCGTCCAGCGCCTGTTTGATGAAGGGGCGGCTGCCGGCCTCGTCCAGTACCCAGTCACGCCAGGTGGGGGAGCCGTAGGTCATGCAGCCCAGGCAGAGCTTGCTGACTTTGAGGCCGGTGGTGCCGAGGTTGAGGTAGTGCATGGGGTCGCTTCCTGTCGATTGCTGAAGTGCCCCCAGGTTAGGGCCGCGCTGCCGCGGCCCTCCAATACCTTTTCAGCCATACCTTTTCGGTATGCATTACGTAGCGAAGTAGTCGCCACAACATAACCTAACCGCATAATTAACTTTTATTTAATGCATGTTTTGAATAATATCGTTATTCCAAAAAAGAATTTCCAATGAAGTTGTTATGAAAATACTATCAATCCAAGACGCCACTCTTGCCGTCCCAAACGATTGCCTTCAGGAAATGGAACCTGTACCCCCACCACGGGCCAGTGTCAGCTTTAATGGACAACGCCCGACATGCCGTATTCGTCTTCAGTCAAGCAGCCCCGGACTTTCCCGCTCTCAGCCTTGAGCGTTGCCATGCTGCTGGCCACCGCCGCGCCCCTGGCCAACGCCGATACCGCCGCCCCTGACACGCAGCTCAAGACCGTGACGGTGACCACCACCGCCGAAACCGCCCGTGCGCAGCAGCGCACCATCGTTGACAGCTCCACGCCCACCGACATCATCAGCAACGATGCGCTGGTCAAGACCGGCCGGGCGGAGCTGTCCGAGGCCATTGCCAAACTGCTGCCCTCCTTCACCTTCGGCAGCAACATTGCCGGGTTCAACTCCACCACCCGGCCGCTGAGCAACCGTGGCATGGGCCCGGAGTACACGCTGGTGCTGGTCAACGGCAAGCGGCGCCACCTGGGTGCGGCCATTCAACAAGGCTCCACCGATAACAGCGGCGCCAATGTCGTGGACATCGACATGATCCCCATCAGCTCCATCGACCATATCGAGGTGCTCAAGGACGCCGCGGCCGCGCGCTATGGCTCCGACGCCGTGGCCGGGGTGGTGAACATCATTCTCAAGTCCCAGGACTCGGGCGGCCATGTGGAAACCAGCTATGGCGAGCTGTTTTCCGGCGAAGGCGCCACCAAGAAAATCGCCGCCGACGAAGGCTTCAAGCTCGGCGACAACGGCGGGTTCCTGCACCTTTCCGCCGACGCCCGCAAACGCGGCTACGCCTCGTGGGACGGCAAGGCCGACAGCACTGTCACCGCCTACAACGACCCGGCCAAGGAAGCCAGTTGGGACCGGGTAGCGATCAAGAACGGCGACCCCGAGCTCAAGGCCTACAACGTGGGCTATAACGCCGAGCTGCCGCTGAACGACGTGACCCTGTACTCCTTCGGCACCTATGGCGAACGCAAGGCGGTGATCCAGAACTACTACCGCTTCCCCAATGGCACGGCCTCGGTGCCGTCGATTTTCCCCGACGGCTACTACCCGGTGAACAACCTGCGCGACATCGACTACCAGTTCGTGTTCGGTGGCAAGGGTGATGTGGGCGGTTGGAATTATGACCTGAGCACCAGCTACGGTCGCGACACCCTGAAGTACTCCAGCGACTTGAACCTCAACCCGTCGCTTGGCGATGCGTCGCCCACCAGTTTCAGCAACCTGGCGACCTTCCGCTCCGACCAGTGGGTGAACAACCTGGACTTCAGCCGCCGCTTCGAGAACCCGTTCAACCTGGGGGTGCCGGTGACCGTGTCCACGGGTATCGAGCATAAATGGGAGCGGTTCAGCACCTTCGCAGGCTCTGCGGACTCCTACGAAACCGGTACCTACAACGCGGCCAGCGGTGCCCAGGCGTCCGTCATCATCCGCCCCGAAGACGAAGTGGACCTGATCCGCAACACCTACGCCACCTACCTGGACCTGGGCTTTGACCTGACCAGCCGCTGGTACGCTGACGTGGCCGCGCGGCTGGAGCATTTCGACGACTACAACGGCAACAAGCTGGGCCTCAAATTCAACAGCCGCTACAAGCTGACCGATACCGTGGCCGTGCGCGGCACCATCGGTACCGGTGTGCGCGCCCCGTCCTTGACCCAGACCGGTTACACCACCACCGACAGCCGCGTGAACACCGACGTCAATGGTAACGTGGTGCCCGCCACCACCCGCCTGACCCCGTCGGACAGCAGCCTGGCCCAGGCGCTGGGCGGTGGCGCGTTGAAACCTGAAAAATCCCAGAACCTGGGCCTGGGCATCACCTGGCAACCGGCGCCGCGCACCAGTGTCACCGCCGATGCCTACCTGGTGGACATCCAGAACCGCATTGCCCTGACCAGCGCCATCTACGACCACGGTAACGGCGTAGTCAACAACATTCTCGCCGCGCAGGGTGTCACCAGCGGGACCTGGGTGGACTACTACACCAACGCCTTCGACACCCGCACACGCGGCCTGGACGTGGTCGCCGACCACACCACGCCGTTCGGCGAGTTCGGTGATGTGCGCTGGAGCGCCGCCTTCAACTACAACAAGACCACCATCACTGACGCCAAGGACACCCCGGCTTCGCTGGCCAATGCCGGCGTGACCCTGGTGGGCCGCAACCGCGAAGGCGACCTGACCGACGCGCTGCCCAAGACCAAATGGATTCTGGGGGCCAACTGGAAGGTGGGCAACTGGAACACCAACCTGACCACCACCCGCTACGGCTCGGTGTCGACCCTGGCGGTAAACGAAAGCGGCGACCGCAGCTTCGGCGCCAAGTGGCTGACCGACCTGGACGTCAGCTACACCTTCTTCGACCACCTGACCGTGAGCCTGGGCGGCAGCAACATCTTCGATGTGCGCCCCGACAAGAACGCGGTGTACAGCAGCCTGGGCCTGGCCCCGTACGGCAACCCGCCGTTCTACCCCGGTGGTGGCTCCTGGTACACCAAGCTCGCTTACGACTTCTGACCCAGCGGCCGCATCGCCCCCACCGGCGTGCGGCCTTTTTGCATGAGGAACAGCCCTTGAAGCTACAACGAACCCTGGCCAGCGCGGCCATCCTCCTGGCCCTGGGCCTGGCGGGCTGCTCGCCCTCGCACCCTGACGCCCAGGCGGCCAGCACCTTGAAAATCGCTTTCTTCGGTGACAACACGCAACTGGTCAGCCTGGACCCTTTCCAGGTGTACTGGCTGGAGCACCGGGTGGTGCTGCGCAACGTGGTCGAATCCCTCACCGACCAGGACCCGCAGACCGGCCAGATCATCCCTTGGCTCGCCGAGCGCTGGGACGTCAGTGCCGATGCCCGCGAATACACCTTCCACCTGCGCCAAGGCGTGACCTTCAGCAACGGCGAGGCCTTCGACGCCCAGGCCGTGAAGACCGCCTTCGACAGCGACAAGGCCTTCACGGCAGAGGTGCCCAGTGCATTCGGCGCCACCTACCTGACCGGCTACGACCACGCCGAAGTGATTGACCCGCATACCATCAAGCTGGTGTTGAGCACGCCCAACGCTGGCTTCCTGCAAGCCACGTCCACCACCAACCTGGCCATCCTGGCGCCGGAATCCTACCGCCACACCGCCAAGGAGCGCTCCCTGGGCGCGATCATCGGCACCGGGCCGTTCGTGCTCGACCATTACACCCCCGAGTCGGGCCTCAAGCTGGTCAAGCGCAGCGGTTATGCCTGGGCGTCGGCCAACGTGCAGAACAAGGGCGAGTCCCACGTTGCCGCCGTCGAGGTGACCTACGTACCGGAAGAAAGCGTGCGCAATGGTCAGTTCCTGCAGGGCCAGGTGGACATCCTGTGGCCGCGCAACCCGTTCGCCGACGTCGACCTGAAATTGCTGCAAAGCAAAAAGGCCACCATCCAGAGCCGCTCGCTGCCCGGCCCGGCCTGGAACCTCTACCCCAACACCCACGGCGACCGCATCCTGGCCGATGCCGACGTGCGCCTGGCCGTGCAGAAGGCCATCGACCGCAAGACCTACGCCAGCACTGTGTACAGCCCCGAGTTCCCCGTGGTTGACGGGGTATATGACGTGACCACGCCGTACTTTCGCAGCCAGGGCCCCAAGCTCGGCTATGACCCTCAGGGCGCCGCCGCGCTGCTGGACAAGGCCGGCTGGAAACTGGGGGCCGATGGCTACCGGCAGAAGGACGGCAAGCGCCTGAGCCTGTCGTACAACGTGCCGACCAAGGAAACGGCCGGCGATGTGCTGATCCAGGACCAACTGCGCAAAGTGGGCATCGACCTGGCGCTGAAGGTGCGCACCACGGCCGAATGGTTCACCGCCAACGCCGCGGGCAACTATGACCTGACGTTCTCCTACATGACCCGCGCCGACCCGATCGTGCTGCAGACCATTCTCGACCCGCGCAGCGCCATCAGCCCGACCATGGCCACCAATACGTATCCGCCCGCCATCCTCGGCCACGCGCAAGGGCTGTTCGACGCGGGCCTGACCGCGACTGCCAGTGACCAGCGCGCCAAGGCCTACGGCGACCTGCAGGACTTCCTGATCGACCAGAGCGTGGCCATTCCGGTGTTCGAACGCGTGTGGCAGGCCGCCACCGCGCCACGGGTGCACAACTTCCGCTGGAGCGCCGAGGGCTTTGCCTTCCTCAACGACATCGAGGTCAGCCCATGAGCCGCTACCTGCTGGGCCGCATCGGCCAGGCGCTGCTGGTGCTGTGGGGCGCTTTCACCATCACCTACTTCATCCTGTACCTGCTGCCGGGCGACCCGTTGTCGATCATGCTCAACGCCTCGGGCATGGAGATCGATGCCCTGACGCCCGAACAGCTGGCCAAGGCCAAGGTTTACTACGGCCTGGACCAGAGCCTGCTGGTACGCTACGGGCACCTGTTGTGGGGCGTGCTGCACGGTGACCTGGGCCAGTCACTGACCCTGAACCGGCCGGTGACGGCGATTCTCGCCGAGCGCCTGCCGCAGACCCTGGCCCTGGCCGCCAGCGCGATCGCGCTATCGCTGGCCGGTGGCATTGGCTTGGCCTACCTGGCCGCGTACGTGCGCTGGCGGCCGTTGAAAACTGCCCTGTCACGCCTGCCGGCCCTGGGGTTTTCGGTGCCCGTGTTCTGGATGGGGCTACTGCTGATCCAGGTGTTCGCCTTCAGCCTGGGCTGGTTTCCCTCCACCGGCAGTATCGGTGCGGCAAGCCTGGTGCTGCCAGCGGTGACCCTGGCGATCCCCAGCGCCGCGGTCTACGCCCAGGTGCTGCAACGAGGCTTCCTTGACGTGTCGCGCGAGCCCTACATCCTCACCGCCCAGGCCAAGGGCCTGAGCCGTGGCCAGGTGCAGGCGCGGCACGGCTTTCGCAATGCCGCGCTGCCGCTGTTGACCCTGGTGGGCCTGCAGGTGGGCAACACCGTGTCCGGGGCGGTGCTGGTGGAAACCATCTTCGCCCGCAACGGCGTCGGCCGCCTGGTACAGGAAGCCGTGCTGCGCCAGGACATCCCCGTGGTGCTGGGGGTGGTCACGGTCTCGGCCGCCGCCTTCGTCCTGGTCAACTTGCTGGTGGACCTGCTGTACCCCATTCTCGACCCGCGCATCAGCCACGCGCCCAAGGTGACCTGACATGACCGCCACCGATACCACCCTCGCCCCCGCCGACCTGCCACGCCCCCACTGGCAACCCCGCGGCCGTCTGCGCCGCACGCTGGACGTGGCACTGCCCTTGCTCCGTCGCCCCGGCTTCGTCCTGGCCGTGGTGCTGGTGCTTACGAGCCTGCTGGCGGCCCTGACGCCGTGGCTGTTCACCAGCGTCGATCCTTATGCCACGGTGCCGGTGGCCAAGTTGCTGCCACCGGGCGCGGGGCACTGGTTCGGCACCGACGAACTGGGCCGCGACCTGTACACCCGGGTGCTGTATGGCTCACGGCTGTCGATCCTCGCCGCGTTGCTGGCGGTGGGCCTGGCCCTGGTCGCCGGCCTGGGCCTGGGCGTGGTGGCTGGCTTCCTTGGCGGGCGGGTTGACGCAGTGGTGATGCGCCTGATCGACGTCATGCTGGCCTTGCCTGGGCTGCTGCTGGCCCTGGCCATCGTCACAGCCATCGGCTTCGGCACCCTGCCGGTCGCCGTGGCGGTGGGCGTGGGGATCATTCCCGGCTTCGCCCGCACCACCCGCGCCGAAGTGCTGCGGGTCAAGACTTTGCCCTACGTTGAGGCCGTCCGCCTGGGGGGTGCCAGCTGGCGCCGCACCTTGCTGCGCCACGTTCTGCCCAACGCCTGGGGCCCCGTGGCGGTGCTGGCGACCCTGGACTTCGGCGCGGCCATCCTGGCCACCGCAGGCCTCAGCTTCCTCGGTTTCGGCGCACAACCACCGGCCGCCGAGTGGGGCACGCTGATCGCCAACGGCCGTCAGTTCCTGATCACCGCGCCCTGGGTCTCGCTGCTGCCTGGCCTGGTGGTGGTACTGGTGGTGTTCAGCCTCAACCACATTGCCCGCACCCTCGAGGAGGTTCAACCATGAGTGCCCTGATCGAAGTACGTGACTTGAGCGTGAGCTACCACACCGCCGGGCGCGTGAAGGAGGCTGTGCGCCAGGTGTCCTTCAGCCTGAAGCAGGGCGAAACCCTGGCTATCGTGGGCGAGTCGGGCTCCGGCAAGACCACCCTGGCCAGCGCGCTGCTCGGTTTGCTGCCCGCTAGCGCGCGCATCAGCGGCGGCAGCCTGCGGGTCGCCGACACCGATATCAGCCACGCCAGCGAGCGGGTCAAGCGTCAGCTACGCGGCCGGGTCATCGGGCTGGTACCCCAGGACCCCATGGTCAGCCTCAACCCGACGCTGACCATCGGCCGGCAGATCGGTGAAAGCCTGATCCTGGCCCACGGCCGCCGCTACCCGGCGCTGGATGCCGACGTGCTCGAACTGCTGGCCCAGGTCGGCCTGGATGCCCCCGCCCTGCGCGCGCGGCAATACCCCCATGAACTCTCCGGCGGCATGCGCCAGCGCGTGTTGATTGCCATCGCCCTGGCCGGCAACCCCAAGGTGATCATCGCCGACGAACCCACCAGTGCCCTGGACGTCACCGTGCAGCGACGCATCCTCGACCACCTGGAACAGCTGGTACAGGCGCGCGGCATTTCACTGATCATCATCACCCACGACCTGGGCGTGGCCGCTGACCGTGCTGACCGCGTACTGGTCATGAAAGACGGTCAACTGGTGGAACAGGGGCCTGCGCGCCAGGTGCTCGGCGCCCCGACCCAGGCCTACACCCGCGCCCTGCTCGCCGCGGCGCCGGCCTTTGGCCAGGGCAAGGGCCCCGTGCCGCTGCCTTCCGGCGCCTCGCGGCCATTGCTCACCCTGGAAAACGTCGGCAAGCGTTACGCTCTGCCCGCCCGCAACGGCGAGGCGCAAAGCTTCCAGGCCCTACAGAGGCTGAGTCTGAATGTGCACCGAGGGCAAACCGTGGCCATCGTCGGGGAATCCGGCTCGGGGAAAAGTACCAGCCTGCGCATCGCCCTGGGCCTGGAAACCGCCAGCGAAGGCAAGGTGCGCTTCGACGGCCAGGACCTCACCCACCTCACCTGGCAGCAATTCCGTCCCCTGCGCCAACGCATGCAACTGGTGCAGCAGAACCCCTTCGCCTCGCTCAACCCGCGCTTCACGATTTTCGAGAGCGTGGTGGAGCCCCTGGTGTCCTTCGGCCTGCTCAAGGGCGAGCCACTGCGCCAGGCGGCGCGGCAACTGATGGATCAAGTGCAACTGCCGGCCAGCTACCTGGACTGCCTGCCCCGGGAACTGTCCGGCGGCCAGCGCCAGCGCGTGGCCATCGCTCGCGCGTTGGCGCTGAAGCCTGACCTGCTGTTGCTGGACGAACCGGTGTCGGCGCTGGACGTGTCGGTGCAGGCGCAGATCCTCGAACTGCTGCGCGGCTTGCAGGCTGAGTTGGGCGTTGCTTATGTGCTGGTATCCCATGACCTGGCCGTGGTTGCCAGCCTGGCTCACGAGGTAGTAGTGCTGCGGCGTGGGGAAGTGGTTGAGCAAGGGCCGGCGAGCCGAGTGCTGGGGCAGCCGTCGGATCGGTATACGCGGGAGTTGCTGGACGCGATACCGGGGCGTCGGATATTGGTTCAGGAGGTAGGACTAGCCGATACGGCGTGCTAGGTGCGAGCCTCTATGTTTCGGCGTTCCCAACATCGAGCTCGGTGCGAGTAGAGCTGGTCCTGGGAGCGCCACACGCATCCAGCCGCATGCGGGTGCCCCGAACAAACCCCATAAACTTGTGTCACGCGCCGTACATCCGTACCTGGGGCGAGCTCCCCCCGTTTTGAGGAAAATTCCTCCGTGGCAAAAAATCCCTCCTCGCCCCACGACCGTTCATCGGAAACGAATCAATAATTCATAGCGTTTAAAAATACTTTTCTCAGCTATTTTCGGAACTATCCTACGCTAACTCAAGAACTCCCCTACTTAGTATTACAGAAAGATACAAATAACAGCCACGACATACAGCTTATCATTTTCTCCCTACGTCCCCCTAGGAAGTGTCCGCCAGACCATTCCTACAACTTTGAAAAACCGGATACTCCAACACCCGCCTCTTTGCTCGCCTCCTGATTGACGTATCCAAAATTTAAAATTAAAAAGCACTTACCTCTGGATACGTATAACCCAGAACGCGTACACGTATGAATAACGCCACAAGCATAAACTTACACAACGCGCACTCCGCCACTTTTTCATCAGAAATAAACCTGAACCGTTCAAAAACAATGGTGCCATTCCCATGACAGCATCCCTACCACGCCGCGTCTTGTCTCTCACCTGGATTTTTACCCTCGAACAAATCAGAGAGCCTCTTTCACTGATATGGACAATCATTTCCCCTGCGGCACTTTTTTATCTGCTATCCCACAATCGCGAAACTGCTGTAGCGCTTGGTTACTCCCACGCCACCTCTTGGTTCTATGCCTACATAGCCTCAAGCGTCGCCTTTTTCGGGTTCTGCTTCTACCTCATCGGCCGAAGAGAAAGCGGTTTCGTGCGCTCCTTCATGCACACGCGCTCTGCGAAAGTCGTATTTCTAACCAGCCATTTTCTAAGCTATTCCCTCGTTTCATTGCTTTACGCCTGTACGTTTTACCTCATCACCAAACCCTCGTTTGGGCCTTACGACCCACGCGAGGCGATCGCCCTCGCCCTCCGTTTCTACGTCTGCTTCCTGGGTTTCTGCACGCCGGCCTTGCTACTCGCCAACGCTCGGCTCAAGTTCCAGACCGCCAATACCTTGATCTCTGTCTTGCTGTTTTGCGGGATCATGACGGCATTAATGGGTACGCAAGCCGTTAGCCCCTCTTTCCAGTGGCTCACTGCGCTAAACCCGTTCGTGATTGCCAAACAGGTCATGGAGAATGCTCAGATCCCGCTCGTGGCGCTGGCCGGCAGCGCTGCGCTTTTGTCAGGCACCGTACTGCTGACGATAAAAACCCTCCGGATTAACCCCGTATGGAGCCGTTACTGATGATCAGCGCCAGGAACATTAACCTTCGTATCGCCGGCAAGCCCATTTTCGACGGTGGGAGCATCGATATTGATCGACAGCAGATAACCGGCATCATCGGGCCGAACGGTGCTGGGAAAACGACCTTTTTTGATTTGCTCTGTTCCGTTCGGCGGCCGGACTCCGGTACCTTGAAGGTAGCGTGCGAGGCGCGCTCTTATCTATCGCAGACGTTAGGGATGCCAGCCAATCTTACGATGCGGGAAATTCATGGGCTGCTGGCGGTGCTGTCTTCCAAACGTTCTATATCGACGGACGACACCCTGACGAAGCTTAAACGCTGGGACCCGTACCTGGCCGGTAAATACGCCGAAACCCTGAAAAAACGGCCGAGTCATTGCAGCTACGGGGAAATCCGATTTTTCTTCACCCTGTCGCTTCTGTCGCTACCTAATAAGTTGATTATCCTGGATGAACCTACGGCAGGCGTAGATCCTGAGTCGAGGCATTACATCTGGCAGGTCCTGCATAAAGCCAGGGACGAGGGAGCAACGATTGTGGTGTCGTCTCATAATATCCATGAAATCACTGAGCACTGTGATGTGTTCCATCTGATTCACAAGCGGCGTTTTCTGAAGTTTGCCGGGGCTCGGGAGTTTCTGGATCATTTTGCTGAGGCCACGTTGGATGAGGCATTCATCAGGAGTGCACGAGGCCACTGAGCAGTTGGTTCAACAGCAGCCTTCACCTCGTCGGCGGCACACCCAGTGCGCCTGAATTAGCCGACACCTGGAATTCGACCAAGGCCGCTACGGGTTTGTGGGAGCTGGTCGGCAGCCGAGTTTTTCCGGCGCGGCACCTACTGTGGAAGCTCGCTGGTACGCCAGCGCTCGCAGCGGGGTAGGCTCCTGTAAACCGTCGCTTAGCCAGCCCACACAGAAACTCCCAAGTCGTTGATCCCACGCTGTATAATCGCCAGCCGATGGTGGGGGAGTTCTTGCACCTGAAACGTTTAAGCTGCTGATAACGCACACGCATCGAGTGATGCGAAAACGACATCAATGGCCGGGTCGCCTGTGATAGTCTCCCACCATTTTCCTATCGGCCCGCAAGGTACCACCGATTCATGCCATATTGAGGAGCGGTCATGCCCAGAATTTCCCATCAAGGTTTGCGTCGCGCGTTTCGGCAACTGCTCGCCTCCAATGCCTGCTTCCACACAGCCTCCGTCTTCGACCCCATGTCGGCACGCATTGCCGCGGACCTGGGCTTTGAAGTCGGTATCCTCGGCGGTTCCGTCGCCTCGCTGCAGGTGCTGGGCGCCCCAGACTTCGCCCTGATCACCCTGAGCGAGTTCGTCGAACAGGCTACCCGCATCGGCCGTGTCGCCCAGCTGCCGTTCATCGCCGACGCCGACCACGGCTACGGCAATGCCTTGAACGTGATGCGCACCGTGGCCGAGCTGGAACGCGCCGGCGTTGCCGCGCTGACCATCGAGGACACCCTGTTGCCGGCCCAGTTCGGGCGCAAGTCCACCGACCTGATCTCGGTGGCCGAAGGCATCGGCAAGATCAAGGCCGCCCTGGAAGCACGCGTGGACCCGGAACTGACCATCATCGCTCGCACCCACGCCGGCGTGCTGTCCACCGAAGATGTCATCGCCCGCACCAAGGCTTACCAGGAGGCCGGCGCCGACGGCATCTGCATGGTAGGCGTACGGGATTTCGACCACCTGGAAGAGATTGCCCAGCACCTCACCGTGCCGCTGATGCTGGTGACCTATGGCAACCCCGCGCTGCAGGACGACGAGCGCCTGGCGAAACTGGGCGTGCGCATCAGCGTCGATGGCCACGGGGCGTATTTCGCGGCCATCAAGGCCACCTACGACTCCCTGCGCGAACAGCGCAAGCTGACCCGCAGCACCCAGAACCTGAGTGCCACGGAACTGACACACACCTACACCTTGCCCGAAAGCTACATTGTCTGGGCGCGCGAGTTCATGGACGTCAAGGAATAGCCTGCTTCGTCCCGCCGCGCCATTGGCGGCACAACCGCCAGTAGACCGTGCCATTGATCAGCAGCACCACGCTGCCCAGCACCAGCTGGATACCCGCCGTGAGCCCGGCCGGGTAGATCACTGGCAACAGGTAATGTTCCACATACCCCCCCGTGTACCCCTGCTGCCCGGCCATGAGCCGCAACAGGTTCTCCCAGTGCGTCAGTGGACAGGTCAGGTGAAACACCTCTACCACCACGCCCCAGACCGCCGCTGGCACATGCAGCCATGCCACCGCGCGCCACTTCAGTACCAGCAGCCCACCCAGCAGTACAAAAATAATGAACAGGCCATGGAACAGCACCACTCCATCGGCAGCCACGCTGAAAATCATGAGCAATCCTTGTCAGTCGAGTGGCCCATTCTTGGCCCCCGGCCTTGGTAGGTCAAGGCTCAAGCGGTTCATAATTATTGACGTGTCGTTTCTCGCGCCACCCATAAAGCCTGTTTATTTTCAGACAGTTACATCGTTTCAGCAAAAAGATGTGTCGTTATTTTGCACATTCGACGCTGTAAACGTTTGACATATTTGACGTGTTTGGCACACTGCCGACCCGTTGTACCGGAGATCACCGGGCCGCCGGCCAGCCTGCCCAGGTTGCCACGCCCCGCTTGAGCGCCCCGTACGCGTCCAAAAAAAACAATTGTCTAGCGCAACGCCCCCCGCGCCCAGGGTCTCACCCTGGCCAGGCCAGGCGTGCGAACGGGAAGAACACATGCTGATCTGGTTTGTCGCGGTTTACCTGCTGATCACCGTAGGTGTAGGTTTCTACGCCTCCACTCGTGTCAAAAACTCCAAGGACTTCGCCGCCGCTGGCCGCAGCATGTCATTCCCGGTGGTGACGGCCATGGTCTTCGCGACCTGGTTCGGCTCCGAGGCCGTGCTGGGCATTCCCGCCGCGTTCATGAAGAACGGTTTCTCCGGCATCATCGAAGACCCCTTCGGCTCCTTCGGCTGCCTGATGCTGGTAGGCCTGGTGTTCTGCCGGCCGCTATACCGGCTGAACATGCTGACCATCGGTGACTTCTTCCGTAAGCGGTACGGGCCCAAGGTAGAGCTGTTCGTCAGCCTGGTGATCATCGGCTCGTACCTGGGCTGGATCGCCGCGCAACTGACCGCCCTGGGCGTGGTCTTCAATGTGCTCTCCGACGGCGCCATCAGCACCACCCAGGGCATGTTGCTGGGTACGTTCATCGTGCTGGTCTACACCCTGTTCGGCGGCATGTGGTCGGTGGCCATGAACGACTCGATGCAAATGCTGATCATCGTCTGCGGCCTGGCCTACCTGACCTGGCTGCTGGGCAACATGGCGGGCGGCCCCACCCATGTGATCGAACACGCGGCGCAGGCGGGCAAGTTCACCATGGTCCACAGCACCTCGGCCAAGGACATCCTGGCGTTTCTGGGTGCGGCGGTGACCATGATGTTCGGTTCCATTCCCCAACAGGACGTGTATGCCCGCGTGATGTCGGCCAAGACCGAAAAAGTCGCCGCCCGCGCGTCCGTCGCGGGTGCGTGCTGCTACCTGACCTTCTGCATGCTGCCGATCTTCCTGACCTACGCGGCGTCGATGATCGACCCGCAGATGGTCAGCGAGCTGCTGGACAGTGACGCACAGATGATCCTGCCGCGGCTGATCATGGAACGCACCCCGCTGTTCGCGCAGATCATGTTCTTTGGTGCACTGCTGTCGGCGATCATGTCCACGGCTTCCGGCACCTTGCTGGCGCCGTCGGTGACCTTCACCGAGAACGTGCTCAAGCGCCTGCGCCCGGACATGACCGACCGCCAATTCCTGCTGGCCATGCGTATCACCATCGCCGTGGGCGCGGGGCTGACGTGCCTGTTCGCGCTGTACTCCAATTCGAGCATCTACGAGATGGTCGGCAACGCCTACAAGGTCACCCTGGTGGCGGCCGTGGTGCCGTTGTTCGCCGGGCTGTTCTGGAAGCGCGCCACCAACCAGGGGGCGATCACCGCGATCATCTTCGGGTTGACGTCGTGGGGCCTGCTGGAGCTCACCCACCAGGAAGGTGACCTGTGGCCGCCGCAGCTGGCCGGGTTGCTGATCAGTGCCCTGGGGATGCTGGCAGGTTCGCTGTTGCCGCCGTTGAACAAGCGCGGCCGCGAGTTCGGCGGCGCGTTGGCCAACGGCTGATCGCCCCACCCCGTGGCGAAGGCATTCCCTGCGGGACCGAGCGAAGCTCGGCCCCACAAGGACATGGCGGCGGACCCGGTGGCGTCAGTAACCGCTGAGGATCTGCACGATGGCACCGGTGGCGATACCGACCAGCACGTAATCACCATTCACGTACAACCAGCGGTGGTCACGCGGCGGCTGACGCAGGTGACGGGCGCGCCAGTCGGTGACCCAGTAACGGTCGCTGCGGTATTGCGGGGGAGCGAAGCCGCCACGGTGCCACTCGCTGTGAGGGCGCGGCATGTTCGGTTGCGGCTGGTAGGCCTGGCCACCGCCATGGCCGCCGGGGCGCTGGGGCCCACCATGCTGCTGGGGTGGCCGGTTCTGGCCCCCGTGCTGCGGCCCCCCGTGCTGCCCACCGTTATCCTGTGGCGGGCGGCCTTGCTGTTGGCCCTGGTGGCCGCGGTCCGGGCCGCCGTTATCGGGGCCAGGCTGGGCAAAGCTGGCCAGCGGCGTCAGCAGCATGAGGCAAGCACAACTGGCGACAATGATTTTCTTCATGTAAAGCTCCATGGGGCATTCGGCCCGTGCACCTTCAGTATCGGCGAAAAAACCACCGGCAACGTCTGCAAAAGGTAAATTAACGGTCAGTTTCGTGGCAACGACGCGGCCGCCGCCGGGTCTTCGGCCGAGCGCCCGCGCAGGAACAGTTCCGGGTAGCGGTTCCACAAGTCCAGCAGCGCCTGCACCGAGCGCGAGGCCTGTTTGAGCTGTGTGGTGGTCTGGTCCAGCTGGTCACGCTGGGACGAACCTTCGGCGACACTATCGACCACCCCATGCAAGGTTTGGTTCGCTTCCAGCAACGTATCGCGCAGTTGCGGCACCACCTGCTGGTTCACCTGATTCACCACAAGCGGCAATTGCTCGAGGCTGCGGGTGAGGTTGCGCGACAGCTCGCTGCCCTGCACGCGCCCGGCCATGGCCATGATGCGCTTGATCTGGTCTTCCATGACCGAGAAGCTACCTGCCACGGTCGGGACTTCGATGGGCCGCGCGTCATAGTCGAACGGCACCGCCGGCGCCCCCGGCACAAAGCCCAATTGAATGTATTTCTGGTCCGTCAGCAGGTTGCCCACCCGCGCCTGGGCGCGCAGGCCGTGCTCGATGAAGCGCCCCATCAGCAGGGCGGTGGTGGACTCGTCATCGCGGCCCATGTCCTTGTGCAGTTTGTCATGCACGGCGCCCAGGCGGTTGGGGTAGATCACCGCGCCCACCCGGCTGCTGAGCCACTGGCGGCGCGGGTCGTAGTCCAGTTGCACGGACACCACGCGGCCGATTTCAATACCGAAGAATTCCACCGGCGCGCCCACCGCCAGCCCACGTGTCGAGTCATCGAAATGCATCACCAGGTAGCGGGCGTAGCCCAAGGGCCGGGACAGCGCATCGTCCCGCTCGTCGAACAGGGTAAAGCGGCTGTTGGCCTCGGCCACTGGCGAATCCGGCGGGTAGGCAGGAGCCTGGAACGCCACGCCGCCGTTGAGCACCGCGGCCATGGACTCGACATTGACCTGACGGCCGCCCACGCCCACCTTGATGTCCACGCCGCTGGCATTCCAGAAGCGGGTGTTCTGGGTCACGAAACGGTCATTGGGCGCGGCAATGAACACGGTCACATCCACCCCCTTGCCTTCGCTGCTCAACCCACTGCCGATCACCCTGCCCACTTGCACGCGGCGGTAATAGACCGGCGAGCCGATGTTCAGGGAATTCAGGCTATCGGCATGCAGCACGAAACGGGTACCCACTTCGCCAAAGCGAATGGCCGGCGGGTGTTCCAGGCCGCGAAAACGCTCGGCAGTCTCCCCCGCACGCCCCGCGTCGGCGCCAATGAAGCTGCCGGTGAGCAGCGTCTTGACCCCGGAAATCTCGCTGAGGCCGATACGGGGCCGTACCACCCAGAAACGCGTGCCCTTGTCGGCAAATGCGCTAGCGTCCGCCTGCAACTGGATATCCACGTCCACCCGGTCGCGGGCCTTGTCGATGCTGATGCTCACCACCTTGCCGACAGGCACGCTTTTGTACAGCACTGGCGTCTGATTGGCCTCCAGCCCTTCGGCCGTCTGGAAGCTGACAGTGATGCGCGGGCCAAGGCCGCGAAAATGTCCGGACAACACCAGCACGGCAGCGATGGCCGCGGCCACGGGCAGCAGCCATACCAGCGAGAAACGCCGGGGGTGTTTGGGAGGTGGGTTCACGCCGACAATCCTGTGTCATGGAAGACACACAGTAATAGGCGAAAGCGCGAAAAAAAGCGATGGAAAACGGGCCTGGCAACCAGGCCCGTCGTGCCGCTTACACCGCCGAGCGGCGGTAGAAACGATACCGCGGGAACCAGAAGTTGCGTTCGATGGCCTGCAACAGCAGTTCCTCTGGGGTTTCAAGGGCCACGCCATCGGCCTGAGCCTGCTTGGCAACCGCCACGGCGATCTTCTTGCTCACCGCCTGAATGTCCTTGAGCGGCGGCAGGACGGCATCGCCGGTACCGGTGACCACAGGCGAGCACTCTGCCAGGGCATTGGAGGCAGCCATGAGCATGGCGTCGGTGATGCGCGTCGCCTTGGCGGCCACCACGCCCAGGCCGATGCCGGGGAAGATGTAGGCATTGTTGCATTGTGCGATCGGCAGCGTGCGGCCGTTGATTTCCACGGGGGCGAACGGGCTGCCGGTGGCGACCAGGGCATTGCCGTCGGTCCATTCCAGGACTTCGGCCGGGGTGGCCTCGACCCGCGAGGTGGGGTTGGACAGCGGCATGATCAGCGGTGTCGGGCAATGAGCGTACACCTCACGCACCACCGCTTCGGTAAACAGGCCGCGCTGGCCCGAAACCCCGATCAGGATGGTCGGCTTGGCCTGCTTGACCACTTCCAGCAGCGCGATGCCATTGTCGTCGCGCTGCCAGCCTTGCACGGCGCCGGCCTTGTGCGCCAGGCGCATCTGGAAATCATGCAGGCCACTCATGTCGTCGGTCAGCAGGCCGAACCGGTCGACCATGAAGATGCGCTGACGCGCCTCGCTTTCCGACAGCCCTTCCAGTTGCATGGCGGCGACGATGTGTTCGGCAATGCCGCACCCCGCGGAACCGGCGCCCACGAAGGCCACCACCTGTTCGCCCAGTTTCTGGTTTTTGACCTTGCAGGCCGCCAGCAGCGTGCCCACGGCCACCGAAGCGGTGCCCTGGATGTCATCGTTGAAGCAGCACAGTTCGTCGCGGTATTTCTCCAGCAACGGCATGGCGTTGGTCTGGGCGAAGTCTTCGAACTGCAGCAGCACGCCCGGCCAGCGGCGCTTGACCGCCTGAATGAACAGGTCGACGAACTCGGCGTATTCCTGGCCGGTCACGCGCGGGTGGCGCCAGCCCATGTACATCGGGTCGTCCAGCAGTTCCTGGTTGTTGGTGCCCACGTCCAGCACGATCGGCAGCGTGTAGGCCGGGCTGATGCCACCGCACGCGGTGTACAGCGACAGCTTGCCAATCGGGATGCCCATGCCGCCGATGCCCTGGTCGCCCAGGCCGAGAATGCGCTCGCTGTCGGTGACCACAATGATCTTCACCGAGTCCTTGGTGGCGCTGCGCAGGATGTCATCGATGCGGTCGCGGTCCGGCCAGGAGATGAACAGGCCGCGGTGGGTGCGGTAGATCTTGGAGAATTCCTGGCAGGCCTGGCCGACGGTCGGGGTGTAGATGATCGGCAGCATCTTGTCCAGATGCGATTCCAGCAGGCGGAAGAACAGGGTCTCGTTGTTGTCTTGGATCGAACGCAGGTAGATGTGCTTGTCCAGGTCGCTGGCGCACTGCTCGTACTGGCGGTACACGCGGTCGACCTGTTCTTCGATGGTCTCGACGTTCTGCGGCAGCAGGCCGATCAGGTTGAAGTCGATACGCTCCTGAGGCGTGAAGGCGCTGCCCTTGTTGAGCAGCGGCATCTCCAGCAGCGAGGGGCCGGCGTAGGCGATGTAGAGCGGGCGGGACTGGTTAGGCACGTTTTTCATCTCTTTATCCGTCATAGGCTAGGGCGCACCACGCACGGTAGCGCCCGCAGGCTGCGCGGGCGTGACAGGGTGGGCGACGGCTTCTCTTTTCACGTCAAAAAACGAATTAGCGCAATTTTGACGGGGGTGCGTCAAGTTGCCACGGGATGAAATTCGGTTCAGGGGCGGCTTTAGCGTGCGCTCACCCCTCGCCCAGCGCCTGCACCATGAACTCGCGCAACCAGCGATGCCCCGGGTCGCGGTGGCAACGCTCCGGCCACAACAGGGTCATCTGGTACGTCGGCAACGCCAACGGCGGTTCGACCACGCGCAAGGCCGGATTGCCGCGCACCAGCCGCTCGGGCAGCAGCGCTACCAGGTCGGTGCTGGCCAGGGCGTTGGGCACCAGCAGAAAATGTGCTACCGACAACACCACCTTGCGGCTCAGGCCCACGGCTGCCAGGGCGCTGTCGGTCACCCCCGAAAAGCCGCCGCCATCGGGTGACACGATTACCTGTTCCAATTTGCAGAACTGCGCCAGGGTGGGCCGGCGGCGCAGGCGCGGATGATCCTGCCGGCCCACCAGCACATAGCGTTCGGTGAACAGGACGCGGCTGCGCAGGCTTTGCGGCGCCTCGTCACGGGTGTGGAACGCCATATCCACCTCCCCCTCCTCGGCTTGCCGCGCCAGGCGCGCTGGAACCAGTTGCAGCAGTGCCAGGCGAGTGTGCGGCGCGGCCTGGCGCACCCCCTGCAACACTGGCAGCACCAGGGACGAAGCACTGCCGTCGGACGCCGCCACCCGCCAGGTGTCGCGTGCCTGAGCGGGGTCGAAGGGTGCCAGCGGCGCCACGGCCTCCTCAAGCCCCGCCAAGGCCTGGCGCAGCGGTTCGCGCAAGGCCAGTGCCCGCGCGGTCGGGCGCATGCCCCGCGGCCCTGGCAACAGCAGGGGGTCGTCGAAGAGGTCGCGCAACTTGGCCAGGTGCACACTGATGGACGGCTGGGAATAGCTCAAACGCTGGGCGGCGCGGGTGACGTTCTGTTCGGCCAGCAGCACGTCCAGCGTCACCAGCAGGTTCAGGTCCAACTGCCTGAGATTAACCATGGCTATACCTGGAATATCAGTTATTCATTTCCACTATACCTTAGCACCGCGCACGCTGATGCCATTCACTGACCACGAGGTGCCAACGATGAACGTCCTGATTGTGTATGCCCACCCTGAACCGCAATCGCTGAACGGCTCCCTGAAGCATTTTGCGGTGGCCCACCTGCAACGCGCCGGCCACCAGGTACGGGTATCCGACCTGTACGCCATGCAGTGGAAAGCCACCCTGGACGCCGGCGACACCCTGGGGCGCCTGGACCCGCGATGCTTTTCACCCTCAAGCGAATCCCGCCACGCCCTGGAACATGGCCTGCAAAGCGCGGACATCGCGGCCGAGCAGGCGAAGTTGCTATGGGCCGACGCGGTGATCCTGCAGTTCCCACTGTGGTGGTTCTCGATGCCAGCGATTCTCAAAGGGTGGGTCGACCGGGTGTACGCCCATGGCTTTGCCTACGGCGTAGGTGAACATTCCGAAGCGCGCTGGGGCGAGCGCTACGGCGAAGGTACCTTGGCGGGCAAGCGCGCCATGCTGCTGGTTACCACGGGGGGCTGGGACTCACACTACAGCGCCCGAGGCATCAACGGGCCCATGGACGACCTGCTGTTTCCCATCCAGCACGGCATCCTCCACTACCCCGGCTTCGACGTACTGCCGGCCATGGTCATTCACCGCACCGGCCGCATGGATGATGACCGCTACGCTACCGTGGCCCATGCCCTGGGGCAGCGACTGGACGCCCTGTGGACCGACGCGCCCATCGCGTTCAGGCCGCAGAATGGCGGGGACTATGCCATTCCGCAGTTGACCTTGCGTGAGGATATCGCGCCAGGGGTGCAGGGTTTTGCCGCCCATGTGCGCCGGTCAAATCGTTAGACCTGGCCGGTACAGGCGCGCAGCAGGAAGAAGAACGCCATGCTCAAGCCCATGCTCAGCAGGGTATTGCGGGTGAACAGTACCAGCCCCACCGCTACCGCCGAACTGATCAGGTAAGGGTTGTCCAGGTGCAGGTTCAATTGCCGGTCCGGCATGAACACGATCGGCCCGCAGATGGCCGTGAGCATGCCCGGCACGGCGAACCCCAGAAACTGCCGCACATCGCTGCCCAGCCGTACGGGCAAGCGCGGTTCCAGGAATACGTAGCGGTTGAGGAATACCAGGGTACCCATGCCGATGATGACGACCCAGATCATGAACGTGCTCCTTGAAGTTTGCTGCACACAAAACCTGCCGTCATGCCTGCCAGGCCTGACAGCACCAGGGCGGACCCCCACTGCCAATAACTGAACAGCACCGAGCAGAACAACGACACCACCACGCACACCAGGGCGGGGATGTTGCGCACCACGGGTGTGATCAAGGCGATGAAGGTGGCCGCGATGGAGAAATCCAGGCCCAGGTGTTCCAGGCCCGGAAGGCTACGGCCCAACAGGATGCCCAGCAGGGTAAAGAAATTCCAGGCCACGTAGAAGGTCAGCCCCACACCCAGGGCGTACCACCGGCTGAAGTTCTGCTGGTCGTAGCGGCTGGTCAGGGCAAACAGTTCATCGGTGAGCAGAAAGCCCAGGCCTGCGCGCCAGCGCCCTGGCAACCCGGCGATCATCGGCCGCAGGCTCATGCCGTACAACAGGTGCTGGGAGGTCAGCAACACGGTGGTCAACAGAATCGACAGCACCCCCGCTCCGCCTTTGAGCATGCCAATGGCTACCAGTTGCGCGGCACCGGCGAAGACGATGGCCGACAGGCCCTGGCCCTGCAACGGGGTGAGGTTGGCCTCGATGGCCATGGAGCCGGCCAGCAGCCCCCACGGCGCGGTGGCCAGGGACAGTGGCACGATGGCAGCGGCGCCCCGTAGAAAGGCGTGGCGAGGGAGCAGGGTAGTCGGCATGTTTTATTGAAATGGCTGGAACGGACGGTGAGTGTCGCAGAGGCGACTGGGTGGGTCTTGAATGATATTGCTCAATTCAAGGTTTTCCGAGCGCCTTGGCGCCAACCACAAAAGAAGAGAGTATTTTGACCAACCCCCGCCTTTTCGGACGTTCCCATGTCGCTCATCCCCTGCCAGCCGCCCACCGTCGAATCCATCATCACCGCCCACGCGGCGCTGCGCGCCCAGGGCCCGCTGGTGCAGTGCCTGACCAACAGCGTATCGGTGAATTTCATGGCCAATGTACTGCTGGCTGCCGGGGCCTCGCCGGCCATGGTCGACAACCCGGAGGAAGCCGCGGGCTTCGCCGCCATCGCCGGGGCCGTGCTGGTGAACCTGGGCACACCCACCGACGCCCAGGTGCGGGCCATGCGCCTGGCTGTGCAGGCCGCCGACAGCCTTGGCCGCCCTTGGGTGCTGGATCCTATCGGGGCCGGCGTGCTTCCCTGGCGTGGCCAGGTAGCGGCCGAGCTGCTTGCCCTGCGGCCCACGGTGATCCGCGGCAACGCGGCGGAAATCATCGGCCTGGCAGGCTTGGGCAATAGCCAGGCGAAAGGCTTCGACAGCTCCAGCGACCCGGCCGATGCCATGCCCGCGGCGATCACCTTGCTCAAGCACGCGACTTGCGTATCGGCGTCGGGGCCCATCGACCATGTGGTGGGCAAGGTGCGGGACGACCGCGGCGATGTCAGCCATTACCTGCTGCGCATCGCCGGTGGCAGCGCCCTGCTGCCACGCATCACGGCCTCGGGTTGCTCGCTGGGCGCGCTGGTGGCGGCCTATGCCGCCGCTACCCAGGATGGTTTTTGCGCCGTGGCCGCCGCCCATGTGCACTTCGCCCTGGCCGCCGAATATGCCGAGCCCCTGGCCCAGGGCCCCGGCTCGTTCCTGCCGGCCTTTCTGGACGGGCTGGACCGGGTCGACGCCGACCTGATTCGCGCCAAGGCGCAGGTTGAAGGGCTGCGCCTTTAACAGCCGAACAACAGATCCCGGCGCTCCAGGTTCAGCAAGTACTGCTTGGCGGCCAGGCCGCCGGCAAACCCGGTCAGGCTGCCGGAACTGCCGATCACCCGGTGGCAGGGTGCGATGATGGAGATGGGGTTGCGGCCATTGGCGGCGCCCACCGCCCGCACGGCCTTGGGGTTGCCCAACTGCAGAGCGATATCCAGGTAGCTGCGGGTTTCGCCAAAGGGAATGCGCAGCAGCGCTTGCCAGACCTGCACCTGAAACGCTGTGCCGGCAAAATCCAGCTCCAGGTCGAAGGTTTCCCGGCGCCCCGCGAAATATTCGTCCAGCTGCGTGGCGGTACGCACCAGCATCGGGTGGTCGTGCTGCTCGCGCACCTCACCCAGGCGCACACGGCCAGGGCGGTCATCCTGCCAGAGGATGGCGGCCAGCTTGGGGCCGCGGGCGACCAGGGTGAGCATGCCGACGGGGGAATCGATCAGTGTGCAGGTGTACGGCATGGGGCCCCCTGGGCGGTTCATGAGGCATCAGTGTAAAGCATCCGGCCACAGCAGCGCCCACCCGGACGGCAACGTTGCCGTGACATTCGACGATTGTCGACAATACCAATTTCATAATTGACCAATCTGGCGTACGGCGCTATTTTTTAGCCCACAACCCAACATTGTGTCGACAATATGCTCGCGGACTCCTCCACCATCGTTACTGGCGAAGACACCGAGACCCTCTCGGAAAATGTCTTCCGGCGCATTCAGGCCGCCATCGTCAGCGGCGAGATCGCCCCAGGCAGCAAAATCTCCGAACCCGAGCTGGCGCGCACCTATGGCATCAGCCGGGGCCCGCTGCGCGAGGCCATTCACCGCCTGGAAGGCCAACGCCTGCTGGTGCGCGTACCCCATGTGGGTGCGCGCGTGGTGTCGCTCAGCCACGCCGAACTGATCGAACTGTACGAGATTCGCGAGTCACTGGAGGGCATGGCCTGCCGCCTGGCCGCCGAACGCATGAGCGAGGCCGAGATCGACGAACTGCGCCAGGTGCTGCACACCCACGAGCGCGACGCAGCGTTCCAGGCCGGGCTGGGCTATTACCAGCAGGAAGGCGACTTCGACTTTCACTACCGCATCATCCAGGGCAGCGGTAACCGCACGCTGGCGCAACTGCTGTGCGGCGAGCTGTATCAATTGGTGCGCATGTACCGCATCCAGTTTTCCACCACGCCCAACCGCCCCCGGCAGGCCTTCACCGAACACCACCGAATTCTGGACGCCATCGCCGACCGCGATGGCGAACTGGCCGAATTGCTGATGCGTCGCCATATCGGCGCGTCCCGCCGCAATATCGAGCGTCACTACCCGGACGCCGCCACCAACCCTCGAGGTGAGTCATGAATAACAAGAACAGCCCAGGCCAGCGTTTCCGCGATGCCGTGGCCAGCGAACACCCATTGCAAGTAGTGGGCACCATCAATGCCAACCATGCCCTGCTGGCCAAGCGGGCCGGTTTCAAGGCCATCTACCTGTCGGGCGGCGGGGTATCGGCCGGTTCCCTGGGCCTGCCGGACCTGGGCATCAGTGGCCTGGACGACGTGCTCACTGACGTGCGGCGCATTACCGACGTCTGCGACCTGCCCTTGCTGGTGGACGTGGACACGGGCTTTGGTTCTTCGGCGTTCAACGTGGCGCGCACGGTGAGGTCGATGATCAAGTTCGGCGCCGCCGCCATCCACATCGAGGACCAGGTGGGCGCCAAGCGCTGCGGCCACCGGCCGAACAAGGAAATCGTCAGCCAGCAGGAAATGGTCGACCGTATCAAGGCCGCGGTGGACGCCCGCACCGATGACAGTTTCGTGATCATGGCACGCACCGACGCCCTGGCAGTGGAAGGCCTGCAGGCTGCCCTGGACCGCGCCGAGGCGTGCGTGGAAGCCGGTGCCGACATGATCTTCCCCGAGGCCATCACCGAACTGGCCATGTACAAGCAGTTCGCCGAGCGAGTGCGCGCGCCTATCCTGGCCAACATCACCGAGTTCGGTGCCACGCCGCTGTACACCACCGAGGAACTGGCCAGCGTGGACGTGGCCCTGGTGCTCTACCCGCTGTCGGCCTTCCGGGCCATGAACAAGGCCGCGGAGAACGTCTACGGTGCCATCCGCCGCGATGGCACGCAGAAAAACGTCATCGATACCATGCAGACTCGCATGGAGCTGTATGACGCCATCGACTACCACCTGTTCGAACAGAAGCTTGACGCGCTGTTCGCCCAGACGAAGACAGCCCTTTAGCAGCGGCCGCCACGCCGCGTGCCGGAAGCGCTCACAACGTTTTTTACCGTGAATCCAGACAATAAATTCAAGAATGGAGAGAACCATGGCCGAAGCAAAAGTATTGAGTGGTGCCGGCCTGCGTGGCCAGGTAGCCGGGCAGACTGCCCTGTCCACGGTGGGCCAGGCCGGCGCCGGCCTGACCTACCGTGGCTATGACGTGCGCGAACTGGCCGAACAGGCCACGTTCGAGGAAGTGGCCTACCTGCTGCTGTACGGCGAATTGCCCAACCACGCGGACCTGGACCACTACCAGCACAAGCTCGCCACCCTGCGCGACCTGCCCCAGGCGCTGAAGGAAGTGCTGGAACGCATTCCGGCCAATGCCCACCCCATGGACGTGATGCGCACCGGTTGCTCGTTTCTGGGCAACCTGGAACCGGAGAAAAACTTCGACCAGCAGCACGATGTCACCGACCGCCTGTTGGCCGCGTTCCCCGCGATCATGTGCTACTGGTATCGCTTCAGCCACCATGGCGTGCGCATCAATTGCCGCACTGACGAGCCAGACACCGCCGGGCACTTCCTGCACCTGCTGCATGGCAAGACCCCGAGCGAGCTGCACCGCAAGGTCATGAACGTATCGCTGATCCTCTACGCCGAGCACGAATTCAACGCCTCGACCTTCACGGCCCGGGTGTGCGCCTCGACCCTCTCGGACTTGCATTCCTGCATCACCGCCGCCATCGGCACCCTGCGCGGGCCGCTGCACGGAGGGGCCAACGAAGCGGCCATGGCCATGATCGAGAAGTTCAAGAGCCCGGAAGAAGCGGTTCGCGGTACTTTGGCCATGCTCGAGCGCAAGGACAAGATCATGGGCTTCGGCCACGCCATCTACAAGGACAATGACCCGCGCAACGAGGTCATCAAGGTCTGGTCGAAAAAGCTCGCGCAGGAAGTCGCCGACACCGTGATCTTTCCCGTTTCCGAGGCCATCGACAAGACCATGTGGGAGCAGAAGAAACTGTTCCCCAACGCCGACTTCTATCATGCCTCGGCCTACCATTTCATGGGCCTGCCCACTGAGCTGTTCACGCCTGTTTTCGTGTGTTCACGCCTGGCTGGCTGGGCCGCGCATGTGTTCGAACAGCGGGCCAACAACCGCATCATTCGGCCCAGTGCAGAGTATGTGGGCGCAGCACAGCGCGCGTATGTGCCCATAGAGCAGCGTTGAACAACCACACCTCGCCTCGCCCCCGGTTCCACAGGGAATTGAGCAGGCCCAGATCTGCGACTTAACCGTGATCGAGTCCAGCACCATGAATACTCAGTACCGCAAGCCCCTGCCAGGCACTGCCCTGGACTATTTCGACACTCGCGCCGCCGTGGACGCGATCACGCCAGGCGCCTATGCCACCCTGCCCTACGTGGCGCGGGTGCTGGCCGAGAACCTGGTGCGCCGCTGCGAGCCCGCCACCCTCACGGCGTCGCTCACGCAACTGATCGAGCGCAAGCGCGACCTCGACTTCCCCTGGTTCCCTGCCCGCGTGGTGTGCCATGACATTCTCGGCCAGACCGCCCTGGTGGACCTGGCCGGCCTGCGCGATGCCATTGCCCTGCAAGGCGGCGACCCGGCCCAGGTCAACCCGGTGGTGCCCACGCAACTGATCGTCGACCACTCCCTGGCCGTGGAGCGCGGCGGCTTCGACCCCCAGGCGTTCGAACAGAACAGAGCCATCGAAGACCGTCGCAACGAAGACCGCTTCCACTTCATCGACTGGACCAGAAAAGCCTTCAGGAACGTCGACGTGATCCCCCCAGGCAACGGCATCATGCACCAGATCAACCTGGAGAAAATGTCACCGGTGATCCAGGTGCAGAACGGCGTGGCCTTTCCCGACACCTGCGTGGGCACTGACAGCCACACCCCCCATGTCGACGCTCTGGGCGTGGTCGCCATCGGCGTCGGTGGCCTGGAAGCCGAAAGCGTGATGCTGGGCCGTGCCTCATGGATGCGCCTGCCGGACATCGTCGGCGTGGAACTCACCGGCCAGTTGCAACCCGGTATCACCGCCACCGACATGGTGCTGGCATTGACCCAATTCCTGCGCCAACAGAAAGTGGTGGGGGCCTGGCTGGAGTTCTTCGGCCCCGGCGCCTCGAAACTGACCCTGGGCGACCGCGCCACCATTTCCAACATGGCCCCGGAATACGGCGCCACCGCGGCGATGTTCTACATCGACCAGCAGACCATCGACTACCTCAAGCTCACCGGCCGAGAAGACCAGCAGGTGCAGCTGGTCGAGGATTACGCGCGGCGAACCGGGCTGTGGGCCGACAGCCTGAAGACCGCCGAATACGAACGAGGCCTGAGCTTCGACCTGAGCACCGTGGTGCGCAACATGGCTGGCCCCAGCAACCCTCACGCTCGCCTGGCTACCCGCGATCTGGCCGCCAAGGGCATCGCCGCACCATGGACCGAGACGCCGGGGCAAATGCCCGACGGTGCGGTGATCATCGCTGCCATCACCAGTTGCACCAACACCAGCAACCCGCGCAACGTCATTGCCGCGGGCCTGCTGGCGCGTAACGCCAACCGTCTGGGACTGGCCCGCAAGCCGTGGGTGAAAACGTCCCTGGCCCCCGGCTCCAAGACCGTCAAACTGTACCTGGAGGAAGGCGGCCTGCTGCCGGAACTGGAACAACTGGGCTTTGGCGTGGTGGCTTTCGCCTGCACCACCTGCAATGGCATGTCCGGCGCCCTGGACCCGGCCATTCAGCAGGAAATCATCGACCGCGACCTGTACGCCACCGCCGTGCTGTCAGGCAACCGCAACTTCGACGGGCGTATTCACCCTTACGCCAAGCAGGCATTCCTGGCCTCGCCGCCCCTGGTGGTGGCCTACGCCATCGCCGGCACCATCCGCTTCGACATCGAGAAGGACGTCCTGGGCCATGGCCCTGCCGGCGAGGAAATCCGCCTGAAAGACATCTGGCCCAGTGATGACGAAATAGACGCCCTGGTCAAAACGTCAGTCAAGCCGGAGCAGTTCCGTCAGGTCTACATTCCCATGTTCGCCGTCCACGAAGACACCGGGCCCAAGGTCGCGCCGTTGTATGACTGGCGCCCGCAAAGCACCTATATTCGCCGCCCTCCTTACTGGGAAGGCGCCCTGGCCGGCGCCCGCCCCCTCAAGGGCATGCGCCCGCTGGCGGTGCTGCCCGACAACATCACCACCGATCACCTGTCGCCGTCCAACGCCATCATGCTCGACAGCGCCGCCGGTGAATACCTGGCGAAAATGGGTGTGCCCGAGGAAGACTTCAACAGTTACGCCACCCACCGTGGCGACCACCTGACCGCCCAGCGCGCCACCTTCGCCAACCCGAAACTGTTCAACGAAATGGTGCTGGAGGATGGCAAGGTGAAACAGGGTTCCCTGGCCCGCGTCGAGCCTGAAGGCCAGGTGATGCGCATGTGGGAGGCCATCGAGACCTACATGCACCGCAAGCAGCCACTGATCATCATCGCCGGGGCTGATTATGGCCAGGGCTCTTCCCGCGACTGGGCGGCCAAGGGCGTACGCCTGGCCGGCGTGGAAGCCATCGCTGCCGAAGGCTTCGAGCGCATTCACCGCACCAACCTGGTGGGCATGGGCGTGCTGCCGCTGGAGTTCCTGCCGGGCACGAACCGCCACACCCTGGGCATCGACGGCAGCGAAATGTACGACGTATTGGGCGCGCGCACGCCGCGCGCTACCCTGACCCTGGTGATCACCCGCCGCGACGGCCAACGCGTGGACGTGCCAGTAACCTGCCGCCTGGACACGGCGGAGGAAGTGTCCATCTACGAAGCCGGTGGCGTGCTGCAGCGCTTTGCCCAGGACTTCCTTGAACAAGTGCCCGCCGCCTGAGGACTTCACCCCATGAGCTACCCCGCACAACTGAAAATACCCGCCACCTACATGCGTGGCGGCACCAGCAAGGGCGTGTTCTTCAAGCTCGATGACCTGCCTGACGAAGCCCGGCTGCCAGGCCCGGCCCGTGACGCGCTGCTCCTGCGCGTGATCGGCAGCCCCGACCCCTATGGCAAGCAGATCGACGGCATGGGCGGCGCCACGTCCAGCACCAGCAAGACGGTGATCCTGAGCAAGAGCACACGGCCCGAGCACGACGTGGACTACCTGTTCGGCCAGGTGTCCATCGACTCCGCTTTCATCGACTGGAGCGGCAACTGCGGCAACCTCTCCGCTGCCGTAGGCTCGTTCGCCCTCAGCAATGGCCTGGTAGACCTCAGCCGCATGCCGCGCAATGGCGTGGCCACGGTGCGCATCTGGCAAGCCAACATCGCCAAGACCATCATCGCCCACGTGCCGATCACCGAGGGCGCGGTACAGGAAACCGGCGACTTCGAACTGGACGGCGTGACCTTTCCCGCTGCCGAGGTGCAGTTGGAGTTCATGGCCCCCGCCGCCGAGGAGGACGGCGGGGGCGGCGCCATGTTCCCCACCGGCAACGTGGTCGATGACTTGCTGGTACCCGGCGTCGGTACCTTCAAAGCCACCCTGATCAACGCGGGCATCCCGACCATTTTCCTCAATGCCGCCGAGATCGGCTACACCGGTACCGAACTGCAGGACGCCATCAACGGCGACCCGCTGGCCCTGGCCCGGTTCGAAACCATTCGGGCTCATGGGGCGCTGCGCATGGGCCTGATCAAGGACCTGCACGAAGCCGCGACCCGCCAGCACACCCCCAAGATCGCGTTCGTCGCCGGCCCCGCCGCTTACACCGCCTCCAGCGGCAAGGCGGTGGGGGCCGCAGACGTCGACCTGCTGGTGCGGGCCTTGTCCATGGGCAAGCTGCACCATGCCATGATGGGTACCGCGGCGGTGGCCATCGGCACGGCAGCCGCCATCCCCGGTACCCTGGTGAACCTGGCGGCAGGGGGTGGCGAACGCCACAGCGTGCGCTTCGGCCACCCTTCGGGCACCTTGCGCGTCGGCGCCCAGGCCGAGTTCGTCGACGGCCAATGGGCGGTGGTCAAGGCCATCATGAGCCGTAGCGCACGGGTGTTGATGGAAGGCTGGATACGTGTGCCCGCGCCCTGGGACGAGCCACCTGGCCGCCAGCCATGACCCGGCGTCCAGGACGCAGCGACAGACAGGTGCTGCAGCAGCTGCGGGAGCTGTCGCAGCGCTGAACCACGCTTAAAAAATATGCCCATATCGTACTTTCTCGATATAATTGAACGTTGCGTGCTTATACCCTCACGCCGTCCCGCGGCTGCGCCCGCGCTTCAGGATCCCGTTCAATGCGACTACCCTTGTTTTCCCTGCTCTGTGTCATCGGCCTGGCCGGCTGTGCGTCGGCACCCAACGCCCCTTCCAAGACATTCACCAGCAGCAAGTCCCCCGAGGAAGTGGGCAGTTGCATCCTGCCCAAATGGCAGGCCCTGCGCCCGGACACCGAGAATACCGGTAACCAGCGCCACTACCGGCTGACCGTCAGCAGCAAGATGGCCGCCGATGAAATCCTGGATATCTACAAGACCCAGAACGGCAGCGAAGTCTCCTGGTACCAGCGCGAACCGCTGAGCTTCAACCGCGGCGCGCTGAACAAAGCCGTGCGCGAGTGCCTATAAGCGACGTCGCAAATGCGCGCCCGCCGTGCCAATTGGGCAAGGGCTTGACCATCGGTTGATGCCCTGGCCGTTGCGCGCAACGGCCTGCCCCAGCACCGCCGGGTTGCTACGCGATTCCCCTGCCCTTGACCCACGATGGCGCACCGCGCTTGCACCCTGCAGCCCAGCTTCCTGCAGCGGCGCGGGCTCTGGCCCGATGCATTCACGGGCCCAGGCCGTCCTTGCGCAAAACGCATGGCTCGCACCAATCGGCAATTCCCCTCGCGGCCCGTCGTCCGCGACCCTGACGCTCCCGGTCTTGCCCAAGGAGTCGTCGATGAACAAAGGTTATGCTACCGCCGCGTCACTGGCCGTGTTCGCCCAGGGCTTTGCCTTGGCATCTACCGCCCAGGCCGATGGTTTTCCCGGTATTGCCATGATCGCCCCCGGCTTCGGCTACTACGCCATCGACAGCGGTTTTGATAGCAAACTCAAGGCCTACGGCACCCTCGACGCCTTCGCCAGCTACCACGACTCAGGCCACTCCACCGGTACCCAGCTGGGCGGTGGCGGCGCGTGGACCAACAAGCTCGGGGTGTATGCACGCACCCCGGTGGCCACCGATACCGTGCTGGAAATGGACGTCGAGGAAGGCTTCAACGTCAATGGCAACACCGTAGGGAAGAACTGGAGCAGCATCGGTACCCTGCGCCTGGCCGTCGCGGCTTTGCGCTCCAGGGAGTACGGCAAACTGGAGGTCGGCAAGACCTACGGCATGGGCACCCCCACCTTTGCCGACCCGTTCCTGGCCAGTTATGGCTCGCCCTACACCTATCTGGCCGTGCCAGCGGCGGGCAAGGGCGCTTACTACCTGGACCTGCGCCCCAAGCACACCGTGGCCTACACCACCCCTACCTTCCATGGCTGGAGCATTGCCACCGCCGCCAGCCTCGGCCTGGACGACCATGCCAGCGAAGGGCGCACCCTGCGCGGTGCCGGCGCGAAGCTGCAGTACACGGACAAACGCCTCATTCTGCTGGCATCGTTCAACCGCTACCTCAGCGACCCCTGGGAAGACGACGGCCAACTCAAGCAGACCGCCAACTACTACAAGAGCCTGTCGGCGTTCTACGACTTCGGGCCATTCTCCAGCAGTCTCACCTGGCAGCGCCAGGACGTGGACCAGAGCGCCACCCCCAGCACAACGGTGGTCACCGCAGGATTCATCATGCCCTTGGGCAAGCGCGACCTGACCCGTCTGGTATTGGTCAAGCGCAGCGTGGAGTTTGGCGCCAAGGATGCCTACGGTGCCATGATCGGCTACGACCACTTCTTCACGCCTCGCCTGGCGACTTACGTGCACCTGGGCATGATCAGCAACCAGCGCAACTCGGCGGTGACGTATGCAGGTACCCCGGTGGAACAGACGGGCGACGACCCGCAGAACCTGTCGGTGGGGGTGTATTACCATTTCTGAGCGTAGTCCTTTATCATCCCCATGCCACCGCCAGCGCCAGGGAGTAGGACGGATGAGGATCGAGCCTTTCAGCATTGCCATCAGCGACGAGGCGCTGCAGGACCTGCGCCAGCGCCTGGGCGCCACGCGCTGGGCCCCGGGCGTGGAAGGCAATGGCTGGAGCGAGGGTACCGACAGCACCACACTTCACCGACTGGTGCAGTACTGGCAACGGGATTTCGACTGGCGCGCCCAGGAGGCCCGGCTCAACACCCTGCCGCAATTCATGGCGCACATGCCCGGCCAACGCATCCACTTCCTGCACCAGCGCGGCCAGGGGCCGGCGCCGTTGCCCCTGGTGCTGACCCACGGCTGGCCTGGCTCATTCGTGGAAATGGAAGCCATCCTGCCGCTGCTGACCGATCCTGCCAGCCACGGCGGCGACGCCGCCGACGCCTTCCACGTGGTGGTACCGTCCCTGCCCGGCTATGGTTTTTCGCCGGCCCCCGCCAGCAAGGGCACGGGGCCGTCTGAAATCGCCGGCCTGTGGGCGCAGTTGATGACGGCCCTGGGCTACGACACCTTCGGCGCTCAAGGGGGGGACTGGGGCGCCAGCGTCTCCACCTGGCTGGCCTACCGTTACCCGGTACGGGTCAAAGGCCTGCACCTGAATTTCCTGCCAGGCTCCTACCGCCCACCGCTGGGGCCGGACCAGGCGCCGGTCAGCAGTGAAGAACAGCGTTTTCTCGACCAGGCCAGCGCCTGGAGCCAGATGCACGGTGCGTACGGGCAGATCCAGGGCACCCGCCCGCAAACCCTCGCGGTGGGCCTGAACGACTCGCCCGCGGGGCTTGCCGCGTGGATCCTGGAGAAGTTCCAGGCCTGGAGCGATTGCCAGGGCGACGTGGAACAGGCCTTCGGCCTCGATGCCCTGCTGACCAATATCGCGCTGTACTGGTTCACCGGCAGCATTGGTGCCTCGTTTCGCCTGTACCTGGAAAGCCGCCGCAAGCCGCTGCACTTCAGCCCCGGCCAACGCGTGCTGCCCCCCCTGGGGGTGGCCCGGTTCCCCGCCGAACTGCCCATGCCGCCGCGCAGCTGGGTAGAGCGCTGCTACAACGTGCAGCACTGGACCCACATGCACCGCGGCGGCCACTTCGCCGCCATGGAATGCCCCCACGCCCTGGCCGAAGACATCCGCGCGTTCTTCCGCCCGCTACGCTGAGCGCCCCACCGGGATGCGATGAAACTATCGCGCCGGGCGCCGGGTCCAGAACCTTAGATCCCTAGACAGGCGAGGTTCACATGGCTCAGACAGTAGGCGACTTCCTGGTTCAACGGCTGCACGAATGGGGCGTGACCCGTATCTACGGCTACCCTGGCGACGGCATCAACGGGGTGTTCGGGGCACTGCAGCGCTTCGGCAAGATCCAGTTCATCCAGGCCCGCCACGAGGAAATGGCCGCCTTCATGGCCTCGGCCCACGCCAAGTTCACCGGTGAGCTGGGCGTGTGCATCGCCACGTCCGGCCCAGGCGCCACCCACCTGGTCACTGGCCTGTATGACGCACGCCTGGACCACATGCCAGTGCTGGCGATCGTCGGCCAGCAGGCCAGGGGCGCGCTGGGCGGTCACTACCAGCAGGAAGTCGACCTGGCGTCACTGTTCAAGGACGTCGCCGGCACCTTTGTCGAGCAAGCCAGCGTACCGTCCCAGGTGCGTCACCTGCTCGACCGCGCGGTGCGCTCGGCCGTGGGGGAACGGCGGGTCACTGCGCTGATTTTACCCAACGACCTGCAGGAACTGCCCTACCAGGAACCGGCCCGCGCTCACGGCACCGTGCATTCCGGTGTGGGCTACAGCAAACCGCGCGTGCTGCCTTACCCGCCCGACCTGCAACGGGCCGCCGATGTGCTCAACGAGGGCAAGAAGGTCGCCATCCTGGTGGGGGCCGGCGCCTTGGGCGCCGCGGACGAAGTCATCCAGGTGGCGCAACTGCTGGGCGCCGGCGTGGCCAAGGCGTTGCTGGGCAAAGCGGTACTGCCTGATGATTTGCCTTGGGTCACCGGCAGCATTGGCCTGCTGGGCACCGAGCCCAGCTACAAACTGATGACCGAGTGCGACACCTTGCTGATGATCGGCTCGGGCTTCCCCTATGCCGAATTCCTGCCCAAGGAGGGCCAGGCACGGGGCGTGCAGATTGACCTGGCCCCCGACATGCTCAGCCTGCGCTACCCCATGGAGGTCAACCTGACGGGCGACGCCACCGAAACCCTGCGCGCCTTGCTGCTGCTGCTGCACGAAAAAAGCGGCGGTGCCTGGCGTGACAAGGTCGAAGGCTGGCGTGACGATTGGGAGAAAAAACTGACCGCGCGCGCCCTGGCCAGCGCCAAGCCGATCAATCCTCAGCGGGTAGTCTACGAACTGTCACCGCGCCTGCCCGATCAGGCGATCATCACCAGCGATTCGGGCTCGTGCGCCAACTGGTATGCCCGCGACCTGAAGATCCGCAAAGGCATGCAATGCTCGCTGTCCGGCGGCCTGGCCTCCATGGGCGCAGCAGTCCCGTATGCCATCGCCGCCAAGTTCGCCCACCCGGACAAGCCGGTGATCGCCCTGGTGGGCGATGGCGCCATGCAAATGAACAACATGGCCGAACTGATCACGGTGGCCAAATACTGGAAAACCTGGGACAGCCCCCAGTGGATTTGCGCGGTGTTCAACAACGAAGACCTCAACCAGGTCACGTGGGAACAGCGCGTGATGGAAGGCAGCCCGAAATTCGCCGCTTCTCAGGACATTCCCGACGTGCCGTACCACCTGTTCGGCATCTCCATTGGCCTGAAAGGTATTTTCGTCGACCGTGAAGACCAGGTCGCCGCCGCCTGGGAGCAGGCGTTGGCCTCGGACACGCCGGTGCTGATCGAGTTCAAGACCGACCCCAACGTGGCGCCACTGCCGCCCCACATCACCCTGGAGCAGGCGAAAAAATTCGCCACCACGCTGTTCAAGGGCGATCCCGACGAAGCCGGCATCATCACCCAGACCGCCAAGCAGGTACTGGGCGCCCTGTTACCCGGCAAAAAGGACTGAACCCCGCAGCGGACCTGGCCGCGTCAAGAACGCCGCGCCCTTCCAGGCACCCCGCTGTCCCGCCTACAGGCCCGGAAAGCCGCTATTGGCTTTCCCACGTCACGGCACCAGCAACGCTTCATGGATCTCCACGCTCGGCACCTGACAATGGTGCCGCTGCGCCTGCAACCAGGCACGCATCTTGTGCACGTCGAATATCTGCCCCTGCTCCATCAGGGTCAGTACCAACTCATGGGACATGCGGTAGCGCCCGCAGTCGGGGCAATGACGCTCTTCCCACTCACCATCGCACTGCAGATCTTCCGCGCTTCCCGCGCATATCAAGCAGCTCATGGGCGGCCTCCTTCTTGTTGTTTTTCTTAACTTTAACGCTGAGCGCCTGCAAATTGTGTGACAGCGGCCCACCGGTCATGGTTTTTTTTGGGCAAATGGCCGAACGACAGGCAGGCGACCGAGTCTTTGTCATAATTACTTGGCATTCTTAATGCTTGAGTCAAGGATATGACGAATTTGTGACAGCGCCAGTGCCCATCACCGGGCAAAGCGTTGAGGCAAGAAGGAAACCCGCACCATGAAAGAGCGCGCCACCCTCATCTGCCGCCGTGAAGACCAGATCCTCTACGTGCGCAAAGCCAAGTCGCGCTGGAACCTGCCAGGCGGCAAGATCGAGAAAAACGAGAGCCCGGCCGCTGCCGCCGCCCGCGAACTGCAGGAAGAAACCGGCTTGAACGTGCTCGAACTGGTGTTCCTGGGTGCGTATGAAAGCGACGACACCCTGCACCACCTGTTTGAAGCCCGCCTGGCGGACAACGCCCAGCCCAAGGCCCAGAACGAGATCGCCGAATGCCGCTGGCAGCACCGCCGGCAATTGCATGAACTGCGCCTGACCCCCAATGCCAAGGCCATCATCAAGACCTTGCGCGCCGCCTGATACTCGCCTTCCCGAGGGAACGCTGGCGGCCATCACCGGTCTTGATGCTATCGCCCATTCGCTTGGAGACAGCCCATGAATATCGATCTGCACGGCAAGACTGCCCTCGTCACCGGCTCTACCCAGGGCATTGGCTTCGCCATTGCCCTGGGGCTGGCCGAAGCCGGCGCCCATGTAGTGGTCAACGGCCGCAAGGCCCCGGCGGTGGACGCGGCCGTGGCCAAGCTGCAACAGGCCGTCAGCGGCGCCCAGGTACAGGGCCTGACGGCTGACGTCGGCAGCGCCGAAGGCTGCCGGCAGGCCATTGAACAGTTGCCCAGGGTGGATATTCTGGTCAATAACGTCGGTGTGTATGGGCCGCAGGACTTTTTCGAGACCCCGGACGATGAATGGGAGCGCTTCTTCCAGGTCAACGTGATGTCCGGTGTCCGCCTGTCACGTGCCTACCTGCCCGGCATGGCCGAACGTGGCTGGGGGCGGGTGCTGTTCATTTCCTCGGAGTCGGCGCTGAATATTCCGGCGGACATGATTCACTACGGTTTCACCAAGACCTCCAACCTGTCCGTGTCCCGTGGCCTGGCCAAGCGCATGGCCGGCACCGGGGTGACGGTCAACGCCATCCTGCCGGGGCCTACCCTCTCCGAGGGCCTGCAGGACATGCTCAAGGACCAGCAAGCGGCCAGTGGTGAGTCGCTGGAAAAAACCGCGGCCGCCTTCGTCATGAAAAACCGCCCCACCTCCATCATCCAGCGGGCGGCGAGCATGGAAGAGGTGGCGAACATGGTCGTCTACATCGCATCGCCCCAGGCAAGCGCTACCACCGGGGCGGCGTTGCGCGTGGATGGCGGCGTGGTCGACAGCCTGGTGTAACGCAGCACGTAGCAGCGACCAGTATCGGACAAGCGACCGCAAGGCCGCTCCGGCAACGCGCAAGCTCGAGAAGCCGGCAACGCGATCGATCTGGCGGGCCCCTTCCCGAGCTTCGCCCGGTCCCACAGGCAAACCCCGCTACCTCAGTTCAGGATTGCCATGGCCCTGCAGCAGCGGCAACCGGTGCGGGACATCTGATCCGGTTTTTTATCGCGTTTCTGAATCTGGTGTCCTTTACCTCTCGCAGCGCATAGTGAACTCACCAGCACAGCGATACGGGAGTTCAAGCGATGCAAGAGTTCGGCGTGAAGGAACTGATCAGGTTTTCACTTTACGTGGTGGTGGCCTGCGGCGTGTTCTTCGCCGTCGCCATGTCCTTCTGATACCGCAGGCCGTGGGCGCGCCAGGGCGGTGATCACCGCCCCCAGCGCCATCAGCACGCAGGTAACGATGAATACGACACGCATGCCCACATGTCCCCCCAGGTAGCCCCCTGCCAACGGCCCCAGCACCTGCCCCACATACTGGCAGGACGTGGAATACCCCAGCATGCGCCCGGCCACGCCCTCGGGTACCGAATGGCGAATGATACTGGCGATGCACGGCAACAACCCGCCCAGCGCCAGGCCCATCAGCAGGCGCAGCACGACCAGTTGCCAAGGCTGGGTCACCAGCGCCTGGGGAATGAGCAACACCGCGGCAGCGACCAGGCAGGCGATCACCACCTTCCAGTGCCCTGCGCGGTCGGCCAGCTTGCCCAGGCGTGATGCCGAAAGAATACTGCCCAGTGCCGCCGCCGACATCACCAGCCCGGCCACCACAGTGACATTGGCGGTGCCGAGTTGCATCAGGTACACCGTGATGATGGGCTCGATGGACATGTTGGAAAAGGTGACCAGGCAAGCGACCACGAACATCGCCAGCACCGGCGCCAGGTTGGCCACGCGGTCCACCGGCGCACTCGCCCTGGCCCCGGGTTCACGCTTGGGCCGCGGCACTTCCTTGAGCAGAAAAGTGGTGGCCAGAAAAGCCACGAAGATCACCGCGCCGGCGAGGAAAAACGTGTTGCGGATACCCACCAGCGGCGGCAACGCCCCACCGATCAAAGGCCCGGCCAGGCTGCCCGCCATGATGCCCGACGACAAAACCCCCAGCGCCCACCCCGAGCGGGCCTTGGGTGTCTGAGTGGCCACCAGGATCGTCGCCCCCGAAGCGTAACCACCCAGCAGCCCGGCCAACAGCCGCAGCAGCACCAGTTGCCAGATAGTCTCGGCCAGGCCGATCAGCGACATGGCGATGGCCATGCCGAGGCTGGCCCGAATCAGCATCAGCTTGCGCCCGTAGCGGTCCCCCAACCGTCCCCACAGTGGCGCCGTCAACGCCGCGGAAAGAAAGGTGGCGCCGAAGGCCACGCCAGACCATTGCACGATGGCCGCCGGATCGGTCACCCCCAGACGCTCCACGTACAGAGGCAGGAACGGCAGCAACAGGGTCATGGCAACAATAGTGGTGAAGGCGCCGAACACGCACACTGCCAGGTTGCGCTGCCAGTGCTGTTCATTGTCGGGGAAATCCATGTAGTGCTCTCCTCTCAGGTCGCCCTACGCTACCGCCAGCCACTACATAAATAAAATTCATGTTTTTTATGTAGTGGATTCCCTACAGTAATACCTCTCAAAAAGAAGGCTGCACCTCGGCTGCTTGAGGTGCACTGGCACGCGGCAGGCATAACGCCCGATGGACCGTGATCAGGTCCTGCTGCAGGCCGTGCTCCCATTGGTTGAAGCTGAGAAAATAGAGCATGCCGGAATGCACCGCGCCATGGCGCACTGAAATCCCCAGGGTGTAGGTTGGCTCGCCATGCTCCAGGATGCCGTCGAACACATAGGTCAGGTAGTCCTGCCACCAGTGGGCACTCGCGGTGCTCACCGCTGCCTGGCGGTTGACCGAATAAACCAGGCTGCGGCCGGTCTGGCGGGACAAACCGATCAGCCCGCTACCCGCCGCCAGCGCGGTCAGTTGGCGGCCCACCTGCCCATGCACCACATGGCCCTTGTACAACCGGTCCCTGGGGTCGAAACGGCGAAAATGCACCCGCACCTCATCGTCGACCGCCGGCCCATGTTGATCGAACAAATGCTGCTTGATGCAGCCCGCCACCTCCATCAGGTAAGCATCGAACAGGTCCATGCCATTGATGGCCGCGGGCGCGTCCGCGAGGAATCGAGCGTTCAGTTGCTGAAGCCCCAGGTGGCATTGGCACGCCCGGGCAACATGATGCGGAAGCAGTTGCAGGAACACGGATTTTATCGGCAGCCTATAGCCATGCGGCAGGCTGATGCTGGGTTGGCCGCCCACCAGTTCATCACGTGCCTGCAGTACCGCCCTGGCCTCCTCCGCTTCCAGCTGCAACGCACGCGCCTGCTCATCCAGCGCCCGCTTGCGCGCGTCCAGCAGTTGGCTTTCCTGCTGCAGCGCGCCCACGTTCAACTCCCGCTCCAGCAGGCTATCGAGCTCTACACGCTTGGCTTCATGGTAAGCGTCCAGCGCACGGTTATTGCCGAACACGACGTCGATCAGGGTAATGCGGTAGCGCGAGTCCTGCTGCAATAGCATGCGGGTCAGCAGCACGATGGTGGCGATGAATCCGGTGATATAGGCACCACACAGGCTGAACACCAGCTCGCCCGAGTCGTGACCTGAACCGATAAAACCCTTGAGCGCCGAGTCGGCCTCAAGGGCTGCCGCGCTGAGGCTCGCCGAGCCGGCGATGAATTTGCCGGTCTTGCTGCCGAAGGCGAAGGCGGCCCAGCCGCCCATCGCCCCCGTGAACAGGCCAATGAGGGTAAAGGTGAAAAAATCCATGAAGCGCTCCAATAGACGGGGGAATCGTCATTGAAGGGCCTCGACACCCGCCACGTAACTGGTAAAAAGCGCAGTGTCTGGAAAGAACCATTGCCAGCGGTCGACGCTCAAAGCGTTGTCGCCCGGGTATTTATCGAGGTTCGGGCGGCTGGAGGGGCCGGGGCTCGCTGGGGCCCGGAACCGGCAGCGCGTCGAACGCCGCCTGGTTGCTCGCTGGCCGGCTGGCATCGCGCGCACCTTGGAACAGCCGTGCCTGGCTCATCATCCCCAGCAGCAACGAGGACTCTTTAAACGTGCCTGTTGTGTTCATTTCGTACGCCCCATGTAGGATTCGTCCTACATTCAACGGGGAAATAAACCTCTTGGCTACTGGTAGATTTGACAGGTGACACGCTTTGAAAAAAAGGGTACGCCCCTCTGAAAACTCTCCGGCTGTGTTCCTGAAACAGCCCCATCAAGGATCTCCATGGCCCTGCCCAGCCTGCCCCGCACCCATCCTCGCCTGTCCAGCGCCGTCGCCGTCGGCGTGGTCGCTAGCCTGTTGGCCCCTGCCGACGCTGTCATGCGCATACTCATCGGCTGGAACGTAGGAGTGTGGTGTTACCTGCTGTTGATGGCGTGGCTGGCCACCCATGCCAGCCCGGAAAAAGTGCAGCAGACGGCCCAGCAGGAAGATGAAAACGCCGGCCTCGTGCTGGTGACCGTATGCATCGCCGCCATCGCCAGCCTCGCGGCCATCGGGTTCGAGCTCGCCGGGGGCAAACAACTGCCGCCGGGCATCCGCGGCCTGCACTATGCCTTTACCGGCGTGACCGTGGTGGGCTCCTGGTTGATGACCGGCATGGTGTTCGCCTTGCATTACGCACGGCTGTTCTACCTCAGCCGGGGCGATGAGCCGCCGTTGCGCTTCGCCGATGGCGAAAAAGCACCCGATTACTGGGACTTTCTGTATTTTTCCTTCACCATCAGCGTCGCCGTGCAGACCTCGGACGTGGGGGTGGCGACCAAAGCCTTGCGGCGGGTGGTATTAGGGCACTCGCTGATTGGTTTCCTGTTCAACACGGCCATCCTGGGTTTCTCGATCAACATCGCTGCAGGGCTGATCAACTGAGCGGGCGACACACGTGTCGGGCTGCCAGGCCGCGCCGCGTTTCCCCTGCCCACCGACAAACGGTACACTTGACGACACCTCGCCGACAGTGTTCTCTATCCCCACGCTGAAACCGTTTTCAGCCTGAGCCAACGCCGCCTGGCGACAACAATTCCAAAAGGACCACAGGCCCGTGAGCAGTTCCACCGCCCTGCCCCGCCACCGCGTGACCATGCTGGACGTGGCCCAGCGCGCCGGCGTTTCCAAAGCCAGCGTCTCGCGCTTCATCGGTGACGACCGCGCCCTGCTGTCCGACGCCATCGCGCTGCGCATCGAGAAAGCCATCGATGACCTGGGCTACCGGCCCAACCAGATGGCCCGCGGCCTGAAACGCGGACGCACGCGCCTGATCGGCATGCTGATGGCCGATATCCGCAACCCCTATTCGATCGCCGTGATGCATGGCGTGGAAACCGCCTGCCGGCGCCACGGCTACAGCCTGGTGGTGTGCAACACCGACCGCGATGGCGAGCAGGAGCGCCAGCAGTTGGCGGCGCTGCGCTCGTACAACATCGAAGGGTTGATCGTGAACACCCTGGGCAAGCACATGGATGAACTGCGCGAACTGCAGGGTGAGCGACCCATGGTGCTGGTGGACCGCAAGCTGGAGGACTTCCATAGCGACATCGCCGGGCTGGACAACGCCGGCGCCATGCGCATGGGCCTGGTGCACTTGAAGACGCGTGGTTACCGTGACGTGGCCTTGGTCAGCGAGCCCCAGGATGGCACCAGCTCACGCAACGAACGCATCAGCGCATTTGATAGCCTGATTGCTCAGGACCCTGAGCTGTGCGGCACCCTGCTGCAGACCGGTGACGAATTACTCAGCCGCCTGCGCGAGTATCTTGATGCGCCCGGCCCCGGCCCCAAGGCGCTGTTCTGCGCCAACGGACTTGCGACCCTCGCGGCTACCCAGGCCTTGCGGGCGCTGAACTGCGACCTGTTCGAAGACGTGGGGCTGATCGCCCTCGACGACCTGGACTGGTACCCCCTGGTGGGCAGCGGCATCACCGCCCTGGCCCAGCCGACCCATGCCATCGGCGTACGCGCCTTTGAATGCCTGCTGGAGCGCCTGCGTGGCGACACCGGCCCGGCCCAGCGCTTCGATTTCGCGGCCGAACTGATTGTTCGCGGCTCCACGCCGGGGAAACACCGGTAGCGGCGCCGAGTGGGGGGCGTGTGGTGTGCATGGGGGTGCGCGGTGCCTGGGACGCGGCCGGGTCCGCTACTACGGGCCGTGGAGCTTGACGGCGCTTGGCCAAAGGTGTTTCCTATTCCTGAAACCGATTTCAGCCTTGCATCCCAGCCGCCTGGCAACAACAATTCCAACAAGGAAAACAGGCCATGAACGCTACATGTATTCGCCCGTTCGCCAGATCGATTCACCGGTGTCCGCGTGATTACGCGGCCCTCAGCATGCATCGCCGTACCCTTCCGAAAAAGTGAACCCAGCCCCGCCATCAGGGTCTTTGGTTTATACAAAAATGAAACCGGTTACAGAGGACCAATAACAATGAATCTCTACCCCGTGTCCATCAGCCTGTCCAGCTACGGCGCAACCCTGATCCGCGAAAAGGGCCAAGCGCCCTTCGCCAGCGTGCTCAAGCAAGCAGGCGCTGACGTGATTGAATGGCGCGAAGAACTGTTCACTGCGTTTGAACCCACGCACCTGCGTGACGCCGCCCAGGCTCAAGGCCTGAGCAGCGTGTACTCCTCCCCCCTGGAACTCTGGGAACAAGGCCGCGCCGAACCCAACCCGGCATTGATTGACGCCTTGGCCAACGCCGCAGCCTGTGGCTCGCGCTGGCTGAAGGTGTCCCTCGGCTTTTTCGCCCCACACAACGATTTCGACGCCCTCAACCGCTCCCTGGCCGACCAGCCGGTGCGCCTGCTGGTTGAAAACGACCAGACGGTGCAGGGTGGGCGCATCGACCCGCTGGTGCGTTTCTTTAGCCGCGCCAAGGAGCATCATGTGCCCGTGGCCATGACCTTCGACATCGGCAATTGGCAGTGGCAGGAACAATCGGTGTTCAGCGCCGCTGTGCAATTGGGCCAGTACGTGGAATACGTGCACTGCAAGGCGGTGGAGCGCACCAGCGCGGGCAAGCTGGTTGCGATACCGCCAAGCGCCAAGGACCTGCAAGCCTGGGATGAACTGATCCTGCGCATGGCGCCTGGCGTGATGCGCGCTGCGGAATTCCCGCTGCAAGGTGAGGATCTACTGCAGGTAACCCGTGGCCATGTGGCCACCCTTGCCCGCTTGGGCCAACCGCATTCGGAGGCTGCCCGTCATGGCTGATGTCCTGTGCTTCGGTGAAACCATGGCGATGCTGGTCGCCGAACAGACCGGCGACCTGGCCGCCGTCACTCACTACCACAAACGCATTGCCGGGGCCGACAGCAACGTCGCCATCGGCCTGTCGCGCCTGGGCTTCGACGTCACCTGGCTGAGCCGGGTGGGCGATGATTCCCTGGGCCGCTTTGTGGTCAATACCCTGCAGCGTGAAGGCCTGGACTGCCGCCATGTGGCGGTGGACCCAGCCCACCCGACCGGCTTTCAATTCAAGTCCCGCGAGGACGACGGCCAGGACCCGGTGGTGGAGTACTTCCGCCGTGGCTCTGCGGCCAGCCACCTGAGCGTCGCCGACCTCAATGACGACCTGCTGAGCGCGCGCCACCTGCACGCCACCGGCATTCCGCCGGCGCTGTCGGCCAGCGCTCAGGAACTGTCCAGCCACCTGATGCAGACAATGCGCGGCGCGGGCCGCAGCGTGTCCTTCGACCCCAACCTGCGGCCTTCGCTGTGGTCCAGCCAGACGCGCATGATCAGCGAGGTCAACGCCCTGGCCAGCCATGCCGACTGGGTGCTGCCGGGGCTGTCCGAAGGCCGCCTGCTCACCGGTTATGAAGAGCCCGGTGACATTGCCGCCTTCTACCTGGACCACGGCGCCGAGGCCGTGGCCATCAAGCTGGGTGCCGAAGGGGCCTACTACCGCACGGCCCTGGGTGAAGGTTTCGTGGCCGCCCACCCGGTCGCCCGGGTAGTGGACACCGTGGGCGCTGGCGACGGTTTCGCCGTGGGCGTGATCAGTGCCCTGCTTGAAGGCCTGACCATCGAACAGGCCGTGGACCGTGGCAACTGGATCGGCAGCCGCGCGGTGCAGAGCCAGGGCGACATGGAGGGCCTGCCCAGCCGCGACCAATTGCTCGATGCCGTGGCCCTGCGCCGCGCCTGAACCCTTTACCCGACTGGCCTGTTGCGACAACAACAAAATGCTCAGGAGCACGCCATGGACAACCTGAAATTGGCGACCCGCCGTTGGTGGGTGATCATGCCCATCGTATTCATCACCTACAGCCTGGCCTACCTGGACCGGGCCAACTATGGCTTCGCCGCGGCCTCCGGCATGGCCAAGGACCTGGCCATGACGCCGGGCCTCTCATCGCTGCTGGGGGCGCTGTTCTTCCTCGGCTATTTTTTCTTCCAGGTGCCAGGGGCCATTTACGCCGAAAAGCGCAGTGTGAAGAAACTGATCTTCGTCAGCCTGATCGCCTGGGGCGCGCTGGCCAGCCTCACGGGCATGGTGGAAAGCGCCTATTGGCTGATCGCCATCCGTTTCATGCTCGGCGTGGTGGAAGCGGTGGTGATGCCGGCGATGCTGGTGTACCTGTGCTACTGGTTCACCCGCGCCGAGCGTTCGCGGGCCAACACCTTCCTGATCCTGGGTAACCCGGTGACCATGCTGTGGATGTCGGTGGTGTCCGGCTACCTGGTGCAGCATTTCAGCTGGCGCTGGATGTTCATCATCGAGGGCCTGCCGGCCATTCTCTGGGCGTTCATCTGGTGGCGCCTGGCCGACGAAAAACCTGCCAACGCGACCTGGCTCAGCGGCCAGCAGAAAAAAGACCTGGAAGCCACGCTGGCAGCTGAACAGGAAGGTATCAAGCCGGTGAAGAACTACGCCGAGGCGTTCCGCTCGGGCAAGGTCATCATCCTGTCAGTGCAGTTCTTCTGCTGGAGCATCGGCGTGTATGGCTTCGTGCTGTGGCTGCCGTCGATCCTCAAGCAAGGCCAGGAAATGGACATGGTCGAAGCCGGCTGGTTGTCGGCGCTGCCCTACCTCGCCGCGGCCATCGCCATGCTGGCGGTGTCCTGGGGCTCGGACCGCATCCAGCGGCGCAAGCGCTTCGTGTGGCCGCCACTGCTGCTGGCGGCCCTGGCGTTCTACGGCTCCTACGCCCTGGGCACCGAGCATTTCTGGTGGTCCTACGGCCTGCTGGTACTGGCCGGCGCGTGCATGTATGCACCCTACGGGCCATTCTTCGCCATTGTCCCCGAAGTGCTGCCGGCCAACGTTGCCGGCGGCGCCATGGCGTTGATCAACAGCATGGGCGCCTTGGGTTCGTTCGCCGGCTCCTACCTGGTGGGCTACCTCAACAGCACCACCGGCAACCCTGGCGCCTCCTACTTGCTGATGAGCGGCGCCCTGGTGGTTTCGGCGGTGCTGACCATTCTCCTGGCACCCGGTGGTTGTGACCGGGTGCTGCCCAAGGCCGGCGCCCGACCGCTCACCGCCCACCATTCCTGAACACGAGCATTCCTGATGAAAAAGCATGTGGTGCTGTACAAGAAACTCTCCCCGGCCCTGCTGGCCCGCCTGGAAAACGAAGTGGACGTGACCTACATCGACGACCCGGCCAGTGACGGCCTGGCGCGCCTGCGCCAGGCCCTACCCCAAGCCCAGGGCCTGTTGGGCGCCAGCCTGAAGCTGGACGCGGCGGTGCTGGACCTGGCCCCGCGCCTTGAGGCCGTGGCCAGCGTATCGGTAGGCGTGGACAACTACGACATCGCCGACCTCAGCCGCCGCGGGGTGATGCTGACCAACACCCCGGACGTGCTCACCGAAACCACCGCCGACACCGGTTTTGCCCTGGTGCTGGCCGCCGCGCGGCGGGTGGTCGAATTGGCGACGCTGGTACGCGCCGGGCAATGGACCGCCAGCATCGGCCCCCGGCATTTCGGCACCGATGTGCACGGCAAGACCCTGGGCATCATCGGCATGGGCCGCATCGGCGAAGCCTTGGCCCAGCGCGGCCATTTCGGCTTCAACATGCCAGTGATCTACCATAGCCACTCGCCCAAGCCCGCCGTGGACCAGCGTTTCGGGTCCCGTCACTGCACGCTGGATGAACTGCTGCGCGAGGCTGACTTCATCTGCCTGACCTTGCCCTTGACCAAGGAAACCACCGGCCTGATCGGGGCGCGGGAGTTCGAGTTGATGGGCAGGGACAGCATCTTCATCAACATTTCCCGTGGCAAGGTGGTCGATGAAAAGGCCTTGATCCACGCCTTGCAAACCGGCCAGATTCGCGCGGCGGGCCTTGATGTGTTCGAACGCGAACCGGTGCAGACGGACTCGCCGTTGCTCGCCCTCGACAATGTCGTGGCCACCCCCCACATCGGCTCTGCCACCCATGAAACCCGCGAGGCCATGGCCCGCTGCGCGGTCGACAACCTGCTGGCGGCGCTACGGGGCGAGCGGCCGCAGAACCTGGTGAATCCTTGATGAAGGCCAGCTTTCACTGATCTGCAGCGGGCAAGGTGATCCTGCAGACATAACTGGCCCGAAACAGATGTAGGACCGGGCGCCAGCTCGGGAAGCGCCGCGCGGGCGGCGCACGGTCTCAAGGGCGATGGATATCTCCAGCCATGCACCTGGCGGCCTTGACCCAATCTCAAGCCAGACAAACAAGGCGGTCGAGGTAATCCCACAGACATAACTGGCCCGAAACAGATGTGGGACCGGGCTTGCCCGGGAAGCGCCGCGCGGGCGGCGCACGGTCTCAAGGGCGATGCATATCTCCAGCCATGCACCTGGCGGCCTTGACCCAATCTCAAGCCAGACAAACAAGGCGGTCGAGGTAATCCCACAGACATAACTGGCCCGAAACAGATGTGGGACCGGGCTTGCCCGGGAAGCGCCGCGCGGGCGGCGCACGGTCTCAAGGGCGCAGGAGAAACCCAAGCCATGCACCTAGAGGCCATGATGCGGTTTCATGACGGGCTTTTTAGGGCCCCGCTGGAGATCTCATCATGGCCACCAAGCGCTAGTCGATGGTGTTGTAGCGCTCTTGAGACCGTGCGCCGCCCGCGCGGCGCTTCCCGGGCAAGCCCGGTCCCACATCTGCTTCGGGCCAGTTATGTCTGTGCCATTGCCTGGACCGCCTTGATTGTCCGCCTGGAGATTGGGTCAGGGCCGCCAGGTGCATGGCTTGGATTTCTTCAGCGCCCTTGAGATCGTGCGCCGCCCGCGCGGCGCTTCCCGGCCAAGGCCGGTCCCACATCTGTTTCGGGCCAGTTATACCTGTGCCATTGCCTGGACCGCCTTGTTGGTTTGGCTGGGGATTGGGTCAGGGCGTTCATGTGCATGCCTTGGTTTTTTCGGCGCCCTCGAGACCGTGCGCCGCCCGCGCGGCGCTTCCCGGCCAAGGCCGGTCCCACATCTGTTTCGGGCCAGTTATGCCTGTGCCATTGCCTGGACCGCCTTGTTGGTTTGGCTGGGGATTGGGTCAGGGCCTCCATGTGCATGCCTTGGTTTCTCCGGCGCCCTTGAGACCGTGCGCCGCGGGGGCGGCGCGCGGTCTCAAAGGCGCCCCAAAACCATCGACTACCGCTTGGTGGCCATGATGAGATCTGACCGCAAGCTTGTTCACACCAGCAAGGCCAGGCATCGCGCTTAGCCCAACTGGTTCGCGAAGCGCCCAACGGCGTCCACTACCTTGCGCGCACCCTCCTGGATCTCGACGATTACCTCGCCCGCCTGGCTGGCCAGTTGCACGCCCTGTTCGGCCTGGTGCTTGCTGTTGGCCATTTCGCGCACGGTGCCTTCCACCAGGGTCTGGTTCTGCTGTACCACCGCGGCGATTTCCTCGGTGGCGGTGCTGGTTCGCCCGGCCAATTGGCGCACTTCGTCGGCGACCACGGCGAAGCCTCGCCCCTGCTCCCCGGCGCGCGCGGCCTCGATGGCGGCGTTAAGGGCCAGCAGGTTGGTCTGCTGGGCGATGCTGCTGATGGTCTGGATGATCGAGTTGATCAACAACGATTGCTTGCCCAACGCTTCAACTCCGCTGGCGGCGGACTGCATGTCGTCGGCCAGCTTGCGCATGGTCTGCACCGTATCATTGACCACCACGGCGCCCCGCTGGGCGCTGACGTCGGTTTGCTGGGAGATGTCATAGGCCGTGTGGGCCGCGGCATTGACCTCCTCCTCCCGGGCCACCTGGTCGCTGACCACGGTGGCGAACTTCACCACTTTGCTCAAGTTTCCCTCGGGGTCGTATACCGGGTTGTAAGTGGCTTCCAACCACACCACCTGACCATGGGCGTCGACACGCTTGAACCGCCCGGCCACGAACTCCCCGCGGTTGAGGGTGGCCCAGAACTCCTGGTACTTGGCTGAGCCGGTTTCTTCCGGCGTGCAAAACAGACGGTGGTGCTGCCCCTTTACCTGGCTGAGGCTATAGCCCATGGCCCGCAGAAACTGGTCGTTGGCCGACAACACCACGCCCTTGAGGTCGAATTCGATCACCGCGGTTGACCTCAGCAAAGCCTCCATGAACGAGGTGCTTTCCGCGCTTTTCTCGACGTTCACCGTGATGTTGTTGGCAAAGCAGCACACATGCTGCAGCACACCCTGGGCATCCTTGACCGGCTGCCAATGGGCGCGTATCCACACCAGCACGCCATCGGCGCGCAGGAAACGGTAGTCATCGGTGATGGAGGTACCGCCGGAAATCGCCGCCATCAATTGGTGGTAGCACGGCAGCTTCGACACGTAGCTGGGGACGATCTCGGCCATGGGCCGCCCGGCCAATTGCGCCGGGCTGTAACCCAGCGCCTTGGCGAAGCGCTCGTTGCACCCCAGGATGCGCAGGTGGGGGTCGACATCCAGGGTCAGCATTTCCTGTTGCAAGCCGCCGACCAGTTGGCGCAACTCGGTCAGTTCAGCGTGTTGATCAGCCAGTTGCTTCTTCAGTTGGTTGTTGAACATAAACCGACGACCTCCATGTGGTATGGAGAGTATCGGCGAGCTTTTGCGCGGGGTGAGACCGTCCGGCGGCTTTTCCCCTACGTTTGCCGGGCTATCGGCTTTTTTCGGCCCGTTCCATGAGGGCCAGCACATCGGTCACCGTGGCTTCGAGCAGCTGGGCAGCCTTGTACGCGGCCAGGGTTTGCTCATCGCCCAGGATCACTACCTGGGGGCGCTCGACGAATAGACCGACCGGTTCAAAACCGGCATCGAGCACCACCACCAGCGGGATGGAGACCTTGGTCAGCCCCAGCCGCTCGCGCAACTGCTGTTCAGCCCGGGCCTTGCTGATGACCACCAGGCGCACCCGGGGCTGGGCAGCGCACAGGGCATCCAGTGCCACCAGGTTCACCTGGCAGTCCGGGCACCACATTTCGCCCGCCACCAGCAGGTAATAGTCGCCCACCAAGGCAGCCAGGCGCTGACGAGTGACCTTGCTCAAGCCGGCTGCCGCCAGGTTTTGCCCTGCACGCACCACGCCTTCCTGCTCGGCATCAAGCCCCGTGGCGACAAACGCCGCGAACCCCATGCCCTTCTCAAACAACTCGCGATAGCCGCTCATGAACCATTCCTGAACAGATGTGAAAAATATGTCAACAAAACGACGGAATGATATTGATTACCATTTGTTTCCACTGGCATGATTGAGAAACAATATCACTTAAAAAACCTGTAGGAGCAATCGTCGTCCATGCGTAAACCCTCTCCCCTGGCCGTATCGGCTCTTTCGCTGATCGCCCTGGGCATCCTTGACCACGCGTATGCTGAGGACAGCACGCTGAATCTTCCTTCCACCACCATCAGCACCACCGCCGACGCTCAGGACGACGCGCCGACACCGGGCTACCAGGGTAAGCCAAGCAGCACGACCACCCGCCTGAACCTCACCGCCCAACAGACGCCGCAAGGTGTGACCGAGGTCAAGCGCGAGCAATTGGACGACTTCAGACTCAACAGCATCCGCGATGTGCTGAGCAACACCCCGGGCGTCAACGTGCAGAAAGTCGAGACTGACCGCACCTACTTCACCGCCCGGGGTTTCGATATCACCAACTTCCAGTATGACGGCATGGGCATGCCCCTGACCAATGGCCTGCTGGTGGGCGACTATGACATGGCGCCTTACGAGCAGGTAGACATCCTGCACGGCGCCAACGGCTTGATGACCGGCAACGGCAACCCATCGGCCACGGTCAACTTCGTGCGCAAGCGCCCGACGTATGACCCGCAGGCGTCGGTTACCGTGAGCGGTGGTTCATGGGACGACCGGCGAGTGGACATCGACGTGTCAGGCCCGCTCACCGAGACCGGCAACGTACGCGGCCGCCTGGTCTACGCCTATGAAAAGGGCAACTCCTACCTGGACCGCTACGCCCGGGAGAAGAACGTGTTCGCCGGCACGCTGGCGTTCGACCTGACCGATAGCGACACCTTGACCGTTGGCTACGAAGACCAGAAAACCAACGCCAACGGCTCCAGCTGGGGCGCGCTGCCGCTGGTGGACCGCAATGGCAACGCCATTCATTACAGCAGCCGTTCCAGCAACATCTCGCAGCCGTGGGTGTACTGGAACGTGCACACCACCCGCGCCTTCGCCGAGTGGCAGCATCAGTTCGCCAATGACTGGAAGTCCACGGTCACCCTGACCGGCATGGAACACCGCGAAGACACCGAGATGTTCTACATCTACAGCGATGCCACTTCCGCCACCGGCTACACGGGCCTTGCCTCCAAGTACAAGGACGACAATCGCGAGCTGGACGGCGACGTGTCGTTCAGCGGCCCGCTCACCCTGTTCGGCCGCGAGCACCAGTTCACCTTCGGCGCCAACGTGGCGCGCTCGCACAACCAGGAAACCTCGCTGTACGGCACGTCGTCGGATTACACCGCAGTGTCGCTGCAAGATGCCCTGGCCGGCAGCATTCCGCGCACCACCGACTGGGACATCGCCAGCGCCGCCGCCACCTCCAACTACGTCGACCGGCAGAAAAGCCTGTACGCCGGGGCACGCTGGAGCCTGGCCGATGACCTGCACCTGATCACCGGCGCGCGCATGCTCAGCGCCGACAGCGACGGCGACAGCTACGCCACCCCACGCGATGTACGCATCCATGGCAAGGTGACTCCCTACGCAGGCCTGGTCTATGACCTGACCCCGCAATATGCGCTGTACGCCAGCTACACCGAGATCTTCAACCCGCAGTATTCCCTGAGCCCGCAGGGCAAGGTGCTGGACCCGTTGCAGGGCAAGAGCTATGAAGCGGGCATCAAGGGCCACCTGCTGGACAACAAGCTGGACGTTTCAGCAGCCGTGTTCCACACCAAGCAGGATAACGTGGCGACCTATGCCGGTTATGACGCCAGCCTGGGCGGCTACCTGTATAACGGCATGTCGTACAAGAGCGACGGCCTGGAACTGCAAGCCTCCGGCGAACTGGCACCTGGGCTGCAGGTCAGCGGTGGCTACACCTACGTGTACATCACCGATGCCGACGACAGCCGCGCCCGCCGCTTCATTCCTCGCCACCAGATGAATGGGTCGGTAACGTACCAGTTGCCGATGGCTCCGCAGTTCAAGGTGGGTGCCAACCTGACCTGGCAGAGCAAGATCGCCAACGACGACACTCCCCTCGCCGACCAGGGCGCCTATGCGCTGGTGGGCCTGATGGGCAAGTACGACATCGACAGCCACTGGAGCACCCAGGTCAACGTCAACAACCTGACCGACCGCAAGTACCTGCAGACCGTGCGCTACGCCCAGAGCAACTACGGCGACCCACGCAACGTGATGGCCTCGGTGACCTGGAAATACTGACCCTGCGATAACCCTGCCCCCTCGGGAGCTGGCCAGCCGGCACGCCAGCTCCTGCCCTGTGCGTTGCGCCCCTCGGGGCGCTATCATCCCTGCTCGCTCTGCACGGGATACATCATGTTCGATTGGGAAGACCTCCGCTATTTCAGCCTGTTCGCCCAGGCCGGTTCGCTGTCGGCGGCGGCCAAGGTGCTGCGGGTCGACCACGCTACCGTGGCGCGGCGTATCGCGGCACTGGAGGCGGCGCTGGGCCTCAAGCTGGTAGACCGGCGTCAGCGCGCCTACGTGCTGACCGAGGACGGCTTGCGGGTGACGGCGTTCGGCGAGCAGATGAACCTGGCCTCCTTCGCCCTGGAACGCTTCGCCGGTGGCGAGCAGGACCAGGTGCAGGGCGAGGTGGTGGTGTCGTCGCCACCCGCGCTGGCGGGCACCCTGCTGGCCCCCCACCTGGGTACGCTGATGCAGCGCCACCCGCTGTTGAAAGTACGCCTGGTGGGCACCAAGTCCCGCGCCTCCCTCACACGCCGTGAAGCCGATATCACCGTCAGCCTGGTACGGCCCAGTGAGGCGACGCTGGTGGCCCGGCGCCTGGGGCAACTGGAGTTTCGCTTGTACGCCAGCCCTGACTACCTCGCGCGCACTACCGACTACAGCTTCATTGGCTACGACGAGAGCATGGAGGGCTCGGTGCAGCAGGACTGGCTGCTGGAACAGGCCGCCGGCCGGCCCCTTGCGTTCACCAGCAACGACCTGCGCATCCAGGCGATCGCCGCCGCTGGGGGTGCTGGCGTGGTATCGCTCCCCGCCTTCATGGCCTCGCAGCACCCCTTGCAGTTGCTGGACCCTGCCGGTCCCTGCCTGGTGCGCGAAGTCTGGTTGGCGGTGCACGAAGACGTGCGCAACGCGGCCCCCATTCGTACCGTGATGGACTTTATCGCCGACTGCGTCACCTCGGCCTGACCCCATTTCCTGGCGCAAACGCCCGCTCTTGAAGCGAGGTGTGAATTTTTGCACAAGCGGCCTGCGCCCGTGGGGAATTCAAACCCGCGCCTGCCCGCACTAGCATCACCCCCCTCGATTGATTGCAATGGCACCTTGCCCATGACCCCTTCCCCTTCAGCCCTGACGGCTACCCCGCCCTCGTCTCTGCCGGTGCTGCGCGCCGCCTGGGTCGTGACGGCAGTGTTCATCCTCTCCAATGCCGCCACACCCCTGTACGGGCACTGGCAACAACAGATGGGCTTCAGCGCCGCGACCCTGGCGACTGTCTTCACCTGCTACATTCTGGGCCTGCTCGGCACGCTGCTGGTGGCCGGCCAACTGGCCGACCACTTTGGTCGCAAGGCCTTGCTGGTGCCGGCCCTGGGCCTGGCGATGAGCGCCGCCGTGCTGTTTCAGGTCGCCAACAACGTCACGGTGCTGATGCTGGCGCGGCTGCTCACCGGCATTGCGGTAGGCATCATCGTGTCAGCCGGCATGGCCAACGTGGTCGATCAGGCCGCCGACACCCACAAGCGCCAGGCATCCTTGCTGGCATCGGTGGCCATGGTCCTGGGCGCTGGCACCGGCCCCTTGCTGGCGGGGCTCATCGCGCGGTTCAGCGAGCACCCGGTGGCCATCGTCTTCAACCTGGAACTGGCGCTGCTGGCCCTGGCACTGGGCGTGGTGCTGGCACAGCCTGCACAACCGCGGGCGCCGGGCACCTTGAAGCTGCGGCTGCCCTCGGTACCCCAGGACAGTGTCGGCCATGTGCTGCGCGGCATCGCCTTCTTCGGGCCGGGTATCACCTCGACTTCATTCGTGCTCAGCTTGGGCCCCAGCCTGTTCGCCAGCTTTGTGCACGTCAGCAGTCCGCTGATCGCCGGGGGCACCGCGTTTGCGATGTTCATGGTAGGCGTGGCCGTGCAGCTGCTGGTGCAGCGTCTGGCGGTGGCGCGTATTTTCGTGCTCAGCGGCCTTGCCACCGTGCTGTCCATGGCCACCCTGTGGTTGGCGTTGAATGGCCAGTCGGTAGCGTGGCTGGTGGTGTCGGCGCTGCTGGCCGGGGCGGGTCAGGGCATGGGGCAACTGGGCGGGCTGAGCCTGATCGCCCTGCATGTGCCAGCGGCCCGCCGCGCCGAAGCCAACGGCGTATTCAACATGGGCGGCTATGTGCCCGCCGGCGCGCTACCGGTGGTGGCCGGCTACCTGATCGATGTGCACGGCATCACCACCGGCGTTACCGTACTGGCCGCGCTGATCGCCACCTTGGCGCTGCTGGCCCTGGCCAGTCTCAGGCTACAGCGGTAAAGCCTGACGGCCGCGCATCACCGCGTACAACCGCCAGAACAGCAGCGCCGCCGTGGCCCGGTACGGTGCCCATGCCTGGGCCAGGTCAGCCAGTTGTCGGGCATTCAGCGCTGGCAGTTGCAGGGCGTGGGCCACGGCCTTTTGCAGGGCCAGGTCACCGGAAGGAAAAATATCCGGGTGGCCGGCGCAGAACATCAGGTAGATTTCCGCCGTCCACGGACCAATGCCCGGGTGACGGGTGAGTTCGGCCAGCGCCGCCTCGCCGGGCAAGCCGGCAACGTGGGCCAGGTCCAGGTCGCCCTGTTCCACGGCGGTGGCCAGGGCCGTCAGGGTCTTGAACTTGCCGCGGCTCAGCCCCACCCCGGCCAACCCGGCTTCGCCGAGGGCCAGAAAGCCGCCTGGCGTGGTGGCGTGGGGCAGCGCTGCCAGGCGCTTCCAGATGGCGTCGGCGCTGGCCACTGATACTTGCTGGCCGCAGACGATGCGGGCCAGCCCGGCGAACCCAGGCTCGCGCACCCGTGGCGGAAAATCGCCCGCCAGCGCATACACCGCATCCAGGCGCGGGTCGACCTTGAGCAACTCGACCAAGTGCGCGCGAAGGCGCGCCTGGTGTCCTTCCATGTTCATTTCATTCCTCGCTGGATGGCCTCGAAAAGCTCGGCTCAGCGCCCCAGGTGCACCTTGACGAATGCCTGGGCGTCTTTCGTCAACTGGTCCAGGTGGCGGTCACGCTGCCGTTCGGCATTGACCATGGCTTGCTCGCCGTGCTGTTTGAGCAGGTAGGCGTGAATCTGCCGTACCTCTACCGAGCGGTAGATGGGCGCAGTATCCAGCACGGGTGTCAGGCCGGCGCTGGCGTGGTCACGGGTATTCATCAGCACCTGTGAACCGCGGGTGCCCAGCACCTGGAAGCCCAGGGCCTGGCCGAACGCCACCTGGCTCACGGTGCAGCCCAACTCCGCATGAGGGTAGCGCTCCAGTACCCTGGCCAGCATCGCCCGGGCGATACCCTTTCGACGGTGGCCTTCCTGCACCGCCAGGTAAAGCAGCGTGCACGCCTGGGGGTCGTTGGTCAGTGGCAGGTAAAGCACGAAACCCAGCACCTGCGAGGGGTCATCGTCGTCCAGTGCTGCCACCACTTCCACAGGGAAACCACGCGAACCGTCCATGGCCTGCAGGTACAGGTGCACCTCATAGCCCACGCCGTATTGGTACAAGGGGTACAGCCGGTTGGACGCCGGTAGCGCCACCTGGCTGATGGTGGTGAGGTTGTCGATCACCAGTTGCTGGATCTGGCTCTGGAACGACTCGGGGGGCGGGGTCTGGAACAGGGTGATACTGGGCATCGCGATGGACTGGCTCCGGTTCATGAGCCGCCATCATACACCGGTGTGATGCCGGGCTGCCCGCCGACGTCTAGGCAACAGCCACCCTCACCACAGGCACAGGCCCACCCATGCAAGCACTGCTGAACCAGATCCTCGACGAAGTCCGCCCGCTGATCGGCCAGGGCAAGGTCGCCGACTACATCCCGGCACTGGCCGATGTATCCGCCAACCAGCTGGGCATCGCCGTTTACGGCAACGATGGCAGCCTGTACAGCGCTGGCGACGCCGACACGCCATTTTCGGTGCAGAGCATTTCCAAGGTCTTCAGCCTGGTCCAGGCCATCGGCCATTCCGGCGAAGCCATCTGGGAGCGCCTTGGCCACGAGCCCTCGGGGCAGCCATTCAATTCCCTGGTGCAACTGGAATTCGAACGCGGGCGGCCGCGTAACCCGTTCATCAACGCCGGCGCCCTTGTGATCTGCGACATCAACCAGTCGCGCTTCGCCGCCCCGGCACTGTCCATGCGCGACTTCGTGCGGCGGTTGTCTGGGAACCCGAATGTGCTGGTGGACAGCAAGGTGGCCGAGTCCGAATACCAGCACCGCTCGCGCAATGCGGCCATGGCCTACCTGATGCAGTCCTTCGGCAACTTCCACAACGACGTGGAAGCGGTGCTGCGCAGCTACTTCAGCCACTGCGCCCTGCGCCTGAACTGCATCGACCTGGCCAAGGCATTCTGCTTTCTGGCCAATGACGGATTCTGCAAACACAGCGGCGAGCAGATCCTGACGCCGCGGCAGAGCAAGCAGGTCAACTCGATCATGGCCACCAGCGGCCTGTACGACGAAGCCGGCAACTTCGCCTACCGCGTCGGTTTACCCGGCAAGAGCGGCGTGGGTGGCGGCATCATCGCCGTGGTGCCGGGGCAGTTCACGGTGTGCGTGTGGTCGCCGGAGCTCAACCCGGCGGGCAACTCGCTGGTGGGCATGAAAGCGCTCGAGCTGTTGAGCGAGCGGATCAACTGGTCGGTGTTCTGACGCGCCACCGGTGGTGTTCCATTCCCGAGCTTCGCCCGGTCCCACAGGGTTGGGACCGGCGTTACTGCCCCAGATCAGCCAGCAGATCAGCCTGAACGATCTCGATCCAGTAATTATCCGGGTCACTGATGAACGCCACGTGCTTCATGCCCTTGTCCAACCGCTTGACGAAGGGTATCTGCAGCCGCTCGAACCGCGCGCAGGCGGCTTCGATGTCCGGCACGCTGAAGCAGATATGGCCGAAGCCACGCGGGTCCTTGTTACCATTGTGGTACTGGGAGTCGTCGCTCTCGGTGCCCCAGTTGTGGGTCAGCTCCAGCACCGACTGGCGGCCGAAGGTGTACACCTGGCGGGCGCCGCGCTCTTCAGGCACGGTTTCGCCAGCCGTCATCGCCAGAAACAGCAGGGAAAACTTCGCCTCGGGAAAATCCACCTGGCGCAGCAGGCGCATGCCCAGCACCCGAGTGTAGAAGTCCAGCGAGCGCTGCGGGTCCTTGACGCGGATCATGCTGTGGTTGAACACGTAGGCCTGGGTTTCGGCATCGGGGGCCATGCACACGCCGGGCTGGGTTTCGCTGATGAAGGACATGACAGGGTTCTCTGGGGGGCAGTGAACCCATTCTAGGAAGCGCGCGCTCGGCGGTGGTAATAGGCGCCTACTACGGGTCTAAGCTTATTCCAACGTAGTAGGCGCCTATTACCTGCCCCCTGCTGGCGTTACTACTATGGGTTGCGTGACAACAACAATAAGAAGGACATCGCCATGAGTAACCTGACACTCGACCGTCGCCGGTTTCTTCAGGGCAGCGGCGGCCTGCTGCTCGGTACGCTGCTGTTCACCAGCGGTCCCATTGCCCTGATGGCCCCCAGCCTGAGCTGGGCCCTGCCCATGACCACCCTGGACAGTGACAGCGGCGACAAGCTGCTGCTGATGGTGCGCCGCACCTTTCCACACGACACCATGGAAGACGCGGTCTACGCCTTTCCCGTCAAGGCACTGGACCAGAAAGCCAGTACCGACCCCGGTGTCGCCGATACCCTCAGGCAAGGCGTCGCCATGCTCGACCAGAAGGCCGGCGGCGACTGGCGCAAGATCGACGCCGACAAGCAGTTCGCCATCCTCCAGGACATCCAGGACACGCCGTTCTTTGCCCTGGTGCGCGGCAACGCGGTCAACACCCTGTACAGCAACGAACTGGCCTACCTGCACTTTGGCTACGAAGGCGCATCCTTTCCCAAGGGCGGCTACCTGATGCGTGGGTTCAACGACCTGTCCTGGTTACCGAACCCGCCCGCCTCCGCGAGCCCCAATCCCTTCTCCTGAGGATGCATGCACATGGCTGACTTCAAACATGATGACGACTCGGTGGTAGTGATCATCGGGTCCGGCGCAGGCGGCGGCACCCTGGCCAATGAACTGTGCCAGAAGGGCATCAAGGTGGTGCTCCTGGAAGCCGGTGCGCGCCAGAACCAGGGCACCTTCATCAACGACGAGTGGCCCTCCTTCGCCCAATTGTCCTGGGGCGACACCCGCACCACTTCGGGGACCTGGCGGGTGGCCAAGGACTTCCCCAACCTGCCTGCCTGGATCTGCAAGACCGTGGGCGGAACCACTACCCACTGGGCGGGGGCCAGCCTGCGTATTCAGGAACATGAGTTCCATGCATTGAGCACCTATGGCGCGGTGAAAGACGCCAACCTGCTGGACTGGCCCGTGACCCTGGCGGAACTTGAGCCTTACTACGCCCGCGCCGAAGACAAGATGGGCGTGACCCGCACCCATGACATCCCCGGGCTGCCGGGCAACAACAACTTCAAGGTGCTGTACAACGGCGCGCAAAAACTGGGTTATACCGAATGCTCCACCGGCCACATGGCGATCAACAGCCGCCCGCGCGCCAACCGCGCCTCGTGCCAGCAACTGGGCTTCTGCTTCCAGGGCTGCAAGATGGGCGCGAAGTGGTCGACCCTGTACACCGAGATTCCTGCGGCCGAAGCCACGGGCAACCTGGACCTGCGCCCCTCCTCGCAGGTGCTGCACATCGAGCACAATGACAAGGGCCTGGTCAGCGCCGTGGTTTACGCCGACGCCACCGGCCAGCAGATGCGCCAGGCAGCCCGGCTGGTGGCCGTGGCCGGCAATGCCATCGAAACCCCGCGCCTGCTGCTCAACTCCTCCAGCAGCCGGTTTCCCCAAGGCCTGGGCAACGGCGCGGGCATGGTCGGCAAACACTACATGCGGCACACCACTGGCTCCGTGTTTGCCGAGTTCAGCGAACCGGTGCACTTCTACCGCGGCACCATCATGGCTGGCATCATCAGCGACGAGGTCAAGTTCAAGCCCGAGCGCGGCTTCGTCGGCGGCTACGAGATGGAGACGATCTCGCTTGGCCCATCGTTCCTGGGTGCGTTCTTCAACCCCGGTGCCTGGGGACCGGACTTCACCCGCGTGATGGACCAGTACACGCACCTGGCGGGCCTGTGGATCGTGGGCGAAGACATGCCGCGCGAAACCAACCGCGTGACCGTTAACGACGCGGTCAAGGATCAGTTCGGCATGCCGGTGGCCAACGTCCACTACGACGACCACCCCAACGACCTGGCCATGCGCGAGCACGCCTTCACCCAGGGCCAGGCGCTGTATTCAGCGGTCGGTGCACTCAAGACTCACCGCGTCCCGCCCTACCCCTCCACCCACAACCTGGGCACCTGCCGCATGAGCGCCAAGGCCGAGGACGGCGTATGCAACGGACATGGGCAGAGCCATGAGGTAGCGAATCTGTTCATCAGCGATGGCAGCCAGTTCACCACCAGCGCAGCCGAGAACCCGACGTTGACGATAGTGACGCTGGCGATACGGCAGGCGGATTACATTGCGCAGGAGATGAAGGAGGGTCGGGTGTGACAGCGCCGGTGGCACCGTAAATCCAAAGCCGAAAAACAAGGCGGGCCAGGCAATGGCACAGACATCACTGGCCCGAAACAGATGTGGGACCGGGCTTGCCCGGGAAGCGCCGCGCGGGCGGCGCACGGTCTCAAGGGCGCCGAAAAAACCAAGGCATGCACATGGACGCCCTGACCCAATCCCCAGCCAAACCAACAAGGCGGACCAGGCAATGGCACAGACATAACTGGCCCGAAACAAACGTGGGAGCAGAGCTTGCTCGCGAAGCGCCGCGCGGGCGGCGCACGGTCTCAAGGGCGCCGGAAACCTTGAGGCATGCACCTGGCGGCCTTGATACGGTTTCAAGCCGGAAAAACAAGGCGGACCAGGCAATCTCACAGACATAACTGGCCCGAAACAGATGTAGGAGCGAGGGGGGCGCCGAGCCCTTGCTCGCGAAGCGCCGCGCGGGCGGCGCTCGGTCTCGAGGGCGCTGGAGAAACCCGAGCCCTGCACCTGGCAGCCCTGACCCAATCTCAAGCCAAACAAACAAGGCGGTCCAGGTAATCCCACAGACATAACTGGCCCGAAACAGATGTGGGACCGGGCGAAGCTCGGGAAGCGCCGCGCGGGCGGCGCACGGTCTCGAGGGCGCTACAAAACCATCGACTAGCGCTTGGTGGCCATGATGAGATCTCTAGCGGGCCCCTGAAAGCCTGTCATGAAATCGCATCATGGCCACCAGGTGCATGGCTTGGGTTTCTCCAGCGTCCTCGAGACCGTGCGCCGCCCGCGCGGCGCTTCGCGAGCAAGGGCTCGGCGCCCCCCTCGCTCCTACATCTGTTTCGGGCCAATTATGTCTGTGGGATTGCCTGGACCGCCATGTTGGTTCGCCTTGGGATTGGGTCAGGGCCACCAGGTGCATGGCTTGGGTTTCTACAGCGTTCTTGAGACCGCGCGCCGCCCGCGCGGCGCTTCGCGAGCAAGCCCGCTCCTACATCTGTTTCGGGCCAGTTATGTCTGTGCCATTGTCTGGACCGCCTTGTTTTTCTGGCTTGAGATTGGGTCAAGGCTGCCATGTGCATGGCTTGGTTTTTCCTGCGCCCTCGAGACCGTGCGCCGCCCGCGCGGCGCTTCGCGAGCAAGCTCTGCTCCTACATCTGTTTCGGGCCAGTTATGCCTGTGCCATTGCCTGGTCCGCCTTGCCTGTTTGGCTTTGGATCTGTGAGACGCTCGCTTTTACAGCCCCTTCAACGCCCGGTTGATCAACGGCCCCACCTGCGCCATCGAGGCCGGCGAGATGATGTCCACGTGCGCGCACGGCAACCGGTGGACGTTCAGGCTGCCCACGAATGGCCCCCAGGTCTGACGTACGTCCATGCCTTCGGGCAAGGTGTTTTCAGCCACGAACAGCGTCGCTTCGCCCTTGAACGCTGAACTGCGCGCCGTGGCCAGCAGGCGGACGGAATCGGCATAGTTGGCTTCGATGTCGTCGAACATGTCGCCGCCACCCGCGGCCATCGCCGCGTCCTGCAAGCCCTGCTGGGCCGCCAGGAACAGTTCGCGCTCGCGGTTCACTTCGTCCAGCACCTCTTGCTTGAGCACGTTGCGGCCCTGGCGTTCGTCCCAGTTCTGGGTCTCCGGCGGGTAGGTGTCGAGCAAGCCCAGGAAGGCTACCTCTTCACCCGCAGCCTGCAACCGCGCCGCCACGCCCTGGGCCAGGGTGCCGCCCAGGGAATAGCCGGCGAAATGGTACGGGCCGTGGGGCTGCAGTTCGCGCACGGTGCGCAGGTGCGCGTCGCAGGCGGCGTCGAGGTTTTCGCAGGCCTGCAAGGGGCCGCCCTGGCGCGGTGACTGAATGCCCACCAGCGACCAGTGCGGGTCCAGGTAACGTTGCAGCACACTGAATTGCCAGGCAAACCCCGACGCTGGGTGGAAGCAGAACAGCGTCGGGCCGTTGGCTTGACGCAGGGGCAGCACGGTTTCGAAACCGGCACGGCGGCTGGCGTCTTCGCTCTGCTCGCTGGCCAGCAGCGCGGCCAGGCGTTCCACGGTGGAGGCGATCATCACCTGGCCCACCGACACCGGCCGTTGCAGCTCGCGCCGCAACATCGCCGCCAGGCTCATGGCCAGGAGCGAATGGCCGCCCAGGGCGAAGAAATCATCTTCGGCCGTCACGCCTTCGCGCTCCAGCACTACGCCAAAGGCCTCGGCGATGTGGCTTTCAAGACCGGGTTGCGGCGCACGCCCCTGGCTCCTGACGCTGGCCTGAGGCATCGGCAAGGCCTTGCGGTCGAGCTTGCCGGTCGCGCCCAGGGGGAAGCTGTCCAGTTGCACCAGGGCCACCGGCACCATGTGCGCCGGCAGGCGATCGGTCAGGGCCAGGCGCAGGCCCGCCAGGTCGAGTTCGCGACCTTGCTGGGCGATCACATAGCCCACCAATTGGCGTGCGTCACCGCCGCCCACCTGGGCTTCGCCCAGCACCCGGGCATGGGTCACCGCCTGCTCGACGCCGGGCAGGGCCAGCAGCGCATGGTCGATCTCACTCAGCTCGATGCGCTGGCCGCGGATCTTCAGTTGATCGTCGCTGCGGCCCAGGTACTCCACCGCGCCGTTGTCCAGCCAGCGCGCCACGTCACCGGTGCGGTACATGCGCCCGCCATTGCCATAGGGGTCGGCGATGAAGCGGCTGGCGGTCAGGTCCGGGCGGCCCAGGTAGGCGTGGGCCAGTTGTACGCCGGTCAGGTACAGGTCACCGGCCACACCGGGCGGGGTCATGCGCAGGCGACGGTCGAGGATGCGAAGGCCGGTGTTCCATACCGGGAAACCGATGGGCACGCTGGCACCCTCGACGCCCGCCAGGGCTTCGCCATGGGCCGGGTACCAGCTGACGTCCACTGCCGCTTCCGTCGGGCCATAGAGGTTGTGCAAGGGCACACCGGTACGGCGCTGCCACAGTTGCGACAGGTCGGTGGGCAAGGCTTCGCCGCTGCAGAACACCTGGCGCAGGCTACGGCAATGGGCGATGGCCACGTCATCGTTCAGGGCGCTGACGAAAGCGGCCAGCATTGAGGGTACGAAGTGGGTGGTGGTCACGCCCTGCTCGCTGAACAGGCGTTGCAGCGCTTCCGGATCACGGTGCGCCTCGGGCGGCGCCATGTGCAGGCGCGCGCCGGTGATCAATGGCCAGAAGAACTCCCACACCGACACGTCGAAGCTGCACGGGGTCTTCTGCAGGACCACGTCATCGGCGCCCAGTGGGTACTGGTGCTGCATCCACAACAGACGATTGACGATGGCTTCATGGCCCACCACCACGCCCTTGGGCCGGCCGGTGGAGCCGGAGGTGTAGATGATGTAGGCCGCGTGCTCAGGGCTCGGGCCCGCGAACTGCAACGGCCCCGCGGGGTCGAGGGCCAGCGGCGCTTCCAGCAGCAACGCCGGGCAGCTGGCAGGGAACCGCGGCGCCTGGCTGCGTTCGGTGATGATCAGCCGAGGCTGGGCATCCTCCAGCATCAATTGCAGGCGGTCGTCCGGGTAGCCGCTGTCCAGCGGCAGATAGGCGGCCCCCACCTCCAGGATCGCCATCAGCGCCAGCGACAGGAACACCGAACGCGGCAGCGCCACGGCGACGATATCCCCCGGCACCACGCCCTGGGCCACCAGGCGCTGGGCCAAGGCCTGGACCTGCTCGCGCACCTGCTGGTAATCGAAACGGTATTGAGCGTCGGACAGCGCCGGCGCATGGGGGGTGAGCAGCGCCTGGGCGGCCATCAGGCTGACCAGGGTGTCGTCGGTCAGCGGGTGAGCGGTGGCGTTGACGCGCTCCAGCAGCGCCAGGTCATCGCTGTCCAGCAGGCTGGCCGCTTCGCAGCTCAGGTGCGGGTTGACGGCAAACTGCTCCAGCAGCAAGGTCAGGCGGCGCAAGTGGCGGGCCAGGGTAGCGTCGTCATAGCGTTCACTGTTGGCCAGCAACTCCAGGCTGACTTCGCCACGGTCATTGAGGAACAACGCCACTTCAAGGTCACGTACCGGCCCCGAGGCCAGGGTGTGGGTGATGCCGGCGATGCCGTCAAGGTCCAGGGCGAACTCGAACAACTTGAGGTTCAATACCGCGCCATACAACGGCTCGGCATCGCCCAGGCGGCCGAGGTCGCGCTGGATCTGTTCGGCATCATAGCGCTGGTGCTTGCGCAGGCGCTTGAGCTCCACGGCAATGCCCTGGGCCAGTTCGTCCAGAGTGGCCTCGGGCGGCACCTGCACTTGCAGGGGCAGCACGTTGATCACCGCGCCGCTGGTACTGGCGGCGGCCGAGCCCATGCGGCGCATGAAGATAAAGCCGGCGGTGAACGCGCTCTGGCCGCTGAGGCGCGACAGCCACAGGTTGACCAGTGCCAGGGCCATGTCGGCGCGGCTGACGGTGCCGGCTTGGGCCGCCATCAGCCGGTCGAACGCCTGGGCATCCAGCTTCAGGGTATGGCGTAACACGCGACTGCTGGCGGCCTGCCCCCCCAAGGGGGCGCTGGCCAGGGTCACCGGCAGCGGCAACTGGCGGCCCTTGTCCTGCCAGAACCGGGCATCGCGGGCGCACACAGCGCTCTGCTGGTAGGCCTGGTATTCCTCCACCACGCGGCTGAAGGGCGTGAACGGCGACGGCCCCGCGTCTTCACCACGGCGCAGGGCGGTATAGCGCTCGGCGATGCGTCGGGTGATGGCGGCGAAGCTGTAGCCATCCACGGCCAGGTGGTGATAGCGCTGGTACCAGAACCAGCGCCCCTCGCCCACCTGCATCAGGTGGTTCATGCAGGCCAGGCCGCCGCTGGCCACCCGCAGGTCGCCCTGCAGGTCGGCGCGCATCCAGGCCATGGCGGTGGCCACCGGGTCGGTTTCACTGCGCAGGTCGGCACAGGTCGGGGCCGCCAAGGGCTGGCTCAGGTCGAACCACTGCACCGCCTGGCCGTCGCGCTCCGCCACCTGCATGTGCAGGGTGTCGACCTCGGCGAGGCCCGCGGCGATAGCCTGCATCAGCAAGGCGCTGTCGAGTTCGCCCTGCAGCTCCACGTAGTGGGCCACGGCATAGGCATTGTGATGAGGGGACAGCTGGTCGGCCATCCAGATGCCGGACTGGGCCGCCACCAGCGGCATTTCACGCAGGGACGTGGGCATGGGGCTTACCGAATTCGGGTTTGACAGGTTCATGCGTGGCTCCAGTTCAAGAGGCGTCGGCCGCCAGCAGGCGGCGCAGCGAAGCGGGACGCAGGTCACGCCAATGGGCTTCCAGCCAGTGGCCACAGGCCTCGCGGCTGGCGGGCCCGTGGACGATGGTCCAGCCCGGCGGCACGTCGCAGAAATCCGGCCACAGGCTGTGCTGGCCCTGGGCGTTGATCAGCACATGGCAAGCCTGCTGCGGGTCGTCGAAGGGGTTGAGGTGCTCCACGCGGTGTTCCTTGTTTTGAAGAATGACCCAGCGGCCTAGGCCGCTGGCAAAAGATCGGCCCACAGGGCGCCAAGACCATCGAGCAGGCCTTGACGCCAGCACAGGGCGTCATGGCCGCCATTGACCACGCGGTATTGCGGGTGGTGCCCGGCGGCGCGCAGCGCCTCGACCATGTGGTCGTTGGCGGCATGGATGACCGGCTCGCGCAGCCCGGCTTCCATGAACAGTTTCAGTGCCTGGCCGTGGCCGAGGCCTGCCGCCACACGCTGGGGAAGTTGCTGCTCGGGCTCGCCACGCGGCCACCAGAATGAGCCGGACTGGGCCAGCACACAGCCAAAGCGCTGTGGCCATTGCAGGCCGGCATACAGCGACGCCAGGCCGCCGAAGCTCTGCCCGGCCACCACGGTGGTCGCTGCCGCTGTCGAGTGCGCCTGCCACTGCGCCACCTGGGGCAGCAGTTCATCCTGCAGGGCCAGCCAGAATTCAGGGTTGCAGGCCAGCTCACGGCTGCGGTGGGCAGTGTCGATACTGTCGACGAACAGGTACACCGCGCCCGGCAACTGGCCGGCGTCGGTCAGGGTTTGCAGGGGGGCAGCCAGGGGCAAGGCGCCCGTCCAGAAGGCGCCATCCAGCAGCACGGCCAGCGGTCGGCCGGGGTCCTGGTCGCGGCCGGTGCTGAACAGCCACACGCGGCGGCTGTTACCCAGCCGAGCGCTGTCCCACGTGTGGCACTGCAACGTCGCGGCGGCGGCCAGGCCGCTGTCCACCGCAGCCCAGGCCGGGTGAGCCGGCGCCTGGGGCATGTGCAAGGCGGACACGCCCAGCCCTCGCCCGCCGGTCCAGGGCCGGGTGCGGTTCAGGGGGTCGTGTTCAGCCAGGGGAAACGTCGCGCGCCACCAGGGGCGCAGGGCGTTGAGATCCAGGTTGCCCTGAGCGTCGAAGCCGTCGTAGTCGCGGTCTTCGTCACTGGGCATGAAGCTGTAGCTGCCGCGCCAGTTCGCGTCGATACGCGTCTGCCACAGCCAGAGGTCGGTGCCATCGACCCGCGCAAGGCTTTGCGGCGGGCACTGGCGGTGGTGGTCAGTGAGACCGGTGATGTTGATCCAGACGCGGCGGGTGGGCGATGTGGCGGCGCTGCCACGGGGGTCACGCCAGACAAACGTCACGGCGTGCTGCCCGGCCTGCGCCGGGCCGACCAGGGGGGTACCCTGCTCGGCCAGCTCCTGCCACCACGTATCGCTGCCCAGGTCCTTGCGTGCCAGGAGCTCGTGCATGGGGTCCTCTTAGAACTCGTACCGGGCGCCGACGCTGAATGCACGCGACTGGCCCAGGAAGTTGAACGTTGCCGCCGAGCCTACACGCGAATAGTAATCGCGGTTGAGCAAGTTGGTGCCGTCCAGGGTGGCGGTGAGTTTCTTGGTGATCGGGTAGGAGAGTTTGGCGTCGACGGTGGCGTAGCCGGGGGCGGCGACGGTGTAGGTGGCACCAGTGGGAGGCACCGTAGTCATGTAAAAATCGCTCATTGCGGTGACACCGCTACCGATCGCGAGACCTTCCAGCGGGCCGTTTGGGATGGTGTATTTGTTCCACAGCGAAACCTGGTGCTTGGGCATGGCTTGGAAGGTGGTCACCGCGTCACCGCTAAGTACCTTGGTATCCATGTACGTGTAACCGGCGATCAGATCCCAGTTCGGGGTAATCTTGCCGCTAACCTCGAACTCGGCACCGCGGATACGTGTCTTGCCAGAGGCTACATCATAGGTAGCGGAGGGGTCATCGCCGGGTGTTGTCGCACGGTCCTTGTCGGTCAGTTGGAAGACCGAGAAGCGGGTGTTAAGGTCACCACCGAAGTAGCTACCCTTAATGCCAGCTTCATACTGCTCGCCAGTACGTGGTTTAAGTACTCTGCCCGCTTCGTCAGTCTCGGTCTGCGGCTTGAACACTTGGGAGTAGCTGAAGTACAGCGTGTTGTTGGGGTCTAGGTCATAAACCACGCCGCCGTAGGGCGTGACATGGGCGGAAATTGTTTGGTCGTAATCGGTCTGGGTATCGGCAACGATTTTGGTGGTGTAACCGCTTCCCTTGTAGTAACTCAGGCGCGCGCCGCCGATCAGCGCCAGGTCGGCGATGGGGCGGAAAGTCAGCTTGGAGTACAGGCCGTATTCTTCGGACTGAGTGCCAACCATGGTGGCCGTGCTGCTGCCGTAGATGTTGGTAGGTTTTGCGAAGTCAGTAGGGTCATAGGTGTTGACGTTGATATCGCCCAAAGACCCGGCCGCGTTCTTGTAGTAGTTGTGATAGTTCTTGTAGTCGGTACCCACCACGAACTCGCTGACGTTGCCCATGGTCTCGAACGGCTGGCTGTAGCTGGCATCCATCGAGACGGTGTTCTCGGTGAATTCGCGCCCAGTGTACCCTTCCGTCGCCGTACCGGCGGTCGATACGCCAGCGCGGGTGAAGGCGTACAGGTAGTCGGCGTCGCGGTCCGAGGTGCGCAGGGCGATGCGGCCGTTGCCACCATTGTCGAAATGGTGGGTCAGCTCGGCAGTGAAGTCGGTAGTCTTGCCGTCGAAGTAGTTCCAATCGGCGCCCAGGAATTTGGAGTGGCTGAAGTTCAGAAGATTGCCCTTCAGGTCGGTCGGGTAGCCGTTGTTCGGGGTGATGTTCTTGACCTCGTGGTTCAGCCCGAACGACAACTGGGTGGCGTCGTCGAGGTCGATGTCCAGGGCGCCATAGTAGGTTTCGCTATCGCTGGCGTTGTAGTCCACCATGCCGTTGGTATCGTCACGCGAGGCGATGAAGCGGCCACGCACGCGACCTTGGGAGTCCAGCGGGCCGGAAACGTCCACCTGCTCGTGGTTGGTGTCGAAGGTGCCATAGCTGGCCTCGACGCTGCCCTGGAAGTCGGCGGTGGGACGCTTGCGCACCATGTTGACGATACCGCCCAGCTCGCTGGTGCTGCTGAACAGGCCCGAGGGGCCGCGCATCACTTCCACGCGGTCATAGGCAGCCAGCGATGGCACGGTGCCGAAGATACTGGTCATGGGCGCTGGCAGGCCGTCGATCTGGTACTCGTCGTACTCGTAGCCACGCGAGTAGATGGACGAACGACCGCTGTCGTTGGTCAGTACCCGCAGGCCGGCGGTGTACTTGGCCAGGTCATCAAGGTGCACGAACTTGCGGTCCTTGATGTACTCGTTGGTGAAGGTGGAAATGGATTGCGGAATGTCCTTGAGCGGTGCCGGGGTCTTGGTGCCCACGGTGGCGCCTTGCACGGTGTAGCCACCGGTCTGTTCCGACGGCGGCATGTCGTAGAGCTTGTTGCCTTCGATGGTCAGGCTCTCCAGCTCCACCGGCGCGGCGGTCTGGGCCACCGTCTCGGCCAGGGCGCTGAGCGGGAATGGCGCCAGCAGCCCTGCCAGGATCAACCCATGGGTGCGTCGCAGGGCACCGCTACGTTTACTTCCGTTCATACCACTTCCTTTGCATGATCTGTTGATGACAGATGTCTTTTTCCTGCGCCTTGCAGCGCAGCCTTTGAATGACTCACACCGCTTCTTGCAGATCGTCTTTCCAGGCACCCTGTCCCGTAAGCGTCGCCAGTGGCCCCCACCACTTCTCATGGGCGAACGTCGGCCGGCCAAGCTTTTGCAGGCGTGAGCGAAACGATCGGGCGAGGCATAAAGGGCTGGTACCCGCGCTATGCAGCGCTGTTCAACGAGGTGCAACCTGTCGCGGCGCGTTGATGGTAATAACTCTCAATAACAATCGCAAATGCAATTGCTTGTTTTTCAGAAATGATACGTTGCGGTAAGAGGCTGGACGCACAGGTGACGCCCACGCACTGGGCTTTTCCTTTCAGAAAGCGGAGCGGTGACAAAAATTAAACTGTCAAATATGACAGTAGATGGCGTCAAGCCCTCCCCCTAAGCTGGCCATTCACCCCCCATGAATGAGCCCGACCATGACCACTTCCTCTTCGCTACCGTTCCCGCACCTTGACCCAGACTTCGGCGTTGACGGCGAACTCTGGGTCACCAAACTGATGGAAGATACCCCAGGTCTTACGGGCGTGGAGTATGCGCGCGCACTCCTTCCACTGTCTGATGGCTCGATCCTGTTGGCGACACAAGCAAACTTGGGGCCTGCGGTCACGGGCGGGTACTTGTTCAAGCTGACTTCAGCAGGAGAACTGGACCCCACCTTCGGACAGGGCAAGGGCTATATCCAGGACGATGTGACCGGAAACGGAAACGACTACGATCATGGCGTTCCCTATGCGGTAAGTCTGCTGGGTGACCGCTTGCTTTTGTCATGGCTCATACTGGACGTCAAAGGCAACCAAACCCTCTTGGGATGTACCGCCTATGGCCTTGATGGAAGCAGGGACACGTCTTTCGGCGACGCCGGCAAGCTTATCCTGAACTTCCCCCCCCTGGCTGCGCTCCCGAGCAAGAAGGACACCCAACCACCTGCGGACCCGCTCATTGGCGCCTGGGAAACAGGAGAAGGCAAGATCATTCTATTTTACAAGCATCAGCAGATAAGCGGACCGGCATCCCATACCTACCTGATCAAGCTCAACCATGATGGCTCCTATGACAAGGATTTTCATGGCGATGGCTATACAGAGATTCGTATCGGTACTGAGCCGGTGGACATCGCTACACGGGTGCCGTTATCCAATAACCGATGGGTGGTCAGCGGCAAGCGCCTCGAAAAGGTAATCCTGGCCGTGATTGACGAGCAAGGTAATCCTGTCTCCGATTTCGGCGAAGACGGCATGACAGTGATCGACAAGGGGTTCGGAACCCAGATCTTTGGGGTAATGGTGACGGCCGCTCAGCGAATCATTGCCGTCGGCAAATTCGGCACTCAGGTTCAAGAGCCTCTCGCCGAGGGCATCATCCTTGGCTACACGGCAACGGGGCAATTGGACCGCACCTTCAACGCCACGCAAAAATCATTTTCCCCTGACCCATTCCTGTTTCGCACCGCCGCAGCCACACCCACCGCCGGGGAGTTCTGGGTGAGCGGAGAAGTGATAGCAACTCGCAATTACCAGGGGGTACTTGCCCGGTTCTTGCCGGACGGCCAGCCCGATACCAGCTTTGGCGATGAGGGCTATCTTCTCTTTCCCGGTGCGATCAATGTCCCTGCCATCGCCATTCAGAATGATGGGAAGTGTCTGATGTTGGCGGAGCATATCGTGGATGGCGTCGCGCACCCCGTTCTGCGACGGTTCCTGCCCTAGGCCCCTCAAGACCCCGACAATTTGAGGCTGCGCTGGCGCAGCAGGGAAATCCCAAGGCCCGGGCCGCCCAGCGGGCGAAGTTCGGCAGGGCGCCGACGCGGGTCACGGCGGCGCCCCTTTCCCAACGAACAGGGCAGATCAGCCCTGCTGCGCGACCTGCTCGGAAGCGGCGAGGTAATCGGCCTGGAAGGCCGCGGATTCGATCCAGGCCAGGGCCTGGGCTTCATCGGCGCCCGCCGACCATTGGCGGTACTCCAGCAGGGCAGCGAGGATGAAGTCCATGGCGCCCTCTTCGCCCTCCTGTTCGAACACCAGGGTCAGCAAAGGGTGCGCCAGGAACGCCACGCACAAGGCCTGCTGGCTTTGCTGTTCGGCGTCGCGCATCAATTTGAACAGCTCGGTCAAATCCACCGACTCAAAGTCGATGCGCTGGTCGTCGGGGTCCAACTCTACGTCGGGCGCGGCGCGCTTGACGCGGTTCTGCTTGGCCTTGGTCTTGGCGCGGGCGGCGCGTTTGTCTTGCTTGTGGGTGGCGGCCATGGGCGCGGTTCCGTGATGCTGGAAAAACGCCCATGGTACCGCAACCCGCGCCCTCAGGTCAGAACAGCGACAACGGGTAGCTGACGATCAAGCGGTTTTCGTCGAACTCGTTGGTGCTGTAGTCGCGGCGAATGCTGGAGTTGCGCAGCCGCACGTTAAGGTCCTTGAAGGTGCCGCTTTGCAGGGTGTAGGCGATTTCACTCTCGCGACCCCACTCTTTGCCATCGGTGATGGTGCCACTGTGCACATTGCTGCCGCTGATGTAGCGGTTCATCAGGGTCAGCCCGGGAATACCCAGCGCCGCAAAGTTATAGTCATAGCGCAGCTGCCAGGAATGCTCCTGGGCACTGTCGAAGCTGGAGTTGTAGCTGTCATTGGCGAGGGTGCCGCCGCTGGTGCCGTTCACGCGCATCCAGGCGTTCTTGCCGGTCAGCTTCTGCAGGCCCACCCACAGGGTGCCGCCGCCGTAACGCGCGGAGAACATCCCGGACATGGTGCGGTTGTCGAGGTCGCCATCCAGGGCGCTGCCATCCTCCTTGCCCCAGAAGTAGCCCAGGTTGGCACCCAGGGTCCACGCCCCTACCGTCTGGCTGTGCAGCAACTGCACGTATTGCTGCTGGTACACATCCTTGAGCTGCGCGTTCCAGGCGCCAATCAGCGTATGTTTGTCGTTGAAGGTATATTCGGCACCGGCGAAGTTGAACCGGTCTGACGTACCGGTGGTGTTCCCCTGCATGGACATGTCGGTCATGCTCGAATCATTGCGCGGGCTGTTCTGCCGGAACTGACCGCCGTACAGGGTCAGGCCGCTGATTTCCTTCGAGGTGATCTGCCCGCCCTGGAAGGTCTGGGGCAGCGAACGGCCGTCATCGGAACGAAGGATAGGTAGCACCGGCATCCACTCACCGACCTTCAATTCGGTCTGGCTGATCTTCATCTTGCCGGCCACGCCAAGGCGGCCGAAGGTGGAGGCCGGGTCGCCGTCATGGTCCACCGGCAGCAACTGCGAACCACCGCTGCCACCGCCGCCGTTGAGCTTGACCGAATACAGCCCCAGCACATCGACGCCAAAGCCCACCACCCCCTGGGTGAAGCCGGAGCGGGCGTCGAGAATGAAGCTCTGGGTCCACTCCTCCGCCTGGTTCTGGCCATAGCCGGGATTGGTGAAGTTGCGGTTGAGGTAGAAGTTGCGCAGGTTGAGGTTGACGCTGGCGTCGTCGACAAACCCTTCGGCCATGGCGTCCAGCGGCAGGCTCGCGAGCAGTGCCAGGGTGCCGACCAGACGAGGCTTGAATGTCATTTTCATTGTTATTGTTTTCCATTTCATGAGGACAAGCGGGCCCCTGCGCCCAGGCGGCAGGGCGCCGGAGGTGAAGCGATAAGGAGGGAGCTGGCCGGGCTCTCACCCGGCCAGAGGCTCAGGCCGCCAGCGGCTGAGCGGCGCGACGCCGGGCGACACCATTGGCCAGGATCGCCACGGCGGCGAAGAAAGCCGGCACGCCAAGCATGGCAAACAGGGCCGGCAGGCTCAGGCCCATGCTGAGCACGGCGCCGCCGATCAGCGAACCGAAGATCGCGCCGAAGCGACCGATGCCCAGCATCCAGCTGACGCCCGTGGCACGGAAGTCCGTGGGGTAGTAGTTGGGGGCGAATGCGTTGAGGCCGGTCTGCGCGCCGCTCATGAAGAAGCCCGCGGCGATAACGCCCACCGCCAGCAAGCTCGACTCCAGGCTGAAGGCGCCCAGCAACAGGATGCACACCCCTCCCAAGGCGTACGAGGTGGCGATGACCCGGTTGGGGTTGCGACGGTCCATGATCCAGCCCACCACGATGGCGCCCACGGTGCCGCCGATCTGGAACAGCCCGGTGATGGTGGCCGCACGCTCGATGGGCAGGCCACCGTCACGCAGCAACGTCGGCAGCCAGCCCATGGTCAGGTAAATCACCATCAGCCCCATGAAGTAGGTCGCCCACAGCGCCAGGGTGCCGGTGCGGTAGGTCGTGGTGAACAACTGGCTGATGGGCGCCTTGTTCTGCGCCGGTGGCTCGCTGAGGGTGAAGGTGGTACCGGCATCGAAGCGCCCGCCTAGCTTGTTCAGCACCTTGGCGATGCTGGCGGCCGGGGCATTGCGGGTGGCCAGGAAACGTGGCGACTCTGGCAACAACAGCCACAGGAACGGCAGCAACGCCAACGGCAGCAGGCCGCCTGCCAGCAGCACAGACTGCCAGCCATGCGCCGGAATCAACCAGGCTGCCACCAGGCCGCCGCCACCGGAGCCCAGGTTGAAGCCGGTGAACATCACGGTGATGAACAGCGAACGGTTGCGCTGTGGCAGGAACTCCGACAGCAGCGTGGTGGTGTTGGGCATCGCCGCGCCCAGGGCCACCCCGGACAACAGCCGCAGCCCGGCCAGTTCCCACGGGTTGCGAGCGAAGGCGCAGGCCAGGCTCAGTACCGCGAAACCAGTGACGGCAATCAACAGGATCTTCTTGCGGCCCAGGCGGTCCGCGTAGGGGCCGGCGGTCAGGGCACCGATGGCCAGGCCGATCATACCGGCACTCATGACCGGGCCGAACGCGGCTTTGCTCAAGCCCCATTCCTGAGTCAGCGACGGCGCGATGAAGCCCATCACGGCCACGTCCAGGCCGTCGAACACGACGACCAGGAAACACAGCACCATGATCAGCCATTGATAAGCGCCCACAGGGCGATTGTCGATCCACGCCTTGATGTCGACGGAGGTGTTGCGCATGTTTTATCACCTTGTTGTTTTTGTAAGGTTGCCGTGACCTCTGCGGGCCATCGGGGTACTACGATGAGCGTGACTTTACGGGCGAATACCCGAAGCGCGCCTCCGGGTATTCCTTAAGCAGGTATGTGATTTGTTTATCGGGTTGGAACCGCAGTGCCAGTTCGCCGAGGTCAGTCTTCGGCGAACCGGAAGGTGCGCTTGTCGCCGGTGAGCTGGCGGGCGATTGCCTTCAGCGCGTCGGGGCATGGCAGGTCGGTGATGCGCGCGATCAGCCGCACATTGGCGCCCAGGGGGCTGGGCGCGGGCGCCAATAGCGTCTTCATCTGGTGGACCACCTTGAAGATATCCTCGGCGCAGCGGCTGTTGAAGTCGCCGTGCAATTCCAGAAACTGGCCGCTCTTGTCGTGATGGATCTGCAGGTGGTAGCGCCGCGAACCGTCGCGTCCGCCACTGCCCAGCAGCACCGGGGTGAACCCGCGGCCCAGGTAGGCGCGCAGTTGGTCTTGCAATGCATCCTGGATGGCCACGGGCACCTCTTCGGCCAGGGGCTTGGCCGGGCGGGCACGAAGGGCCTTGCGCTTGAGTTTCATCGCCCGCCCTCCACGGCCTGCCAGGGCAGTTGCACCGCCACCGGGTGGGGGAACGCGAACGTGTAGGCGGCCACCTGGCCTTGCACCACATTGAAGTCACAGGCGCTGACGAACACCGGGGTAACCGGATTGACGCACCAGGGGCTGCGCATCACTTTATGGTCCAGCAGAAAGGTCAAACCAACAGAACGTATCAGGTCTTTCATCATCGCCTCGATCACTGAGTACCCAGCGTATCCAGCTCTCCTTGCGCAACTGGCGCCGTGGGAAAAGCTTACGCGGAGGGCAGGTTCAAGGCGGTCAAGGCGATGTAATATTGGGTAAAGATCAACCACGGGAAGCGCAGTGCCAACGGACTGCGCGGGCCTGGCTCAGGCCTTGCGGGGCAAGGCGATATCGACGATCAGCCCACCCTCGGCGCCGTTGCTGGCGACGATCTGCCCGCCATGCATCTCCACTGCGCGCTGGGCAATGGCCAGCCCCAGGCCGAAGCCGGCCTGGGCCTGCTCGGCGCCACGCTCGAAGGGCGTGAAGATGCTGCGCAGGCGGTGGGGCTCCACACCTGGGCCCTGGTCGGTGATTCGCACATGCAACCAGTCCCAGGGCTCACCGGTGGTGGCCGTCACGCGCACTTGTGTGCCGGGCGCGGTATAGCGTACCGCGTTACGTACCACGTTCTCGAAGCAGCGATACAGCAGTTCGCCATTCACCTGACTGACAAAAGTCGCCGGCGCCGCCAGTATCACCTGGCAGCCCTTGATGCCCGCTTCGAACTTCGCATCCTCGACGATATCAGCCAGCAGCTCGATCACATCCAGCCGCTCGCTACCCAGGCTCTCCGGGCGCCCCTGCACCCGGGCCAGGGTCAGCAACTCCTCGATCAGTGTGTCGATACGTTCCGACTCACGCTCGATACGCCCCAGCATCTCCAGACGGTCAGGGTCTTGCAGCAGCAGACCGATGGCCGCGCGCATCCGCGTCAGCGGCGAGCGTAATTCGTGGGAAATGTCATGCAGCAGGTGCTGCTGGGCATCCACCAGCAGTTTCAGTTGGGTGGCCATGCGGTCGCAGTCTTCGGCCAGGTCGACGATTTCATCGCGGCGCCGTCCCATGATCGGTTTGACCCGGGTGTCGAACCGACCCTGGGCGACATTGCGCATGGCCCGGCGCAGGTGCACCAGGGGCCATACCAGGTAATAGGCCAGGTACCAGCTGAACAGCGCGCTCATCACCGTGCCCACCAGCAGCGGGACGGCGTGGCCAGGGCCCCTGCCTTCAGGCGCACCAGGGTCTTGGGGGGTGCGCAGCGTCACCCGCTGGCCATCGCTGGCGGTCACAGCGAGGCTGAAGGCGTCCGGCGGCACCGGCTTGCCCGCCAGCAACTGACCTTGCTGGTCATACAGCCCCACCTGCTTGCCGTGCAGTTCGTCGGCCCACACCGTCAACAGCGGCTTGCCCGCATCCACGCCAAACCGCTCGATGACGTGCTGCGTATTGAAGAACACGGTGCCGATCTGCGGGTCGCCCGGAAAGAAGCGGCCCAGCAACAAGATCGCCAGGCCCACCAGGAACGTCAGGCTGGTGGCCAGCCAGAACGCCAGGAACAGCTTCCAGAACAGCCGGCTGGGCCTGATCATTCGGCGATCAACAGGTAGCCCAGGCCGCGCACACTCTGAATCCAGGCCTTGGCATCGGAACGCGGACCCAGTTTCTGGCGGATGCTGCTGATGTGCACGTCGATGCGCCGGTCATAGCGGGTCAGCGGCCTGCCCAAGGCGTTGATGGACAGGTTCTGTTTGCTCACCACCTGGCCGGCATGGCGCGCCAACTCCTCCAGCAGGCTGAACTCAGTGCTGGTCAGGTCCAGCTCGCTGCCTTGCCAGGTGGCCTGGCGCTTGCCCGGCCACAAGGCCAGCAGGCCAGTGCGAATGGCATCCGTGGCCGGCGCGTCCTGGGGCTGCACACGGCGCATGATCGCCCGCAGGCGCGCCACCAGCTCGCCTGGCGAGCTGGGCTTGGGCACATAGTCGTCCGCTCCCAGTTCCAGGCCGGTGATCTTGTCGATATTGTCGCCGCGGGCGGTCAGCAGCAATACCGGCACCTGGCTGGTGGCGCGGATACGGCGCAGCACTTCGATGCCCGACAGGCGCGGCAGCATCACGTCCAGCACCACGATGCTGTAGCGCCCGGACAACGCCTGTACCTCGCCCTCCTCGCCGGTGTGCACGGCGGTGGCGTGGAAGCCCTCGCGCTGCAGATACTCGCTGAGCATCTCGGTCAGTTCCTCGTCATCGTCGACAAGCAGTACGGAAATCATGGCGGACTCGTGAAGGGGCATCGGGCCATTATTACCCTAGTCCCGCCGCGCGTCACCGCAAGCGCACAACCTTTACCTAACTTGACATTGGGTTAACCGCACCGAACTTCCCGGCCTTTTATGCTTCACCCCCCAAGCCAAGCGACCGCCTGGCGCCTTGCCTTACCGCGAGCCCGTGCGGTGCGCCTGGGCTGTCTGTCGAAGCGTCCTGGAACCGATCCTGATGAATTTGTCGCGCCTGCTCTGCTCGGTTGTGCTGGTGGCCAATGCCACGCTCGCACAGGCTGAAGCGTTCAAGATTTCCGATATTCGTATCAACGGCCTGCAACGGGTATCCGCCGGCAGTGTGTTTGGTGCCCTGCCCTTGAACGTGGGCGACCAGGCTGACGACGGCCGCCTGGTGGAGTCGACCCGGGCCCTGTTCAAGACCGGCTTTTTCCAGGACATCAACCTGGCCCGCGACGGCAACGTGCTGATCATCAACGTGGTGGAGCGCCCGTCCATTTCCTCCATCGAGATCGAGGGCAACAAGGCCATCAGCACCGAAGACCTGATGAAAGGCCTCAAGCAGTCAGGCCTGGCCGAGGGCGAGATTTTCCAGCGCGCCACCCTCGAAGGCGTGCGCAATGAACTGCAACGCCAGTACGTGGCCCAGGGCAGATATTCGGCCACCGTGGACGCCGACGTGGTGCCCCAGCCGCGCAACCGCGTCAGCCTCAAGATCAAGATCGACGAAGGCAGCGTGGCCGCCATCAAGCACATCAACGTGGTGGGCAACACGGTGTTCAGCGAAGAAGAGCTGACCGACCAGTTCCAGCTCAAGACCAGCAACTGGTTGTCGTTCTTCAAGAACGATGACAAATACGCCCGGGAAAAACTCTCCGGCGACCTGGAAAAGCTGCGCTCGTATTACCTGGACCGTGGCTACATCAACATGGACATCACCTCTACCCAGGTGTCCATCAGCCCGGACAAGAAGAGTGTGTTCATCACCGTGAACATCAACGAAGGCCAGCGCTACACCGTGCGGGACGTCAAGCTGTCGGGCGAGCTCAAGGCGCCCGAAGACCAGGTCAAGGCGCTGTTGCTGGTGCAGAAGGGCCAGGTGTTCTCGCGCAAACTGATGACCACCACGTCGGAGCTGATCACGCGCCGGCTCGGCAACGAGGGGTACACCTTCGCCAACGTCAACGGCGTGCCCGAGCCCCATGATGACGACCACACCGTGGACATCACCTTCATGGTGGTGCCGGGCAAGCGCGCCTACGTGGACCGCATCAACTTCGTCGGCAACACCAAGACCGATGACAAGGTGCTGCGCCGCGAGATGCGCCAGATGGAAGGCGGCTGGGCCTCCACTTACCTGATCGACCAGTCCAAGACCCGGCTGGAGCGCCTGGGCTTCTTCAAGACGGTGAACGTCGAAACCCCGGCGGTGCCGGGCAAGGACGACCAGGTCGACGTGAACTACTCGGTTGAAGAGCAAGCCTCTGGTTCGATCACCGCCAGCGTCGGCTTTGCCCAGAGCGCGGGCCTGATCCTGGGCGGCTCGATCACCCAGAGCAACTTCCTGGGTACCGGCAACTACGCCAGCATCGGCCTGACCAAGTCCGAATACCAGACCAAGTACAATTTCGCCTACACCAACCCCTACTTCACCCCCGACGGTGTGAGCCTGGGCTACAACCTGTTCCTCAACAAGACCGACTACAACGACTACTACGACGACGGCGTGTCGTACTATTCGATCAACAGCTACGGCATGGGCACCACGTTCGGCTACCCGATCAGTGAAACCACGCGCATGACCTACGGCCTGACCCTGCAGCACGACGAGATCAGCCCGGGCACCTACAGCGCCGACGAAATCTACGATTTCATCGAGCGCAACGGCGAGAGCTTCACCAACCTCAAGGCCAGCGTGGCCTGGTCGGAATCGACCCTCAACCGGGGCGTGCTGGCCAACCGCGGCCACTCCCAGAGCCTGAGTTTCATGGCCACGGTGCCGGGCAGCGACCTGACCTTCTACAAGCTCGATTACAACGGCCAGACCTTCCTGCCCATGAGCAGCAACACCTCGATCCGCCTGCACACCAAGCTGGGCTACGGCAACGGCTATGGTTCCACCGACGGCCTGCCCTTCTACGAGAACTACACCGCTGGTGGTGAAGGCAGCGTGCGCGGCTTCAAGAGCGGCACCCTGGGCCCGCGCAGCACCCCGGCCACCGGCACTTACTCGTCCATGGGCCAGGAGTACTATTCGGACCGCAGCACCGACTCGCTGGGGGGCAACATCCTGATCACCGGCGGCGCCGAGTACCTGTTCCCGATGCCATTCATCAAGGATCAGAAGTCGCTGCAGACGTCGATCTTCTGGGACTTCGGCACGGTGTACTCGGACAAGTGCTACCTGAGCACCACCCAGAACTGCGGCAACGTCAGCCTCAGTGAAATGGCCGCGTCCCTGGGTGTCGGCGCTACCTGGTACTCGCCACTGGGCCCGCTGACCTTCAGCCTCGCCCTGCCGCTGCGCAGCCCTAGCGGCTCCGAAGCCCAGGTGTTCCAGTTCTCCCTGGGCCAGACCTTCTGACCCCTGGGCTACCCCACGCCTACCCTGCAGGAGCGGGCCTGCCAGCGAGCTTTCGACACTGCAAAAGCTCGCTGGCAGGCCTGCTCCTGCAGTCGTTTCCACACAGGAGCCAACACTGTCATGAAAACATTCCTGGCCGGCGCCCTCCTGGCGCTGCTACTCGGCACCGCCCACGCCGAAGACATCGCCGCCCTGCCCGTGGTGCAGCCTACCCAGACCTGCGCCGCCCTGAAAACCCAGGACCTCACCGCACTGGGCGGCGCCGGCAGCCACATTGACAGCGCCAGCGAAGCCACCGCCAATGGCGCCGCCAGTTGCGTGGTCGAGGGCACCCTGGCCCCCAGCATTCGCTTTCGCGTTGCCCTGCCTGTCCATACCTGGACCCAACGCTACCTGCAGATCGGCTGCGGCGGCCTGTGCGGCAACATCAGCAACCAGGTGGGCGCGGCCCAGGGCTGCGCACCGCTCAATGCCGGCGGCTTCGTCATCGCCGCCACCGACATGGGCCACGAAGGCAACAGCAGCGAGTTCGGCAAAGACCGGCAAAAACGCGTGGACTTCGCCTACCGCAGCCAGCACCTCACCGCCCAGGTGGCCAAGCAGTTGATTCGGGCCTACTACGGGCAACCCCAGGCCTACGCCTATTTCAGTGGTTGCTCGGACGGCGGGCGCGAAGCGCTGATGGAAGCGCAGCGCTACCCGGATGACTTCAACGGCATCATCGCCGGCGCCGCGGCCCTGAATTTTCAGGTGCAGAACGCCCTGTATCACGCCTGGCAAGCCAAGGCCAACGAAGGGCCGGACGGCAAGGCCATTCTGCTGGCCTCGCGGCTGCCGTTGCTGCACGATGCCGTACTCAAGCAATGCGATGCCCTGGACGGCCAGGTCGACCGCCTGGTCAGCGACCCGCGCGCCTGCCATTTCGACCCGGCGGTGCTGCAATGCAAGGCTGGCGAAGACCCCGGCCAGTGCCTCACGGCGGCCGAAGTCGGCGCGGTGCGCAAGCTGTATGACGGCCCCCACGACCCGGCCAGCGGCCAGCGCATGATCATCGGCGGCCCACAGCCTGGCTCGGAGCTGGCCTGGGCCGGCGTGTTCGTGCCCATGAGCGCCGACCAGCCGATCTTCAGTCAGAAGATCGCCCTGGATGCGCTGCAGAATGTCAGCTTCGAACCCAACCCGACCACCGAACTGACGCTGGCCGACGCCCGTTTCGACAGCGCCACGTTCGCCCGCTTGCGCACCCTGCATCCTTTGTACGACGCCACCAACCCGGACCTGTCGGCCTTCGCCAGCAAGGGCGGCAAGCTGATCATCTGGCACGGCTGGGCCGACCCGCATATCTCGCCGCTCAACTCCCTGGCCTACCACCGGGCGCTGATCAAGCAGATGGGCCAGGCCCGCACCGAGGCCTTTGAGCGCCTGTACCTGCTGCCCGGCGTGCACCACTGCAGCGGTGGCGAAGGCCCCAGCGAGCTGGACCTGCTGACGCCGATGATGAGCTGGGTGGAACGCCAGCAGGCCCCCGATGCAATCATTGCCACCCAGGCCGACAGCCACTCAAGCTTTGGCGCGCCGATGGCACCGCCGGCTGGCGACCTGAAGGGCAAGCGCCCGCCCATGGGCATGATGGGCCTGCCACCCTCCGCCGCCGACCAGGCCAATGCCGGACGCACACGGCCGGTGTACCCCTGGCCGTACACGGCCGCCTACAACGGCAAGGGTGACCCGCGGCTGGCGGCCAGCTACCGGCGCGGCGCTCCCCAGGGCACATCGCCGACTCCGGCGTGGCTGGGCGCGGACTTCTTCGCACCCTATACGCCACAGCCCTGATACGGTGACGGGGCAGGATATAATTGCAATTGCAACAACAACCTTCCATCCCTTATGGTGGTGTCAGACTGAAAAGGACACCACCCACATGGACACGACCCACTTCCCCCATACTCCCGACACCGGCCGCGCCGCCCAGGCGCTGATGGACAAGATCCGCGGCCCCCTGGCGGCGCCGGGCCCGGGCGCCAGTTCGCCGCTCTATACCCTGCTGGACATCGCCAACCGCCTGGAAGGCGACCCGCACACCGCACAACAGATCTGGGTGGTGCGCGATACCCTGCGCCCTGGTCACGATGGTGGCCAGATCAGCACCTGGCCGCTGTGGTTCAGCGAAAAAGCGCGGGCCAGCGAGAAACCCTTGCTGTACCTCACCCAGTCCCCTACCTCGGCAGAACTGTGCGCACTGGCGAACCAGGCCGCCGACCGCGGTATCGTCTGCAACGATATCGAGTCCTCGCCCTCGCGCTGGCCCAAGGGTGCCCACCCCTGGCTACCGCTGTGGCTGGCGGCCAACCACCAGTGCCTGCCGTACGACCCCGCGTGCAGCGAAGAAGCCCGGGCCATCCTGCTCGGTGCCCTGCAGGCACTGTACGTCGAAGGGCAACCCGGCTTCTGCTACCTGACCCTGCACGACGAACCCGCCATGGAGCCCACCCAGGTGGCGGACCCCAGCGCGGCCTTCAAGGGCATGTACCCGGTGCAGGGTTTCGACGTCGATGATTCGCGGCCCAAGGTACGCCTGCTGGGCGCCGGGCTGAGCCTGCGCGAGGTCCGCGCCGCGGCACGCCTGCTGGATGAGCGCTGGGGCGTGCAGAGCGAAGTCTGGAGCTGCCCCAGCTACACCCGCCTGGCCCGTGAAGCCACCAGCGCTGAACGCTGGAACCGCCTCAACCCCAGCCGCCCGCGCAAGACCGCGCACCTGCACCACAGCCTAACCGGCAGCCAGGTGCCCATCGTCGCCGTCACCGGTTATGGCCAGTACATCGCCGAACAACTGGCCAGCCACGTGCGCGCTCCCTACTGTGCCTTGGGCGCGGACTCACTGGGCGACGGCCAACCCGTCAGCCGCCACTGGATTGTTGTCAGTGCCCTGACCGAGCTGGCGCGCCAGGGCAGCGTCGACAGCGCCCTGGCCGATCGTGCCCTGATCGATGCCCGCCGGGCTCACTGAGCCTCACCGCTGGCGTTGGCGGCCAGGCGCACCTGCTCCAGCGCCACCGCCATCGGCTGGCGCACCTGTGGGTCGAACTGGCTGAGGAACAGTTCGTTCACGGCGCCCTCGTACACCACCCACATGCGCTTGCGCAGTGCCCTGCCCTTGTCGGTGATGCACGCCACGGCGCCGCGCCCATCGGCCTGGGAACGCCGGCGTTCGACCAGGCCGTCAGCTTCCAGGCGGTCCACCAGGCGCGTGAGGTTGTAGCGCTCGATCACCATCACATCGGCCAGTTCGTGCATGCGCCGCGTGCCCTGCGGCCCGCTTTCGATTCCCCACAGGGCGTCGTACCAGGCGTACGCGGGCAACTGCTCGGCGGCCAGGCGGCGCTCGATCTCGCGGATCAGCGAGCGGTGCGCGCGCACGAAGTTGAACCAGAGGTCTGCTTGGCCCTGAGGCATGGGTTCTCCTGAAGCGACGGGTAATTTAGTTGCAATTGTACGCCAGCGCGGGATAAATTCAGCGGATAGTTGCAGTTGCAATGAAATATTTCAGGGGCCGGCCACAAGCCGAACAGACCCCCTTGGGCACCGAACAGTGCGGTGCCTGCTCACGCTGCCGAAGGAGACTAGCTATGAAAGAGCAATCGATGTTTCTTGACAGGGACCCACAGGAGACTCGCGAATGGATCGACTCGATGGAGTCGGTCATCGATGTGGAAGGCCGTTCCCGCGCCCACTACCTCATCGATCAGTTGCTCGACTTCGACGTCGCGCGCCACGGGGATTTCCACGGCCGCGTCACCACCCCCTATGTCAACACCATCGCCCCTGAGCGTGAGCAGCCCTACCCTGGCGACCTGGGTATCGAAAAGCGCATCAATGCTTTCATTCGCTGGAACGCCCTGACCATGGTGCTCCGTGCCGGCAAACACTCAGGGGTGGGTGGCCACATTGCCAGCTATGCCTCGGCTGCCGTGCTGTACGACGTGGGCTTCGACCATTTCTTCCGCGGCCGTACCGAGACGTTTGCCGGCGACATGGTCTACATCCAGGGCCACTCCTCGCCAGGCATCTATGGCCGCGCCTTTCTGGAAGGCCGCCTGAGCGAAGAGCAACTGGACAATTTCCGCCGCGAAACCGACCGCGACGGCATTTCCTCCTACCCGCACCCGCGCCTGATGGGTGACTTCTGGCAGTTCCCTACCGTGTCCATGGGCCTGGGGCCGATCACCGCCGCCTACCAGGCGCGCTTCATGCGCTACCTGGAAAACCGCGGCCTCAAGGAACACCAGGGCCGCAAGGTGTGGGCCTTCCTGGGTGACGGCGAAATGGACCAGCCCGAGTCCCTGGCCGCCATTTCCCTGGCCGGCCGGGAGAAGCTCGATAACCTGATTTTCGTCGTCAACTGCAACCTGCAACGACTGGACGGACCGGTGCGCGGCAACGCCAAAGTCATTCAGGAATTCGAAAGCCTGTACCGCGCCGCTGGCTGGAATGTGATCAAGGTCATCTGGGGCAGTGGCTGGGACCGCCTGCTGAACAAGGACCGCACCGGCCTGCTGCGCCAGCGCATGATGGAGTGCGTGGACGGTGACTACCAGAACTACAAGTCCCAGAACGGCGCCTACGTGCGCGAGCATTTCTTCGGCAAGTACCCCGAACTGCTGGAGCTGGTCAGCGACATGACCGACGACGAGATCTGGAAGCTGTCGCGCGGCGGCCACGACCCGCTGAAGGTCTTCAATGCCTACGCTGCCGCCATGCGCCACACCGGCGGCCCGACGGTGATCCTGGCCAAGACGGTGAAAGGCTTCGGCATGGGCGAGGCTGGCGAAGGCCAGAACATCAACCACCAGCAGAAGAAGATGGGTACCGACGCCATCAAGGCCTTCCGTGACCGTTTCAACCTGGACCTCAGCGATGAGCAACTGGCCGAGCTGCCCTACCTCAAGCCCGATGCCGACAGCGCCGAGTCGCGCTACCTGCAGGCTGCGCGCAGCAAGCTGGGCGGCTACGTGCCGGCCCGCCACGCCAACGTCGAGCCGCTGGCCATACCGCCCCTGACCGCGCTGGAAGCGCAGCTCAAAGGCACCGGCGAGCGCGAGATTTCCACCACCATGGCCTTCGTGCGGATCCTCAGCACCCTGCTCAAGGACAAGGAAATCGGCAAACTGGTCGTGCCGATCGTGCCGGACGAGTCGCGCACCTTCGGCATGGAAAGCCTGTTCCGCCAGATCGGTATCCACTCCCATGTAGGCCAGCTGTACACCCCGCAGGACGCCGGCCAGCTGAGCTACTACAAGGAGAGCAAGGACGGCCAGATCATGCAGGAAGGCCTCAATGAATCCGGGGCCATGTCGTCCTGGATCGCGGCCAGTACTTCGTACGCCAACCATGGCGTGATGACCATCCCGTTCTACATCTACTACTCGATGTTCGGCTTCCAGCGCGTGGGCGACCTGGCCTGGGCCGCGGGTGACGCCCGGGCGCGCGGCTTCCTGCTGGGGGCTACCTCGGGGCGCACCACGCTGATGGGCGAAGGCCTGCAGCATGACGACGGGCACAGCCACGTGCTGTCCTCGACCATTCCGTGCTGTGTGTCCTATGACCCGACCTTCTCCTACGAGCTGGCGGTGATCATCCAGGAAGGCATGCGCCGCATGTATGTCAACAACGAGGACGTGTACTACTACATCACGCTGCTCAATGAAAACTACAGCCACCCCGACATGCCCGAAGGCGTCGCCGACGGCATTCTCAAGGGGCTGTACCCGTTGTCGACCACCGCACCGGCGAAGGGCACCCCGCATGTGCAACTGATGGGCTGTGGGTCGATCCTGCGCGAAGTGATCGCCGCCGGGGAAATCCTGGCTCGGGACTATGGCGTGAGCAGCGACGTGTGGAGCGCCACCAGCCTGACCGAACTGCGCCGTGACGGCCAGGCGGTGGAACGCTGGAACCTGCTCAATCCACTGGCCGAGCCACGCACCAGCCATGTGGAAGACTGCCTGGCCGGCCGCCAGGGCCCGGTCGTGGTTGCCACTGACTACATGAAGATCCTCGCCGACCAGATCCGCCCCTTCGTTCATGGCCGCCGCTTCGTGGCCCTGGGCACTGACGGCTTCGGCCAGTCCGATACACGCGAAGCCCTGCGCCGCCACTTTGAAGTGGACCGCCAGTTCGTGGTGCTGGCAGCCTTGAAGGCCTTGGCCGATGACGGTGTGATTGAACGCAGTGTGGTAGCCAAGGCGCTGGTGGACCTTGAGATCGATACCGGCAAGACGGACCCCGCGAGTGTCTGATAGCGTTGGGTGGTAAACAAAGAAGGGGCGCATTGCGCCCCTTCTTTGTTCCCGAACTTCGCCCAGTCCCGCAGGTATTGCCGCAGCCCTGCAGCGGACTTGGCCGCGTCGGCGGTGCATGCGGTGTGCCTGATGCCACGCGGTCCCACAGGGTTGCCACGGCCCGTAGCAGCGGACCTGGCCGCATCGGCGGTGCACGCGGTATGCCTGATGCCACGCTGTCCGTTGTGGGACCGGGCGCAAGCTCGGGAAGCGGACAACGCGATCCACCTGGCGGGCCCCTTCCCGAGCTTCGCCCGGTCCCACAGGTATTGCCGCAGCCCTGTAGATACTCTGTTCGCGGTCAAGCTTTTTGCAGATGCTTTTCGCTAAAAAGCTTGGCCGTGTCGAAGTCTTGGCCTGTATGCATGCAGGCCCATAGGCCGGTCAGGTATTTTCGCATCACCGCG